>WNGA01004757.1_pt1 | contig 38396 bp, 36 predicted proteins | sample 5400061 | NCBI WGS metagenome assembly WNGA01 (sample SAMN13153366, study PRJNA577476) | soil metagenome | isolation source: 100 cm soil or saprolite under grassland replicate 2 | place: USA:California | collected 2016-06-15
AGCCGCCGCCGGTCATCTCGTCAAGATCGAAATCGAGGTCGACACGCTCGATCAGCTGCGCGAGGTGCTGGACGTCGGGCTGGCCGACGCGGTGCTGCTCGACAACATGGACACCGCAACCATGCGCAAGGCGGTGGAAGTGGTCGGCGGCAAGTTTCCGCTCGAAGCCTCCGGCGGCATTACCCTCGATACGATTGCCGAGATCGCCAAGACCGGAGTGGACTACGCCTCCTCGGGCTGGATCACCCATTCTGCGCCGCAACTCGATGTCGCGCTCGACATCGAGATGTGACCCCGGCGTCATTGCCGGGCTTGACCCGGCAATCCATCGTCTCAAGAAAAATGCACTTTGATTTTTTTGCGAAGGAGATGGACCCGCGGGTCAAGCCCGCGGGTGACAACGGGATTCAGTCTCACAGCTTCTTCGCCGCCTCCACGAGGCGCCGCGCCGATTCGATCGTCGAGGCCTCGTCTCCCCATTCCGGCGCCTCGAGACCGTCGCCCCAGGCGCGCGGCCGATAGAAGGTGTGGACGCCGAGCCGGTGCATCTTGGTCGAGCATTTCGGCGGCGATGGTCTTGGCTCGCTCCCACATGTCGGGCTCGCGGACGATGTCGGGGATCCCGTCGCAGGCGAATGTGAACTGGCAGTGCAGACGGCGGTGGGCATTCTGGTAGACGACGCCGCAGACGGTGTTGGGATATTTGCCGGAGAACACACGGTTAAGGATCACCTGGGCCACGGCCATCTGGCCGCGCACCGTTTCGCCGCGTGCCTCGAAATAGATCGCCTCGGCCAGGCATCTCTCCGAATCGGCGCGGGTCTTGTCGTCGAGGCCAAGCCGCTCGACCGGGGTCATTGGCCGCTGGTCTTCGCCGGTGACCTCGCCTTTGGCGACAACCGACTGGCCGCCGCTCATGCCGTTCTTCATGACGACGCCCGGATCGGAGGGCAGCGGCGGCAGATCCATACGCTCCACCGGCGCATCGAAGATGCTGCCGGGCTCGCCCGCGGGAAAGGGCGCCGGCGGACGCGTCGCGAGCTTCGCGTTGGCGCTATTGCTCGCCGCGATGTCGGCATCTTCGAATCGCGGCTCTTCGCCCGGCGCCCAGGGCTCGATGGCACCGAGCTTTTGCCCCATCGGATCGATGCTGAAATAGAGCCGCGCCGCGCGCAGCGACGAGTCCGCGTCGGCGGCGGCAAAGGCGAGGCTGGTGACCCCTTGAATGGTCCCCGCCTTGCCGTCCTCGCCCGTCTTGCCAGCTTCCGCGCCGCCTTCCGGCTGCGGGGCGAGCACGGGATAGGCTGAATTTACCTCCGAACGCTTCGGCGCGATCGCGGCGGCGCGATAATCTCCCGCACTCGCGAGCGAATAACGGCCCGCGTCTTCGCCCGGTTGAGGCGCGGCCGGTCGGGCGGGGTCGGTTGCCGCATCGGCGATGCCGACGGGCGCATCGATCGCCAATGGCTGTCCGGGTTCTTGCTGCGCGAGAGATGGGCCCTGCCGCTCATCATCCGGGACGACATCAGCGGACCGGGTTGACTCGAGGCGATCACCCTTGAGCGCAAGGAGACGATCGCGCGCGACGCCATAGTCGCCCTTGCGGCTGCGGTCGACCATCGGACCTGCATAGCGGCTGGTGAAGAACGTCTCTTCGCCGAAAAAGCGCTCGCGGATCGATCGGGCGACACTCGCACCGTTGGGATCGAAGCCGATCAACTGGTAGTCCAGCGGGAGCGGTATCGATGCTCCGACCGGCTGCTGCGGTTCGCTGAAGTTCGCCTCATGGACGGTGCCTAAGGGCGAGGCGAAAGCCGTCTTCTGCGAGCGGTCGACAATCGGCTGGCGCGAAAGCACGGCAGCGAGGTCCTGGTCGCCGACCTCGCTCGTCAGCAGCAGCAACATCAGGACATCTTCCCGCCGGCACAAGGCGACGTGATGGCGCAAATGCGTCGAATTTTTATTGCCCGAGCAAGCTTGCAATCCTGTTAATTGGGCGGCGCGCCGCCACAATATTGCCGCAGCAATGCACGGTGGAGCCGCGGCGGCGGCAGGATTGCGCAACCGCTGGTCAGGGGGACCTGTGGACCGCGAATCTAAGGCCCGATGTTTAGATAGAGTCTCTCACCCTCCGCCCGTCATGCCTCGCGAAAGCGGGGCATCCAGCAATCACGGAGAATCTTGCGCTTACTGGATCACCCGCCTTCGCGGGCGATGACGACAGAGGGCGCAAAGACAAGCTCGGCAATGAAGCGAACTCAAATCCGCGCGAACGGCCGTTGGGATCACATCTTCACGCCCTGCTCGGCGTAATATTTCAGCGCGCCGGGATGCCAGGGGATCGGCGAGTTCTTCTTCGACTGGTTCTCGAGCGCGATGTTCTTTGCCTCGGCGTGCACGGCCGCGAGCTCGTCGCGCTTCTCGATGAAGGTCTTGACGATGTCGTAGGCGACCTTGTCGGTCATCTTGGCATTGGCGACCAGAATGTTCTGGACCACGGCGATGGGGTTATCCTTGTCCTGACCCGGATAAGTCTTCGCCGGGATCACGCCGGTGGTATAGAGATTGTTGTGCTTGGCGTTCATCTTGTCGACCAGGTCGGCATGGTCGATGAGCTTGAGCTTCACGTTCGGCGTGGCGCCGAGGTCGGTCACGGCAGCTGTCGGCAGTCCGCCGACCCAGAAGAACGCCTCGATCTTGCGGTCCTTGAGCGCGTTGACGGATTCGGCAACGCCGAGCCGCTCGCGCCTCATGTCTTTGTCCTTGTCGAGGCCGGCGGCATCGATGACACGAAAGGCCATGACCTCGGTGGCGCTGCCGGGCGAGCCGGTGGACACGCGCTTGCCCTTGAGATCGGCCATTTTCTCGATGCCGGTGCCTTCGATGCTCACCACGTGCATGCGGTTGGGATAGAGCACCATCAAGGTGCGCACCTCGACCGGCGCACCCTTGAACTTGTCCTCGCCCTTGAGCGCATCGAGCGCGGCGTCGACCATCACCAGCGCGACCTCGCTCTGTTGCGAGCCGATCAATTTGAGATTGTCGACCGAGCCGCCGGTCACCCGCGCGCTCGCCTGCACCCCCGGCACGTATTTGGACAGAACGTTCGCCATTCCGCCCCCGAGGGGATAATAAACTCCGCCGGTGCCGCCGGTGGCGATGGCGATGTTGAGTCCCTGATCGGCGCCTTGGCCCAAGGCCGCGCCGGCAAGCGCCGCTGCCCCCATTGCGAGCGCGCAGATCAGAAGTCCTTTGCGTTTCATCTTGGTCATCCTCTCCTAGTGCGGGCCGGTCGCAGGGACGCGCGACATGGTCACGTATTGTCTTAGCAGGACCGCGGCGGCAATCGCCAAGCCAAATGTCGCGGTGTAGCTAATATCGCTGCCGATGGCGGCCTCGAGCAACGCCTCGAGCAGGCTGGGAAATACCAGAAAAAGCCCCGCGAGCGTCAACATCAGGCGTTCCGACAAGGTCGCCTTGCGCAGCGCCCAGCCTTGAGCCGCCGCCGCCAACGCCGCCAGCCCAAGGAGCGCCTTGCCCGTGATCAACACGATATCGATCCAAGAGCCGTCCTTCGGCAGTTGGAGCAGCAAGCCGACGCCTTGCGGATCGAGCACGAACACGAACGGGATCAGGAAGGCCGGCAGGGTGTATTTCCAGGCCTGCAGCGTGGTCTTGTAAGGATCGCCGCCGGTGATCGCGGCGGCCGCGAACGGCGACAAGGCGGTCGGCGGCGATACCTCCGACAACACCGAGTAATAGAAGATGAACATGTGGGCGGCATAGTCGGGCACGCCGAGCTTGATCATGGCTGGCGCCGCGATCACCGCACAGATGATGTAGGAGGCGGTCACCGGTACCGCCAAGCCGACGATCCAGACGATCAGCGCGGTGTAGATTGCGGTCAGCAGCAGGCTGCCGCCGGCATAGCCGATGACGATCGAGGAGAATTTCAGCCCCAGCCCGGTCAGGGTGACGACGCCGACGATGATGCCGGCGGTGGCGCACGTGGTTGCGGCGGTGAGCACGTTCACCGAGCCGTCGGAGAGCGCGCGCACCAGCTTCTTCGGCGTGATCGCCGTCTCGCGGGTGAGAAAGCTCAGCCCATAGGTGAGCACCGTCGACCAGAAGACCGCCAGCGACGGGGAATAGCCCCACAACATGAAGACGACGATCGAAACGAGCGAGATGAAGTGAAAGCCGTAGCGCCGCGTCATCTCCGCGAGCGTCAATTCCTGCCGGAAGTCCACGGTGTGCGCGCCGAACCGCTTGGCGTCGAGCTCCACCATGAACAGAAGCGACAGGTAATAGAGGCAGGTCGGGATGGCCGCCATCCAGATCACGTCGAGGTAGCTGATCTTGAGGAACTCGGCGATGAGAAAGGCGGCGGCGCCCAGAACGGGCGGCGAGATGATGGCGCCGAGGCCGCCCGCTGCGAGCAGACCGCCGGCTGCATTCTTCTCGAATCCCGCCCGCTGCATCAGCGGGTAGGCGACCGCGCCGATCGTCACCGTGGTCGCGACGCCGGAGCCGGACGGGCCGCCGAGCAGAAAGGACGACAGCACCACGGTGCGCCCGGCGCTGTTGGGCTTGTGGCCCATGAGCGCCATGGAAAAATCGATGAAGAACTTGCCCGCGCCCGAGTGCTGCAGGAAGGCTCCATAGATGGTGAACAGGATGATGAGGGACGAGGACACGTCGACCGGAATGCCGAAAATGCCTTCGAGCGTGATGAACAGGTGACCGACCAGTTGCGAGATGTCGTAGCCGCGGTGCGTCCAGGGCGGCGGCAGGTAGGGACCGGCCATGGCATAGGCGATGAACAACAGCGCAACGAACGGGACGATCCAGCCGGTGGTTCGCCGCGTGGCCTCGAGCAGCAGCACGATGAAGACCACGCCGAGCACGACGTCGAGCTGCGTCGGCATGGTCGCGCGGTCGGTGAATTCCTCACCGCCTTCGATGGCGTAGACGAGGATCGCCGCGCCCGTGATACCGCCCACAAAATCCCACCAGCGGATCCGATTGCGGAACCGCGCCGAGAGCGGAAACAAGAGGTAGCTCAGCATCAGCACGAAAGCGACGTGCGCATAGCGCAAGGGCTGGGTCGCGATGATGGGAAAGTCGGTGAACGGCCAAGCACCGGCGATGGCCGCATAGAGGTGAAACAGCGACATCGCCACCGCGATCGAGGTGACCAGCCTGCCGGCCCAGCCGACAAGGCGATTGACCACGCCCTCCTCGGCCTCGATGTAGGCCTCGGCCTTCTGCAGTCGCTCCTGGGAAACGGCCGGCGCAGCGGCCTGCGCTCCGGAGTCCTCGGACATGTCGCTGCCTGCTGCCTTGCGGCTCGCCGTCACGCCTCTCCCGCCGCGGCCTTGCCGAGCGCGGCCTGCGCGGCGGCGAGGCGGGCGATCGGCACGCGGAACGGCGAGCATGACACATAGTCGAGGCCGATGTCGTGGCAGAATGCGACCGAGGCAGGGTCGCCCCCGTGCTCGCCGCAAATCCCGACCTTGAGCTTCGGCCGCCTCTTGCGACCCCGATCCACGCCGATGCGCATGAGTTCGCCCACGCCATCGCGGTCGATGGACACGAAGGGGTCAGTGGGGAGAACGCCGCGCGCCACGTAGGTGCCGAGGAAGCTCGCGGCATCGTCCCGGCTGATGCCGTAGGTGGTCTGGGTCAGATCGTTGGTGCCGAAGGAAAAGAACTGCGCACTTTCGGCGATCTCACCGGCTCGCAGCGAGGCTCGCGGCAACTCGATCATGGTGCCGACCTGATAGTTGACTTTCGTCTTGCGCTCGCGGGCGACCGCTTCCGCCATGGCATCGATGCTCGCCTTGACGAGATCGAACTCGGCTTTGGTAGCGATGAGCGGGACCATCACCTCCGGTGCGACCGGCTTGCCGGTGCGTTTGGCGGCCTCGCTTGCCGCCTCGAAGACCGCGCGCGCCTGCATTTCGGCGATCTCAGGATAGGCGAGCGCGAGCCGGCAGCCGCGAAAGCCGAGCATGGGATTGAACTCGCGGAGCTGGCGGGCGCGCTCGGCGAGCTTCTTGGCGTCGGCTCCCATGGCGGCGGCGACTTCGGCAATTTCTTTGTCGCTGTGGGGCAGAAATTCGTGCAGCGGCGGATCGAGCAGCCTGATCGTTACCGGCAATCCCTGCATGATCTCGAACAGCGCGACGAAATCCGCGCGCTGCATGGGCAAGAGCTTGGCGAGCGCGGCGCGGCGCGATTTCTCGTCATCGGCGAGGATCATCTCGCGCACAGCGCGGATGCGATCCTCGTCGAAGAACATGTGCTCGGTGCGGCACAGCCCGATGCCCTCGGCGCCGAATTTCAAGGCGACGCGAGCGTCGTTCGGCGTATCCGCATTGGCCCGCACGCCGAGTTTGCGCACTGCGTCGGCCCAGCCCATGAGGGTTGCGAACTCGCCGGAGAGTGCCGGCTCGACCATGGGAACGCGGCCGGCGAGGACCTCTCCGCTCGAGCCGTCGATGGTGATGACGTCGCCCGCTTTGAACGTCTGTCCGGCAACGTTCATGGTCCCCGCCGCATAGTCGATGCGCAGCGCGCCGGCGCCGGATACGCAGGGCTTGCCCATCCCGCGCGCCACCACCGCGGCATGCGAGGTCATGCCGCCACGCGTGGTGAGAATGCCCTCGGCCGCGTGCATGCCGTGGATGTCTTCGGGCGAGGTCTCGACCCGCACGAGGATGACGCGCTTGTCCTTGCTCTTGAGCGTCTCCGCCTCGTCCGCCGAGAACACGATCTCACCGGAAGCGGCGCCGGGCGAGGCGGGAAGCCCGGTTGCGATCAATTTGCGCTCGGCCTGGGGATCGATGGTCGGATGCAGCAGCTGGTCGAGGGACGCCGGCTCGATGCGCGCAACCGCCTCCTTGCGTGAAATCAGCCCCTCGTTCGCAAGCTCCACCGCGATCTTCAGCGCCGCCTTGGCCGTGCGCTTGCCCGCGCGCGTCTGCAGCATCCATAGTTTGCCTTGCTCGACCGTGAATTCGAGATCCTGCATGTCGCGGTAATGCCGCTCGAGCACGCCGTAGATGCGTTTGAGCTCTTTGAACGCCTGGGGCAGCGCCTGCTCCATGGACGGCTTGCCCGAGCTCGCCTGCCGGCGCGCCGCTTCCGTGATCTCCTGCGGGGTGCGGATGCCGGCGACCACGTCCTCGCCCTGGGCGTTGATCAAGAACTCGCCGTAGAGCTCTTTCTCGCCGGTCGAGGGATTGCGGGTGAACGCCACCCCGGTGGCCGAGGTCTCGCCCATATTGCCGAAGACCATGGCTTGGACATTAACCGCGGTGCCCCAGCTCTCCGGGATTTGGTGCAGGCGCCGATAGGTGATGGCGCGCTGATTCATCCAGGAGCCGAAGACGGCGCCGATGGCGCCCCACAGCTGCTGGTCCGGGTCCTGCGGGAACGGCTCGCCGTACTCTTCTTCGACGCGCCGTTGAAAGCGGGCGACAAGCTCGACCCAGTCGTCGGCCGACAGATCGGTGTCGAGCGTGTAGCCGTGCTTGTCCTTGTGGTCGTCGAGGATTTCTTCGAAATGGTGATGGCCGATGCCGAGCACCACGTCGGAATACATCGTGATAAAGCGGCGATACGAATCATAGGCGAAGCGCCGATCGCCGGATTTCTTCGCCATCGCCTCGGCGGTTGCATCGTTGAGGCCGAGGTTGAGGACGGTATCCATCATCCCCGGCATCGAGGCGCGCGCGCCCGAGCGCACCGAAACCAGCAAAGGATTGTTGCTGTCGCCGAAGGTCTTGCCGGTGATGCGGCCGACCGCGGCGAGGGCCGCGGTCACCTGTTGGCGTAGCCCCTTCGGATAGCTCTTGCCGTTCTCGTAATAGTAGGTGCAGACCGCGGTGGGGATGGTGAAGCCCGGCGGCACCGGCAATCCGAGATTCGCCATCTCGGCAAGGCCGGCGCCCTTGCCGCCAAGGAGATTGCGCATATCGGCCCGGCCCTCGGCCTTGCCGTTGCCGAAGCTGTAGAGCCATTTGCTTTCGCCGGACGCCGCCTTCGGCGCTGCCGCGCGGCCACGCGCCGCGAGCTTGCGGCCGGACGCGGGACGGGCGGACTTTCTGTTCAGCCGACGACGCGACGTCGATTTCACCATGGAACCACGACTTGGATGCGCCCGCCCTTAATGAGCACCGCCGCACGCGTCGGCGCAAGGGCGCAGATGCGCGTCGGCGGCGGCGACTCTATCAGCGGATGAAATGATAGATACCGTTGAGCCCCGTGATGCCGACGATGATCAGGTAGATCGCCACCACGTAGTTCAACAGCCGCGGCACGAGGAGGATCAGGATGCCGGCGATAAGGGCGACAAGCGGCGTGATATGCGCAACCGTGATGGTCATAGGGATCTCCTGGGATGGCAGTCGACGATGACGGGATCAGCGGCGGGTTCCATGTGCGAGTGCATTCTACTCGGTGTCATCATCCGCGTAAGCGGATGATCCAGTAATCGGCGAATGATTGATTGGTATTCATGTGGATTATCGCATGGATTGGTGAGTACTGGATGCCCGCTTTCGCGGGCATGACACTTCGGCTCACCCCTCGATGCGCGAGAAATCGGCGACCGTGCGCGTCGCTTCGCGGATTTCATTGAGCAGCTTGAGCCGGTTCTCGCGCAGTTGCTTGTCCTCGACATTGACCGTGACTTTATCGAAGAAAGTATCGACGTGCGGGCGAAGCTTCGCCATCGCAAGCATGGCGGCTTCGAAGTCCTCGCGTGCGACAGCGGCGGAGGCTTCCGCCTTGGCAGTTTCGATCGCGCTCGCCAGGGCACGCTCCTCGCTCTGGCGATAGAGGGAAGGATCCGGCCGACCGACGTACTCGCGGGCGTCGCGCTTCTCCTCGATGCGGATGATATTGGTGGCGCGCTTGTAGCCGGCGAGCAGATTCTTGCCGTCTTCGGTATCGAGGAATTTTCCCAGCGCCTCCACGCGGCGGACAATGAGGAGAAGATCATCCTGCCTCTCGAGGGCAAAGACCGCATCAACAAGATCGTGGCGGGCACCCTGCTCGCGCAGCTGAATCTTGAGGCGATCGGCGAAAAAAGAGAGGAGTTCAGGAATTAGAACTTCCATTTTGGAAGCCGGCTTGACGCCCGTTGCGCGCTGAGCGTGTTGGTGCCAGCTCGACTTAATCAAGCTCTCAAGACCCAAGCGGAGATCGTTTGGAAGAACGAGCCGTATGACCCCCAATGCAGCTCGACGCAGCGCAAAGGGATCTTTTGAGCCGGTAGGCTTTTCTTCTTCGAACCAGAAACCGACCAAAGTGTCGATCTTGTCGGCGAGCGCGACGGCGATGGAAACCGGATCGGTCGGCACGCGATCGTTGGGGCCAAGCGGCTTATAGTGCTCCTCGCATGCCGCTGCGACGCTGGCGTCCTCGCCCTGCGCCAGCGCGTAGTATTTGCCCATCAGCCCCTGCAGCTCCGGAAATTCGCCCACCACCTCGGTGAGCAGATCCGCTTTGGCGAGGTGCGCGGCGCGGCGGACCTTCCTGCGGTACGCATCCTGCTCGCGCTTGAGATCATCCGCCGAAAGCATTTGCCCTGAGAAAAAATCGGGCCGGCTCGACAGCGCGAGCGCGATCTCATCGGCGAGCCGCTCGATGCGCTCGATGCGCTCCCACTGCGTGCCGAGCTTCTCGTGAAACACGATGTCCTTGAATTTCGGCAGCCGGTCCTCCAGCCGCGTCTTGAGATCGGTCTCGTAGAAGAACTTGGCGTCGGTCAATCGCGCGCGGATGACCCGCTCGTTGCCGGCGACGATCGCCTTGCCACCGTCCTCGGCCTCGATATTGGCGACGAGGATGAACTTGTTGGCGAGTTGCGACGTGCGCGGGTCGCGCAGCACGAAGCACTTTTGATTATTGCGGATGGTGGCGCGGACGATCTCGGGCGGCATGCCGAGGAACGCTTCCTCGAACGACCCCATCAGCACGACCGGCCATTCGACCAGCCCCGCCACCTCCGCCAGCAGGCCCGCATCCTCCACGAGCTCGTAACCCTGCGCGAAGGCGAGGTTTCTGGCATCGGCGAGGATCATTTCCTTGCGCCGCTCGGGATCGAGCACGACTTTGGCCTTTTCGAGCTTCGCCGCATAATCCTCGAACCGGCGCACCCTGAACGGCTGCGGTGCCATGAAGCGGTGGCCGCGCGTCTCGTCGCCGGCCTTAATCCCGTCGATCGCAAACGGCACGATGTCCGGCTCCTCGGTTTCCGGGCCGAAGGTTGCGACAATGGAATGCAATGGCCGCACCCAACCGAGTGAACCCGGTCGGGCCGACTGCTCGCCCCAGCGCATCGACTTCGGCCACGGAAACGTCTTCACCACTTCGGGTACGATCTCGGCGATTACGTCGATCGCGGGCCGGCCCGGCTTCTCGATCACCGCGACGTAAAAGTCGCCCTTCTTGTCGGGCACAACCTTGGCCTCGTTGATGGATCCGAGCCCGGCGGCGCGCAGGAAGCCTTGGATCGCGCCCTCGGGTGCGCCGACGCGCGGACCTTTTTTCTCCTCCTTCACGTCGGGCTGGCGGACCGGCATGCCCTTGACCGCGAGCGCGAGCCGGCGCGGGGTGACGAAGGCCTTGGCGCCCTCGTAGAGGAGCCCTTGGCCGACGAGCGCTTCGGTGACGAGCTTGCGCAAATCCTCGGCCGCGCGCGCCTGCATGCGCGCCGGTATTTCCTCGGAGAAAAGTTCGAGCAGAAAATCGGGCACCGTGAGCAGGTAGCAGGCGCCGTCGCCATTGTTAAGCCGAAAAGCGGGCGTTGTTCGCGCGAGGCGGCTGTGCTCACCCCATGGGCTCGCCGCCATGCCGCACACTTGCAATGACGTCACTCGCCAGCGATCGGCATGTTTGGATGAAAGTTCTCCACCGCACCTTTTCCATCCTCGCCATCCTCTTGTGCGCAGTCGCGCTCACCGCCGCTACGCCCGTTACGGCTGGCGCGACCGCCTATCTGATGTACATCAAGGGAAGCGAAGGCCCGCCGTCGGTGCCGATGCGCGTCGTCTGGGAGCCGCGCGACGCCAACGCTCACGTCACGATCGATCTCGGCGCCAACTACGAGCCAGCGCTGACGAAGCTCGGGCTGCCGCGCGTGCTCGAGTACGATGCCATCCCTGAGAAATCACAGTTCGTCGTGCGCGATCCCGAATTCGCGCGCTTCGTCAAAGTCGTTGCTACCTCGATTGTGCAGGGATTCCTGACGGCGAGTCCCGTTCCCGGCGCATGGGCGCAACCCGCCGAGGTTAAGATCCACACCGCGGCGCTCCTCATCTCGCCCGCGCCCGCCCGACTGGAGGTAATTGCCCGCCTCCATGTCACCTACCTCGACCCGCAAAAGTCGGGACCGCCGAAGGTTCAGGATCTGATCAAGGGCGACATTATTTTCGTCGGCCAGCCGGAACCCGCGCCACCCGCTGACGCAACATCACCGGCCAAGCAGTAAGTTGTGTTGGGGCCACGCGCCAGCTTGACTTTGCTTCACGAGCCTTGCTGCGCAAGCTTCTTATGGCTGCCGTCGCACATCGGCCGATTGCCCGTGCGCTTGCAGGCGCAGAACCAGGTCCGAGCCGCCTGATCCGCCTTCCATTCGACCGGTGAAAATGGCGTACCTTTGTGCGAGCCATCGCAGAACGGCTGCGTCTTCGAGCGCCCGCAGGCGCACCACCAGTAGCTCTTGCCGGCCTCGACATCGACCGCGAGCGGCGAGCGTCCGCCGATTTCAGGCTGTGCGTTCATGCCGTCGCTCCTCCCGCCTCGGTCGCGAGCCACGCCTCGCCGCAGGCCTTGGCGAGCTCGCGCACGCGCAGAATGTAGCTCTGCCGCTCGGTCACGGAAATTACCCCGCGCGCATCGAGCAGATTGAACACATGGCTCGCTTTGATGCACTGATCGTACCCAACCGGCGTCGATGTAGTTGCGGCAAGCGGCCTCCGCCATTCTGAACTGCTCGAACAGCATCTCGGTTTCGGCAAATTCGAAATTGTGGCGCGAATATTCTTGCTCGGCCTGCAGGAAAACGTCGCCATAAGTGACCTTCTTCTTGCCCTCACGGCCGTTGAAGTTGAGGTCGAAGAAGCTGTCGACGCCCTGCACGTACATCGCGAGCCGCTCGAGGCCGTAGGTCAATTCGCCCGAGACCGGCGCGCATTCGAAGCCCGCGACCTGCTGAAAATACGTGAATTGCGAGACCTCCATGCCGTCGCACCAGCACTCCCAGCCGAGCCCCCAAGCGCCGAGCGTGGGGCTTTCCCAGTCGTCCTCGACGAAGCGGATATCGTGGAGCTTGAAATCGATGCCGATCGCAGAGAGCGATTTGAGATAGAGCTCCTGGATGTCGTCGGGCGACGGCTTGAGGATCACTTGGAACTGGTAGTAGTGCTGCACGCGGTTGGGGTTTTCGCCGTAGCGGCCGTCTTTCGGCCGACGCGAGGGCTGCACATAGGCCGCATTCCAGGGCTTGGGCCCGAGGATCAGTCCCTGGAATGAACGCGTGGGACGCAGATGGGCAGGAAGGTCTTCGCTCATGTGGCTCGGAAAACTGATGCCGACCTCAAGTCAGCCGCGGCGCGCATTGGCAGCGCCGATATCGGATTGAGCCGACATCGGTGGGCGGGGCTAGACCTACCGGCCGCCATCCGGAGGGTCAAGAACACGGGACGGCGGACCCGTGCAGACGGGCTGCAATGACGGTCGCACGATCCATCATTATGATCGGAGCCATGATCGTCATCCGCTACTGTCTTGCCACGTTGATCGCCGTTGCCGTGCTCGTCCCGCCTGCGTTGCGGGGCGCACGGGCGCAGGATTATCCCAACCGGCCGGTCCGGCTGGTGGTGGCTTTCACGCCTGGCGGCACCACTGATTTCGTCGCGCGGCTGCTCTCCGAACCGTTGCGGAGCTTGCTCGGGCAGAGCGTGGTGGTCGACAACCGGCCAGGCGCCAACGGCGCGATCGGGGCCGAATACGTGGCAAAGTCAGAGCCGGACGGCTACACGCTGTTCTTCACCACAGTGGGCGCGGTCGCGATCAATCCGGCTTTGCGCAGCAACTTGCCCTACGATCCGGTGAAGGATTTCGCGCCGGTCGGCATGGCGGTGTTCAACTCGACCATGTTGGTGGTCAACGCTTCGATGCCGGTCAATTCGGCGCGCGAACTCGCCGCACTGGCGCGCGAGCGGCCGGGCGCCATCACCATCGGCGTCACCGGGATCGGCGCCGTCTCGCATCTCGGGCTCGAACTTTTCCAGGCCGCCGCCGGCGTGAAATTCCAGGCCGTGCCCTATCGGGGCGCCGCGCAAGCGATGACCGATCTGCTCGGCGGCCAACTCGACGGCCTGTTCGGCGACACGCCGACCGTCATGCAGCAAGTCAAGGCGGGCAAGCTCAAGGCGCTTGCGGCAACCTCGCAGGATCGCTCCGACATTTTCCCGGACGTGCCGACCTTCGCCGAGCAAGGCTTCGCCGATACCGTCGCCAACCAATGGGCCGGCACCTTGGCGCCGGCGGGCACGGCGCCCGCCGTTATCTCGAAACTCAGCGCCGCTTTCAACGCCGCGCTGAGCGACGCCGATGTCCGCCGCAAGCTCGCACAGGCCGGCGTCACGCCCTCTCCGAGCACGCCGGAGGAGTTTGCCCGTTATCTCAAGCAGGAGATCGCCCGCTGGGGGAAGCTCATCCGCGACAAGGGGATCAAAGGCGAATAGGTGCGGAACTCCAATTGATCACAATAAAGAGGTCCGACGGCAGCGCGGCTCACGCTTGAACCCGCTCCGATGCCGGCGCGACCAACCGTCGGGACATCAATTGGAGGCGGTCATGATCATCCAATTGCTCGCAATGGCCTTCATTCTCGCCTTCAGCGCAATCGTGATCTTAGGCCACGTGCTAGTCGTGCTGGCAGTATTTACGCCCGTGCGCGCCGGTAAGTCGCAAACCGCCGATGAAGGCCGCCTACATCAGGCGGAACTCCCCCGTGCGCGGATCGCGGCGTAGGGTCGGCAGCGACCCCCGGTCGACGGCGGCTGCGTTCTTCACCCGCTCCAGTTCCTCGTTGATGCGTCGAACCTCCTTCGTGACCCAACGAATGACAGCGCCTCCCGCGAGGGCGCCGAGGGCCAGCCTGACCAAAGGCGAAACGACGAAGGGGGGCATGGATGGTCTCCTTCTCCAATCTTCTTATAATCCGTAACGTGCCCACAGCGCGCGTGCTTCGAGCGCCGAGATCGCCTCCTCGGCGAAGTCGGCGGCGCGCGGCAGACCGGCGAGATGCATCGTATCCACGCCCGGCTGCACGCGGCCGAACCAGCCGCGCGCAGGGGCCATGAGTGGGGTGACGACGTCCTCGCCGAAGCGCGCGCGCAGCGTCGCACGCAGGTCGCCGATGCCGTCGGCAAGGCCGAGCTCGATCGCCTTGGCGCCGGTCCAGTATTCGCCGGAGAACAAGGTTTTTTCCGGACCCTTGAGCCGCGCACCTCGGCTGCGCTTCACGAGGTCGATGAAGTCTTGGTGGATGTCACGCTGCAGCGCCTTGAGCCGCTCGACGTCCTCCGGATTCTCCGGAAGGAATGGATCGAGCATGGCCTTGTGCTCGCCGGAAATATAAAGCCGGCGCTCGACGCCGAGCTTCTCCATAAGCTTGGGAAAGCCGAACGAGCCGCCGATGACTCCGATGGAGCCGAGGATGGAGGAGGGATCGCAGAAGATCTCGTCACCGGCGCAGGCGATCATGTAGCCGCCGGAGGCGGCCACATCCTCGGCAAAGACGATCACCGGGCGCGCGTTCTCGTTCGCCAGCTGGCGGATGCGCGTATAAATCAGGTGCGACTGCACCGGTGAGCCGCCGGGAGAATTGATCAGCAGCGCGACCGCCCGCGCGTTGCGCATGTTGAAGGCGCGCTCGAGCGGACGGGCAACGGTGGCGAGCGTGAGGCCGGGTTTGAGCGGTGTCGAAAATCCGATGACGCCCGCGAGCCGTACCACCGGAACGACCGGCACGCCGCGGAGCCGCTTCGGCAATATCGGCCGCAGCGCGTGGCGCGCGCTTGCGAACAGCTGCTGCCAATGCTCGGATCTGATTTGATCGGCCATGAGGTTGCGGTCTTCGCTTAGCACATACCTGCCGGACTTTCCTTCCGGCGCGGCGCGATGTCACGTCTTAGGCCGCCTGCGTGTTACCCTCAAGGGAACTTGCACGAGAAACAACGCAAGCAGCAAATTCAGATTGCACCCAGCGGCAGCACTGCATCCCCGCGCAGCACCGCTTCGGCTTGCGCCGTCGGTCGTCCCGACGCGTCATTGAGGACGAAGCCCGGGAGCAGCACAAGCGGTGCGCGGCTTGCCTTGGTCGCCCGCACCAGGACGCGGATTGCCGCCTCCCGCTCGCCGGGATGCACCGGCAGCACGGTCGCCGCGCCGAAGGCGCGAGCAAGCGCCTGCAACACCTCGGCGAGACCGTCGGCCCGCCAGATCATGGTCAGCGTGCCGCGCGGACGCAGCAGCCGGGCCGCCGTTTTGATCCAGGCGGGGAGCGTCTCGCCGGAACCGGCGTGGGCGAGGCGGCGCTGAGGGTCAGCAGAGGCTCTTTGCCGCGCCGGATCGTTGAACGGCGGGTTCATCAGGACGCGCGCGGCCGTTTCAGGCGCCAGGCGCGCGGCTGCGAATGCGCGTGCCGGCGCCGTGACGTCAAGGACGATGGAGCGCACTCGCGTATCGAGCCCGTTGAGCTGTGCGTTCTCCGCTGCAAGCTCGGCGAGAAACGGATCGACTTCGACCAGCGCAACTTCGGTGCCCTCGACCCGATGCGCGAGCGCCAGTCCCGCCGCGCCCACGCCGGCGCCGAGGTCGACGACGCGTTCTCCGGCGCGCGCCGGGCACGCCGCCGACAAGAGTATTGCGTCATGGCCGACCCGGTGTCCGCTTCGCGGCTGCTTGAGCCGCAGCTTGCCGCCGAGCACGGCATCCTCGGCGACCTCAGCGGGCATCCGGACGGAGTTCGTGTCCGAGACCGGCGTCCTCCAGCAATTTACGCGCGTCATCGATACAACATTGGCTGACCAGGATACGGCGTGGGAGGATGCCGATCGAACCTTCGAGCACGCTCATGTTCTGATCGAGCACGACGTGGGGGATGTAAGCGGCATCGAGCAAAGCCGCCACCGCCGAGACCAGCACGGCATCGTTGGTGCGTACGAGCTCGCACCAATCGTCTTCGTCGGGCTTATTATCGGGCTTCTGCAACGCCTCTCCTCCTCAACGCTCGCGCCGGTCGCGCTCGTCGCCGGGCGGCGCCTGCTCCAGATAGGCGATCAGCTTTATCTCCCGGCGGCCGCGGGTCACTGTATCAAGGACCAGGCCTGCGACGATCGACAGCGACGCCAACAGCATCAGACCGGTGGACAAAATCGCAGTCGGAATGCGCGGCACGATGCCCTGCTCGAAATAGGTCACGAAGATGGGAATGGCGAGGCCCACAGAGACGATCGCGAGCACAACGCCGAGCCCGGAAAAGAAGGCCAGCGGCCGCTCCGAACGGTAAAGGCCGACGATCGTGAGTAGAATTCGCAAGCCATCGCGCCAGGTGCTGAGCTTCGAAGTCGATCCCTCCGGGCGCGCGTAGTAAGGCGTCGGGATCTCGGCCACCGCCAATTCCAATTCCAGCGCGTGCACGGAAAACTCGGTCTCGATCTCGAAGCCCCTCGACAACACGGGGAACGACTTCACGAACCGGCGCGAGAACACGCGATATCCCGAGAGAATATCGCTGAAGGTGGCGTGGAAGGCCAACGCGAAAAACCTCGTAAGCAGTCGATTTCCGGTGCGATGGCCGAGCCGGTAAGCGGCCTCGTGTTGATCGACCCGCGCGCCGACGACCATGTCGAGACGCTCCTCGACGAGTCGCGCGATCATCGTGCGGGCACTTGCGGCGTCGTATGTTGCGTCGCCGTCGACCAGAACGTAGACGTCGGCATCGACGTCGGCGAACATTCGCCGCACGACGTTGCCCTTGCCCTGATGCGTCTCGCGCCGCACCAGCGCGCCGGCCCCGCGGGCGACATCGACTGTGCCGTCTGCGGAATTGTTGTCGTAGACGTAGATCGCGGCCTCGGGCAGCGCAGCGCGGAAATCGGCGACAACTTTGGCAATGGTCGCCTCTTCGTTGAAGCAGGGCACCAGCACCGCGACCCGCTGCCCGGTCCGTTGCTGCCGTTCCTCGGCGCGCGCCGCGATCGCTTGGGACATCACCCCGCCTCGTTCGAAGCCGCTCGCCGGAACTTTAAATCCATCACACTAGCGAAAATGTGCGTTTTGGCGCACTTGCCGCCTCACCATAGCGTTTCTATGCTCCCGCGTCCTTGCATTCGGGGCCGTCTGGAGCAGTTGTTTGGCCGTCGTCGTCCCATTTGAAACCCGTTCGCCCGCCACCATCGACCGCCTCAGCGATCTGGTGGCCACCGACATGGAACGGGTGAATACGACCATACTCTCGCGCACCGGATCGCAAGTGGCGATGATCCCCGAGGTTGCCAATCACCTGATCTCGTCGGGCGGCAAGCGACTGCGACCGATCCTCGCCCTCGCGATGGCGAAGCTCGCCGGATATACCGACACCGGCCACGTCAAGCTCGCGGCCGCCGTCGAATTCATGCACACCGCCACGCTGCTGCATGACGACGTCGTGGACGAAAGCGAGATGCGGCGCGGCAAGCTCGCTGCCCGGATGCTCTGGGGCAACGAGGCGAGCGTGCTGGTCGGGGATTTCTTGCTGGGGCAGGCCTTCAAGATGATGGTCGAGGTCGCCTCTCTCAGGGCGCTCGAAATCCTGTCCTCGGCTGCCGCGGTTATCGCGGAAGGCGAGGTGATGCAGCTAGGTGCCGCCAAGAATACCGCCACCACCGAGGACGACTATCTCGCGGTCATCCGCGCCAAGACCGCAGAACTGTTCGCCGCCGCCTGCGAAGTCGGTCCGGCGCTCGCCTCGCGGCCCAAAGACGAGCAAAGCGCCTGCCGTTCGTTCGGCATGAACTTGGGTATTGCCTTCCAACTCGTCGATGACGCGCTCGATTACGGAGGAACGGCGGCCAAGCTCGGCAAGAACGTCGGGGACGATTTTCGCGAAGGCAAGGTGACGCTGCCGGTGGTGCTGGCGTTTCGGCGGGGATCGGAGAGCGAACGGGCGTTCTGGCGCCGTACGCTCGAAGAGGGTAACGCACCCGATGCCGACCTCGAGCACGCGATCAATTTGATGACGAAGCACCGCGCGCTCGAAGACACGATCAAGCGCGCTCGGCACTACGGCGCGATCGCCACGGATGCGCTCGCTTTGTTTCCGGCCTCGCCGATGAAGGAAGCGCTCGAAGAAGCGGTCGAGTTCTGCATCTGCCGCTCGAACTAGCGCACGAAAGATATTTCACCGGATGTCGGTGCGGTCTGTTCGTGTAGTGGAGCGAACGGATCGAGGCCGTAGCGCTGGTCTCAACCGCCGAGCACCGTCGCGCGCACCCACCAGCCCGGGTAGCCGACCCGCAGCGTGCGGGCGGCTGCGCTCGCCGCGCGGCTCGAGTCGAACAGACCGAAACACGTCGGGCCGGACCCCGACATGCGCGCGAGGCGGCAGCCCGGCAGCTTGCGCAGCACCGCCAGAACATCCGCGATCGCGGGTTCAAGCTCGATCGCCGGTGCCTCGAGGTCGTTGCGGCCGCCGGCAATTTCGGCAAGCAGCGCCGCCGGCCCAAGGGGCTGGGCGGTGGGCGCGGTTTGTCCCGCCGGCGGGGCCGCAAGTGCCGCGAACACGTCGGCGGTCGCGACCGCGACGCCGGGATTGACGAGCAGCGCGAACAGCCGCGGCAAATCGAGCGGATCGGACAGGATGTCTCCGATGCCGCGCATGCGACGCGTGTGCGGGTCAAGGCATACCGGTACGTCAGCGCCGGTCGCGCGCGCCGCCTGCATGAGACGGGGATCATCCGGCGGAAGCGCGTTCGCCCGCGCCAGCAGCCGCAAAGCCGCGGCCGCGTCCGCCGAACCGCCGCCGAGCCCGCCCGCAACCGGCAAACGCTTTGACAGCGTGAACCGTCCGAGCCTTAGGCCCGTGACCCGCTCGGCGAGCGCGTGGGCGGCCTTGAGTACAAGATTGTCGGCAACATCGCCTGCGGCGGCGGCGGTCGGTCCGCCCACGGTCAGCGCCAAGGCGCCGCCCGGCGTGAACGCCAAAGCATCGCCCACGCCGGCGAAGGCGACCAGGCTCTCGATGTCGTGGTACCGGTCGGCCCGGCGGCCGAGCACGCGCAGCGTCAAATTAATCTTGGCGGGCGCTTTCTCCGCGCCCGCAGCTGGCGCCATGTGCCTCAGCCGCCGCCGGGCTTCTTGCTCTCGGCCTGGGCCGCAGAAGAGGACTCGTCCGCAAGTCCCGATTTCAGCTTCTGTTCGATCTTGATGAGATCCTCGGGCTCGGGCTTGAGGTCACGCGCATGCGACCACTGGAAACGCGCCTCGAGCTCGCGTCCGATCCGCCAGTAAGCATCGCCGAGATGATCGTTGATGGTCGGATCCTCGGGCTTGAGCTCGATGGCACGCTCGAGGTGCTTGACCGCCTCCTCGATGTTGCCAAGCCGGTAATAGGCCCAGCCCAGCGAGTCGACGATGTAACCGTCATCGGCGCGCTGCTCGACCGCGCGCTTGATCATGCGCATGCCTTCATCGAGGTTGATGCCCTGGTCGATCCAGGAGTAGCCGAGATAGTTGAGCACGTGCGGCTGGTCGGGAAAAAGCTCCAGCGACTTCTTGAGATCGGCCTCGGCCTTCGGCCACTGCTTGGCGCGTTCGAAGCAGATCCCCCGGAAATAGTAGATCATCCAGTTCGACTTCTCGGGCTTGCCGATGGTGTCGACGCCCTTGGAATAGACGTCCGCGCATTCGGCGAACTGCTTGCGTCCACGCAGCACGTTGCCGAGCGCCATGATCGCCTCGAGATCATTGGGATTGGCGGCGATCAGCTTTTCCAGGCTCGCTTTCGCCTCGTCCGTGCGATCAAGCGTGTCCAGGTTGAGGGCAAGCTGGATCTGCGCATTGCGGTGAAGCGGTGAACTCAGCGGCACCCGCTCGTAGATCTTGTTGGCGAGGTCGGGTTTCTTCATCGCCTCGTAGAGGTCGCCGAGCGAAAGCAGCGCGAGCGGATGCGAGGGCGCGAGATAGAGCGCCAGCTGCAGGTAAATGAGCCCGAGATCCTCGCCGCCACGGCGGCCGAGCGCGGCGCCGAGCCCATAGAGCACTTCGGCGGCGCCCGCCTGCGGCGTGTCCACCATCATGGGCAGCTTCTTTCCCGCCTTGAGCTCGTTGACGGCCTCGACGATCAGCGGATGGCGCGGCAGGGCTTCGTCGAACGCGGTAAATACCTTCAGCGCGTCAGCTGTGTTTCCCTGTCGCGCGAGAAAACTCCCGTAAGCCTGCACCACGCGCAGCGCCGTCGGATCGAGCTTGTAGGAGCGCTCGAAGTGCTTCGCCGCATCCTTCTTTTGGCCGGCGACGTCGAAAATCAGTGCGGAGTGCAGCTCCTTGAAGATTGCGTACCATTCGGCGCCTGCGAGTTTGTCGATTGAGTCGGTCGCTTGCTTGGCCTCGGCCGGATTTGCCATGGTCCAGGCGGACAACAGCGTGGCAGCGAGATCGGTAATCGGGCCGCGGATCGATTGAGCGAGCTCCTTGCGGGCGAGCAGATACTGCTTCTGCTTGATCGCGCGCACCCCGAGGACGAGCCGCGCGATGCGATCGTTTTTGTCGACCTGCAGAATGCGTTCAGCGAGCTTGACGCTCTCCTCGACGTCGCCATTGGCAAGCACGGCCAGGAAGGTGCGGCCCAGCAGCTCGTTGTTGCGAGGGTCACCGCGCAGGGCGGCGCGGTAATAGGACGCCGCAGCGGCAGCATCGCGCTGACCGCCAGCGTGGCGGGCGGCGAGATAGCTGCCGGAAGGAGAGGTGCGGGAAAAGCCCTCGCGCGGCTGTTGCGCCCGAGCGCAAAGCATGGCTGGCCAAGTTATGGCGAGTGCGGCCATTGCGGCCACAGCCGCACGCCGCAAAGCTGGCGAAAGGATCACAGCTCGTCGACTCCATCTGGCGGACGAGCGCCCTTGGCGCGGCCGCATGAGCAGAATGGACTGTTTGGGCCCGGCCCGCAATAACTGCCCCGATCGGGCATGTCCACCGCCTTTGAAAGCCTCGATAAGGGCAGTATCGTGACGCCTGGCCCGATACGGATCATTAATTCGGATCGTTCGCTCTTCCTTCCCGCATGATGCTGCGAACTCGGCCGGTCGCGGCGAAGCGTCTGACGACTCGCTCACATATTCGGATAGTTCGGCCCACCGCCGCCTTCGGGCGGAACCCAGGTGATGTTCTGATTGGGATCCTTGATGTCGCAGGTTTTGCAGTGGACGCAATTCTGCGCGTTGATCACGAAACGGGGTGAGCCGCCCTCCTCCACCCACTCGTAGACGCCAGCCGGGCAGTAGCGCGCCGAAGGCCCACCGTAGCGGTCATGCTCGGACGCCTTCTGCAGAGCGAGATCGGCCACCTTGAGGTGCACCGGCTGATCCTCTTCATGATTGGTGTTGGAAATAAACACCGAGGAAAGACGGTCGAAGGTGAGGCTGCCGTCGGGCTTAGGATAGGCGATGGGCGTGCATTGCGCCGCCGGCTTGAGGGTCGCCCAATCGGGCTTGCCGTGGCCAAGCGTGCCGAACAGCGAGAAGCCCGCCGTATTGGTCCACATATCCAAGCCGCCAAGCGGTATGCCAAGAGCGGTGCCGAAGCGCGACCACAGCGGCTTGGCATTGCGAACCTTCCACAGATCGGCGCCGATCGCGGAGGAGCGCCAAGCTGCGTCGTAATCCGCGAGCGCATCGTTGCGGCGGCCGGCCTTGAGTGCCGCGGCCACATCTTCGGCGGCAAGCATGCCGGACAGTATCGCGTTGTGGCTGCCCTTGATGCGCGGCACATTCATGAAGCCGGCCGCGCAGCCTATGAGCGCCCCGCCGGGAAATGCGAGTTTCGGCACCGACTGCCATCCGCCCTCCGTCAAGGCGCGCGCGCCATAAGCGAGGCGCTTGCCACCTTCAAACGTTGCCCGCATCAGCGGATGCGTCTTGAAGCGCTGAAATTCCTCGTACGGCGAGAGGTACGGATTTTCGTAGTTGAGATGCAGCACGAAGCCGACCGAAACGAGCCGGTCGCCAAAATGATAGAGAAACGAGCCACCGCCAGTGCGGTTGTCGAGCGGCCAACCAAACGTATGCTGCACCAGACCGGGGTGATGCTTTTCCGGGGCGACTTGCCACAGCTCCTTGAGACCGAGGCCGAATTTCTGCGGTTCGCGGCCTTCCTTCAGACCGAAGCGCTGCTCGAGAACCTTGGTGAGGCTGCCGCGGGCGCCCTCGGCGAACAGCGTGTACTTTGCGCGCAGCTCCATGCCGCGAGTGAAACTGTCCTTATGATGACCGTCCCTGGCGACGCCCATGTCGCCGGTGACGATGCCGCTCACCGCGCCGCTCTCGGCGAACAGCACTTCGACGGCGGCAAAACCCGGATAGATTTCAACGCCTGACGCTTCCGCCTTGGTCGCAAGCCAGCGGCAGACGTCGCCAAGTGAGACGACGTAATTGCCGTGGTTGTTCATCAGCGGCGGCAGCATGAAATTCGGCAGACGCAGCCCGCGCGAGGCCGACAGCCAATAGAAGCGATCGGCGCTCACCTTCGTCTTGATCGGCGTCTCTTCGCCGCGCCAGTCCGGAAGCAAGCGGTCGAGGCCGACGGGATCGATGACCGCCCCCGAAAGGATATGCGCGCCGACTTCGGAACTCTTCTCGACCACGACAACCGTGACATCGGGCGAAAGCTGCTTGAGCCGGATCGCCGCCGCGAGCCCGGCGGGCCCCGCGCCGACGATCACCACGTCGAACTCCATCGCCTCGCGGGCAGGCAGTTCATCTGCGCTCATGGGCTTCTCCAAAGCGAGACGGCTCGCGCGCGCTCGTTACAACTCCGGCGCGACTGTAACAACGAACCGTGGCTGGTCCACCCCCTTTACTCTCGCGGAACAGGAGGCATTGTTGCAGGTGTTCGGTTCCTGACTAGGCCTGCCGGCACGAGGAGCAGCGATGACCATGGCCCGCGACCAAGCCCGCGAGCTTCTCGCCTTTTATCGGGAGGCGGGGGTCGATGCGCTGCTCGAGGAGACGCCGACCGATCGGTTCGCCGGCGACCAAGAAGCCCCGCGCGCAGAACCCGCTCGGGCGAGGACCGAGGCGCCCACCAGCGCAGCAACGCGTTCGCTCCCGGTTCGCGAACGTGGGGTTGAGAGTCGCATCGCGTCTCCGCCGCCGCCCGAGGCCGCCGTGATGGCGGCGCGCGAGGCGGCGAAAAGCGCCGCGACGCTGGAGGAGCTGCAGGCGATGCTCGAGCGTTTCCAAGGCTGCGCGTTGCGGACGACCGCGACCCAGCTCGTCTTCGCCGATGGCAATCCGAAAGCGCGCGTGATGTTCGTGGGCGAGGCGCCGGGACGCGACGAGGACATCGAAGGCCTGCCGTTCGTCGGCCGCTCGGGCAAGCTGCTCGACCGCATGATGGCGGCGATCGGGCTTGACCGCCGCTCGGCCTATATCGCCAACGTCGTGCCGTGGCGGCCGCCCGGCAATCGCACACCGACGCCGCAGGAGTCCGCGGTTTGTCTGCCTTTCACGCTGCGCCAGATCGAACTCGCCGACCCCGACATACTGGTGTGCCTCGGCACTCCTTCGGCCCAGACGCTACTCAACAGCAAAGACGGCATCCTCAAGACTCGCGGGCGTTGGTTCCCATTTCACACCGGCACGCGCGAGATCCGCGCGATCGCAACCCTGCATCCCGCCTATCTCCTGCGTCAGCCGCTGCAGAAGCGGTTTGCCTGGCGGGATTTTCTGGCGATCAAGAAGGCGCTGGCGAAATAGCGGACATCCACAATCAGCGACGGGAGGCGCAGCATGGCAAAGACGATCGAGCACGTGCACTGGCCCGACGCACCCGACATGTGGATGCCGTACGCGCCAGCGATCAAGGTCAAGGGCGGCACCACGGTCTATCTCGCCGGCGTCACCGCGGCACCGGTCTATCACCACCACCCGCACCGGCCCGAAGAGTTCGATGCCATGCCGCGCGATATGGAAGGCCAGGCCCGCGCCGCGCTCGAGAACTTGCGGCGCGGCCTCGAAGCGGTGAGGGCAACCTTCGCCGACGTGGTCACCGCCGATCGCTTTGTCACGGACCTCTCGGACCAAGACGCGCTCAATCGGGTCTGGGGGGAATATTTCCGCGACGCCAAGCCCGCGACAACGACCGTACAGGTGGTGCGGCTTGCGACCGATCCCCGTTGCCTGGTCGAAATCAACGCCGTGGCGGTGATCGACTGACGGGCCTATCCCGGCAACGCGAACTTTATGGCGAAGATCACCGCCAGGATCACCACCGCCGGTTTCGCCTCATCGAATTTGCCGGCAATCAGCTTGGCCAAGGCATAGATGATGAAGCCCAGCCCGATCCCCGTGGCGATCGAATAGGTGAGCGGCATGGTGACCGCGGCGACCACCGCGGGCGCGTATTCCGTGATGTCCTCCCACTCGATCTCGGCAAGTCCACGCGTCATCACGCAGGCCACGTAAAGCAGCGCCGCCGCCGACGCGTAGGCGGGAATCATTCCGGCGAGCGGGGCGAAGAACAGCGCCAGGAGAAAGAACAGCGCGACGAAGACGGCGGTCAACCCGGTGCGGCCGCCGGCCGAAACGCCGGCCGCGCTCTCGATATAGCTGGTGGTGGTCGAGGTGCCGATCACGGCGCCGAACATGGCGGCGAAACTGTCGGCGACCAGCGCCTGCTTCATGCGAGGCAGGTTGCCTTCGGTATCGAGGAGCCCGGCGCGGTGGGCGACGCCGATCAGCGTGCCGGCATTGTCGAATACGTCGACCATCAAAAAACTAAACACGATGATGATGAACGTCAGCTCTGCGGCGCGGGAGAAGTCTAGCTGCAGAAAGGTCGGTGCAAGCGAAGGCGGCAGTGACACGATGCCCGTGAACTCGGCAAGCCCGAGCGGTATGCCGACCAGCGTCACAGCGAGGATGCCGATCAGCGTGGCGCCGGCGATGTTGCGGTAATTGAGCGCGATGATCACGATGAAGCCCGCGAGGCAGAGGATCGCCGGCCACTGTTTGAGATCGCCGAGCGTGACCAGCGTCGCTGGATTTGCCACCACGATCTTGGCCTCCTCGAGCGCGATGATGCCGAGAAAGAGCCCGACGCCGGCGGAGATCGCCAATTTGAGATTCTTGGGGATCGAGTTGATGATGTACTCACGGATTCTGAAGATCGAAATCAGGAAGAAGATGACTCCGGAGCAGAACACGGCGGCAAGCGCCTGCTGCCAGCTGTATTTGTGGCCGAGCACCACCGTGAACGCGAAGAAGGCATTGAGCCCCATGCCCGGCGCGAGCGCGATGGGGTAATTGGCATAGAACGCCATCACCAGCGTCGAGACCGCGGCGGCGATGCAGGTCGCGACGAACACCGCGCCCTTGTCCATGCCCGCATTGCCGAGGATTTGCGGATTGACGAACACGATGTAGACCATGGTGAGGAACGTCGTGACGCCAGCGATGAACTCGGTGCGGACATCGCTGCCGCTCTCGCGCAAGCCAAAATATCGATCGAGAAATGCTCGCTCGTGCGCGGGCTTTATTGCGTCGCTCATGTGAGGTCCCCCTACGATCTACCGCTCCGCGACCCGATCCGCACGTAAGAATGCCAATAAAGGAGCAGGCGCGTAGCCGCAGCACACTACCGGCGAGGCGGCCGCAAACCCAGTCTATTCGGTGTTCCGCGGCCAGGTGCGTGAAGGCAAGGCTGTCACTGATCGCGCACGGCGTGCTGGCCGCCCGGTAGCCGCCCGCCCTCGTAAACCGCCGTGGGGCCGGCCCGCCAGAGCATCTTGCTGTCCGATATCCGCGCTGGGGGCTTCTAATTTCGGGGGAGTGTAACTGCCCTCACACATCGCCCCCGCCCCTTCCTTTAGGGTCCGGCACAGCGACATCGATCTGGCTCTAGGAGGCAGACATGGCACGCAAAACAGATGGGCTCCCATTTGTCTTCGCAATGGTTCTCGCGCTGGCGATGACCGTGCTAGCGATCACGACGTGGGCGCGCCTCCCGGATCCCGAGGACGAGTCGGCCGCGCCGCTCGCGCCCAGGGAAACGATTTACCGCCCGCAAAACTGGACCGTGTACTGAACGCTCGCCAAGCAGGCCGAGCCGCGCCGCTCACGGTTTCTGCTCGCCCGCCGACGCCAAGGGCGCCGCCTGCCCCTGCGGGCGGATGACCGCCCAGCCGATGCGCAGAAGCGGCAGTCGGCCCTGCACCGCGCGCTCGAATGCGCGCGGCACCTCGGGCACGAGATCCGGAAACCGCTCCCTGATCTCGGCCGGGGGTGTTCCCGCCGTGTCGGTCGTCGGCCAAACCACGATGGCACCATTGGTCCTGATCGCATCGGGCGTCACCCACGGCGAACGCTCGGGCGTGGCACTGAGAAAGAGGCTTGGACGGCTCGGCGCACCGAGCGCGACAAGCGCTGCCGTACGAGGATCACCGGTGACGATCCGAAGCGGCGCGTTGGTGCGCCGTTCGAAGCTCTCGGAGAAGAAGCGCGCCATCGCTTGAGCGGGATATGTCACTTTGAGATCGATGTTGAGCCACGGCAGAATCACGAGCGCGGCGACCGTCATGATCGGCGGAATGATCAACAATCCGAACCAGGCCGCGATGACGACGTGCTGCCGGCTGAACACGATGCCGTCGCCTGCGGCGACGATGACGAGCAGCCCCGATAGGATCACGAGCGGCGCGATGCCGCCGACCGGGCCCGACCATCCGATGAGCACGGCCACCAGCGTGCCGGCAAACGCCGGCGCCAGCGCGAAGAAGTAAACGAACTGCTGGGCAAAAGGATCGATCTTCGGCCGCACGATGACCGGCGCGGGATCGTGCCGCGGCCACGGCCATCCGGCGACCAGCGCAACCAGCACGATGAGCCCGGCATGCGCCGCGAGGATCAAGGCGATCTGCCGCGACCATGCGATGAAGTTGCCGAACACGGCCTCCGGCGTGCGCAGGCGCAAGAGTATCGGGCTCAAGCTCTCGCCCCAATCCGGGAGCCAGATTAGGTGCGGGCCCGCGACGATGCCGGCAACAACCGCGGCGATCAGCGGATCGTAGGAGTTGAGTGCCTCGCGCGCCTGCCGGTTTGCAAACGTGAACAGCACGAGCAGGCCGACCAGAATCAGCCCCACATAGGTCGTGAGCAGCAGAAGCCCGATCTCGATCGCCAGCGGCAGCCAATAGGCGCGCCGCAGTTCGCCCACCGCCCGCCAATAATGCAAGAGAATGAGCGCCCACAGCGGCATGGTGAGGATCACCGGCCCGAAGTCCGGCGTCGGCACCGTGAAGGCGGCAACGCCGACCATCAGCAACACCGCGAGCGCCGCGTGCTGCGCGCCGACAAGCGAGCGCGCCAGCGCGAACACCGCCCAGTAGGTGACCACTACGCACGCCTGCGACAGCAGATAGACACCGACCAGGCTGTGCCCGGCGAGATCGAAGGCGATTTCGGCGAGCCAAAAGGCGAGCGGGGGGCCGAGATATGTCCCGAGCTGGAATTCGTGCCCGACCGCCAGCACGTCCGGCACGTCGCCGGGGGGGCCTGCATAGAAGAGGGATGGGACCAGCAGCCACAGCAGCCCCTGCGCCAGCGCCGCCAGCCAGACCGCCAGCGCCGGACGCGAGCGCAAGAGTTCGACGAAGATGGAGACGTAGAGCATCGGCCGGACGTTACTACTTGACGCGGCCGGCAGAGATAAGGCCCCCAACCTAGAGAGGCAACGTGCCCGGCTCGATCTCGCCCCTTTCCATGTCGTCGGTGACGACGTCGCCATAAGCCGCGGCGACCGGGGCGAAGGAGCGCCGGTGGTGGATCGTGGGGCCGAGCCGCGTTAGCGCTTCGAAATGCGCGGGCACGCTGTAGCCCTTGTGGTGCTCGAAGCCGTAGCCGGGATAGAGCAGTCCCAATCGCGTCATCAGCCGGTCGCGCGTGACCTTGGCGACAATCGAGGCCGCGGCGATCGAGGCGAGGATCGCGTCGCCGCTGACCACGGCTTGGCAGTCGCAGCTGACCTCGATGCGGTCGCGGCCGTCGACGAACACGAGCTGCGGCCTCACCGACAGGCCTGCGACGGCGCGCGCGAGCGCCCACAGCGAGGCCCGCAGAATGTTGTCGCGGTCGATGCGCCATGGCGGCGCGATGGCAACCGATACCTCGGCGCTGGCGCAAATCTTGGCGTGCAGCTTCTCGCGTGTTTCGGGGTCGAGCTTTTTCGAATCATTGAGCCCGCGCGGCACGCGCTTGGGGTCGAGCACGACCGCCGCGGCAACGACCGGGCCGGCAAGCGGCCCCCTGCCCGCTTCGTCGCAGCCCGCGATCGGCCACACCCCGCGCTTGATTGCGGCGCGCTCGCGGCGGAAGGTCGGGCGGATGACCTCCTCGCCAAGCGGCAGACGCACGATCCGGATTCTCTCGGCGCGAACGGAAACTGCGCGCGCGGATATCGAGCGGCTCATGGCGCGATGGTGCGCGCCGTGGCGTGTAAGTCAACCGCTGGGCAATTCCTGCTGTGGAGGATGGGGAAAGATCAATAGCCTGTCGTCCCCGCAAAAGCGGGGATGACAGCGAATCAGAGCAAGCTCAGCTGTTGGGCGGCGCGCCGCGGCGGATTGAAGTGCTCCGTCGTCAGCCGCGTGCGCGTCTTGTTGAAGCCGAGCTTCTCGCACGCGAGTTCGAAACGGCGACCGATCATCCAGGCGACCGGCCCGGCTCCAGTCATGCGCGTGTTCCAGCTCGAGTCGTAATCCTTGCCGCCGCGGGTCTCGCGGATGAGCTTGAACACGTGGCGGTAGCGGTCGGGAAAATTGGCCATCAGCCATTCCCGGAAAAGATCGCGCACTTCGAGTGGAAGCCGCAGCAGCACGTAGCCCGCCTCGCGCACGCCCACGGCGGCGGCGGCATCCAGAATCCGCTCGATCTCGGCATCGTTAAGCGCTGGGATCACCGGCGCCACCATCACCGACGTCGGCACGCCGGCCGCAGTCAACTGGCGCAGCGCTTCGAGCCGCCGCGCCGGCGTTGCCGCGCGCGGCTCCATCGCACGCGCGAGTCGCGCGTCGAGGGTCGTCACCGACAAGGCGACTTTGACGAGATGGCGCTGCGCCATGCGAGCAAGGACGTCGAGATCGCGCAGCACGAGTGCCGATTTCGTCACGATGCCGACGGGATGGCCGCAACGGTCCAGCACTTCGAGGATGCGCCGCATGATTTGATGCTCCCGCTCGATCGGCTGATACGGATCGGTGTTGGTGCCGATGGCGATGGTGCGCGGCACATAACCGGCGGCCGACAACTCGCGCTCGAGCAGCTTCGCCGCGTCGGGCTTGGCGAACAGCTTGGTTTCGAAATCCAGCCCCGGCGAGAGCCCGAGATACGCATGGGTCGGCCGCGCAAAGCAGTAGATGCAGCCGTGCTCGCAGCCGCGATACGGGTTGATGGAGCGGTCGAAAGAAATATCGGGCGAATCGTTGCGGGTGATGATCTTGCGCGTGGAATCGACGGTCACCGTCGTCTTGAACGGCGGCAGCTCCTCAAAACTTTGCCAGCCGTCGTCGAAAGCGATGCGGGCGAGCAGCTCGTAGCGGCCCGCGGCGTTCGACTGCGCGCCGCGGCCACGCCGGCGAGCGGTCTCGACCGCCACGTCTGCGTCGGTTGGCGCCTCGAGGTTGACGGCAGCGGCACGCCGCGGAACCGGCCCGCCGCGGCGAGCAAAACCGCCCGCCGGCGCGGGGGGCTGGGGCCAGGAGGGCGTGGGCGCCGGCGGGCGTCTGACGGCTGCTTCTGAACGAGCCATGGAAACGATCCTAGCGTCGCCTCTCGAACAAAACAAGAACATAATCGCTGGCACGGCATAAAGTTCGCTCTCGCCTCGAGGGGCCCGCGCTTGCGTTTTTCCTTCGCTGCGGCAGGGGCTAGAAAGGGGGGTCACGGGGAATAAAGGGCCATGCTGAGCGTGGTGATCGCCACGCAGAACAGCGAGCGCGCGCTCCTGCCGACGCTTGCGGCGCTGGTCGCCGGGGCCGCTGCCGGCCTCGTGCGCGAGGTGATTGTTGCCGACGCGGGCTCGCGCGACGCAACCCTTGCCATAGCCGACGAGGCCGGCTGCCGGGTGCTGGCCTCAATGCAGGCGCGCGGGGCGCGACTGAAGGCCGCCGCCGCAACGGCGCGCGCGTCCTGGCTGCTCTTCCTGCGGCCCGGGGTCGGGCTCGAGGCGAGCTGGGTCGATGAAACCAGCCGTTTCATCGATGACGCCGAGCTTCGCAAGGACGCCAGTTCCTATGCCGTGTTTCGTGCAGGACCGTTCCGCCCGACCATGCTCGAGGCATTGGCACTGTTGCGCGCCGCACTCGGCGCGGGACCGAACGCCAGCCAAGGACTAGTGATCCCGAGGCCGCTTTACGACGCGCTGGGCGGCCATCGTGACGTCGAGGAGCCGGAACGCGACCTCCTGCGCCGCCTTGGCCGGCGCCGGCTCGTGCGGCTGCGAACCGGCGCCATTTCAGACATTACTTGACATCGTCAATAATCTGGTTGACGATATCACCGTTCTTGGACCGGGCGCCTTTCCATGGCAGCCACAGCCGCCAGCGATTTCGAGCAGCGCATCGGCGCCGTGCGGCGTTTCAATCGCCTCTACACGCGGCGGATCGGCGTGCTCCAGGACGGCTTCTTGAAGACCCCCTACTCGCTCGCCGAAGCGCGCGTGCTCTACGAACTCGCTCGCCGGGACAAGGCGACCGCGACCGAAATCGCCGCGGAACTCGGCCTCGATCACGGCTATCTCAGCCGCATCTTGCGCGGCTTCGGCGAGCGCGGGCTCGTCGTCAAAACCGCCTCGCCCAACGATCGGCGGCAAAGCCTGTTGTCTCTGACGGCAAAAGGCCGCATGGCCTTCGCACCGCTTGAGGAGCGTTCACAGAACGAAGTCGCCGCGATGATCGGCGCGCTGTCGGTCGCCGACCAGGAACGCGTGGTCGCCGCGATGTGCACCATCGAGCGTTCGCTGTGCGACGCCCCGGCACCACAAGTGCCGTACCTGCTGCGACCGCCGCGTCCGGGCGACATGGGCTGGGTCGTTGCCCGCCACGGCGTGCTCTACGGCGAAGAATACGGATGGGACGAGCGGATCGAAGCGCTCACCGCGGAAATTGTCGCGGCTTTCGTGCGCAACCACGATCCCAAGCGCGAGCGCTGCTGGATCGCGGAACGAGACGGCGAGAACGTCGGATCGGTCTTCCTGGTGCGGGAAACGGACGAGGTCGCGCGGCTGCGCCTCCTGCTCGTCGAGCCGAAGGCGCGCGGGCTCGGCATCGGCGCTCGACTGGTCGAGGAGACGGTGCGCTTTGCGCGCGGGGCAGGCTACCGCAAGATCACGCTGTGGACCCATGCCGTGCTGGTCGCCGCGCGCCGCATCTACGAGGGAGCAGGTTTCAGGCTCACTCATCAATGGAAGCACGACATGTTCGGCAAGGAGCTCGTCGCGGAAACGTGGGAGCTCGAGTTGCGCCAGCCGTAATCTGTGATGTCGTCCCCGCCAAAGCGGGGACCCATATTCCAGAGCCGGTGGTCATGGGTCCCCGGCATGAGTGCGTTTACGCGCGTCTTCGACGCGCTATGCGCGGGGACGACGGCGGACAATCTGAGAGCACTAGACGCTTGCGCCCTTGGCCTTGGCGCGGCGCAAATGCTCGTCGAGCCGCGGCATGATCTCGACGAAATTGCAGGGGCGATAGCGGTAGTCGAGCTGGTGCACGAGGATCTCGTCCCAGGCATCGCGGCAGGCGCCGGGCGAGCCCGGCAGACAGAACACGTAGGTGCCGCCGGCAACCCCCGCGGTCGCGCGCGTCTGGATCGCCGAGGTGCCGATCTTGGCCTGGCTCGTCACGTCGCGTCCAGTAAAACCGGTCCCGCCGGTGGTGATGACCACGTCGATGGCCGGATCGGCGATCCATTGTTTGACCTGCGCGCGGATTTTTTCGACGTCGTCGGGCACGATGGCGCGGCCGGCGAGCGTATGACCGGCCTTGGCGATCCGCTCGACCAATGTCGCGCCGGACTTGTCATCCTCGAGCGCGCGCGTGTCGGACATCGTGAGCACCGCGATCTTCAGCGGTACGAATTGCCTGCTGGGGTCGATGTCAGGCATGTTGGGTCTATGCTCAGCGCATATAGGGTGGGCAAAGGCTTGCACGCATCGTTGTCCACGCGTGCGAGCGAGCCAGGAAGCCTTTGCCCACCCTACGGAGCCTTCGTCCTCTAAAGCTGCGCGGATGCAAAGGTGTTGCAGCTTGCAACCGAGCCGGAGCGGAAGCCGGTGTCGAACCAGCGTTGACGCTGCTCCGAGGTGCCGTGCGTGAAGGAGTCCGGAACCGCGTAGCCGCGCGCCCGTCGCTGCAGCGTGTCGTCGCCGATCGCGGCCGCGGTGCGCAACGCGGCCTCGACGTCGCCCGGCTCGATGAATGGCGGCTTGCTCTGGCTCTTCAGCATTTCGTTCTCGCGATTGGCCCACACGCCGGCGAGGCAATCGGCCTGCAGCTCCACCTGCACCTGGATGTGGTTCGCCGCCGCCTTGCTGTCAGCCGCGCGCTGCGCATGCTGGGCCTTGGGCAAAATGCCGAGTAAATTCTGCACGTGATGGCCCACCTCGTGCGCGATCACGTAGGCCTGCGAAAACTGGCAAGTCTTGCTGCCGACATCGCAGCCGCGGAAGCGCGTCGCGATCTGATCGAAGAACGCGGTGTCGAGATAAACCTTCTGGTCGGCAGGACAGTAGAACGGTCCCATGGCGCTGCGCGCTTCTCCGCCGCAACTGGCTTGCGTCGCGCCGCGATAGAGCACCAGCACGGGCGGGCGATAGGCTCTGCCCTCCTTGGCGAAGACTTGCTTCCACTGCAGCTCGGTGCTGCCGAGCACCTTGCTGACGAAGCGACCCATCTCGTCTTGCGGAGCGGTGGTGCGCCGCGCCGTGGGAGGCGCCTGCACCTGCGGCTGACTGGGACGGTTCAAGACCTCGGCACCGCCAATGAGTAAGCTCGGATCGATACCGAGCGCCCAGCCGATGAGACCGAGCGCCACAATGGCGCCGATGCTCAATCCGCCACCGCCGATCGGAATGCCGAACCCACCGCCACCGAAGCCACCGCCCTCGCGTCGATCCTCGACGTTGCCGCTTTCCGGCAGATCGTCCAAGCGCATGGCTTCGCCTCCTTGCCCGCGGCTCGCCACACGGCCGCCGCAGCGGTTGATCTTTGTTTACCAGCGTCGATCAACGCGTCTGCATCAATATACGTTCCGGGCAATTCTTTCCCAATAGCCGCGCGCCCCGGTTAAGCCGATTTTTACCGCGCGCCTTCATAGTGCGCTCCGTCGGTTGTAGGTCGCGCGTCACCGGCCGCGTCGCCTGAGTCAGAGTCCTGAGTCATGGTTGGATCGCGTCGCGGGGCGTCCGCTCGGGCGCCCCGCGTCAGTTTGAGGTCTGTCGAGACCAACCGAATTCTGGTCGGCGACTGCATTGCCGAGATGGCAAAGCTGCCGGCGGAATCGGTCGACCTCGTTTTCGCCGATCCGCCCTATAATCTGCAGCTGCAAGGCGACCTCAAGCGTCCCGACGATTCCCGCGTCGATGCAGTCGACGACGCGTGGGACAAGTTTTCGAGCTTTTCCGCCTACGACGATTTCACCCGCGCCTGGCTGATGGCATGCCGGCGCGTGATGAAGCGCGAGGCAACGCTGTGGGTGATCGGATCGTATCACAACATCTTCCGCGTCGGTGCGATCCTGCAGGACTTGGGCTTCTGGATCCTCAACGACGTGGTGTGGCGTAAATCAAATCCGATGCCGAATTTTCGCGGGCGGCGCTTCACCAACGCCCACGAGACACTGATCTGGGCGGCGCGCGAGCCGGGCGGCAAGGGCTACACCTTCAATTACGAAGCGCTCAAGGCCGGCAACGACGACGTGCAGGTGCGCTCGGACTGGACCATCGCGCTCTGCACCGGCGAGGAGCGTCTCAAAGGCGGCGACGGCAAAAAGCTGCATCCCACGCAGAAACCGGAAGCGCTGCTGGCGCGGGTCATTCTCGCGTCCTCGCGGCTCGACGATCTCGTGCTCGACCCGTTCGGCGGCAGCGGCACGACCGGCGCGGTGGCCAAGCGCCTCGGCCGCCGTTTTATCGGCATTGAGCGCGAGAGCGCCTACGCCGCGGCCGCGCAAGCGCGCATCGCCGCGGTCGCGCCGCTGCCGGCGCCCACGCTCGCCCCGTTCATGACCGCGCGTGAGGCACCGCGCGTGCCGTTCTCGGTGCTCATCGAGCGCGGGCTGATCGCGCCCGGCGCCCGGCTGCGCGACGCCAAGCGCAAAGTCGAAGCGATGGTGCGCGCCGACGGCGTGATTGCGCTGGGCGACGCGGTCGGCTCGATCCACCGCATTGGCGCGTTGGCGCAAGGCTTGGAGGCGTGCAACGGCTGGGCCTTTTGGCATGTAGAGACGAGCGATGGTCTCGTCTCGATCGACGCGCTGCGCGCTCAGATCCGGGCGCAGATGCCGACGTAGGGCGCTAGCCCGCAGCGATATACGGCGTATGAGCTGATGAGGCGGATTCGATTTCACCCGCCCGGGGCACCCTGCGTGTTGACGTAGAGCGAATAGACCGAGTGGCTGGCGGCCATGAACAGCCGGTTGCGTTTGACGCCGCCGAAGCAGACGTTGGCCGAGCGCTCCGGCAATGCAATGAAGCCGATGGCCTTGCCGTTCGGATCGAAAATCTTCACCCCGTCCTGTTGCGGGTTGCCCATGCCCCAGCCGCACCACAAATTGCCGTCGACGTCGCAGCGCATGCCGTCGGGCGTGCCACCGGGCTCGGCGGTGACGAAGGTGCGGCCGTTGGCGAGCTTGTCCTCGTTGACGTCGTAGACGCGGATCACGCGCGGCGTCAGGCCCGCCTCGACAATGTAAAGTTTCTTCTCGTCGGGCGAGAAAGCAAGCCCGTTCGGCCGGTTGATATCACCGGCCGCCACCGTCGCACGGCCTGATTTCGGATCGAGCCGATAGACATTGGTCGGCAGCTCGGGCGTGGCCACGTGCCCTTCGTAATTGCCGAGGATGCCGAACGGCGGATCGGTGAACCAGACCGAATCGTCGGATTTGACCACGACGTCGTTGGGCGAGTTGATTGGCTTGCCGTCGAATTTGTCGATCAGCACCGTGATGGTGCCGTCGTACTCGGTGCGCGTCACGCGCCTGGTGTCATGCTCGCAGGTGACAAGGCGGCCTTGGCGGTCGCGGGTGTTGCCGTTGGCATTGTTCGACGGCTGGCGATAGACGCTCACGCGTCCCGTTCCTTCATCCCAGCGCATGATGCGGTTGTTGGGGATATCGCTCCAAAGCAGGCAGCGCGCGTCACCGAAATAGACCGGTCCCTCGCACCAACGCATGCCCGTGGCGAGCCGCTCGACGCCCGCGAGCGCCAGCCGATATTTTGCAAAGCTCGGGTCGAGGATCTGGATCGCGGGGTCGGGATAGCGCTCGCTCGGCTCCCAACCGCCGAGCGCGGTGCGGGTAAACGTCGTTGCCGCAGTTGCGCCGGCAGCGGCGGTGAGATTGCGTCGCGTGAATTCCATGGCGGGCCCTCCCGTGCTGGCGTGCGATCGCTGCGGATCGTCCCTATCCTAGCGCATGCGCCAACACTTTGCGCATGACATTGGGCAGCGCCTCGTCGGCAAGGTGAGCAAGGGGGACCCAGCGCGCGCCGCGCGGTGCTTGCGCATCCACGGCAACGCTGGCGCGGTACACGACGAGCTCCAGCGGGAAATGCGTGAACACGTGCGTGACGACGCCGCTCACGCGCCGCCATTTCGGCCGTGCGCGTAGAAGCCGCGGCGCAAACTCCGTGCCGCCGGCGAAATCGTGCGTCCATTCGCTCGTCGGGACCTCGGTCATGCCGCCGAGCAATCCCCGCGGCGGGCGCGAGCGCAAGAGCACGCAGCCATCGCGGCGAACGACGACGAACGCCGCGCCGCGCCGCAGGCGTCCTTCTTTCTTCGGCGCTTTCAGCGGAAACGTCTCGGGGTCGCCGCGGCGGCGCGCGGCGCACGCGCGCATCCACGGGCACAGCACGCAAGCCGGCGTTTTCGGCGTGCAAATGGTCGCGCCGAGATCCATCAGCGCTTGCGCAAAGTCGCCGGCGCGCTCGGCGGGCAGGAGACGCTCGACGAGCCGCCGAACCTCGGCCTTGCCGGCGGGCAGCTCCTTCTCGAGCGCGAAGAGCCGCGCGATCACCCGCTCGACATTGCCGTCGACCGCCGCGGCCGGCGCGTCGAACGCGATCGCCGCGATCGCCGCCGCCGTATAGGCGCCGATGCCGGGCAGCGCGGCAAGCGCCGCTTCGTCCTGTGGAAAGCATCCGCCGTAGCGCTCGACCACCGCCTGGGCGGCGGCGTGGAGATGTCTCGCACGCGCGTAATAGCCAAGTCCGGCCCACAGCTTGAGCACCTCCTCGAGCTGCGCTGCAGCGAGCGCGCGCACATTCGGCCAGCGGGCAGTAAAGCGCGCGAAATACGGCGCGACCGCCCTCACGGTGGTCTGCTGCAGCATGATCTCGGAGAGCCACACGCGATAAGGGTCGCGCGGCTCGCCCGGCGCAGCGCGCCAGGGCAGCGTGCGGCGGTGGCGGTCATACCAGGCCAAGAGATCGGCGCTGCGCGGCTGCACAACCTGCGACACGCGCTTTCGCCGTTCCATGTCAGCTGCTACCGTCATGGCCGATCGATGTGGCAGAGCCTTTCAGCATGAACAAGCCCGGCAAAAGCTTCCCGCGACCGCTCGCGGATGTTCTGCACAAGACACTCAACGACGCGTTCGCCAAACAGGGCTTCGCCTCGACCGAACTCGTCATCCGCTGGGCCGAGATCGTCGGCGCGGAGATCGCCGCGCATGCGGAGCCGGAAAAGATCCAGTGGTCGCGGCCCTGGGGTGGGGAGCCCCCCCAGCCCGGCACCCTCGTGCTGCGAGTCGAAGGCCCGGCGGCCGTTGAAATCCAGCACCTCTCCGGCGTGGTGCTCGAACGGGTGAATCGCTTCTTCGGCTGGCAGGCGGTCGGCAGCCTGCGGCTGCGTCAAGCCCCGCTGCGCCGTCGCGCGAAGGCACCGCCGCGCTGTGGCGACGCCGAAGCGGCCGCACGGATTGCGGCCGACCTCCCCGAGATCGCTGACGAAAACTTGCGTGCTGCGCTCGGCCGGCTCGGAGCAGCCATCAAGCAGTCGTGACCCAAAGCTCCTGGCAGGTCAGCCGGCCATTGCCACATCCTGCATTTGGGGATAGCGAGCTTGCGTCAGATCGGCTTAGGGCGATCGATTTGGGCGAAAGCCGGCGCAACCGAAACGGATACCAGAGGCCATGACCACGGAACCCGAAGCCAGCCCCAGCGTCACCCGCCGTTACATGCTCATCGGCGGCATCGCGGTCATCGCCGTCGTCGCCGCAGGAGGCGCCGGCCATTACCTCTGGAATTCCCCCGACACAGCGGCGGCTCAGTCCGGCTCAGGCGGGGAAGTCCCGATGGCCGACCTGCTCGCGCCGGGTCCGCTGGGCGATGAGATCCAGGGAAGCGCGGATGCTCCGGTCACCATCGTCGAATACGCTTCGATGACCTGCCCGCACTGCAGCCATTTTCACGAGACCACCTATCCCGAGCTGAAAAAGAAATACATCGACACCGGCAAGGTGCGCTTCATTTTCCGCGAATTTCCGCTCGATCCACTCGCGGCCGCCGCCTCCATGCTGGCGCGCTGCGCCGGCAAGGACAAATTTTTCCCGCTGATCGAGGCCTTCTTCGCGCAGCAGAAGGACTGGGTGGTGCAGAAACCGCTGCAGCCCATGTTCGCCATCGCCAAGCAGGCCGGCTTCACCCAGCAGAGCTTCGACCAATGCCTCGCGAATCAGCAGTTGCTCAGCAATCTCGAGGAGCAGCGCACGCGCGCGACGCAGAAGTTCAACGTCAATTCCACGCCGACCTTTTTCATCAATGGCAAGACATTCCGCGGCGCCCTCACCCCCGAGGAGCTGGACAAGCAAGTCGCCCCCTATCTCAAGGGCTGATAACGCTTTTTTAAC
>WNGA01004323.1_pt1 | contig 38369 bp, 34 predicted proteins | sample 5400061 | NCBI WGS metagenome assembly WNGA01 (sample SAMN13153366, study PRJNA577476) | soil metagenome | isolation source: 100 cm soil or saprolite under grassland replicate 2 | place: USA:California | collected 2016-06-15
AACGTGCCGGCCGCCCGGGCAGCGCTCGAGCAGGTGCTGCGGACGCAGTGGCTCAATCAGCTGCCCCCGCCGCTGAACCAGACGTTCATCCTCATCGAAGAGCAGACGACGCTCCAGGCGGCGACGACGGTCGCCCTGGAAGTCCCCATGCCGGTGTTCAATCAGTGGAAGCTCAAGTCGAACTTCGTCTTCCGTCCGCTGGCCGAGGCGGAGTTCCGGCCAATCATCGACTTCCTGCGCACCCACGCCCCGTCGGACGACCCGACCAGATCCGTCGGCTTCCTGAACCTGTTGCTGATGGGTGGCGCGTCCAACCGGATCGATCCGAACAGTGCGGTGATCCCCGCGCGCGAGGGGACGATCGCCTGGTTCCACGCGGGCGCGCTCTGGAACGACCAGCTCCTGGAGCCTCAGTCGCTGGCCTTCAGCCAGGCCCTGTGGGCGGTGATGACCCCGATCTTGCGCTCGCAGACCGCCCAGCTGGGCTGCCCCGACCGAGAGCTGGGGTCACAGCTGTCGAATCCGCCCGATCTCCGATACGTGCGGGCCTACTGGGCGGGCCCGACGCACGACTACGTGTCGTTTCTGGTCGGCGTCAAGCGGCGGTACGACCCGGACGACCTGTTCAAGTTCGCGCAGAGCGTCCCGCTCAATCCACCGAGCTGACCCGGTAGGCTTCCGCGTGATCCTGGGGGACGTACCCCAGGATCTCGCGGGAGCGCGTGAGATCGCGGTAGCCCCAGCGGTTGTCGGACGTGATGAAGAAGATGTCGTAGCGGAGGCTCGGCGGCGCGTCGATGGCCAGCGCGATGCCGCGAGCGGCGTCGCGCTGGCTGCACCAGACGGAGAGCTCGCGCGATCCCTGGGGCCGGTCCTTGGCGCTGCAGTTGCCGATGCGCAGGCAGATCACCGACAGCCCGTGGACGTCGGCGTACAGCCGTCCGAGCGTCTCACCCCACAGCTTGCTGCAGCCGTACAGACTCCCCGGCCGTCCGAGCGCGGTGGAGGCCACCCGCTCCCAGCTCTGACCGGCCAGCTCGTCGTAGCGCCCCTCGACCAGCGCGCGATACGGCATCTCCCGCTCCCAGGCCGTGACGGTGTTGCCGCTGCTCGCGAAGACGACGCGCCGCACCCCCGCCCGGCGCGCGCATTCGAAGACGTTGTAGGTGCCGCCGATGTTGTGGCGCAGCAGGTCGTCGAACGGCACGCCGGCGCCGACGGCGGCGGCGAGATGCACGACGACGTCGACGCCCGCGAAAGCCGGCGCGATCGCCTCGAGATCGGCGATGTCGGCCTGGTGAGACACGACGCCGGTCACGGGTCGTCGACTCAAGCCGCGCACGTCGTAGGCGGCGCCCTCGCGGGCGAGGAACGCGCTTCCGATGAGCCCGCTCAGGCCCGTGACCAGCACGACCGGCCGCGTCATAGGATAGCGTCCCAGGTCGAGGTCGCCTTCATGCCAGAGGATTGTACGAGATGGCTCGCCGTCGTGGGTGCGCTCGGGCGCCTGTGGCTCCGTGTCTTCGGCTGGACGCTGCGTCCGCTCCCGCCGGGCGTGCCCCCGAAATTCGTCTTCATCGCCGCGCCGCACACGTCGGGCTGGGATCTGCCCTTCATGCTGGCCACGGCGTACGCGCTGGGAATTCCGATCTCCTGGTTCGGCAAGCACACGCTGTTCGGTCCTGGGCTCGGCCGGCTGATGCGAGCGCTCGGCGGTATTCCCATCGACCGCCAGGCGCCACACGACGTCGTGAGGCGCACCGCCGAGCTGTTCAGGACCTCCCCACGTCTCGTCCTGGCCGTTCCTCCCGAAGGCACGCGACGGAGGGTCGCGTACTGGAGGTCGGGCTTCTACCACATCGCGCTCGGGAGCGGGGTGCCGATCGGGCTCGGGTTCCTGGACTATGGCAAGAAGGTATGTGGGCTCGGCGCGCTCATCGCCCCGACCGGCGACGTGGGCCGGGACATGGACGGGATTCGCGCCTTTTACCGGACCATCCGGGCGAAGAATCCCGGGCTCACGAGCGAGCCTCGCCTGAGGGAAGAAGACGGGCCGGATCTATGATCGCGCGCCGGCCGCGGCGCGCTCCATCAGCTCCTTGGCCCCGGCCTGGATCCAGGGGAAGAAGCTCGTCATCACGAGCCGCACGCCCATCCGCGTGTAGCGCTCGACGTTGGCGTTGTTGACGAGCATGCCCGCCGCGCGGCCGGCCTGGACGATCCTGGTCAGCGCGCCGTCGACCGTCTGCTGGACCTCCGGATGGCCCAGCTTGCCGAGGTGGCCCATCGAGGTGGCGAGGTCGTTGGGGGCGACGAAGAAGACGTCGATGTGATCGACCTTGAGGATCTCGTCGAGATTGCCGACCGCCACGATGTCCTCGATCAGCACGATCAGGAGGCTCTGATCGTTGGCGGCGTGGAAGTAGTCGTCCACCCCGAAGCCCTGGCGGCTCGTGAACATGCCGCGCTGGCCGAGCGGCGCGAACTTGCCCGCCGCCACGACGGCCTCCCCCTCGGCGCGGGTGTTGACGTGCGGCACCACGATGCCCTGGGCGCCGCGGTCGAGCGTGCGGTAGATCGTGGCGTAGTCGTTGTCCATGACCCGGACCACGGAGGTCACGCCCCAGAGGTCGCACGCGCGCGTGAGGTTCCCGAGATCCGCGTAGTCGACGCCGCCGTGCTCGCCCTCGAGCCAGATCCCGTCGGGATGCAGGGGGCCGAGCTGATCGATCAGATCGGGATCGTTGGTGCCCGACAGGACGAGCGCCACCTCACCGGCGGCGAGCTTCTGCTTCACGCGATTCGGTCGAATGCTCATGCGATTCTCCTCGGTCCTTCGTCGTGGTCTCCACGCCGCGGGCCGATTCTAGCTTGACAGGGTCGGCCACGACCACGATTGTGAGTCGCGATGAACAACGCCGAGCTGATCGTCGAGACGTTGCGGGCGGCGGGCGTGAGCCACGGCTTCGGGATCCCCAGCGGCAACGTGCTCCCCATGATCGAGGCCATGCGCGTGGGCGGGCTGCCGTACGTGCTCACCGCCCACGAGGGCTCGGCGGCGTTCGCGGCCGACGTCATGGGACGGATGACCGGGGCACCCGGCCTCTGCATCGCGACGCTCGGGCCCGGCGCCACGAACCTGACGACGGGGGTGGGCAACGCCTACCTCGACCGCTCGCCGCTCCTGGCGATCACCTGCAATCTCCCCACCTCCCAGCTCGGGCGTCGCATCCAGATGGCGATCGATCACCACACGCTCTTCCGACCCATCACCAAGGCGACGCTGGGCCTGCGCGAAGGTCGGGTCGTCTCCGTGCTGGCGGAGGCTCTCGAGATCGCGCTCGGCGAGCCGCTCGGGCCTGTCCATCTGGACTTGCCGGAAGACGTCGCGCTGGCGGCCGCCACCGAGCCTGTGCCCGCGATCCCGGCCGGGCGACGGCTCGGCGTGGCGTCGCCAGCATCCCTGCGGCGCGCCGCCGAGATCCTGCGAGCCGCGCGCCGGCCCATCGCCGTGCTCGGCTCGTCGGCCATGCGCCTGCGGACTCCCGGGTTGCTGGGGTCGGTGATCGATCGTCACCGCCTGCCCTTCGCGTCGACGACGATGGCCAAGGGCATGATCCCCGAGGACCATCCGCTCTCGCTCGGCTGTATCGAGCGAGCCCGCCGGCAAATCCAGCGCGAGCGGCTTCACAGCGCGGATCTCGTGGTGGGGCTCGGCTACGACGTCGTCGAGGTCGAGTACGAGGCCTGGGTCGGCAAGGTCCCCCTGCTCTCGATCGACGTGGATCCCGTGGACGCGGACGCGAGCGTGACGATCGCCCACGAAGTCGTCGGGGACCTCGACGCCTCGCTCGAGTGGCTGGCCGGGCTCCCGCCGCTCGGACCGGAGTGGCCGGCCGAGATGGCCGCGCAGCACCGCGATCGGTTCCAGCGCGCCCTTCGTCCCACGCTGCCCGGGTTCACGCCGCATCACGCGATCGACGTGGTGCGAGAGGTGCTTCCTCGCGACGGGATCCTGGCCTTCGACGTCGGCGCCCACACCCATCAGATCGCGTCGCAATGGACGGCGCACGCCCCCCGCACGTTCCTGATCACCAACGGTTGGTCGTCGATGGGCTTCGGTCTTCCCGCGGCGATCGCCGCGAAGCTCGCCCGGCCCGAACGGGCCGTGATCGCCCTGATCGGCGACGGGTGCTTCCAGATGACGTGCGGGGAAGTCGCCGTGGCCCGTCGCCTCGGCCTGACCCTGCCCATCGTCGTGCTCGACGACGGCTGGCTCTCGTTGATCCAGGTCAAGCAGGTCCGGCGGCGCGTCGGCGTCTACGGCACCGATCTCGGCGAGCACGAGCACGCCGATCCCCCGGCCCACTACTTCGGCGTCCCCGCGGTCGGGGTGCGCTCCGCCGACGACCTCGCCCGCGCACTGAAGGCGGCGCTCGCCGCCGACCACCCGACGGTGATCGAGGCCAGGGTCGACCCCCGTCACTACCTCGACACCGTCTACGACTGAAAGGACGGGGTCAGGCTTTGACTTCTAAACATCTCGGTGGATGCGCTCGTCGTCCCCACAGCGGTTCCTCACGAGATGTTTAGAAGTCAAAGCCTGACCCCGATGACGCTGGTGGATGGGCTGGGGGTGAGGGGCGACGAGGTCGTCGCTCTCGTCGGCGGCGGGGGAAAGACGACGGCCATGTTTCGCCTGGCGCGCGAGGTCGTGGCGAGGGGGGGACGCGCGATCACGACCACGACCACGCGGATCTTCGCCGCGCAGATCGCGCTGTCGCCCGTCCACATTCCCGCCGCCGAGGCGACGCGGAAGCGCGTGTCGGCGGCGCTGGCCGCCCACGGCCAGGTGCTCGTCATCGGACCGACGAATGCCGGCACCGGCAAGGCCGATGGCGTGTCCCTCGAGCTCTTCCGTCGCCTGCGCGCATGGTGTCCGGAGGCGTGCATCCTCAACGAGGCCGACGGCTCCCGCATGCGCCCCTTCAAGGCCCCGGCCGAGCACGAGCCGGTGATCCCCGTGGAGACGACGCTGGTCGTTGCCGTCGTCGGCGCCGACGTGTTCGGCCAGACGCTGGACGCCGATCACGTCCACCGGCCGGAGCTCGTCAGCGCGCTGAGCGGCGCCCGGCCGGGGGCGCCGCTCACGCCCGAGATCGTGGCCCGGGTCCTGGCCCATCCCGAGGGCGGACGCAAGAGCGTGCCGGCGGGCGCCCGGGTCGTGGCGCTGATCAACAAGGTCGAGAGTCTGCCGGACCGGGCTCCGGCGCGCGAGACGGCCGAGCGTCTCCTGCGCGAACCGGCGATCCACGCGGTCGTGCTCGCAACGCTCCGCGGGGACGAGCCCGTACTCGAGGTCTGCACGCGATGATCTGGAGGTCAGCATGACCACCATGGAAACAGCGCTCGGTCCGGTCGACACCACCGAGCTCGGCCCGACGCTGATGCACGAGCACATCGTCACGCGCTCGCCCGGCGTGCACGAGAACTGGCCCCATCTCTTCGACCGCGACGCCATCCTGGCCCTCGCCGCGCGGAAGATGGCCGACCTCCACGCCCGGGGCATCCGCGCGATCGTCGACCTGACCACCGTCGATCTCGGCCGCGACATCGCCCTGATCGTCGACGTGGCCCGCCACGCGCGCATTCACGTCATCGTCGCCACCGGCGTCTGGTGGATGCCCCAGCGCTACTTCGGCGCCCACGGCATCGACGAGGTGGCCGAGCTGTTCGTCCGTGACATCACCCGGGGCATCGGCACGAGCGGCGTCAAGGCCGCCATCATCAAGTGCGCCACCGACACCGCCGGCGTGACCCCGGTGATCGAGAACATCCTGCGAGCCTCCGCGCGGGCCCAGAAGGCGACCGGGGTGCCGATCTCGACCCACACCTGGGCCGCGGGTCGATCCGGGGAGGCGCAGCAGGCGATCTTCGCGCAGGAAGGCGTCGACCTCGGCCGCGTCATCATCGGCCACAGCGGCGACAGCGACGACCTGGGCTATCTCCGCGGGCTGATGGAGCGGGGCAGCACGATCGGGATGGACCGCTTCGGTCTCGATCACTTCCTGCCGACCGCGAAACGGGTCGACGTCCTCACCCGGCTGTGCGCCGAAGGCTACGCCGGCAAGATGGTGCTCTCGCACGACGCCAACTGCTGGACCGACATGCTCTCCGAGGACGCCAAGCGGCGGACCCGACCGCTCTGGCACTACAATCACATCTCCGACGACATCCTTCCCGCGCTGCGGAAGGCCGGGGTCAGCGAGGAACAGATCGAGCAGATGCTCGTGCGCAACCCGCGGGCGATCTTCGAGGCCAGCACGAGGGGGTCACAGGGAGGTTGAGATGGCGGTCATCCTGGGCACGGGCGCGTATCGTTACGAGGTCGTCGACGACTGGGCCAAGCTGCCGCCGGGGCAGGCGTTCGACGCCGACGTCGCCGCGGTCGGGATCGACAAGCAGGACCGGGTCTACGCGTTCAACCGGGGCGCGCACCCGATGGTCGTGTTCGACCGCGACGGCCAGTTCCTGCGCTCGTGGGGTGAAGGCGTCTTTCGCCGCGCCCATGGCGTCCACATGGCGCCCGACGACACGATCTGGCTGACCGATGACGGCGACCACACGGTTCGGCACTGCACGCTCGACGGCAAGGTACTGCTGACGATCGGGATCCCGGGGGCGCCCAAGCCCTACATGAGCGGCGAGCCGTTTCACCGCTGCACGCACACGGCGCTGTCGCCCCAGGGCGATCTCTACGTCTCCGACGGCTACGGCAACGCCCGCGTTCACAAGTTCGCGCCGAGCGGCACCCTGCTGTTCTCGTGGGGCGAGCCCGGCACCGATCCGGGGCAGTTCAACATCGCCCACAACATCTGCTGCGATGCCGACGGCTGGGTGTACGTCGCCGATCGCGAGAACCATCGCGTCCAGGTCTTCGACGGCCAGGGCAAGTTCGAGACGCAGTGGAACAACATGCACCGCCCGTCGGGCCTTTATCTGGAATCCGGCGCCGAGGGCCGTTTCTACGTCGGCGAGATCGGCGGCGGCATGGGGGTCAACTACGACATGCCCAACATCGGGCCGCGGGTCAGCATCTACAGCCACACGGGCGAGATGCTGGCGCGCCTGGGCCAGCGCCCGGCCGGGCTCGAGCCGGGCCAGTTCATGTCGCCGCACGGGCTCGCCGTCGACTCGCGCGGCGACATCTACGTCGGCGAGGTCTCGTTCACGAACTGGCGCAATCGTTACAAGGACCAGCCCCACCCGCCCGGGCTGCGGAGCCTGCAGAAGCTCGTCAAGGCGCGCTGACGGCGGCCATGGCCAGGCCTCGGAGCGTCCTGCCGATCGCGGTGATCCTCACCCTCGTCGCCTGCGCCACCGCGCAGCGGCGGCCGCCGACCTCGATCGGCGGCATCGACCACGTCATCGTCATCTACCAGGAGAACTGGAGCTTCGACGCGCTCTTCGGCAAGTTCCCGGGAGCCGATGGGATCGCGAACGCGAGCCCCACGGCGATCGCGCAGACCGACAGGACCGGACGGCCATACACCACGCTGCCGCCGTCGATCGACACGCGGCAGCAGCCGCCGGTGCCGGACGCGCGCATCCCCGCCACGCTCCCCGTCGCGCCCTTCGACCTCGCGTCGTACGTGCCCCCGAGCTCACGAAGCGGCAACCCGGTGCATCGCTTCTACCAGCAGCAGTACCAGATCAACGGCGGGCGCATGGACCGGTTCGTCGCGTGGACCAACGTCGGCGGGCTCGTGATGAGCCACTACGACGCGACTGCCATGCCGCTCGGCAGGCTCGCCCAGGAGTTCGTGCTCGCGGACAACTTCTTCCACGCGGCGTTCGGCGGCTCGTCCCTGAACCACCTGTGGCTCGTGTGCGCGTGCACACCGCGCTGGCCCGAGGCCCCGGCGGATCTGCGCGCCCAGCTCGATGACCAGGGCATGCTCGTCAAGGACGGCGAGGTCACTCCCGACGGGTACATCGTCAACACGGTGTATACGATCAACACGCCCCACCCCGCGCGCATCACGGATCCGCACCACCTCGTGCCGAGCCTGACCCTGCCGACGATCGGCGATCGCCTCGACGCCAAGGGGATCACGTGGGCCTGGTACTCGGGCGGCTGGAACGACGCGATCGCCGGACGGCCGCACGCGCGCTTCGCCTATCACCACCAGCCGTTCGCGTACTTCGCCAGGTGGGCGGACGGCAGCGCCGCCAAGGCAAAGCACCTGAAGGACGAGACCGACTTCCTGCGCGACGTCGCCGCCGCCCGGCTGCCGGCGGTCTCGTTCGTCAAACCGCTGGGGACCCACAACGAGCACCCGAACAGCAGCGAGCCGATCACCGGTCAACAGCACGTGGCGGACCTGGTGGGGGCCGTCCGCGCCAGCGCGATCTGGCCCCGCACCCTGATCATCATCACGTACGACGAGAACGGCGGGCGGTGGGACCACGTGGCGCCGCCGGTGGTCGACCGCTGGGGGCCGGGCACACGCGTTCCCACCGTGCTCGTCTCGCCGCTCGTCAAGCGCGGGCACGTCGATCACACGCGCTACGACACGACGGCCATCCTCAAGCTGATCGAGACACGCTGGGGCCTGGCGCCGCTCGGCGCGCGTGACGCCGCGCAGAACGGCCTGACCGGCGCCTTCTGAGCTCCGCCGCCGCAGGCTGCTGAAAAAGGCCCATCTGCCGCATTAGGAGGTGAGGCCGCTCGGCGGCCGAGCCGACGCTTCAGAGGCTCGAAGATCGGCGCCCTCGGCCGCACGCTCAACGTACAGGCAGTACGCCTCGCGTGCGGCTGTCGGGCGCCGCCTCGCATCTGGACCTTTTTGATCAGCCTGCGTCAGGCGGAGAGGCGGAGGGGCAAGGCCTCGTAGCAGCGCATGTTGAAGTTCTCGCGGTGGCGAAGCTCCGCCGGCACGAGCTCGAGCGTCTTGAGCTCGGTGAAGAGCGTGGTGAAGGCCATGCGCGCTTCGAAGAGGGCCAGCTCGGAGCCGACGCAGCGGTGGTGGCCGTAGCCGAAGGCCAGATGGAAGTTCGGCTTCCGGGCGACGTCGAACCGGTCGGGGTCGGGGAAGTGCCCGGGATCGCGGTTGGCCGCGCCCATCACGGGCAGGACGATCTGGCCCCGCCGGATCGGGGTGCCCGCGCAGTCGGTATCCACGGCGGCGATCCGGCCGACGAACTGCACCGGGCTCTGGTAGCGCAGGCATTCCTCGACGGCGCTCGGGATCAGGGCGGGCTCGCCGCGAAGCCGGGCCGCCTGCTCGGGGCGGCTCAGCAGCTCGAACAGGCCGTTGCCGAGCAGGTTGGTCGTCGTCTCGTTGCCCGCGGTCAACAACAACATCGTGTTGGCCAGGAGCTCGTCGAGCGTCAGCGTGTGCCGTCGTGCTCGGCCAGCACGAGCGCGCTGAGCAGATCCTGGCGGGGCGCGCGCTGACACTCCGCCGCCTGCTCCCGCAGGTACTCGCGAAACTCCTTGACGCTCCGCAGCCCGCGCGCGACCTGCTCGGCGGTGATGTTGGCGTAGAAGTTCACGACGACGAACGCGAAGTCGTCGCACCAGCGCTTGACGCGCGCTCGCGATCGGATTCGGGAACCCCGACGAGCTCCGAGATGATCAGGATGGGCAGGGGGATCGCGAAGTCCGAGATGAAGTCCATCCCGCCGCGCGTGAGCGCCGGCGCCAGCAACGACCGGATCCGGCGGTCGATGGTCGACGTCCATTGCTCGACGGACGTCCGGTAAAAGGCCTTCTGGACGAGGGCGCGCAGGCGCGTGTGGTCCGGCTCGTCCTTCTGGCTCATGAGCGCGGCCACGGCGTCCCACAGCGCCTCCAGGCCCTCGTCGCGGAAGCGCTCGCGCGCGACCGACAGCCGGTCGGACGAGAGGCTCTTGAGCGCCCAGGCCACGTCGTCGTAGCGGGTCAGCACCCAGGCATGGAGACCGTCGTCCCAGTGCACGGGATCGGTCTCGCGCAGCTTCTGGTACACCGGGTACGGATTCTCGTGCATCTCCGGTCCAAACATGCGCAAACCTTCCTTCATTTGCCTCAGCTCTCCTCGCCCGGGTCGACCGGAGTCGTGAACCGCTGCTTTATCGTGCCGGTCGCAGGAAGTCAAATCCGCCCTCACGCCGTGTTACGATCAGCCCGTTTTCAGCGGCATCGACGATCATCAGGAGGATGTCATGGGGATCGAAGCCGACGTCCTGGGCGCCGACGACCGGCGCTTCGAGGCCATGCGCAAGGGCGACTGGGCCGCCCTCGACGCGGCGCTGGCCGACGATCTGATCTACGTCCACTCCACCGCGCGCCAGGAGACGAAGGCCGAGCACATCGCCAACCTCCGCGCCGGCAAGCCCCACTATCGCGGGATCGCGCCCCGCGAGCGACGGGCGCGCGCCCACGGAGACGTCGGCCTCGTCAACGGCGTGTCGGAGATGCACGTGGAGCGGGACGGCAAGGAACAGAGCTTCACGGTCCGTTATCTGGCGGTTTACGCCAAGGCCGGTGGCCAGTGGCGCATGATCGCCTGGCAATCCACGAAGGTTGATTGATCGACATGGGGGCCCCGAAATGGCCCCCAAGCCCCCAACGCTCGGAAGCGCCCCGGCGAAGCCGTGGCGCTCCTCGAAGACGCGAGGAGGACCGTTCATGCGCTACAACCGAATCTCCGCGGACTGTCATCTCGATCTGATCTGGCTGCCCCCGGACCTGTTCGTGTCGGAGGCGCCGCCGGACATGAAGGACCGGATGCCCTACGTCGCCGACACGCCGGACGGGCGGAAGTGGGTGGCGAAGAACGGCGCGACGTTCGGCCTCGCGTGTGGCGTCGGCGCGTCCGGCACGAAGTACGAGCCGGGCAAGCAGCTTCGCGTCGACAAGATGGCGGCGGCCGGCCTGTACGACGACGGCAAGAAGGGCATTCGCCGGCCGGGCGATCCGCACCTCCGCGTGAAGGAGATGGATCGCGACGGCGTCGACGCCGAGGTGATCTACGGCATCCTGGCGGCGGCGGCCAAGCTGAAGGACATCGAGGCCTCGAACCAGATGCTGCGCATCTACAACACGTGGATGGCGGATTTCTGCCGCCAGTATCCCGACCGCCACATCGGGCTGGCGAATCTTCCGTACGGCGACATCGACGCCGCGGTCGCCGAGGTGCATCGCGTCGCCAAGCTCGGCTTCAAGGGGATCGAGCTGTCGTGCTCGTGGGACATGGAGCCGATGTGGCATCCGTGCTGGGAGCCGCTCTGGGAAGCGATCAACGACGTCGGGCTGCCGCTGCACTTCCACACGTTCCCGTCGGTTTCGCCGGCGCTGCGCGAGAAGTACACCGGGCTCACGCTGCGCGCGCTCAGCTACTCGAGCCTCTGCCTGTTCCAGATCACGCTGGGGAACATTCTCACCGCCCTCATGGGGCGCGCGGTGTTCGAGCGCTTTCCGAACATCCGCGTCGTGTTCGGCGAGAGCGGCATCGGCTGGATCCCCTACGTGCTCGACCGCATGGATTTCGAGTACGAGGATCAGTACAAGGATCTCCCGCTCAAGCTGAAGCCGAGCGAATACTGGCGCCGGCAGTGCAAGGCGACGTTTCAGTACGACCGCGTGGGCACCAAGCTGATCGAGGAGATGGGGGTCGAGACCCTGATGTGGGGCTCCGACTATCCGCACCCCGACGGCGTGTGGCCGGAATCCGAGAAGTACATCAAGGATCAGTTCTCGCATCTGCCGGACGACGTCACCCGGAAGATGACTTGCGACAACGCGGGAAGGTTTTACGGCCTCATTTGATGTGATCCTGACGGACGAGCAGTTCGACCGAGCGCGCCGCTTGGCCCTGGGGCTGGCCGGCATCGAGCTGTTCGATCGTCATCGTCAGGTGCTCGGGCGGCGGAGCGAGCGGCTCGTCACGTACGGCGCGTTCGAGACGCTGCTCGGCGCGGCGGAAGACGGCGAGCCGGCCGCCCGCCGCGACCTGATCGAGCTGCTCACCACCAAGGTCACCGGCTTCTTCCGACACCCCTGGCACTTCGATCTCGCCGCCGAGCACGCCTTGTGGGCCGCGCACCGACGCGGCCGCGCGCGGGTATGGTCGGCCGCGGCGGCGACGGGGGAGGAGCCGTACTCCCTGGCCATGGCCCTGATCGACGTGTTCCGGCGTGACGATCCGGCGGTGACGCTCCTGGCCACGGACATCGACGAGACGGCGCTGGCCGTCGCCCGGAATGCCGAGTACCGCGAGGCCGCGCTGGCGGCGCTCCCGCCGGCCTACCGCGCGCGGTTCGTCGGCGAGCCGACCGCCGGCGGGCGCCGGGGCCTCGCCCCGGCGGTGCGGCGGCTGGTGGAGTTCCGTCGGCTGAACCTGGCCGACGTCATGTGGCCGATCGATGGACCGCTCGACGTCGTGGTCTGCCGCAACGTGCTCATGTATCTCGAGGCCGGGCACCGCTACGCCGTGCTCGAGCGGATCGCCTCGCTGCTCGCGCCGGGGGGCCTGCTGCTGCTCGATCCGAGCGAGCACCTCGGCGGCGCGGCTCCGCTGTTCGTGAGTCGCGGCAACGGCGCGTACGCGCGGCGGGCGGCGGCCGGCGCCCCCCGTTCCCACCGGAGCGCCGGGCGATGACGATCGCCAAGCGCCTGCTCGTTCTCCTGAGCATTCCCCTGGTCACCCTGATCGCCCTCGGCGTCTTCGTGAACACGCGGCTGGACCAGATCGACGAGCGCGGCCGGTTCGTGGCGCAGACGCAGATCGGCAGCCTGGCCCTCTCGGCGACCGTCATGCAGCTCTTCGGAGAGATGCGGGCCGACGCCCGGAGCTACATGCTGGCGGACGAGGCGGGCAGTCGCGGTCAGCTCCAGACGGTCTTCGATCGGAAGAAGGCCGAGCTGGTCCGGCTCGTGCGCCGGTACGAGGACTCGTTCGTCTCCGACGATCGCGACCGTGCGCTGACCATGCAAGTGCGTGAGCGGACACGCGAGTGGATCACGGTCGCCGAGCAGGCCATGGGGCTCGCATCTGCCGGCGACCATCACGCGGCGGCGACGCTCGTGAATCACCGCCTCACGCCGCTCGGCGAGGAGGCCGGCGCGCGAATGGCCGACTGGATGCGCCACAACGAAGAGGTCGCCAAGGCCGCGGGTGAGGCGACCGTCCTGACCATCCAGAAGGCGCGGCGCGCCCTGCTGGGGGCTGTCGTCCTCGCGATCGCGCTGTCGGCGTCGGTGGGATTCGTGACCTATCGGCGCATCGTCAGGCCGGTGCAAGGGCTGCAGCGGTCGGTCGAGTCGATCGCGAAGGGCGAGTTCGACCAGGAGGTGCCGTTCACGCGGCAGGCCGACGAGACGGGCGCCCTCGCGCGCTCCGTGGAGATCCTCAAGGGCGGCGCCGCCGCCATGGAGGAGCAGCGCTGGATCAAGGCCCACGCGGCCCGGATCGCGGCCGAGCTGCAGAGCGCCACGACGTTCGCCGAGCTGGGACAGCGCGTGGTGTCCGGGCTCGTGCCGGCGCTCGGAGGCGGCGTGGCCGGGTTGTATGCGTTCGATGCCCCCACGCAGCGCGTGACGCTCATCGCCAGCTACGGCCTCGGTGAGGGCAAGGAGGCCCGCGACGCCTTCGCGCTGGGGGACGGCCTGGTGGGACAGTGCGCGCGGGATCGCCGGCCGATCGTCTTGACCGGTCTGCCTCCGGAGTATCTGAGCATCTCGTCGGGGCTCGGCTCGGCCGCGCCGTCGTCGGTACTGGCCTGGCCCCTCGTGGCGCAGGCCGAGCTCCTCGGGGTGATCGAGTTCGCCTCGTTCCGCCCCCTGGCCGCGAAGGAGACGACGCTGGTCGAGGAGCTCCTGCCCATCATCGCCCTGAGCATGGAGATCCTGGCCCGCAACGTGCGGACCCGCGAGCTGCTCGAGCAGACGCAGGAGCAGGCGCGCCGGCTCGAGGAGCAGACGGAAGAGCTGACGCAATCCCAGCAGGAGCTGCTCGCGCAGAAAGAGGAGCTGGTCGCGCAGCAGCAGGAGCTGAACGTCGCCAAGCGCAAGGCCGAGGAGGCGACGGAGATGAAGTCGATGTTCCTGGCCAACATGAGCCACGAGATCCGGACGCCGATGAACGCCATCATCGGCCTGTCGTACCTCGCCCTCAAGACGGCGCTCACCCCCAAGCAGCGCGACTACGTCAGCAAGGTCCACAATGCCGGCACGTCCCTGCTCGGGGTCATCAACGACGTCCTCGACTTCTCGAAGATCGAGGCCGGCAAGCTCGACCTCGAGGCCACGGACTTCCAGGTCGACGACGTCATCGCCTCCGTCATCACGCTGACGGCCCAGAAGGCCCACGACAAGGGGCTCGAGCTCCTCGTCGACGTCGCGCGCGCGATCCCCGAGCACCTGCGCGGCGACCCGCTGCGTCTCGGACAGATCCTCACCAACCTCGTCAACAACGCGGTCAAGTTCACCGAGCGCGGCGAGATCCGGCTCACCATCGAGCTGCTGGAGCGGGCCGGCGACAAGGTCGAGCTGAAGTTCTCCGTGCGCGACACCGGGATGGGCATGACGCCGGAGCAGGCCGCGAAGCTCTTCCAGCCGTTCACCCAGGCCGACATGTCGACCACGCGCAAGCACGGCGGCACCGGGCTCGGGCTCACCATCTCCCGCCGCCTGGTGGAGCTGATGGGCGGCCGCATCTGGCTCCAGAGCGAGCCCGGGGTCGGGACCACCTTCTTCTTCACCGCCTGGCACGGTCGCCTCCGGCGCCGAGGCCATCGCCGCCGTCGCGCGAGCCGACGCCGTCCGGCCGTACGACCTCGTGTTCATGGACTGGCGCATGCCCGAGATGGACGGCCTGCAGGCCAGCCGCCGGATCAAGAGCGACGAGACCTTGACCCGCCAGCCCGCGATCGTGCTCGTCACCGCGTTCGGACGCGAGGAGGTCCGCGAGGAAGCCGAGCGGCTGCAGCTCGACGGCTTCCTCGTCAAGCCGGTCACGAAGTCCATGATCGTCGACACCCTCATGAACGTGTTCGCCGAGCCCGGCAGCGCCGCCGCCGGCGTGCCGATGGACGAGCAGGCGGGCCGGCTGCGGGGCGCGCGCATCCTCCTCACCGAGGACAACGAGATCAATCAGCAGATCGCGGTCGAGCTGCTCGAGGGCGCCGGCGCCGCCGTGCGGGTCGCCGGCAACGGGCGCGAGGCGGTGCAGATCCTGGCCGACGGTCCCGAGCCGCCGCCCTTCGATCTCGTCCTGATGGATCTGCAGATGCCCGAGATGGACGGCTACCAGGCCACCGCGAAGCTTCGGGCCGAGCGCCGCTTCGCGAGCCTGCCGATCATCGCCATGACCGCCCACGCCACGGTCGAGGAGCGGCAGAGCTGCCTGGCCGCCGGCATGAACGACCACGTCGCCAAGCCGATCGATCCCGCCGTGCTGTTCGACACGCTCGGCCACTATTACCGCCCGGCCGCCGAGCCCGCGATGCGCGCGGCGTCGCCCGCGGACGTCCCGCGGGATGACGTCGCGGTCCCCTCGGTCAGCGGCCTCGACACCGCCGACGGACTGCTGCGCGTCGCCGGCAACCGGAAGCTCTATCTCAAGCTGCTCCGCCAGTTCGTCGAGCAGCAGGGACAGGCGCCCGCTCGGATCACCGAGGCCCTGGCCGCGAGCGATCACGCGACGGCCGAACGCCTGGCTCACACGGTCAAGGGCGTGGCGGGCAACCTCGGCGCCGGGGTCGTGCAGGCCGCGGCGGGGGCGCTCGAGCAGGCCATCGCCGCCCGCGGCGATGCCGGTCGAATCGAGGCCCTGCGACAGCGCCTCGCCGACGAGCTGGAAGCGCTCCTCGGCCGGTTGCGTCCCGCGCTCGGCGACGAGCCGCCGGCCGCCGGCCCGGCGGCTGCCCCGCCGATCGATCCGGAGGCCCGCGAACGCCTCGTGGCGGAGATGCACAAGCAGCTGAGCGAGTTCGATCCCGCCGCGGCCGACTTCCTGGACGCCCACCGCGAGGCGTTCCGGTCCCTCCTCCCGGGGGACGATTTTGCGGAATTCGAGCGACACGTCCAGGGCTACGCCTTCGGCGAAGCGCAGGCGTTGCTGGGGCGCGCGCGACCGGCCGCGGGGTCCGAGGGCCGCGCTCATGAATGAGCGGATCCTGGTCGTGGACGACACGCCGGCCAACATCCAGACCGTCGCGGCCATCCTGAAGGGGCAGGGCTATCAGCTCAGCGTCGCCACCAACGGCAAGCAGGCGCTCGACGTGCTCGAGAAGATCCGCCCGGACCTGATCCTGCTGGACGTCATGATGCCCGAGCTGGACGGCTTCGAGACTTGCCAGCGCATCAAGGGCACCGAGGCCTGGCGGGACATCCCCATCATCTTCCTCACGGCCAAGACCGAGACCACTGACCTCGTGAAGGGCTTCGAGATGGGCGCGGTGGACTACGTCGGCAAGCCGTTCAACGCCCACGAGCTGCTGGCGCGCGTGAACACGCACCTGACCGTCGATCAGCTTCGCCGCAGCCTCGCCGGCAAGAACGCGGAGCTGGCCCGCGCGCACGCCCTCGTCAGGCGCGCCTTCGGGCGGTACGTGTCCGAGGAGGTCGCCGAGAGCCTCTTGCGCGCGCCCGAGGGCCTGGAGCTCGGCGGTGAGGAGCGCGAAGCGACCATCCTGATGTCCGACCTGCGCGGGTTCACCGCCATGGCCGAGCGGATGCCCCCGCGCGAGGTGATCGAGATCCTGAATCTCTACCTCGAGACGATGGTGGACGTCATCGGCCGCTACGAGGGCACCATCGACGAGATCATCGGCGACGCCATCCTGGTGATCTTCGGCGCCCCGGTCGCCTCCGCCGACCACGCGGCGAAGGCCGTCGCCTGCGGGCTCGCCATGCAGCTCGCCATGACGGACGTCAACGAGCGGCTCATCGCGAAGGGCGGGGCCGCGCTCGAGATGGGCATCGGGATCCATACGGGTCGGGTGATCGTCGGCAACATCGGCTCGCTCCGCCGCACGAAGTACGCCGCCGTCGGCTCGAACGTGAACCTGGCCGGGCGCGTGGAGTCCTTCACGACCGGGGGGCAGCTGCTGATCACCGAGGACACGCGCGCGCGGATCGCCTCCCCGATGCGCATCGACGGTCAGTTCCAGGTCGAGCCCAAGGGGGCGGCGCGCAGCCTCCAGCTGTTCGAGATCGGCGGCATCGGCGAGCCCTTCGGGCTGTCGCTGCCGTCCCGGTCGGTTCCGCTTCGCCCGCTGGCGAAGCCGCTGGCCATCCACTTCACCGTGCTGGAGGAAAAGTTCGTGGGGCGCACGGTGTACGACGGCGACCTGATCGCGGTGTCCGAGTTCGAGGCCCGGCTGCGCTCGTCCGTCGTGCTGGCGGTGCTCAGCAATCTCAAGATCACGGTCGCCGCGAGCCCCCACGGCAACCCGGCCGGCGAGATCTACGGCAAGGTCCTCGACTGCACCGCGGGCACGCCCGGCGAGGCCCGGATCCGCTTCACCTCCGCCACGCCCGAGCTCAAGACGTGGGTGGGCGCGTGGGGCTCGGCGTGAGGACCGCGGGCCTCACTTCTTCTTGAGACGCACTTCTTCGAGGCGAAGGCGCCGGCGCTCGGGACGAGCTCCGACATCCGCGACGCGGCGTTGCCATACAGCGCGGTCCCGCAGACGCAGACTCCGTGCAGCTTCTTGGCCAGTAGCGCCTGGGTGTAGGCCGCCCGCTCCATCGGCCGCATCTTCAATCTGATCCCCACGACCTTGAGATATCCCATGATCGTCTCGCCCATCGAGAAGTAGGGCGGAAGCTGGTGCAGGTCCCCGCCGTCGAAGCCGTTGGGGTAGCCGGCCTCGGCCAGCAACTGCTTGGCCTTCGCGGGGTCGTAGGGGGACGGCTCGATGGGGAGCGCGAACTCGAAGGCGCGCGGGACGATGCTGCCCACGGGCCTGGAGGCGCCCAGCGTCTCCGCCTCACTCAGCGCGCGGCGGTCGATGGCGTGGCTCGCCGCCAGCCGCACCCGCCGGTCGGCCCACGGGGACTTCGGGTCCCACTGGTCGAGAAAGTCCAGGAAGAACGAGGCGATGCCCCCGGAGAACGCGAGCTTCAGCGCGGGATCCCGCTTGACTTCCTGCGCCTGGGGGACGTCCAGCAGGTAGGCGACGTCGACTTCCCCGCGCTTGAGCATCGCCGCGCGCGTGATGGAGTCGGGGACGCTCTTGAAGACCAGCCGCTTCACCGACGGCATCTTGCGCCAGTAGCTCTCGTTGGCCTCCATGACGAGCTCGATGCCCGGCGTGTGGCTCACGAACTTGTAGGGGCCGAGGCCGATCGGATGCTTCTTGAAGCCGTCATCGCCCACCCGCTCGACGTACTTCTTCGGCACCACCCAGCCCGACCCGCTCACGAGCGTGCCGTAGAACGTCATGAAGTCGGGCCACGGGTCGTGCAGGTGGAAGCGCACTCGGTAGGGATCGACGACGGCCACCTCCCGGACCTTGTCGTGCAGGACCTTCGATCCCTTGGCCCGATGGAAGCTGAACCGCACGTCCTCGGCGGTGAACGGGTCGCCGTTGTGGAACTTCAGGCCCTCGCGCAGCTTGAATTCATAGACCCGCTGATCCGCGCTCACCGTCCACGACTCGGCGAGGCTGGGCGTCAGGAGATTGCCGGGCATGGGTTTGACGACGGCGTCGTGGATGGCATAGAGGACCCAGAAGGGCGTGAGGCCCCCGATCTCCCCCGGATCGAACCACAGGGGCGACAGCGTGACGTACAGCGCCCAGCGCATCTCCCCTTCCGGCCTCGGCTGGGCGGACGCTTCCTCGAGCGGGCCGCTCGCGAGCAAGACGCACAGCAGAGCGGCCGCGGCCAGCGCGAACGATCGTGCCCGGTTCCGTTTGGAGTTCATGCTCTTTCCCTCCGTCCGGTCGTCCTGTCCACCCTGCGGTGCCGGTAGCAGGTATCCTCGCCTCGCCGGCCGTCGTGAGCAAGACGCTCCGTCACGTCTCGGGTGCTCAGGGATTGCGGCCGGGACGCCGTGGCCCCGCGCATGTGTTCGTGCTAACGTCCGGCGCACCATAACCATGGAGTTCCACATCACCGAGCAGCAGCGTGACTTGCAGCAACGCGCTCGGTGCCTGGCCGAGGACTTCGCCACGCGGGCCGCCCGGCACGACCGCGAGGCGAGCGACCCGGTGGAGAACTATGCCGCGCTCCGCGACGCCGGGTTCTACGGGCTCAACATCCCCACCGAGCTGGGAGGCGGCGGGGTCGGCTTGCTCGGATGGTCGCTGGTCGCCGAGGAGCTGGGCCAGGGGTGCGCATCGACGGCCCTGTCGTTCAACATGCACTTGTCGGTCGTGGGGCCGCTGATGGAGAGCGCGCTCGTGCCTGGCGCCACCAAGGAGCGGCTGGCCAAGATGGTGGTGCACGGGGGCAAGCTCATCGGCGGTAACTTCTCGGAGCCGACGACATCGGGGCTGGTCGGGACACCGGTGCCGCTGACGCGGGCCCGACGCGTGGACGGCGGCTACCGCATCACCGGGCGTAAAGCCTTCGCCTCGATGATCGCCGCGGCCGACTACGTCATGGTGATGGCCTACCCGGACGAGGCGACGGCGCCGACCGCCGCCATGCTCCTCCTGGTGCCCCCGGACGCGCCCGGGCGGCGCGTGGAAAAGGTCTGGGACACGCTGGGGATGCGCGCCACCCGCAGCGATTCCATGCTCCTCGACGACTGCTGGGTTCCCGACGACGCGCTGCTGCTGCGGTCGGACGACATCGTCCCGTTTCGTCGGGACGGAGCCAACTGGTTCTGGGCGTCCTACACCCCGGTCTATCTCGGGATCGCCGTCGCGGCCTACCGCGCGATCGTCGAGACCGTGCAGGGGCGAACGCCGCCCGGCTTCTCGCAATCGCTGGCGTATCACCCGGATGTCCGCCGGCAGGTGGCGGAGATGAGCGTCGATCTGGCCGCGGCCCGGCTGTTGACCCTGCATTCGGCCTGGCTCAGCGATACGCAGGGCCCGACGCCGACCACCCTGGCCGCGCTCTACCAGGCGAAGTATTTCGTCGGTGAAGCGGTGACGCGCGTCACCCGCACCGCGATGACGCTCGGGGGAGCCCATGCGCTGTTCAAGACATCGCCGCTCGAACGGTACTTTCGTGACGGGGCGGTCACGCCCGTGCAGTTCCCACCCCGCGATTTCTGTCTGGCCGCCCTGGGGATGCTCGAGCTGGGACTCGATCCCCGCGACGTGCTGCCCCCGCTGAAGAGCGACCGCCCGGACGCCGGCCCGATCGTCCGCTGACGCAGGCTGCTTGTAAAGGCAAGCAGCCTGCTACGAAGCGCAGGCGGCGAGCGCTGGAGGCAGGGCCGTCAGGACTTCACGCAGGCACTGGCGAACGCGGGCGATGTTCGCTTCCGCCTTCTCGGGGATTCCCCCGCGGGAGACGTGGGCGATGAACTCGTCGCGGCTCGTCGTCATCAGGAGCGAGGCGTTGATCTCCAGCTGGAGCGCGTGAACGCGCCTTGCCCGCGGTTGACCGTACGTGGCCACGATGTTGCCGCCGGTATAGCCGCTGACGTTCTGGTGCACCTCGAAGCCGTGGTCGGTGAAGATGGCGGCCACGGTCGCGGCGAGCTCCCGGGCGCACGTCGCGTCGTGACGCGTGCCGATGATCACCTGATGGTCCTTCATCCGACGCGGACTGCCCGTGTGGCCGTCGAGGAGCAGCGCGTAGCCGTAGTTCTCGCGGAGCCCGGCGAGCAGGCGCTCCAGCGTGGCGTAGTAGGGATCGTAGAGCGCCCGCAGCCGCGCCTCGAGGTCGGCGAGCCCGAGCGGGCGCGTGAAGATCGGCACGTCGCGCATGGTATGCGTGCGCACCACGCCGCGGCGCGAGCGCACCGCGCCCTCGTGATGCTCGAAGTCGTCGCGGCGGCGATTGACGTCGACGAAGATGCGCGAGAACGGCGTGGCCAGCACCGTGGCCCCGTGCTCGTGCAGGTCGCCATAGAGATCGCCCACGAAGGTGTCGGCGAACCCGTAGGCGAAGGTCTCGAACCAGGGCTCGCTGTAGTCGTCGCGGGTGATGTGAGGAAGCGCCTGCGTGCCGTAATGGGGCACGCTCACCAGCACCGGCGACCGCGTCCCCGGCGCGGGATGTCTGATGATCGGAAACGATCGGTCCACGCCTACACCGTCGCCTCAGTCACGACGAGTCGGTCGCCGCGTGACCCCGATCCGGCGCGGGGATCGAGCCCTCGGCGTTCGGCCGAAGAGGGCACGGATCGCGGCGTCCGCGCGCGTCAATCCCTGATCGGACCCCTCGAGCCGAATGCTGCCGACGGTGGACTTGATCACTCCCGCTCGACTGCGCGTCCCCGCCATACGACAAGGATACGATGATCGCGCGGCTCGATGTCAGATGACGACGGACTTGCTGCCGTCGACCACCAGCGCCGCGCCGTTGACGTAGGTGGCCCGCTCGGAGACCAGGAAGCAGACGGCGTCGGCGATGTCGTCGACGGTGCCCACCCGCCCGGACGGGATGGTCTCGACGAGCTCGCCGAGGATGACCTCCGGCGACGCGCCCCGGGCCGCCGCGTTCGCCTGGAGCATGCGGTCGGCCCGGGCGGTCTGGATGCGACCGGGGGCGACGCTGTTGACCCGGATGTTCAGGGGGCCCAGCTCGATCGAGAGCTCCTTGCTGAACATCCGGATCGCGGCGTTGCAGGCGCTACCCGGTGTGTGCAGGGCCACGGCCTGCTGGGTCGCGCCGGTGATGTTGACGATGCTCCCGCCGCCCCGGCGCTCCATGTGCGGGATGACGGCCCGCGCGCACCGGATGTAGCCCAGGAGCTTGCCATTGATCGCATCGACGAAGGCCTCGTCGGGCAACTCGACGAAGGGGCCGAAGGCCGAGGCGCCGGCGTTGTTGACGAGGATGTCGACGCCGCCCAGCCGCTCGGCGGCCTGCGCGACGAACCCCTGGCACCCGGCGAGACTCCGCAGGTCGGCCGGGATCGGGACGACGGTGCTGCCCGTGGCCCGCGCGATCTCCCCGGCGGTCTCCTTCAGCGTCGCCTCCGTGCGAGCGCAGACGGCGACGCGCACGCCCTCCTCGGCCAGCTTCCGCGCGATCGCCTTGCCGATGCCCTCGCTCGCGCCCGTGACCAGCGCGCTCTTGCCTTTCAGTCCAAGCTCCATCCCACTCTCCTTGCCGCCCGGCGTGATTGTATCGGAACGACCTGTAGGGCGGAGGCTCGTCCCCGCCATGCCGATCTTGACCTCTCGCGGCCGTGCTTTTCTAATGCCGTCACGATGACGCAGACGGTGCGGCCGCGGCGCAGCGTGCTGTTCATGCCGGGCTCCAACGCGCGGGCGCTGGAGAAGGCGCGAAGCCTTCCCGCGGATGCGGTGGTGTTCGACCTCGAGGACGCCGTCGCTCCCGACGCCAAGGAGCAGGCACGCGCGCAGGCGGTCGGCGCCGTGCGGGCCGGCGGCTACGGACGCCGCGAGGTGATCGTGCGCGTCAACGGGATGGCCACGCCCTGGGGTCGCGCCGACCTCGCGGCCGTCGCGACGTCGGGCGCGGACGCGGTGCTCCTGCCCAAGGTGGAGTCGCCGGACGCCGTCCGGGACACGCTCGACGTGCTCGTCTCCCACGGCGCGCCGGCGACGCTCGGGGTCTGGTGCATGCTCGAGACGCCACGCGGGATCCTCAACGCGACGGCGATCGCCACCGCCCGCCCGGCCGTCGCCGCCCTCGTGATGGGCACGTCCGATCTCACCAAGGACCTGCACGCGCGGCACACCCGGGACCGCTTGCCGCTCGTGACGAGCCTCGAGCTCTGCGTGCTGGCCGCGCGCGCCGCCGGCGTGGCGGCACTCGACGGCGTGCACCTCGACCTCGACGACGACGCCGGCTTCGAGGCCGCCTGTCGTCAGGCCGCGGATCTCGGCTTCGACGGCAAGACGCTGATCCACCCCAAGACGATCGCGAAGGCCAACGAGATCTTCGCTCCCGCGCCGGCCGACATCGACTGGGCCCGACGGGTCATCGCCGCGCACGCCGAGGCCGTGGCCCAGGGTCGCGGCGTCGTCCTCCTCGAGGGCCGGCTCATCGAGAACCTCCACGTCGACGAGGCCCGGCGCGTGGTGACGCTGGCCGAGGCCATCGACGCCCTCAGTGCGTGTTGAATACCTCCTGATACGCCCCGATCGTCTTCTGCACCGCCTCGACCTCGCCCCCCGTCGGCCGGTCGGGATCGGCGGCCGCCGGCACGCTGCCGATCTTCATCAAGCACGCCATGAGGAGGAGTCGAGCCTTGGTCGCCGTGAGATTCCGTCCACCGATGAACGGAACGGCCGGCGGGGGAACGAACCCCTCGGCGTTGCCGCGGCCGACCAGCACCACGGGCATCCCTGACAACGCGGCGCGCCGCATGACCCGTGTGCGAACGGCCGAGGTCAGACGGCCGTAGGGCGACAGACCCTCGACCACGAAGCCGGCCAGCGGGTGCGCGGCGAGGTTGCGCGCGATCTGCGCGAGCAGATCGACCTCGCGTGAGGGGTCGTCGTCGTAGTCGTCCGTCGTGTAGTTGCCGTCCTTGACGATCGTGACCTTCGGGATCGCCGACTCCAGGAGCTCCTCTCGCCGATCCTTGATGGCCACGCGGGTCTCGCCGCTCGCGAGCCGCCCCGTGACCTCGGCGGGCAGGCGCGTGAGGTTCACGGCGGACTGAAACGTGTGCCGCGTCGCGGGCAGGTAGTTGAGGACCACGGGTCCTTCCCAGCCGGCAGCGCCCAGGATGCCGCCGTGTCCCCCGGTGGTGACGTAGCCGCCCGGCCGCGCGTCGGCCTTCTGCACGTCGCGCGCCGCGAACACCTGCTGGTCCTGCACGAGTACGACGCCCGCCCGGTCGCGCCCCGCCTCGTCCGCCCACACGCGGGAGACGATGTACTCGACCGAATCGACGATGTTCTTGTCGCCGTCGTTGCTGAGCTGCCCATGCGGCCGCTGCGAGGCGTTGCCACAGACCGGCAGCGTCGTGTCCACGAGAAGATTGAGCCAGTAGACCGTCTCCTCGATACGTGGGCTGCCCTGCGTCCAGATCGCGCCCGCGTACTTGCCGGTGGCGAGGACGTGCTGCACGGCGTTGGCGATGCGGGCCAGCGCCGGGCGCGGCGGCGCGGGCCCGAGGTGATACGGCCGGTACGGAAAGAAGTCGCGCCCGCGCACCTCGGCGGCGATGTCGCCCTCGCCGACGTCGGTCCGGAGCTTTGCCGCGAGGCCCTTCGTGTACCCGGACGACGGGACGACGCGATAGAAGTCGACGTCCGCGCGGGCGGAGACCAGGTTACCGATCCCCTTGTCTCCGACGCCGAGCCGGTCGATCTCCTCGAAGAGCCGTGAGCCATCGGGATAGAACGGCTGCCGCGCCTGCTGCTCGGGTGCCATCGGATGCGCGCAGTCCTCCTCCCACGGCCGCCCATCCGCCTGCCGCGCCATGTACGGCAAGGGGTAGACGCCATCCTCGGGACGGAGCGTCATCTCGTAGACTGGCGTGTCATCGGCGCTGCGGCGTTCTTTGTGAAACGTGCCACTGACGTCGAGGTACCCGTCGGGCGGACCATAGAGCTCGGCGGCGTCGCGCTCCAGCGGATGCGCGCTGAACTGCTCGACGTACACCGTCACGGGGGCGGCCAGGCGTTGCGCGCGGAGCGCATCGAAGCGCAGCGCGCCGCCGTCGGGGCCGGTCAGCGGCGGCAGGCCATACTTCCGGCGCGCCTTGTTGCTGGTCACCAGCGGCGGGCTGTTCTGGATGGTGGCGTTGGAGCCGGCGAGATGGGCGATTCGAGGCTTCGGGGGCATCGTGATCCTCCTCCGTCAATCCGACAGACACCGTTGCCGCACCCAGCGCACGATCGCGCGCGCGAGCTCGGCTTCGCGTCCCTGGAATCCGTGGCGTGCTCCGGCAATGACCAGCCCGGTGAACGACCGCGCCCGGGTCGCGTTTCGCTCGAACGCGTCGATGAGCTCCGCCGGCCGGCGGTCGAGGTATTCGTCTCGACCGCCGATGACGACTGCGAGGGGTAGGCGGACGCGCCCGAGCGCGGTCCAGCGGGCGTCGGAGCGGTAATAGGGAAAGACATCCTCGGCCTCGCCGGGCCGGTAGAGGCTGAGATAGCGCCGCGCGCTCCAGAAACCGAACGCGCGCGGGACGAGCGCCTCCGGATCGCGCCGGGCGATCCGCTCCGCCACGGCCACACGGCGAGCGAGCTCGCGCCGGCCGATCCGCTTCGCTTCACCGGCGATGTCGGAGACGGGCCCGAGCAGGACCAGCCCCCGCACGCGACGGCCGCGGACGCGCGCCGCGTAGTGGACGATCTTGTTGGCGCCCGTCGAATGCCCGGCGAGGATCACCCGGCGGTAGCCGGCCCGGCGCGCGAGCGCGATCACCGCACGGATGTCCTCGACGCTCTCGCCGAAGCGCTCGAAGGCCGCGCCCGTCAGACGCTTGCCAACGCGCGCGACGGTGTCGTGACCGCGATTGTTGAGCTTCAGATACGCGATGCCCGCCGCATTCAGATGCCTCGACAGCGCCCCGATGAGCGGTTGCCCGGCGCAGAAGACGGACCCGAGGCCGTGGATCCAGATGAGGGCGACGTCCCGTGGGCGTCGCGGCTCGGCGATCACGCCATCCAGCCACACCCCGTCCCGCGTGCGCGCCCGGACGAGCGAGACGGGAACCCCTGACAGCTCGGCCATCGCACAGGACAATGGACAGATTCTAGGAAGCCGTCAAGCCTCTCTGACGAGCGGCCTCCGCCTCGTTCGGGCGCCGACAAATCATTCGAGGATCTGATCGGCGCGGAGCAGCAGCGACGGCGGGACAGGCAGTCCAAGCGCTTTCGCGGTCTTCGCGTTCAGGACGAGTTGGAACTTCGTCGGCTGCTCGACGGGCAGCTCGGACGGTTTTGCGCCTTTGAGGATCTTGTCGACGTAAATCGCGGCACGCTCCACCATCCAACGGACGTTCGGTCCGTACGCCATCAGGCCACCCGCCGACGCGAACCAGTCGAATTCCGAGATCGTCGGGAGTCGATGACTTACCGCGAATTCGGCAATGCGCTCTCGGTGTCCCATCGTGACAATGTCGGCGAGCACAACGAGCGCGCCGCGCTGTCCGCTGGGAATCGTTCGCAAGGCGCGATCGAGGTCGTCGGAGCCACGCATATTGGCGATCTGCACTTGCAGGCGGAGCTTCTTGGCGGCCGCTTCAGTTTCTTGAACTTGCCGTGCGATGCTCCGATTGACTGAATTCCAGAGAATAGTGATCTCGGACACCCTCGGAGCGATCTCTTTGAGGAGCTCCAGTCGCTTGCCGCTCAGATCCGGGGCGGCGTTTGTCAATCCGGTGACGTTCCCTCCGGGGCGCCCGAGGCTGGCCACGAGCCCGTCATTGACGGGATTGTTCACCGCGACGAAGACGATGGGGATCGTGGTGGTCGCGTTCTTGGCGGCCTGAGCGGGTCCCGTGGCGACCGCGAAAATGAGGTCCACCTTGAGATCGACAAGGTCTGCCGCAAGACGTGGGAGCCGTCCGAGATCGTAGTCCGTCGATCGGTATTCGAGGACGAGGTTCTGTCCCTCGACGTATCCGAGGTTGCGTAGCTCTTCCCGGAATTCGGACATCCCCGGCGACCGCAAAACCGGAGCCGCTAGAAGGACTCCGATCCGGTAGACCTTTCCGGCTTGTTGCGCCTCGGTACCGAGCGACGTGGCGAGAATGGCGACGGCGACCGTCGCGATGAAGCCGAACACCCTGGGCTTCATCGGTGTGCGCTGCGCTGCCGGGCGAGCACTACAACAGCAGATCCCGGACGATGCCGATCACGCGCGAGCGCCAGTCCGGACGGGCGCCGGCTCGGGAATGGCATCACCGCGCTCGAGCATGACTGCGATGAGGCTTCGCCTGGCCTCACGGAGATCCGCGATTGCTTCTTCTGGACTGGAGCCGGTACCGAGCGGTCCCGCAATCGGACCGAACTCGGAGTGCCGCGCCACGTAGTACACGGATCCGTCGGGGCGCAGATCTCGCTCGATCCGGATCTCCCATGCCAGGCCGTCGTAGTAGGCCAGATCTCTCATTGCGTTTCGCTGCCTTCCGACATCATACCTCGACGGCGGAGCACCTCCTCGATCAGACGGACCGCCGTCTTCGCGTAGACCGGAGGAAGTTCATCGTGCCGAGCGAGCGTTGTCACAAGATCTCGGTACTCGGCGTGTTGGACGACAAGATGACGGGCACCCTCGCGGACTTCGAAGCCGTAAGCGACGTAGAGGCGTCGTAAATCGTCCTGTCCCCATCCGAAGGCGGTGCGTCGTATTCGCCCCAGCAGCTTGTCGCCCGCATCCACGGGACGACGCTAGCATCAGCATCACGGAACAAAAATGTGTCCAATTGGATACACGACGGCACCAATCATACGATCTACCCGATCTCCACCAGCTCGAGCGCTTCGCGGCTCGGGCCCTCGATCATCACCGCGCGCGTGTCGCCGAGCGTGTATGGCTCCTCGAGGAACCGCACGCCGCCGCGCCGCAGCCGGGCGATCCAGCCGTCGAGATCGGTGACGCCGAGCCCGATGTGATCGTAGAGCTGGCCGCGCGTGCTCACCAGCGGACCGTCGCCCTGCCGCATGTACGAGGGCCAGGCAACGTCGCCGAACACGACGGCGGCCGACGGCGTCCGGTACATCCCCTCCCGATCGAGGGCCGGAAAGGTGCGATCGAGACCGCGCGGGACGCGGCAGGTGGTCTCGGTCACGGGCGTCGGGCTCGTGCGTCCCGCCACCACCGACGCGTCGAGATGCTTCTGGTACCAGAGCTGCGCGCAGTACGGATCCTCGTGATACAGGTGCACGTGGTTGAATCGCTCGGCGGGATGGTTCCCCGCGTATTCGACGAGCGCATCGTCGGGCCCCTGCATGTAGCCGAAGCCGCCCTTGCGAGTCGGCTCGACCCCCTTGGCCTTGGCCTCGGCGATCTGGGCCTTCGTCAGGCCGAGCACGCCGCCCGTGCCCGGCCACGTGTCGCTGCTGATCAGCACCGATCCGCCGTCGTCCCCGGTGTAGAGCGGCAGGAGCTCGACGTCCTTCCGACCCTTGTAGCCCTCGAGGCTCGCGCGTGTGTCGGTGACGTGCCAGCCGAAGTGCCAGATCGCGGTCTGCGGCGACGTGGCCGGCGCGGCCGCGACCCTGGTGAACAGGATCAGCACGTTGTTCGGCGCGGCGAGCGCGGGCAGGCCGGCCCAGCTCGTCCCGCTGCTCTTCGGAAACTGTCTCGTGTAGAAGTCGATCGCCGCGGCGGGATCGACGGAGTTCAGGTGGAGATGGTGGAAGCCCGGGGACTGGAGCATGTCAGCCTCCTTGTGGCGGGAATGATACAGTGTCGATCGGTGACCGGGAATCCCACGACAGGGAGAGGACACACATGGGCAGGATCGTCACCTTCGCTGAGCTGTCGTACCTCGAAGCCGCGCCCGGCGTGAAGCGCGCCGCCATCACCGGCGGCGAGATGAAGGAGATGGCGGCGGAGGTGATCCGGCTGGGGCCGGGGGCGCGGCTGACCGAATCGGTACCGCCCGGCGCCGACCGCTACCTGTTCACCCTGACCGGGAGCGCGACCGTGGCCGATCGCGCCGCCTCGCGCGCCATGAGCGAGGAGTCGTTCGCCGCGATCCCCGAGGGTACGCCGCTCACGATCACCAATCCCGACGGCGTGGAAGCCACGCTCATCAGCGTGCTTGCGCCGCCGCCGGGCGGCCCGGCGGCGCGTCCCGGATGCTCGGCCGGCATCACCGTGGCCGCCCGGCAGACGACCCCCGCGCACGACATCCCCGCCGAGAAGAAGCGCCGCATCTACTTCGTCGGCAAGGAGGCCGTGCGCTCCGAGCGCGCCCACGCGATGATCGTGGAGTACGTGCGCGACACCGTGACCTCGCTGCACATGCACCCGAACGCGGAGAGCATGTTCGTCCTGCTCTCCGGCCGCACGCGCTTCACCGTCAACGGCGAGGAAGTGATCGTCGGGCGCGGTCAGGCCACGTGCTTCCCGATGGGCGACCGGCACGGGCTGCGCGTCGCCGAGGGTGACGGCATCAGCTTCCTCGAGTTCCACATTCCGGCGGGCTACACGACCGTCCTGGGCTGACGGACCCCATGAAGTTCGGCTGGATGACGCTGTCGCTCTCGCCGTCGGGCGCCGACGATCTGGCGTGCGTGCATCAGCAGCTCGAGCAGGGCGTGCTGGCCGAGGCCATGGGCTTCGAGTATCTCTGGCTCACCGAGCACAACTTCACCGGCGAGTGCGCGTACGCCGATCCGATTCCGTTCGCCGGCGCCCTCGCCGCGCGGACCTCGCGCGCGCGAGTCGGCTTCGCCGTCATCCAGATGGCCCTGCACCACCCCGTGCGGCTGGCCATCCAGCTCGCCGTCCTCGACAACCTGAGCCGCGGGCGCCTGGACGTCGGCATCGGGCGCGGCTCCAGCTACAACGAGTACGAGTACGTCGGCTTCGGCCTGCGCAGCGACGACAGCCGCGAGCGGATGGAAGAAGCCGTCGAGGTGCTGCGGCGCGCCTGGACCGAGGAGCCGTTCGTCCACGACGGCAAGTTCTTCTCCCTCCGGCTGCCCGCCATCCGGCCGCGCCCCGTGCAGCGGCCGCATCCGCCGATCTGGCGCAGCGTGATCTCGCTCGACTCGCTCGCCGACTGCGGGCGCGAGGGCATCCCCGTGATGATGTCGCGGGTGCCGACGGCGCGGATCCCCGAGCGCCTGGCGCGCTACCGCGAGGGGCTCGAGGCCGGCGGGCACGACGCCGCGACCCAGCGCCGGCTGCTCGGCGAGGCCTCCGTGTGGCGCTTCCTGCACGTCGCCGACAGCGAGGCGGAGGCGGAGGACGACGTCCAGGAGGCGACGCTCCGCTACCGCGAGCACATGCATCACGTCCGGGACGCCTACAACCCGCCGGACTTCCGGGTCAACGCGGCGGCGATCAACCCGTGGATGGATCCCACCGTCTCCCATCCGGACGGCGTACGCTTCGTGCTCGAGACGGGCGCGCTCTACGGGACGCCGGCGCGGGTCGCCGAGCAGATCGCCGCCCTGCGCGACGCCGGCCTCGGCCACGTCATGTGCCAGGCGAGCTGGGGTGGACTCCCCCACGACAAGGCCATGGCGTCGCTGCGCCGCTTCGGCGCGCACGTCGCCCCCAGGTTCTCCGAAGGAGGCATCGCATCATGACGAAGTCCAACGACGTCGATCGGGGCCGGCGCGCATTCCTCAAGGGTGCCGCGGCCGTCGCGGCGGCAGGGCCCCTGATCGTCACCGAGCGGAGCATCGCCCAGACGCGCACGATCTACGTCAACACCTGGGGCGGGAGCTGGACGGCCGCCGAGGAGGCCGCCTTCTTCAAGCCGTTCACGGAGGCGACCGGCATCCGGGTGCGCACGGTCGCGCCCGTGTCGTACGCCAAGCTCAAGGCGCAGGTGCAGAGCGGCACCTACGAGTGGGACATCACGGCCATCACCCAGGCCGACCTGCTGCGCGCCGACCGCGAGGGCTTGCTCGATCCCGTGGACTGGTCGGTCGTCAAGAAGGACAAGCTGTTCCCCAACGCGGTCTACGCCAACGGTCTGGCGTACTGCGCGCTCGGGACCAACCTGGCCTACCGCAAGGACAAGTTTCCGCAGGGCGGGCCGAAGAGCTGGGCGGACTTCTGGGACGTCAAGCGGTTCCCCGGCAACCGCTCCATGCTCAACAACGCGGTTCGCTCGCTGCAGTTCGCGCTCGTGGCGGACGGCGTGCCGCCCGACAAGGTCTTCCCCATGGACGTCGATCGCGCCTTCCGCAAGCTCGACCAGATCAAGCCTCACGTGAAGGTGTGGTGGACGCAGGGCAATCAGTCGCAACAGCTCCTGCGCGACGGCGAGGTCGACATGATGGTCATGTGGAACGCCCGCGCGAGCGAGCTCGCGCAGCAGGGCCACCCGGTCCAGCTCGTGTGGCCCGGCGCCACGATCACCACCACGATGTGGGGCGTGGCCAAGAACGCGCCGAACCGCAAGCTCGCCTGGGAGTTCCTGCAGTTCGCGGTCCAGCCCAAGCCCCAGGCCGACTTCGCCAACCGCCTCTACTACGGGCCGACCAACCCCGAAGCCTTCAAGTACGTCGCGGCCGACGTGGCGCGCCAGCTGCCGACCTACCCGGAGAACGTCAAGGTCGCGATCAAGCCGGACACCGTCTGGGAGGCGGACCACACGGCCAGGATCCAGGAGCGCTTCACGCAGTGGCTCGCGGGGTGAAGCCTCGCCGGCGCAGCGCGGCCGCGTGGCTCCTGCTCGGCCCGTCGTGCCTGGCGCTCATCCTCCTGTTCGTCGTGCCGATCGCCTATGTCCTGCTGCTCAGCGTGACGGACCCGCGGCTGACACTCGCCCACTACCAGCGCATCTTCACCGTGCCGCTGTACACGCGGGTGCTCGTCAACACCTTCCTGACGTCGCTCGTCGTCACCACGTGTTGCCTGCTGCTCGGGTATCCCGTGGCCTACGTCATGGCCCGGCGCGGCGGCTGGGTCTCGCGGCTGCTGCTCACGATCGTGGCCATGAGCTTCTGGACCGGGTTCCTCGTGCGCACCTATGCCTGGCTCGTCATCCTCGGCAGCAAGGGGCCTGTCGTCGCCGGCTATCAGGCGCTCGGCCTGGGCCAGGCGCCGCAGATCCTGTTCACGACGTTCAGCTCGACGCTCGGCATGACCCACATCCTGCTGCCGTACATGATCCTCGCCCTGTTCGCGATCATGAAGAAGATCGACCCCGGTCACCTCAAGGCGGCGGCCAGCCTCGGGGCCCATCCGGCGGCGGCCTTTCGCGAGGTGTTCCTGCCCCTCAGCTTGCCCGGCGTGGTCAACGGCAGCCTGCTCGTCTTCGTGAGCTGTCTCGGCTTCTTCGTCACCCCCGTCCTGCTCGGCACGCCGCGCGACATGATGATCTCCCAGCTCATCAACCAGCAGATCGACGAGCTGCTCGCGTGGGGGTTCGCGTCGGCCGTCGCCGTGGTGCTCCTGGCCGCCACCGGCCTCGTGATCGCCGTCTACAACCGGTTTGCCGGGCTCGACCGGCTGTGGGGATGACGGGCTCGCCGCGATGCTCGCGCTGATCCTCGCGCTGCTGGCCGGACTGTTCCTGATCGCGCCCATCCTCGTCGTGATCCCGATGTCGTTCAGCACGGCGATCTCGTTCCAGTTCCCCCCGCCCGGGTACTGGATCGGCTACTACCGGAAGTTCTTCACCAGCGAGGCGTGGCTCGAGCCGGCGCTCAACAGCCTGATCATCGCGCTCGGGGCCATGGCGCTGACGATGCTGCTGGTGATCCCGGCGGCGTTCGGGTACGTACGCTACCGGTTCCGCGGCAAGCCTCTCGTGAACCTGCTCATCCTGTCGCCGCTCATCGTCCCGCACGTCGTGAGCGCGCTCGCCTACTACGGATTCCTCGGCCGCGCCGGGCTCACCGGCACGCATCTCGGCGTCATCGTGGCCCACGGCATGCTGGCCGTGCCCGTGGCGTTTCTCGTCATCTCGGCCACGCTCAAGGGCTTCGACCGGAACCTCGAACGGGCCGCCATGAGCGCGGGGGCCGGCCCGCTGCGCACGTTCGTCCACGTGACGCTGCCCGTGCTCCGTCCCGGGATGCTGGTGGGCGCGCTGTTCGCGTTCCTGTCGTCGTTCAACGAGGCGGTGGTCGCGCTGTTCATCGCCGGCCGCGGGGCGGCGACATTGCCGAAGAAGATGTACGAGAGCATCCGGCTCGAGTCCGACCCGGTGATCGCGGTCGTCTCGACGCTGCTCGTCGGCGCCGTCGTGCTCGGGGTCCTGATCCCCCTCGTCGTTCGACGCCGGCCGGCGACGCGCCCCGACGCATAGCCCCGATGGCGTACCTGAGGCTCGACCGCCTCACGAAGTCCTATGACGGGCACGTCAACGCCGTCGATGGCATCGGCGTCGACATCGCCAGGGGCGAGTTCCTCACGTTCCTCGGCCCGAGTGGCTCGGGCAAGACCACGACGCTCATGATGATCGCCGGCTTCGAGGAGCCGACGAGCGGCGGCATCGAGCTCGCCGGCGAGGACCTGACCCGGCGCAAGCCCTACGAGCGGAACATCGGCGTGGTCTTCCAGAACTACGCGCTGTTCCCGCACATGACGGTGGCGCGCAACGTCGCCTTTCCCCTCCGCATGCGCGGGTTCCCCCGCGCCCGGCAGGCCACGCGGGTCCGCGAGATCCTGAGCCTCGTGGGCCTCGGCGAGTACAGGGATCGGTATCCGCGGGAGCTCTCGGGCGGCCAGCAGCAGCGGGTCGCCCTCGCCCGTGGGCTCGTGTTCAACCCCGACGTCCTGCTGCTGGACGAGCCGCTGGGGGCGCTGGACAAGAGCCTGCGCGAGCAGATGCAGGTCGAGCTGAAGCGCATCCACCGCGAGGTCGGGGTCACCATGGTCTACGTCACCCACGACCAGACGGAGGCCATGACCATGTCCGATCGCATCGCCGTGTTCGACCACGGCCGGCTCGCGCAGGTCGCCCCGCCGCTCGAGGTCTATCACCGGCCGCTGACGCGCTTCGTGGGCGAGTTCATCGGCGACAGCAACTTCTTCACGGGCACGGTGGACGCGACCCGCCCCGGCCGGATCGAGCTGGACGGCCTCGGTCCGATCCAGGTCGACGTCGAGGCCTGCCGCCGCCTCGGCGGCGGCAGGGTCGACGTGCTCGTCCGTCCGGAGGGTGTCCAGCTCGCGGGAGCGGGCGGACCGACGCTGCCGAACTCGATCTCGATGAAGATCACCGTCATCGTGAACTACGGCGACAGCGTCCTCGTCATCGGCGACGCGCGCGGCCACCCCGTCCGCATGCGCCTGGCCGGCGCCCCGCCCGACGTCGTCCGCGAGGGCGCCACCGTCACCGTCGGCTGGTCACCCGCCGACGCGCACCTGATCCCTCGCGCCGCCCCCTGAAAGCCACCTCATCGGGGTCAGACTTTGACTTCTAAACATCTTGGGGGATAGCAACCGCGGACGTGTCGTGCGCACCCCGAGATGTTAAGAAGTCAAAGTCTGACCCCGAGCACGAGGTCGGAGGCTTTCTCGGCGATCATGAGGACGCAGGCGTTGATGTTGCCGGAGACGAGATCGGGCATCGCCGAGGCGTCGACGACACGCAGGGCCTCGACGCCGCGCACGCGGAGCGCGGGATCCAGGACCGCGTCGTCTCCGGTCCCCATCGCGCAGGTCGCGCACGGATGGTGGGCGGTGATCGCGGTGCGGCGCACGAACGCATCGATCTCGCCGTCGCTCCGACACTCGGGCCCGGGCGCGGTCTCGCGGCCCCGGAAGGGATCGAGTCCGCTCCGGCTCGCGAGGTCACGGCCGAGCTTGACCCCCTCGCGAATCGTGCGGACGTCGTGGTCGGTGGCCAGGAAGTTCTGCATGATGCGCACGGGTGCGGTCGGATCCGCCGAGCGCAGCCGCACCGTCCCCCGGCTTTCCGGATGGAGCATGACCGGGCGCAGCCCGAAGCTGTCCTCGTAGGCCGGCGTGACGCCGGGGAACCACGGATGCGCGCGGGCCGGCGCGCCCCGGAACAGGAACTGGATGTCGGGCACGGGCAGATCGCGTCGTGTCTTGAGGAAGGCGTGCAGGCGGCTCGGCAGCACGGTGCCCGGCCCGCGGCCGAACAGGTAGGCGCCGACCATGTTGAGGGCTACCCGATCGGCGCGCATCTCGGCATGAAAGGGACCGCGGCCGCGACGGGCATGGTGCACGTCGACGGAGAGATGATCTTGAAGGTTCTTGCCCACGCCGGGCAGGTGCACTCTCCGTTCGATGCCGACCTCCCGCAGATGCTTCGCGTCACCGATCCCCGACAGCATCAGGAGCTGCGGCGTGTTGAAGACGCCGCCGGCGAGCAGGACTTCGCGTGTGGCCGACGCCGCGTGCACCCGCCCGCCCCTGGCGTACTCGACCCCCGTCGCCCGCGTGCCCTCGAGCAGGACCCGGCTCGCCAGCGCGTGGGTCTCGACCGTGAGGTTCGGGCGGCGCAGGGCCGGCCGCAGAAAGGCGACGGCCGCGCTGCAGCGCCGGCCGTTCTTGATCGTCCACTGACTCCGCCCGAAGCCTTCCTGCTGCCCGCCGTTGTAGTCTTCCGTGAACGGCCAGTCGGCCTCCCGCGCCGCCTCCAGCCAGCCGTCGAACAGCGGATCGCGGTTGCGGGTGTCGATGACGGACAGCGGCCCGTGTCCGCCCCGCCAGGTGTTCTCACCCTTCTCCCAGCTCTCGCACCGCTTGAAGTAGGGCAGCACGTCCGCGTAGGACCAGCCGGGGCAGCCGTTGTCCGCCCACCGGTCGTAATCGCCGCGGTGGCCGCGGACGTACGCCATCACGTTGATCGAGGAGCTGCCGCCCAGGACCTTGCCGCGCATGGCCTCGATCTGCCGGTTGTCGAGGCGAGGCTCGGGCTCGGTGTCGTAGCCCCAGTCGAACATCCGGCGCTCCCAGATCTTGCCGAGCCCGATGGGGACGTGGATCAACGGATGCGTATCGCGACCCCCCGCTTCCAGCAGCAGCACGCGCACGGATGGATCCGCGGTCAGTCGATACGCGAGCACGCAGCCCGCCGATCCCGCGCCCACGATCACGTAGTCGTAACGCCCGCCGTCGGCCATCTCCGTCCCGGCTAGGAGTATCATCCCCGCGAGACGCTTTGCCCAGGAGGATCGGCCATGGTCACGAACGGACAGACCGAGGCGCGGAAAGTGCACGATCGCCTGAAGCACCCCATCATCGACGCCGACGGGCACTGGGCCGAGTTCCTGCCCCTCATGCGCGAGGAGTTCCGGCGCATCGGCGGCGACACGGCGGTCGAGGCGCTGGAGCTGGCGAGCCAGCGCATCCCCAACTCGCTCGCGATGTCGGTGGCCGAGCGGCGGCGCCGGCGCATGGGGCAGGAAGGGTTCTGGTTCCTGCCCACCAAGAACACGCTCGACCGGGCGACGGCGATGCTGCCCCGCCTGCTCTACGAGCGCCTGGACGACCTCGGCCTGGACTTCTGCGTGATCTATCCGACGGCCGGCCTCGGCTACTTCCGTCTGCCCTCGGAGCGGCTGCGGCGCGCCCTCTGCCGCGCCTACAACGTGTTCACGGCCGAGCAGTTCCGCCCGTTCAACGATCGCATCATCCCGGCCGCGATCATCCCGATGTACACGCCGGAGGAGGCCATCGACGAGCTGGAGTTCGCCTCCCGCCAGCTCGGCTACAAGGTGACCATGATGGGCGGTCTGATTCGCCGGCCCATCCCCGCGCTGGTCGAGGAGCACCCCGAGGCCTCGAAGTTCGTCGAGTGGTACGACGTGATCGGCATCGACAGCGAGCACGACTACGATCCGGTCTGGCAGAAGTGCCGCGAGCTTCGCATCGCGCCGAGCTTCCACAACGGCGCGCGCTCGATCTTGCTCCGCAACTCGCCGTCGAACTTCTGCTACAACCACATCGGGCACTTCGCGTCCGCCGGCGAGGCCATGGCCAAGGCGCTGTTCATCGGCGGCGTCACCCGGCGCTTCCCGGACCTGAACTTCGCGTTCCTCGAGGGCGGCGTGGGCTGGGCGTGCTCGCTCTACGCGGACCTGATCGGCCACTGGGACAAGCGGAACCGCGAAGGGCTCGAGAACACGAACCCCGCACGGCTGGATCAGCCGCTGCTGCTCGCGCTGGCGGAGAAGTACGGCCCGCCGAAGGTGGCGGAGGCGGTGCGACGCGGCGACGGCCTGGACGACAACGGCAACGGCACCGGCGGCGTCGAGGACCTCGACGATTTTTCCCGCTGCCAGATCGCCCGCAAGGAAGACATCCGCGATCTCTTCGTGCCGCGGTTCTACTTCGGCTGCGAGGCCGACGACCCCATCAACGCGTGGGCCTTCAACCGACGCGCGAACCCGATGGGCGCCCGGCTCAACGCGATCTTCAGCTCGGACATCGGCCACATGGACGTCCCCGACATGACCGAGGTCGTGCCCGAAGCGTACGAGCTCGTCGAGCATGGGCTGCTCACCGACGACGACTTCCAGGACTTCATGTTCGATAACGCCGTGCGCTTCTGGGGCGAGGTGAACCCGGACTTTTTCAAGGGCACGGTGGTCGAGAAGGCGGCGGCGGAGGTGCTCGCCCGGCCGAGATGACATCGGCACAGGGCGCCTTCACGGAGGACTTCGTGGAGGCCGCCGGCGTTCGCATCCAGCTTCGCCGCGGCGGCAGCGGCGGCCCGCTGCTCATCCTGCACGGCGAGCTGGGCGTCCCCGGCTGGCTCCGCGCGTACGAGCTGCTCGCCCGGGATTTCACCATCTACGTGCCGTCGCTGCCGGGCTTCGGCCAGTCCGCGCGTCCAGATTGGATCGTCAGCGTCCGCGATCTCGCGGCGTGGGTGACCTGGTGCGTCCGTGATCTGAAGCTCTCCCAGCCGGTACCGGTCATCGGAACGTCGATGGGCGGCTGGATCGCCGCCGAGATCGCCACCATGAACGCCGCGCTCTTCTCGAAGATGGTGTTGGTGGGCGCCGCGGGTCTGCAACCGGAAGACGGACACGTCTGGGATTACTTCATGCACTCGAACCGGGAAGCATTCGCCCAGGCGTTCTGCGATCCGGCGAACGCGCCCGAGTACGCGCGGTACTACGGCAAGGAATGGACGGCGGAGGACGAGGCCCAGGCCGAGTGCAACCGCGAGATGGCGGCCCGCATCCTCTGGAAGCCGTACATGCGAAGCCACACCCTGGCCGCCCTGCTGGCAGGGGTCACGACCCCCACGCTCGTCGTCTGGGGCCGGCAGGACGCGATCATTCCCGCGAGCGTCTGCCAGCGCTACGTCCGCGCGATCCCGGGCGCGCGGTCCCACATGCTCGAGCGATGCGGCCACCTGCCCGAGATGGAGCAACCCAAGGCGCTTGCGGAGGTGGTGCGAGACTTCTTGGTGGGTGAGCCGTAGGGCGAGGGCTCGTCCCCCGCCACCGACAGCGGCCCGACGGCGGGGGACAAGCCCCCGCCCTACAGCGCGCGCAGGAACGGAGGCTCGGATGGTCAAGGACGTCTACTTCTTCACCGAGATGGGCTACACGGCGTATCCCCAGGACGAGGCGCGACGCCGGGGCTACAACAACCTGATGTTTCCCAACGAGCACTTCAGCCCCGAGCGCGCGCAGGCGCTCTACGGCATGTACTTCGACGAGCTCCTGTACGCGTCGGAATCGGG
>WNGA01001875.1_pt1 | contig 38355 bp, 39 predicted proteins | sample 5400061 | NCBI WGS metagenome assembly WNGA01 (sample SAMN13153366, study PRJNA577476) | soil metagenome | isolation source: 100 cm soil or saprolite under grassland replicate 2 | place: USA:California | collected 2016-06-15
GCATTCGCAGCAGCGCACCACCCATAGGCGAGCCAGGGGACGCCCAAGCTGTGCGCGGCAAACTCGGCCTGGCCGCCGAGCAGGTAGGCCGCCGCCGAGAGGACTCCGCCGGCAGGGTGCACGGCCACGTCTGTCCAATCGCCGTCGTCGCCGAACAGCTCACGGAGTCCGTGGTGCGTCCAGCGCCATCTGTCTACGGCACTGCGATCGACGAAGCCGACTCCGTGTGTCGAGGCGAGGAGGAGGCCGCCTCGCCGCAGGACTCGCGCGAACTCGCGAACGGAAGCTTCAGGTTGCTCGAAGTACTGGAGCGTCTGGGTCGAGACGACACAGTCGACGCTGCCGTCCTCGAGCGGGAGCGACCGCGCGTCGGCAACCACGTCCACGCTGGGTCCTTCCGCGAGGTCGACGCCGATGTACTCGGACGCGAACGGCGCAAAGAGAGGTTCGTACGGTCGGTCCCGGCAGCCCACATCCAGCACGCGCATGCGGGTTCGACCGTGCTGCGCAAGGGCCTGCGCAATCTGGGCGCGCAGAGCGCGGAGCTGGATGTAGTCGGCATGCCAGGGGCGCGGGTTGAGTCGATCGCGCGTCGGCATCAGCAATCTCTCGAGTTGCCCCAGAGCGAGAACCTCGGCACGCTGCGTGCCGCGTCGAGAACCTGCCAAGTGAGCGACCGCGAGAACGTGTGGGTGCGCGTGACGCCGCGCTGCCAATCGGGATCGACGCGACCGACGCTGTGCTCTCGATAGCCAGTTTGCGACAGCTCGACAACCTCGTTCATGACGATGCTTCGCCCGTACCTCCCGAGTGAATCCTGGCTGGGGCGGAAGAGTCGCCCGTCGCTGAGCAAGAGTGGGCCTGCGGGTCGTGCGTGGCGCGGGTCATCCACGACCGGGTTCAGCGGATGGGCGAGCCAAGGCCCGGCAAGCTGGTCGGCGAAGAAGAGCCAGACTTCGTCGTTGCGCCTGAGGTCGAACCGATCGACGTACGCCCAGAGCCAGTAAGTGCCGTCGTCGGAGCGATGAAGCGTGGCGTCCCGCGCGCGGATGTCTGACAGGAGGGTCTGTGCTCGCTGCCATTCGTGCGGATAGGCGACGCTGCGATACAGGTCGACCGTCAGGTCGTCAGCCGACTCCGGAATCATCAACGCCGCGCCCGAGTCTGTGAACACGAAGGGGTAGGACAAGTGGTGCGAAGCGATGAGGGCGTTTTCCGGGGTGCCGATCGAGCCGTCTTCCGCGATATGAGCTACCGCGATGTGGCCGACTCCGTCTCGGTCCACGCACTCCATGAAGATGTGTGCGGCGCCTTCAAATTCGACCACGAACGGATCTGTGAGGCCATACCGCGCGCTTCGCAGCCACCGGGTCTCCTGTGCGGCGATGGAATCCGTATCGGGGATCGCGTCTGTTGCCCGTTGGAGCGCTACCTCCCACCGCTCGACCCGGGCTGCCCGGGTCGCCAGCCCGCCCAGTAGTCGCGAGACCGCGAGCAGCCGGGACGCGAAACGTGTCATGGCACCCGCCGGTCTAGGCGGGGCGGTCGCGGTCTCGGACGGTGCCTTGTGCGCGGCAGCTCCACGCGCGATGAGCGCGGCCGCCTTCCAGAGCGCGCCGTTGACGGTGCGGGACCGCGAGCCCACGTCGACTCCGCAGACGACTTGGCCGACCGTTCGGCGGCGACCGCTGGTCTCAACCTCCAACGCCAGACGATCGTGCCCTGTGCCGCGCCCCAGTGCGCGTACCAATCCGCGTCGAATCGCGGACGCAACGATCGTGGAGTGAGAGGCGCAAGCGCTTCCATCCGCAGCGCGGCAGGCTCACCGGCTCGGCGCATCCCGTTAATAGGAGGAAACGGGATGCGTGATTGAAGTCGAGGGAAGACCCCGGTGCGCGCCTCCGGACCCAGCGCGACATCCAGCGTCGCAGACGCGAGATCGCGGATGACTTGATTCATCCACGCGGGAACGCGCGCAGCGGGAACGACGATTGCGAGGGTCTTCCCCCTTGCGTCGATGCCGGCGGCGAACGGATCCAGCGGCGCGGCTCTCACCTCTTTCAGCCTTGGTTCCGACACTCGCCGGCGAACGCTTCCGCGCAACCCGGCGAGGGGAATCGTTGCGACGCCCGCGGCAACATCTCGCTGTGGCGCGGCGCGGAGCGCGTGCGCCGCGTGCTTCAGCGCCCCGGTCCACGCACCCGAGTTCGCCCGCATCTTGGCGACGCCCACGTGAGCAAGGGCTTCCATAAAGCGCCCGTCCGACTCGCTGACGAGCGCCTCCTCGCGGAAGAGCCGAACAGCGCCCAGCGCGTGCTGGACGGCGACGTCCACATCACTCGTGGTCGTGCGGCCATCGCGATGCATCATCGCGACGAAGTCGTCGAGCACCGTGAGCTCGATACCCGCGTGCAGCAGGCGTCCTATGTAGCCCCAGTCCTCGGCGCACGCACGCTCTTCGGGAAACCCTCCGAACGCGGCGTGATCGTCCGCGTGAATCACCAAGGTCGACGGGCTGACCGGATTTCCGCGAACCAGCCAGGCACTGGGGTCGCCTGGCGGCGGCAGGAGCTCGATGAGGTCTCCGGACCGATCGTTCTGCTTCAGGACGCCTCCGGCGACGCAGGTGCCGGGCCGCAGCAGCTCGAGCTGTCGTAAGAGCTTGTCCGGAAACCACTCGTCGTCAGCGTCAAGAAAGGCGACAACAGGGTGCTCGGCGAGCTCAGCACCGCGGTTTCGAGCGCGTCGCAGCACGATTGAAGTAGGGGATCACGACGGAGATCGAGCTCGAGCTCACCATCCCTCCCTTCGGAGGAAGAGCTCCAGCGTGAGGAGCGTCCAGATCGCATGGCCGTGATTCACGCGGCCGCCGGCGTGCTCCGCCAGCAGGCCATCGAGCGCCCCGGCGTCGACGTGGGCGCGCACGCGGGCGTCCGCCGCACCCAGTCGCCCGGCAACCAGCGTTCGAAGGTCCGTTCGGAACCAGCGATCGAGCGGTACGCCGAATCCGCGCTTGCGGCGACCGAGGATCTCCGGGGGCAGGAGGTCCCGGGCAGCGTGGCGGAGGATCCGCTTCAGCGACGTGCCCCGGAGCTTGTAGCGGCGGGGCAGGGAGATCGCGTAGTCGACGAGGTCGCGATCGAGAAACGGGGAGCGCACCTCGAGTCCGTGCGCCATGCTCATCCGGTCGGTCTTCGGCAGTAGGTCGTCGAGCAGGTACGTCCGGAGGTTGAGGTCGAGCAGGCGCTCGACCGGATCACCCTCCGTTTCGCCGTACAGGCGCGTGTAGTCGTCGAGCGCCCACGCCTGATCTCCGCCCAACAGGCGGTCGCGCCAAGGATCCCTGACGAAGCTGATCCACCCGCGGTAGGCGTCGAGCTCGGAGCGGGTGACCTGCGCCAGGAAGCGCTGGGCGCTCTCGGCGCGACCGCGGAGCGCCGATGGCGGAAGCCGGCCGACCGCGGTTCTAAGCAGCTCCCTTGCCGGACGCGGCACCCGCCTGAACCGGCTCAGGGCGGCGGCAGCGGCGAACCGCTCGTAGCCGGCGAAGGTCTCGTCCCCGCCATCGCCCGACAGCGCGACGGTCACGTGTTGGCGCGTCAGCTCACTCAGGATGAACACCGGGATGGAGCTGGAATCGCCGAACGGCTGGTCGTAGTGCCAGACGAGGCGCTCGACCAGATCGAGCGCCTTCGGCTGCACGACAAACTCGGTGTGGTCCGTTCTGAAGCGCCGCGCGACCAGCGACGCGTATTCCCGCTCGTCAAAGCCTGTCCCGTCATCGAAGCCGATGCAGAAGGTCTTCACGGCGGAGTCCACCAGTTCCGACATGAGCGCGACGATCACGCTCGAATCGACCCCGCCGCTGAGAAACGCACCCAACGGGACGTCGGAGATCAGCCGCTTCTCGACCGCCGCCCGTAGCAGGCGGCGCACGTCGGTCGCCGCGTTGTCAAACGGCGGCGCTTGTGCAGCCGAGCCGCCGCCGGGCGCCCAGTAGCGCCGCAGCTCGGGGTCGCCGCCCGGGTCGAGCACGAGCACGTGCCCGGGCGGGACGCTCCTGATCCCTTCGTAGAACGTGCGAGGCGTGGGCACGTAGCCGAAGGTCAGATACCCCGGAATCGCCTCGGAATCGAGCCGGCGCGGGACCGCCGGGTGCTCGAGCAACCCCTTGATCTCGCTCGCGAAGACGAATGTCCCGTTGCCGTGCCAGTAGTAGAGCGGCTTTTTGCCGAGGCGGTCGCGCCCGAGCGCGAGCCGGCCCGACTGTCGGTCGTGCACCGCGAACGCGAACATACCGTCGAGCAGCTCGGCGACCTCCTCGGGCTCGCGCTCCTCAGCCAAGTGGGCGATGACCTCCGTGTCGCCCCTGCTCCGGAACCGGTGTCCCTGGGCCAGGAGTTGCTCACGTAGCGCTCGGAAGTTGTAAATCTCGCCGTTCAGTGCGACGCCCACGCGGTCGTTCTCATCGGCGATCGGCGGGTCGCCGGTGTCGAGGTCGATGATGGCCAAACGGGTCTGACCGATCACCACCTGGTCGCCCGAAAAGACGCCCACGGCGTCCGGGCCACGGTGCATCAGCTGCTCGAGCTGTCGCCGGATGATCTGGTCGTCCGCGCCCCCGGGCTGCGCGTGCCCTGCGATTCCGCACATGCTTACGCGGCCGCCTTCGCCGCGAGCAGCTCGTGATAGAGCGCGTAGTACTCGGCCACCATGGCGTCCTTCGTGTGACGCGCCGCTGCGTCGCGGCAGGCACGGGCCATTGTCTCTCGTCTCGGCCGATCACGAAGCAGCTCGATGACGGCTCCGCCGAGTTGCTGCGGATCGTCGCGCGGCACCAACAACCCTGTCCGTCCCGGATCGACGAGCTCCTTCAAGCCGCCGACGGCGGTCGCGACCACGGCCAACCCGGCCGCCATCGCCTCGAGCACGACGATTCCGAGCGGCTCGCTGCGGGAGGCCAGTACGAACAGGTCGCTCTGGGCAAGCAGCGGCCAGACATTCTCCACCGGGCCCATGAGCTCCACGTTCTGGGTCAATCCGGCGGCGTCGATCGCCTGCCCCACCTGCCGGCGCAGTGGCCCGTCGCCAACGAGGCGCAATGTCGCACCCGGGAGTGCCTCCGCGACATCGCTCCACGCCTTGATCAGCACGTCGTGTGCCTTCTCGGGGCGAAAGTTCGCGATGCAGATCGCGCGCGGCTCAGAATGTCCGCGGTCAGGGGGCAGAGGCCGCCCGTCCCAACCGTTCACGATCGCCGTCACACGGTCGTCCGGGTAGCGGTACTCCTCACGCAGGAAGCGCGCGACCGCCTCCGAGCAGCCGATCACCTTTGTATACCGACGGCCCGCCCAGCGATCGAGCCAGAGCCGGGTGCGCTCGCCCCGAACTAGGAACAACTCGCCGTGCTGATGGGAGAGGAGCCTCAAGGGGCCGCGCGGGGCACTTGCGGCCGTGAGCACCTCGGCGTGGAACAGGTGCGCCTGCACTATGTCGGGTGCGAACCGCTGAAGCTGCCGCCGCGTCCACCGCCACACCGCGGGAACCTGCCGGACCGTCGTGCATTCGGTCTGGGCCACCGGCGTCGGGCTTACCAGCTGCTCGAGCTCGTGGGACGCGCCGTCAGCGGCGAACGGGTTCAGCACGATCTGCTCCCAGCCGCGCTCGCGCCCGCCCTCGACGAGGTGGCCGAGCGTCTGTTCGGCGCCTCCGACGCCGCGGGGCGTGCTGATTACGTGGGCGATGCGAGGCAAATCCGTAAACCGCGAAGATTGGAGTTCCCGAGGCTAGACGTCCGGCGCGGCTGCTGAATCGCTCAGCAAGGCCGCGAGTGCTCGCACTGTTTCGGGGGTCGAGAAGCGATGACGCTGCCGCGCTGCGTTCCGAACCGCCTGCTCACGCGCGACGGGATCGGTGAGCGCCTTCAGGAGTGCCTCCGCAAGCGCCCCGACATCCTCCACCGGAAAGTAGAGGGGATGCGCGTCGCCAAGCACGGCACGATTGCCCGGGATGTCCGATGCGACGACGACGCGGCCGAGCGCGGTCGCCTCGAGCAGCGCGTTCGAGAGACCCTCCGCCCGACTGGGAATGACGAAGACGTCCGCGGCTTCAAAGTGCGGGATGACATCCGGCACCCAGCCAGGCAGCTCGATCGATCCCCGAAGGACCGGGTCAGCGCGGATCAGCGCGGCGAAGTCCTCGCCGGGTCCCATGCCCTCGTAGGTCGTACCGAGCATCACGAGCCGCGCGTCACTGCGCTGCGCCGAGACTTGACGCCAGGCCTCCAAGAGCAGGTCGACACCTTTAACCCGGCTGAACCGTCCTGCGAACATGACGCGGACATTGCCGGCCAGCGGCAGGGGATCGAGGGCGGGCAGCGGGTTCGTGACGACCTCGATCCGCGCCAAGCCGAGCCTAGGCCGCAGCTCCGCCGCGGCCGCGTCGGTCTGCGCGACGACGGCGTTCGCGTGGTTCAGCAGCGCGCGGTGGATTCGACGACCCGGGTTGTCGAGCTCAGCGATCTCCCCGTCCCGCCCCGTCGACGTCGCGAGGGCTACAAATGGGCGTCGGAGAAGAGCCGCGCACGTCCCGGCGGTGAGGCTTGGCGAACTGAGCTGGAGCGCCATGAAGCTGGCGCGCCATCCACGGAGGACGCCGGTGGCCAAGCCGGCGAGTACATACAGGGCCGCGCCCCATCGGCGACCGAAGCCGGGAACGTCGACTCGCAGCCAGCCTGGCCTGCGCTCGATCTTCCACGCGCGCGCGTGTGTCGCGCGCGCGACGACAGTCACGTCCCATCCCGCGTCGGCGAATCCGTGGGCGAGGGCGCTGCCGTGGCGGGCGCACCCGCCGGGCTCGTCGAAGCTCGTGGCGAAGAAGAGCAGCCGCGGGCGGCGATCATTCATAAGAGCTCGGCGTAGAGCGCCTCAATGTCCTCCACAAGGCGCTCCGCCGAAAAGTTCTGGACGACGTGCTCGCGTGCGCGATTGCCCATGTCACTCAGGGCGCCACGGTCGCCGGCGAGCCGGGCGATGCCTTCTCCCAGCGCCCTCGGGTCGTCTGCATTGGTCAGGATGCCCGTGCCCGGCGTGACCACATCCGGCACGCCGCCCACCGCCGTCGAAACCGCAGCCTTAGCGGCGGCGGCGGCCTCGATGAGCGAGACCGGCGTGCCCTCGTTATCGGAGCTCAAGACGGCGAGATCCGCCGCCGCGGCCACCGCAACCATGTCCTCGCGGTAACCGGCGAAGAAGACGACGTCGGCGACGCCCAGTTCGGCGGTCAACCGCTCGAGCTTGTCGCGCTGACTGCCGTCCCCCACGATCGCCAGCCGCACGGGAGATCCGAGCCCGCGCGCATGAGCAAGAGCCCGAAGGAGCACGTCAACGCGCTTGATCGGGACGAGCCTGCCAACGAAGCTCAGAAACACTTCGCCGTCTCGCAACCCGGCCTCGCTGCGAAATGCCGCTCCGGCGTCCGGACCGGCCTCCAGGAAGGGCTTGAGATCAAGCCCGATCGGGATCACCCGGAATTTCTCCTGTGGGGCGATGCCGAGGCGCACGAGGTCATTCACCGTCGCGCTGCTCACGCCGATCAGGGCATCGCTCACGGTGGCGAGCCGGCGCTCGAGCTCGCGATAGGTGGCGTTCTTGACGGGCCCGAAGTAGCCCTCGAGCACGTGCCCGTGGTAGGTGTGGACGATCTTCGGGCGCGGTCCGCCGGCCATCACAGCGGCCAGCCGACCGAGCATCCCGGCCTTCGCCGTATGGGTGTGGACGAGGTCCGGGCGCAGCCGGCGGATCGCGCGGACGAGCGAGCCGAGCGCGCGGGCGTCGTCGTGAGGCCTCAGCTCGGGACGCAGGCCGGGTACGCGCGCCATCGCCACGCCGCGGGCACGAACGGAGTCTTCGAGCGAGTCCTCGCCGGCGCCGAGTTCGCCGTGTAGCAAGAGCGTCTCGTAGCGCTCGGGGTCGAGCCGACTTCCGAGCAGTCCCACGTGGTGCGCGGGACCGCCCATGTTGAGCCGTGCGATCACACGGACTACTCGGAGCGGCTTTGAGGTGCGTGCAGCGGCGCCCACCGGACGCTCGATGATGGCGGTTGCCGCGGTCAGGAGCGGGATTCCTGCCGCGCCGGCGCAAGAGCCGGCGAAAGCGCGTCTTCGGCGGCCGCGCGGGCCTCCTCGCGAACGTAGGGCCACTCGAGCAGCCCGATCGCCGCCGCGCCAATCAAAACGTAGGCGGCGGCCACGCTGAACACCGTGACGATCGTCGAGTCAAAGAGCACGAACCCGAGCGCACACAAGGCCGCCTGACCCCCAGCGAGCGCTAGCGCAACCTTCCGTGGCGTGCCCACGAGATCCAACAGGCGATGCGTCAGATGGTCGCGGCCCCCGGTGAATACGCCCACCCCCCGGCGGACGCGCGAGAACACCACCAACGTCGTGTCGAAGACAGCCAGCCCAACCAGGGGAATCACTGCGAATACGGCGGCGGTTCCGAACCCGTCCGTGGCTGGGATGGCCGTAACCAAGGCCGCGAGTAGGAAGCCGATCGGCATGCTGCCCCCGTCGCCCAGGAACACTTGCGACGGCCGGGCGAGGTTGAAGCGGAGGAAGCCGGCGCAGGCCCCCGCGAGGGTAAACGCCATCGCGGCGAGCGCCATCTCGCCCTGTGTGGCGGCGAGCACGCCTGCGCCTGCCGCCGACACGCCGCCAACGGTGCCGGTTGCGCCGTCCAGGTTGTCCATCAGGTTGAAGGCGTTCACGAGTCCAACGACCCAAAGCGTCGTCAGCGCGAGATCGAGAAAACCCCCGTGCCACAGGAGCCACCCGAGATCCGCCTGCCAGAGCGCGAAGGCCGCCGCGAACTCCGCGAACACCCGCACGCCGGGGCCAAGGTGCGCGCGGTCGTCGACGATGCCCACCAGGCATAGCCCGGCGGCGCAGGCCGCGATGACGAGAACGTCAGAGCCTCCGCCGAGCACCAGAGCGATCGGCAGTGCCGCCGCCATCACGCCCAGGCCACCCAGGTACGGCGTGGGCCGGTCGTGCTTCTTGTAGCCGACCGGATGATCGAGGAAGCCGGTCGCCACAGCCAGCCGAGTGGCCGCCGGCACGCTCAGCTGGACGAGCCCAGCGGCGACCGCGAAGGCCAGGATGAGTCGCAGCTCGTCAGGCAACCTGCTCGGCCTCCAGCACGCCGTTCATGCCGGCGCGCTCGTGGAGGATCACGTCATCGATCGCTTCGTCGACGCTCCGCTCGGGTGCCCAGCCCGTGAGGCCTCGGAGCAGGCCGGTGTCCGGCTTCCGGCGGCCGAGCTCCTCGAAGCCCTCGTCGTACGCCTCGGAGTACGGCACGAAGCGCACGTCCGAGTCCGACCCCGAGCGGGCGATCACCCGGCGCGCAAGCCCCAGGATCGAGATCTCCGTGTCGTTGCCGATGTTGAAGACGCCGCCGGCCGCCTCCTCGCAGTCGAGGAGCCGCACGAGCGCGTCGACCGTGTCGTACACGTGGGCGAAGCAGCGTGTCTGCGTGCCGTCCCCGAAGACCGTCAGCGGCTGGCCGGAGACCGCCTGGCGCACGAAGCGCGGCAGCACCATGCCGTACATGCCGGTCTGGCGCGGCCCGACGGTGTTGAACAGCCGCACCACGGTGTTCCTCGAGCCGAGCTCCTTGGCGTAGCCGAGCGCGAGTGCCTCGCCGAACGACTTCGACGTGGCGTAGTTCCAGCGGTTCTTCTGGATCGCGCCGAGGATGCGGTCGGCGTGCTCGTCCAGGGCACCGTTCGAGAGCTTTCCGTAGACCTCGGATGTCGACGCGTACAGCACCGGCTTTTGCAACCCGGCCGCGGCCGAGAGGACCACGTCGCTCCCGCGGACGTTGCTGAGCAGGGTGTCGACTGGCCGGTCGACGACCAGGCTGACCCCCACGATCGAGGCGAGGTGAACGCATGCGTCAACCGACTCGAGGACGCCAACCATCAGATCCTCGTCGGTGATGGACCCCTCGACGAACTCGATCCGCCGGGAGCGGATCAGGTGCTCGATGTTCTCGATGCGCCCGGTGCTGAGGTCGTCGATGACGACGACCTCATGGCCGTCAGCCGTGAGGCGATCCGACAGGTGGGACCCGATGAACCCGGCGCCGCCCGTGATCAGATACTTCAATTTACGAGTCCCTTTCAGCAATCTTCCGTGATGGGGAGCCATGTCCGGAGGACCGGGCGAGTAAGTCTGGGGGGCAGGTTCCTCCTGCAAGACCAGCGAAACCACCATAAGAGCGATCCTGTGATCGCGCAAACGTCTATTCAGGCCACCTGATGCTCAAGTACTGCGGATACCTGCCGATTGCGCCTCCAGCGCCGGGTCCAACCCCCTGCGGGCCCTCGAAAGGAGCTAGTTGCGCGTGCCGGTCTCGCTGATCGTCACCGTTCGCGATGACCGGCAAGGGTTCGCGGAACTGCTGGAAGCGATCCCCGACCAGGTCGAGCTGCCGGACGAGATCGTCGTCGTCGACGGCGGGTCGAAGGACGGGACGCTCCAGGAGCTCGAGACCCGAGAGCAGGGCCTGCCGCCCGTTCGGGTCTTCGTCGCGCCGGGCGCGAACATCGCGGCGGGGCGAAATATCGCCGTCCGTGAGGCGCAATACGACTGGATCGCCTGCACGGACGCGGGCTGCCGTCCGGTTGCCGGCTGGCTTGCCGCGCTGAAGGAGGCGGCGCAGCGGGCCGACATCGCCGCCGGCACGTTCGTCGTGGACGGGCAGACGGCGCTGGACCGCGCGGTTGCCTGCGCCCACTATCCGGTGCTCGAAGAGCTGCACGACGACAATCCGCTCGTTGGCCTATCCCACCGGCTCTTCGGCCGGGACTTCCGGGCCGAGCAGGCCGGCGGGCGCTCGATGGCCTTCTCGCGCGCGGCGTGGGAGGAGGCGGGCGGCTTCCCGGAACATGTCTACGCCGGTGAGGACCTCGCTTTCAGCGCCGCCGCGATCGAGCTCGGCTTCCGGGCGACCCTTGCCGAGAAGGCGACGGTCTACTGGCGGCCCCGGACCACGTGGCTCGAGACCGCCCGGATGTTCGCCACCTACACGCGCGGCGACGTGAGGACGAAGGGCCGCGGGCGCCATCTCGCGCGCCTCGCGGCGTGGTGCGTGGCACCGGCCGTTGCCGCGAGGGGCGGGGCTACGGGAAAGGTGCTCGTCACGGCCGGCGCCGTCGCTTACCTGTGGCTTCCGCTTCGCCGGGCAGGCCGCTCTCTGCCGCCCGCCGAGTGGTGGCGCGTCCCGGCGCTCGTGGCGCTGAAGGATCTCTCCCAGCTGGTGGGAGCCGGCACGGGGCTGGTCGACGCCGCCCGCGGCTTGCCCCAGCCGCGGCCGCACCGCTGAGCCGGGACGTCAGCCCGAGCCGATCGCTCGCGTCACGTCGGTCAGTGCCTGCAGTGCGGGCTTCGGCGAGCCGTCCTGGCGCAGTAGGCCGGTGTGAAGGCCCCAGTGGTCGCGTGTCCCCGGCGCGGCGGCGACGTCGCGCCAGTTGAAGTAGAGGACGCCGTCGAGCCTCAGCGAGCCGCGGTAGCGCGCGAGCTGGGTGATCGTCCGGCGTATCAGCGCCGACTGTCCCGCCTCCGAGACCACGAGTGCGCGCCTCGACGGACTGCCGGTGGCCCAGCCGAGCTCGGTCACGAGCGTGCGCGCCGAGTCGCCGTTGCGCCGCAGCTCGCGGACGGACCGCTTGATCTGAGCCACTACGAGGTCGGACGCCGGCGCATACGGGTGGAGCGCGAGCACGTCGAAGCTGCCCTTCGCGCCGGCGCGGTACATCCCCGCGAGGAACGGCACGAGCTTCATCCCGGGCTCGCTCTCGTTGAGGCCGGCCGTGATCACCGTCGCGCCCGGGTCCACGGCCTTGATGCCCTGACCGACCGTGCGCAGCATCGCGGTGTACTCGGCCGGGTTCGGGCCGCTCGGCCAGTACGCCGTGATGTTCGGCTCGTTCCAGACCTGCCAGGAGCGGATCGGCAGCTGGGGCAGCTCGGGGTGCCGCAGCCAGAACTCGCCCGCGGGCCCGTAACGGCGCACGAGCGCGGCGGCGAAGAAGGCGAAGTCGGAGTAGCTGGCGGGCGGATAGGTCCCGCGGCGCGCCCCGCTGGCCGGCCGCGCCGAGCGGAACGCCGGCGGGTCGAAGAGGATCGGAAGGACGCTGAGGTTCGCGCTCGCGGCGGTCGCCACGTAGCGGTCGTAGAAGGAGAAGTCGTAGCGCCCGCGCTGCGGCTCGATCAGCGACCAGTAGAACGACTGGCGCAGCACGCGCGCCCCCGTGCGGGCGATCGCGGCCATCGTGCGCTGGCGGGTCGGGTCGGCATCGGTGCCCCAGAACGCGTCGTCCGAGGTCAGCCCGACGAAGCCCGGAGGCGCCTGGATCGTCGCCGCGCTCGCCCGAAACGGAGCGCCCGAGGCGTCGCTGTCCGCGTCGAAGGCGTTCTGGATGCCGTCCGCGTCGATGTCGTGGTCGTAGTCGTTCCGGAGTCCGTCCCCGTCGACGTCCGGGTCGACGACGTTCCGCTTTCGGTCGCCGTCGACGTCGCGGTCGCGGCCGTTGCGGATCCCGTCGCCGTCGACGTCGACGCGCGAGGGCCTCGCCTTCGCGCCCTTCCGTGCATGCCCTGGGCCCTTCTTGGCATCGGCTAGGGACGCAGCCGCGAGCGACCCGAGGAGGGCGGCGAGCAGGCAGGCCGCGAGCACGATCGTCGCGATTGCTCGCGGCATGGAGGGTTGCCGGAGTGGGCGCATCCCCCCGGTGCATCGGAGGCGGCAACCCTGTCCAGGAACGCCCATAACAGGGTGTGGACCGAATGTCCAGCCCCCTCAATCGAACGTCCAGACAAACGAGAATTCGGTTTGGCCGTTTGTCCGAGTTTCAGTTTCGGATTGGTACGTTGGAGGCCGTGAAGGTCCTGGTCACGGGCGGGGGCGGCTTCATCGGCTCTCACATCGTCGACCGCCTGCTGGCGGACGGACACGGCGTGCGCGTGCTCGACAACTTCGCCACCGGGCGGCGCGAGAACCTGCTCGACGTGCTCTCGGACATCGAGCTTGTGGAGGGTGACATCCAGAGCTACGAGCGGGTCCACAACGCCGTCAGCGGCTGCGAGGTGGTGCTCCACCAGGGCGCGCTGCCGTCCGTGCCGCGCTCGGTTCAGGATCCGCTCACGAGCAACGCGACGAACGTGACCGGCACGCTGAACGTCCTCCTCGCTGCGCGCGACTCGGGCGTGCGGCGTGTCGTGTACGCGTCGTCGTCCTCGATCTACGGCGCGAACCCGGAGCTGCCCAAGCACGAGGCGCTGCTGCCTCAGCCGATCTCCCCCTACGCCGTGGCGAAGCTCGCCGGCGAGGGCTTCTGCCGCAGCTTCCACGAGGTCTTCGGGCTGGAGACGGTGTCGCTCCGCTACTTCAACGTGTTCGGCCCGCGGCAGGACCCGCTGTCCCAGTACGCGGCCGTCGTCCCGAACTTCATCACCGCGATGAGGGACGGCGGACAGGCCGTCGTCTACGGCGACGGCGAGCAGTCGCGCGACTTCACCTACGTGGGGAACGTGGTGGAAGGGAACCTGCTGGCCATGAGCGCGGACGGCGTCGCGGGCAGGCTGTACAACCTGGCGGCCGGCGAGCGCACCACGCTGAACGAGCTGCTCCGCCACATCGGGTCGCTCGTCGGACGCGAGCCGGATGCCCGCTACGAGGCGCCGCGGCTCGGCGACGTGAAGCACTCGCACGCGGACGTGTCCGCCGCGAAGCGCGACCTCGGCTACTCGCCGAGCGTCACCGTCGAAGAAGGGCTGCGGCTCACGCTGGAGTGGTTCTCGGCCTGAAGAGGCCGATCAGGAAGGCCGCGTGCGTGGGGTCGACCCGCCCGGCCAGCCGCGCGACGTACGGCGGCAGCGGGTAGTACCCCGCGGCTCGGAGCGACACGCGCTCGAGACCGTGATGCGCGCACAGCTCCGTCAGCGCCCGGGCCGTGAACAGCCGCAGGTGCGAGCGCCCGAGGTCGGCGTGCGGGCGGCCGTCGAGCGGGTTCAGCGGGTTGCCGAGGATCGTCTCGTCGCTGACGTGCATCGGCATCGGCTGCAGCCCGAGCGCGAGCGAGAGGACGTTGTGCCAGCTCGAGAGGTTGTTGGTGGAGATGCAGGCGAGGCCGTCCGGGGCGAGCACACGCCGGGTCTCGCGCAGGAACGTGTCCGTGCGGCGAACGTGCTCGATGACCTGGTTCGCGTGGACGACGTCGAACGCTCCGTCCTCGAATGGCAGGCCCTCGTCCAGGTCGGCCCGGCGCACGTCGATGCCGCGGCCGCGCGCGATGTCGGCGTGCTCCTCGATCAGCTCGACCCCGGTCACGCTCGCCGCGCCGAGGCGCTCCGCCACGCGCATCGTGAACTCGCCCTCGCTCGTTCCCAGGTCGAGCAGCCGCGCGCCCGCGTGCGGCTCGAGCGCAGCGAGGATCGCGCGCCGGTTCTCCTCCTCGGTCGCGCGGAACACCCGGTAGAGATAGCCCACTTCGAAGATTCTCTTCGAAGAATGGGCTCATGTGATCTCGCGCAGGCGCCCGCCCGCTACTACATTTGAGGACGCAAGTAAATCCTCTCTCGATGAGCACGCGTTCAGCAACAGCCCCCGAAACCTCCTCGCCGGCGATCGAGGCGTTCGTCCGCCTCGTTCGCGGCAGCGTCGCCGTGACTCGCCGGCTGAGCGCTCAGCTGAGCGCCGATCACGGCCTGAGCCTCAACGAGTACGAAGCGCTTCTGCTGCTCGCAAGGGCTCCCGAGTCGCGAATGCGGCGCATCGACGTTGCGAACGGCCTCACGCTGACCGCGGGCGGCGCCACGAGGCTCCTCGACGGCCTCGAGCGCGACGGGTTCGTCGCCCGCGAGCAATGCTCGGCCGATCGCCGCGTCAGCTACGCGGTCCTCACTCGCGCCGGCCGCGACAAGCTCCGCGAGTCCTCGAAGTCTCACACGAGACAGATCCGCGAGCTCCTCGGCGCGCATTACGACGACAACGAGCTCAGGCAGCTCGCCACGCTGCTCGATCGGCTGCCGGGCGTCAGCCCCGCGGACGACAGCTGCGACGGCGACTAGCGACGAGGCTCGGCGGTGCCCGAGCCTCCTCGACCCCCTCATCGCGTCGTTAGTTGAGAGGTAGATAGTTGACCCTGCAAGCTTTCTCTGCTTAAATTACTTGAGTACGCAAGTTGTTTACCAAGTAGACAGGAGCAGAGCCATGAGCGACCAGACCACGCTGCAAGCCCTTCCGACCGGCGCCTGGGGCGCGGACACCGTTCACTCGACTGTGGGGTTCGCGGTTCCCTACCTGGCGGGGACCTTCCAGGGGACGTTCTCCGACTTCGAGGCACGCTTCAGCGACGGCGTCCTGCGCGGGACGGCCGGGGTCGCCAGCGTCCAGGTCAAGGACCCAAACCTGGAGGCGCACCTCCAGAGCCCGGAGTTCTTCGACGCCGAGCGCTATCCGGAGCTCAGCTTCGAGGCGCATGACGTCAGCCGTTCGGGCGACGACCTGACGATCGCCGGTGAGCTGACCCTGAAGGGCCACACCGAGCCGGTCGAGATCAAGGGCCACATCAACGATCCGGCCCCCGACCCCTACGGCGGCGAGCGCTTCGGCCTCCAGCTGGAGGCGACCGTCGACCGGACCAAGTTCGGCCTCAACTGGAACAACCCGCTCCCGAGCGGGGACCCGGCGCTGGCCAACGAGGTCACGATCATCGTCGACCTGCAGCTCGTCAAGGAGCCCTAGTGCGGGTGCTCGGCATCAGCGGAAGCCTCCGCCGCGACTCGCACAACACGAAGCTGCTGCGGGCCGCCGGCGAGATCGTCGAGGACCGCGGCGCCGAGTTCGAGGTCTTCGACGGGCTCAAGGCGATCCCGCCGTATGACGAGGACGACGACATCGGCAGCGGCCCGCCGGCCGTCGCCCGCTTCCGGCAAGCGATCGCCGGCGCAGACGCCGTGCTGTTCGCGACGCCCGAGTACAACGCGTCGATCCCGGGGGCGCTCAAGAACGCCATCGACTGGGCCTCACGGCCGCTGGCCACGAACCCGCTGCGCAACAAGCCGGTCGCCGTGATCGGCGCAAGCACGGGGATGTTCGGCGCCGTCTGGGCCCAGGCCGAGCTGCGCAAGGTGCTGGGCGCCACGGGAGCGCGCGTCGTCGAGGCGGAGCTGGCCGTCGGACACGCGCACGAGCACCTGGACGCCGACGGCCACCCGGCCGATCCGGCGCAGGAGGAGGCGCTGCGCGACTCGGTTCTGCTGCTCCTCGGAGAGCTCGCCAACGCCGAGGTCGCTGCCTGATGCCCGATTACGGCCACGAGGTCGAGCTCGGGTACTTCCTGGTCCCCGATGCCGCGGACGCGGACATCAACTCGGTCATCGACCGGCTGCAGGCCGATCATCGGCGCGTCGCCGACAAGCTCCAGGCCCTCGGCGAGAACCTGCTCGCCCGCCTGGACTACGAAGAGCGCAGCCTCGAGGCGACGGTCCTGCGCATCGGCGAATTCGCGTACCGCCAGTAGGGTGGGCTCATGGGCCAGCGTGCGACCGCACGTCGAGGGAAGCACGAGACGCCTTATCAGCGCGCGCGCGATGCAGGCCGCCAAGCGCTCCGCGACGCGGTGCTCCAGACGGCGGGCGAGGTCCTGGCCCGTGAGGGGGCAGGCGCGCTGACGATGAGGCGGATCGCGGATCGGATCGGCTCGTCGACAACCGTGCTCTACGCGGTCTTCGACGGCAAGAACAGCATCATCGACGCGATGGTGCGCGAGGGGCACGATCTCCTGCGCGAACGGCTGGAGGCCATCCCGCCGTCGGACGACGCCTTCGCGCGCCTCGCCGCGACGGGCGTCGCCTACCGCGAGGCCGCGCTGGCGGATCCGGCCAGGTATCAGCTCATGTTCGGCAATGCGATTCCGGGCTATCTGCCGAGCGAAACCGCACGCGAGGCCGCGCGACTGAGCTTTGACGCACTGGTCTCCGCGGTACGCGACTGCATCGAGGCGGGCGTCTTCAAGAAGTCCACGGAGCCTCGCTTCGCCGCCGAGATTCTCCTGGCTGCGGCCCACGGCGCCGTCAGCCTCGAGCTGTCGGGTCACTTCGACGACGCGGGGCGGTCCGACGAGCGGTTCGCCGTGGTCACCGCCGGGTCGGTGCAGCCCTTCCTCGCGGATCGGCGCTGACCTACAACGGCGGACGCGGCCCACGCCTCTCGGCGTGAGCCGCGTCTCGAGTCAGGGCAGGGAGATCTAGGCCGCCTCGGCGAGCGCCGGGATCGCCACGACCGGCGCGGCCGGTGCCGGGGTGTCCTGGCGCGTCGCCTCGACATCGACCTCGATCTCGGAGGACGGCGCCTTGACGTGCCGCAGCACGACGGCCGTCACGGCCGCCATGCCGAGCATCAGGATCCCGCTGGTCGCCGCCGCCGCGTGGAGGCCGCCGACGAACGCATCGTGCGCGGCGCTCAGGACGCCGGCCGGGAGCGCGTCGGCAACGCTGACTGCCCCGGCGAGGGTGTCGTGCGCGGCGTGCGCGGCCTGGGGCGCCACATCGTGGGGGATGGCGTCGTCGATGCGGTCGCGGTAGATCAGCGTGCCCAGGCTGCCCAGGAGAGCGATCCCCATCGCGCCGCCGAGCTCGTTGGCCGTCTGCGACATGGCGGACGCCACTCCGGCGCGCTCGGGCGGCGTCGCTCCGACGATCAGCCCGGTGCCGAGCACCATGCCGGGCGCGACGCCGAGCGTCATCAGCATCGTGGAGGCGACCACGAGCGGGAGGCCGTGCTCGGAGCCGAGCTGGGTCAGGAGCAGGAACCCCGTCGCCGTGACCGCCATGCCGCCGGCGATCGCGACGTTCGGGCGCACGTGCTGAGCGAGCTTGGGCACCATCCCCGAGCTCACCATGAGCGCGGCGACGCTCGGCAGGCCCCAGAGGCCGGCCTCGAGCGGGGACAGCCCCAGCGCCAGCTGCAGGTACTGCGAGGTGAACAGGTAGACGCCGTACTGGACGAGCGCGCTCACCACGTTCGCGGTCAGAAGCGTGCTGAACACCGTCGACCGGAACAGCGAGACGTCGATCAGCGGGTTGGACAGGCGCTTCTGGCGATCCACGAAGACGGCGGCGAGCAGCAGGCCGACGGCCGCCGACGCGGCCGGGGCGGCGTCGTAGCCGTTGACCGCCAGCTGCTTCACCCCGTAGATCACGGCGAGCACGGCTGCGATCGAAAGGGCGACGCTGACGAGATCGACACGCGCGGCGTCGGGATTGCGGAACTCCGGAAGGAGCCGCGGGCCGGCCACCAGCAGCAACGCCATCACCGGCACGTTGACGAGGAACACCGAGCCCCAGGCGAAGCTGTCCAACAGGACGCCGCCGAGGACCGGACCCACGGCCGCGCCGGCGGCGAAGGAGCTCATGACGATGCCCAGCGCCTTCGTGCGCTCGACCTCATCCGGGAACATGTTGAACACGAGCGCCATCGTCGAGGGCACCAGGGTGGCGCCGGCGATGCCCTGCAGGCCCCTCGCTGCGATCAGCATCTCGGGGCTCGCCGAGAACGCGGACAGCACCGACGCGACGCCGAAGCCGGCCGCGCCGGTCAAGAGGACCTTGCGGCGACCGATGCGGTCGCCCAGAGCACCCATCGCCACGAGACTGCCGGCGATTAGAAATCCATAGACGTCGGTCACCCACAGCAGCTCGGTGCTGCTCGGGTGCAGGTCGGCGGTGATCTTCGGCACCGCCAGGAACAGCACGGTGAGGTCCATCACCACGAGCATGGCCGGGAGGGCGAGCACGGCGAGGCCGAGCCATTCGCGACGTCCAGCATGCTGACTGGCGGCGGTGTGGTTGGTGGTGGTTGTGGTGGTCACGATGTCCTCCGTCGGGTTGGGGTTTCCGCCCTTCAGACAACGGCCACCGCGTGGATTCATCGCTCGACCAGCCGGAGCAGGTTGCCCCACGGATCACGGACGACGGAGTCGAGCCCGCCGTCGGCGCTCATGCCGGGGGCACGGATCACCTCGGCGCCGCCGGCGGCGAGTGCGTGGCCGAGGAGCCGTACCTCCGTCGACAGGTGGGCGTCCTCGACCAGGAGGGCGATCAGCTGCCGCCGACCGCGGCCGACGAGCAGACCCCGGGGGGTCTCCGCGATCAGCTCCAGCTCGAGGCTCCCGACGTAGAAGTCGCGAGCCTCGGCGCGGTCGCCGACCACCAGGATCTGTACCGAAGGATGCTCGTCCATACGCCCCTTGGACAACGAGGAGCGCCCGCGATCATCGCCCTGCGCCGCTAACCGGGCAGTTCGTTGGGCAACCCGAACCTCGTCAGCAAGCGGTTCTCGAAAAACGACCACCCGCCCGCGCCGCGGCGGCTGACGTCGAGGAACGAGACGACGGAGGCGATTCGGTCGCCGCGCAGGGCCAGCACGTTCAGTGCATGGGGGACGAAGCTGGCCCGCTCGTCGTCCCACGAGTAGCAGCCGGTGGCGAGCTGGCCGTTGGCGCTCGTGGGCAGGAGCCGCCAGCGGAAGTACTTGAAGGGGTTCTCGACGAGGAACGCCGCAATGGCCTCCGCGCCGTGGAACCAGGCCGGCTGCGGCGGCATCGACCAGCTCGCGCCGTCAGCCAGCATTCCGACCAGCGAGTCGACGTCAGCGTGCTCCATGGCGTGTACGTAGCTCTGGACCACGGCAGCGAGCTCGTCGTCCTCCAGCGAGCGCAGCGCGACCTGCTGGCTCTGCTGCGGACCGCGCTGATCCACGACCTTGCGCGCCCGTTGGAGCGCGCTGTTGATCGACGCCGGCGTGGCGCCGAGGAGGTCCGCGGCCTCGCGAGCCGAGAAGCCGAGGACCTCGCACAGGATCAGGGCGGCGCGCTGATTGGCGGGAAGCTCCTGCAGCGCGGCGATGAACGCCAGCTCCAGGGACTCCCGTTGCGCATAGCGAGCCTCCGGGTCGGCGGCGTCCGCGTCGGCCGCCACCAGCTCGTCGGGATACGGCTCGATCCAGACCGGCTCGAGCAGTGGCGTCGCGGCCGCGTCGGCCGGATTGGCAGAGGCAAAGCCGCGGTCAACCGGCAGGGCTCGATTTCGTGCGCGCTTCTTGATGGCATTGAGACAGGCGTTGGTCGCGATCCGGTACAGCCAGGTGCTCAGGGCGCTGCGGCCGTCGAAGCCGGCAAGGCCGCGCCAGGCGTTCACGAGCGTGTCCTGGAGCGCGTCGTCCGCGTCGTAGAGCGACCCCATCATCCGGTAGCAGTGCGCGTGGAGCTTCGGCTGCAGCGGGCCGACGAGACGCCGGAAGGCATCCTCGTCACCGCCTCGCGCTGCCGCCAGGAGCTCCCGCTCGTTCACCATGCGCGCTCCGCCATGCCGGAGTAGCGCTCTACGCGCCACGCGTCCACTCCCCTCCAGATGAGGAACGTCACCTCCCGATAGCTTCCCCGCCCCGGGCGTGGGATCACACTCCGAGCGCCTCGATCACTTTCCGCGCAACGGCGCTGCCCGAGTACTGCTGCTGGCCGGTTATGAGCCGCCCGTCACGCACGGCGAACGCCGGACAGAGTGGGCGCGGCGCTCATGTCAAGCTCCTTGCTTTGATTGGGACCGTCTTGAGAGGGACGGATGTTATATGTTCATAACGATGTTCCTAGGGAGGCCGGCGTGCAGATCCTCATGACGGGCCTCGTGTTCGGCGAGCAGCCTCGCTGGCACGAGGACCGGCTCTGGTTCTCGGATTGGGGCACCGGTGAGGTGATCGCCGCCGATCTCGACGGCAACAGAGAGACCGTCCTTGACGGGCTGTCGTTCCCCCTGTGTGTCGACTGGCTACCCGACGGGCGCATGCTCGTCGTCTCGGCGCGCGAGGGGCTGCTCCTCCGCAGGGAGCCGGACGGCTTGTTGGTGACGCACGGCGACCTCAACGGCCTCTCCACTCCGCCGCCCGGGAACGAGCTGGTCGTCGACGGCGGCGGCAACGCCTACGTCAACGGCGGCGGCTTCAACCTGATGGCCGGCGAGGATTTCGCCCCCGGCATCGTCGCCCTGGTCACGCCGGACGGCTCGGCCCGCAAGGTCGCGGACGATCTGGCCTTTCCCAACGGCATGCTCGTGACACCCGAGTCGACGCTGATCGTGGCCGAGTCGTACGCAAAGCGGCTTACCGCCTTCGACATCGAGCCGGACGGCAGCCTGGCGAACCGGCGGGTGTGGGCCGACCTCGGGGACGGGGTCCCCGACGGCATCTGCCTAGACGACGAGAACGCCGTCTGGTACGGGGACGTCCCGAATCGACGTTGCGTTCGCGTCCGCGAGGGCGGCGAAGTGCTGGAGACGATCGAGCTCGACCGCGGCTGCTTCGCGTGTGCTCTCGGCGGGCCCGAAAGGCGAACGCTGTTCATGATGGCGACCGAATGGAACGGCCCCGAGAGCATGTTCACGGGGCCGCGGACGGGCGAGGTGCGAGCCGTCGAGGCGCCCGCGGCGGCAGCCGGCTGGCCTTAGGAGCCGAACAGCCACCGGCTCAAGAGCCCCGTGACCCGGGGCATGACGACCCAGGTCATCAGGGGAACCGTCACGGCGGGGGTGATGGCCAACCGCGGCACTAGCGGCACTGGCCGCATCGCGGGGCCGAGAACGATGACCACGAGGCTGATCAGGGGAAAGATGGTGGCCCACGTGACCAGCGCCATCTTGTACGGGGGCGGAGCAGGGGCGGTCGGCCGGCCGGGCAGGGTGAACCAACCCTCGAGCCCGGTCAGGAACTCCGTCTGCATCGGGCCGTCGACGTGCGGCTCGGCCTGTCGAAGCCAGTCCGCGCGCTCGCTCGAGTCGAGCCATCGGCGCAGTTCCTCCGAGCGCTCGAAGCGGTAGATGACGCGGTACTCGCCACCACCCCCGTCGGGCCGAAAGACGTCGGTTCCGAGATAGCCCGGGGACTGGCTTGCCGCGCCGATGATCCCCTCGAGGAACTGCTCGTAGGCGGCCTCGTGACCCGGTATCACCCGCTGGGTGACCGTCGTGGTGACCGGGCCGGCGTTCAAGCCGGCTCCTCCTTGAACTGCAGCAGGCCGATGGTGTTGCCGCCGGGGTCGACGAACCAGGCCGCGAGGGCAAACCCGACGTCGGCCACGCCGTCGACCGTCTTGAGCCACGACTCGTCGTAGTCCTCGATCTCGACTCCGCGAGAGCGGAGCTCGGCGAGCTCGGCCTCCAGGTCGCTGACTCGCCAGGAGGCCTTGGTCTCCCCCTCCCCGGTGCCCGCGGTGCTCCTCGTGACCACCAGGCGGCTGTCGCCGCCGCATGCGAAGGTCAGGAAGTCGTCGTTCTCGAGAAGCAGCGCCAACCCGATCTGCTCCCCGTAGAACCGCTTGGCCACGGCGAGGTCCGTGGCCAGCAACATCACGTCGATCGGATGCTCCGAGAGCATCAGCGCGGTCCGCGCGCGTGGCTACATGCACCGCTCGTTATAACGTTGTTATCTTAGCGCGACAGGCGTCGCGAGCCAGGAGGTCTCCGCCAATGCCCAAGGTCGTCAGCACCGGAGTCGAGGACGCGCTCGAGCAGGCCAAGGTCGGGTGATCGAGACCCCCGAGCCACGCATCTCCGGCTGGCTCTCCCGCAAACGTTGTGCAGAAGTAACAGCGTTACGATCCGGACCATGTGGACCTATGAAGCAGCCGCTGAGACGACCGCTGCCCCTGAGGCGCTTTGGCGACTCTGGGTCGACGTCGAGGGCTGGCCTGCCTGGAACGGCGATATCGAGCGGATCTCGATCGACGGACCGTTCGCCCCGGGCGCGTGCATTTCGATGACTCCGTTCGGCGACGACCCGATCGAATTGCGGATCGCGGAGGTCGTCGAGAACGAGCTGTTCGTAGATGAGGCCGACTTCGGAGACGTGCTGATCCGGACGCTTCACAGCATCGAGCCGTCCGGTGGCGGAAAGGTGCGGGTCGTCTACCGGACCGAGATAACGGGACCGGCGGCCGATGAGGTGGGGCCGCGTCTCGGCCCCGAGATCACAGCCGACTTTCCCGACACGATCGCGGCCCTGATCCAGCACGCCGAATCCGCTGCCTCACCGCTCGCCGGCGGCTGCATGTGCCAGGCGGTCCGGTTTGAGGTCTCCGAGCCGCTGCTCGGAGCTCTGTACTCGACTGCAAGCGCTGCCAGCGGCGAACCGGGAGCGCCTTCTCCGTGAGCGCCCTGACGGTGCCGGACTCCTTCCGCATCACTCAGGGGGAGGAGCTGGTCCGCTCGTGGCGCCCACCCGGCGATGGCTGGGTCAAGTCCTTCTGCGGGGACTGCGGCAGCCAGCTGTTCACCACCCACCGCGACAACGCCGAGCTGGTCAGCGTGCGCATGGGAGCACTTGACGGCGACCCCGGGATCCGCCCCAGCGCGCATCAGTTCGTGAACTACGCCGCCGCCTGGGACCCGATCCCCGACGACGGCCTACCGCGCTTTCCGGAGCGCCTGCCGGCCGGCGGTGAATCCGGCGGAGCGCATTACCGGGCGCCCAGGCGGGGAAATCGATGACGATTACCGGCGATGATTACCTGGATGGCCGCACGGGCCTGGTATCACTCCGGCCAAGCGGCCGTCTGCGACGTGGTCGAACCGTGGGCGCATGGAACGGTCGTGCGAGCCACGAGCTATCCCGACTACTGGGACTTCAACGTCGTCCGAGTCGAACGAGACCCGACGATGAGCGTCGACGCGCTGGTGGCGTTCGCGGACGAGGCGCTCGTGGGACTGGCGCACCGGCGCGTCGACTTCGAGCTCGCGGACGCCGCTGCGCCGCTGCGGCCGAGCTTTGAGGCGCTCGGCTGGCGGACCACCCGACTGGTTTGGATGCGCCACGAAGCTGAGCCGCCGCCCGGACCGGAGACGCCGGTCGAGGAGGTCGCGTACGACGCGGTGCATGACCTGCGCGTGGCCTGGCACCGGGAGGACTTTCCAGACCACGAGCTCGGCACCGGCCAGGTCGACGACTTCTTCGCCCAGGCCCGCGCGGTCGCCCTCCGACGCGGCGCTCGGGTCCTTGCCGTGCGCGACGCCGGGGCGCCGGTGGCGTTCGCCCTCCTCGAGCACGATGGCCACTCGGCCGAGATCGCCCAGGTCTACGTCCATCCCGGGCACCGCGGTCGCGGCATCGGCACGGCACTGACACGCGCCGCAATCGACGCCGCCGGAGCGGTCCGGGATCTCTGGATCGTCGCGGACGACGAGGGCCGGCCGAAGGCGCTCTACCGCCGCCTAGGCTTTCGGCCCGCATGGGCGGCGGTCGAGGCCCTGCGGTTACCGTGAGCCGCTAGGCGACGGTCGGGTCGCCCGACAGCTCGACGACCCGGCGCGCCAACGCCCGCATCACCTTCTGCTCGACGCTGCGGTTCTCGTCGACCAGGCTGCGGAAGTCCTGGCGTGTGAGCACGAACAGGCGCACCGGCGTCGTCGCGGTCACCGTAGCCGTCCGGGGGGTGTCCTCGAGCAGCGCGATCTCGCCGACGAAGTCACCGCCGCCACGCGAGGCCACGCGCTTGCCCTTGCTGGTCACCTCGATATCGCCCTCGACTATCACGAAGAACTCCTGGCCGGTCTCCCCCTCCTTTGTGAGCTCCTTGCCGGGTTCGACTTCGAGGTCGTCGGACACCTTCGCGAGCTCGGTGAGCTCCTTGCGCGAGAGGTCCTCGAAGAGCGGCACGCGCTTCAACGCCTGCACCTTCGTGTCCTGGCTGAACAGCCGCACGCGCCTACCCTATTCGCACGCGGTCGCTGAGTCGAGCCGCGAATAGCTGCCAGTCCCCCGGGACGCCCTTGAGCTGCCGCACGCCGCGGTCCTCGAACTCGATGCTCGAGCCCGCCGCGAGGTCCCTCACAATGCTCGACACCAGTACCTCGCATGGCCGAGCCTCCGCCGTGATGCGCGCGCCGATGTGCACCGCGATGCCCTCCACCTTGCCGTCGAGGATCTCGACCTCGCCCGTGTGGACGCCTGCCCGGATGGCAAGCCCTAGCTCGGAAACCCGCTCAACGGCTCGATGAGCGCAGGCAATCGCCCTTGCCGGCCCGTCGAAGGTCGCGAAGACGCCGTCACCGGTGCCGCGAATCTCCTTGCCGCCGTAGCGCGCGAGCTCGGCGCGCACCGCGGCATGGTGGGCCTGGAGAAGCTCGCGCCAGCGCAGGTCGCCCAGTTCCGCCGCTCGGGAGGTCGACTCGACGATGTCCGTGAACAGCACCGTGGTGAGCACACGCTCGGGCGCGGTGTCGACCCGCCCCTCGGCGAGAAAGCGCTGGACCTGATCGAGCACTCGGCCGTCCGTCCAGGTCGAGACGTCGGGCATCGTCAGCTCCATCATCTCCGCCTGCGGGATCCGCTCGGCCATGTAGGCGCAGCCGGCCCGATATTTCGCGTGGTAGAGGATGAGCGTGGGAACCGAGATCGCGGGCAGCACCTCGCGGATGTCCGTCTCCATCAGCACGCGCAGGAACCAGGCGGCCGCGCCCGGACTGGCCGCGAGCCGCTCGTGGTTCACGTGCCACTGCTCGAATACCGGGTCGTCGACGAAGCTCGGAAGGTAGCGCCGCAGCTCGGCGCGCTGGTAGTCGCGGGTGCCCCAGCTCAGCCGCGCCTCGCGGACGCGCCGCTGCCATTCCTCAACGGGCTCGCCCATTGGGTAGTCGGGTGCCGAGACCACGCGCGGCCAGGTGTTGTGAAGGACCAGCGCGACTACCCGCTCCGGATAAGTCGCCGCAAAGAGGGCGCAGAGCTGCCCGCCCGGAGAGCCGGCGCCGAGCAGGGTCGCGCGCTCCGACCCGACGTCGTCCATGACCGCCCGGATGTCGTCCATGCGCGTCTCGAGCGTGGGGAGATCGCGCGGCCGGTCGGACATGCCGGTCCCGCGCTTGTCGAGCAGGATCAGGCGCGAGAAGGAGGCCGCGCGGCGGCAGAACTCGACGAAGATCGGCTGCTCCCACGCCCAGACCAGGTTGATCATGAACGGCACGAACAGCAGGTCGACCGGCCCCTCGCCGATCACCTGGTAGGCGATGCTCACATCGCCGCTGCGCGCGTAGCGGACGTCCGGTGTCTCGACGTTCACGACCCAAACACTATGCGCGAGCTTGGAGCGCGGCTCGCCAGGCATTACGCTCGTTCGGCAACGTCAAAGGAGAGTGCCGTGGCCCGGGCCGGACGGACCAGAGGGCAGGGGGCGCGTCATGTTGAGGAAAGCCTCTTCAGCGGGCCGCTGCGCGCCTTCATCGAACAGGGCCCGCTGACCGTCTACATCAACCGGCCCGACCCGGCGAGCTCGAACATCTACATGAGCCCGCAGCTCGAGGCGATCCTCGGCTACACGGCCGACGAGTGGAGGGAGAATCCGAACTTCTTCCACAAGGTCCTCCATCCCGACGATCGCGATTGGGTGATCGCCGAGCAGCGCCGGACTAGGGAGGCCGGTGAATCCTTCCGCGCCGAGTACCGGATGATCACGCGTGACGGGCGGGTTCACTGGTTCCTCGACGAGACCTGTGAGATCGGCGACAAGGAGGACGAGCCGGGATACCGCTACGGCTATCTCGTCGAGATCACGGAGCGCAAGGAGCTCGAGGAGGCGGTCCGCGAAGCCGAGGAGCGCTACCGCCGGCTCGTGGAAACGCTGCCGCTGGCCATCTACATCGACCGCCTCGACGAGCTCAGCTCCAACATCTACACGAGCCCGCACGTGGAACGGATGTTGGGCTACACGGCCGAGCAGTGGCAGACGGAAGACGACCTGTTCGTGAGACTGCTCCACCCCGAAGACCGTGCGCGTGTTCTCGAAGACCACGAGCGCACGCGCGCGACCGGGCAGCCGCTGCGGACCGAGTACCGGCTGATCGCGGCCGACGGGCGCGTCATCTGGATCCGCGACGAGGCCGTGGTGGTGACCGACCAGCAGGGAAAGCCGTTGATACTCCAGGGCTTCCTGCTCGACATCACCGAGCAAAAGACGGCCGAGCAGGCGCTGCGCAGCAGCCAGGCCGAGCTCAGTCGCCAGAAGGCCTACTACCAGGAGCTCCACGAGCTCAGCCCCGTGGCGATCGTCACCCTGGACACGGAGGAGATCGTCCTGTCCTGGAACCCGGCGGCCGAGAAGCTCTTTGGCTTCACGCACGACGAGGCGGTCGGGCGGCCCCTGGACGACCTTCTCTTCCCGACCGAGGCCCTGCGTGAGGAGAGTGCAGCGGTCCGCCGCCAGGCCGACGAAGAGGGTCTGGCGCACCTGATCGCCCGGCGCAGGAGCAAGGACGGCGTCCTGATGGACGTCGAGATCCTGACGGTGCCGCTGGTGGTCGACGGCGAGGAACTTGGCTACCAGGTCCTCTACCACGACATCTCAGAGCTTCAGCGCGCGCGCGAGGAGGCCGAGGCGGCGACCCATGCCAAGAGCGCCTTCCTGGCGACGATGAGCCATGAGATCCGCACGCCGATGAATGCGGTGATCGGGATGGGCGGGCTGCTCCTGGACACGGACCTGACGGAGGAGCAGCGCGGCTTCGCCGAGGTGATCCGGACGAGCGGCGAGGCGCTGCTTCGGATCATCGACGACATCCTCGACTTCTCGAAGATCGAGGCCGGCAAGCTCGAGCTCGAGGAGCAGCCTCTCGACGTGCGCGACTGCGCCGAGGGCGCACTCGATCTCGTCGCGCTGAGCGCCTCCGACAAGGAGATCGAGCTCGGCTGTCTGGTGGACCGCGACGTCCCCGACGCAATTCTCGGCGACCCGACACGCCTCCGCCAAGCGCTCGGCAACCTGCTCGCGAACGCCGTCAAGTTCACGGATGTCGGGGAGGTGGTGCTCACCGTCGCCGCCGTGGAAGGCGGCGACGGCCGGCGGCGTCTGCGCTTCTCGATCCGGGACACCGGCATCGGAATCCCCGCCGAGCGAATGCACCGGCTGTTCGAGTCGTTCAGCCAGGTGGACCCGTCGACGACGCGCCGCTACGGCGGCACGGGGCTGGGCCTCACGATTTCGAAGCGGTTGGCGGAGTTGATGGGCGGCACGCTCTCGGTGGAGAGCGAGGAAGGCAGCGGATCGACCTTCCATTTCGAGATCCTCGCGCGAGAGACGGCTCCTCCGGCACGGCCCGATCGCCGTGAGGACAATTCCTGGATCGTCGGCAAGCGTCTGCTCGTCGTCGACGACAGCGCGACGAACCGCGAGATCGTGACGAGGCAGGCGGAGAGCTGGGGGATGATCGTCGAGGCGGTCGAACGCCCGTCGGAAGCGCTGGCCCGGGTACGGAGCGGCGAGTCGTTCGACGTGGCGGTGCTCGACCTGCAGATGCCCGAGATGGACGGCCTCGAGCTCGCTCGGCAGCTCCGCCGCTACCGGGACGAGAGGGCTCTGCCGCTCCTTCTCCTGACATCGATCGGACGGCTGGCCGAGGCACGCGGGGCCCCCGAGTTCGGAGCGCAGCTCACGAAGCCCGTGAAGGCGTCGCAGCTGTATGACGCGCTCGTCCGGGTGCTCGCCGCGGCCGCGGCGCCCGACTCTGCGCCTGACGGCGATCGCGACGCTGCGAGACCGGCTACGGCGGCGCTCAGCCTGCTCGTGGCAGAGGACAACGCGGTCAACAGGCAGCTTGCGCTCGCGCTGCTCGGGAGGCTCGGTCAGCAGGCCGACGTCGTCGAGAATGGCCGCGAGGCGCTGGAGGCGCTCGAGCGCGAGCCATATGACGTCGTGCTGATGGACGTGCAGATGCCCGAGCTGGACGGCCTCGAGGCCACGCGCCGGATCCGTGACCGCTTCGGCCCGGACGGACCCACGATCATCGCCATGACGGCGAACGCTATGGAGGGCGACCGCGAGAAGTGCCTGGCGGCCGGGATGGACGACTACCTCTCCAAGCCAATTCGCCCCGACGACCTCGAGCGCGCGCTCGCGCGCTGCCGTCCGAGGGGAGCACACGAGGCGCTCGATCACGAGACGCTCGATCGGCTCGCCTCCTCGCTGGGCGGCGGGGATGCGGGCCGTGAGGCCGTGGCGGAGCTGGTCGACGCCTTTCTCGACGACGGAGCCGTGCAGATGGCGACGCTCCGCGGCGCCGTCGAGCGAGGCGACTCCGAGGAGGCACATCGGGCGGCGCACACCCTGAAGTCGAACGGGGCCACCTTCGGAGCGCAGCCGTTCTCGGAGCTCTGCCGGGAGCTCGAGGCCCTCGGCCGGCGCGGGGAGCTCGAGCCGGCGCCGGCGCTGGTGGAGCGAGCCGAGGAGGAGTGGGGACGCGTCCGCGAGGCTCTCGGCGCGGCCGGCCAATGATGAACGCCACCATGACCGAGGAACGATCCACGGGGCACGTCCTCGTCGTGGACGACGACCGCGTGAACCGCATGCTGCTGACGCGCAGCCTGGAACGAGAGGGCCACCGCGTGCGCTGCGCGGAGAACGGCCTCGAAGCGCTCGAGCTCCTCCGCGAGGAGCCCTGCGACGTCGTGCTGCTGGACATCGTCATGCCCGAGCTCGACGGCGTCTCGCTGCTCGAGCGGATCAAGGGCGACCCCGTGCTGCACGACGTTCGGGTCATCATGATCTCGGGCGTCGATGAGACGGACAGCGTCGTCCGCTGCATCGAGATTGGTGCCGACGACTACCTGCCCAAGCCCTTCGATCCCATCCTTCTCCGTGCGCGGATCAGCGCCGGCCTGACGAAGAAGCGCCTGCACGAGCTCGAGCGAGACCGCCTCCGAGGCGTCTTTTCGCGATTCGTGCCCGAACACGTCGTCGACGACGTCCTCGAGCGAACGGACGAGGACCTGCGCCTGGGCGGGAGCCGCGACGTGGGGACGGTGATGTTCGCCGACCTCAGAGGCTTCACCGGATTCAGCGAATCGACCGCACCGCAGCGCGTGATCGAGCTGCTCAACCAGTACTTCGGCGAGATGACCGACGCGATCTTCGAGCACGGAGGCACGCTTGTCGGCTACCGGGGCGACGGCTTCCTCGCCGTCTTCGGCGCGCCGATCCCGCTCGACGACCACGCCGACCGCTCGCTCGCGGCGGCGCGCGAGATGCTCGAAGTGCGGTTGCCCCGCTTCAACCGCTGGCTCCGCGAGCACGGCCTGGGCGAGGGCTTCACGATGGGCATCGGACTGAACAGCGGGGGCTTCATGTCCGGAAACGTCGGCTCGTCGCGCCAACTCGAGTACACCGTTCACGGCGACACTGTGAACACCGCGGCGCGTCTCGAGACGATGACCAAGACCGCCCAGCGGTCGATCCTCATGGCGGACTCGACCTATCAGGCGCTCGTCAAGCCGCCGACCGATCTCGCCTTCGTGGGCGAGTACGACGTGCGCGGCAAGGAGTCGACGATCAGGCTCTGGACGCTGGATTTGCCCAACGGTTCCGCTGCCGGACAGCGGTCAGCGAGCGGCGTCTAGCGCGGCCTTGAGGCCATCCAGGTCGGCCGCGCCGAAGACCACGCGATTGCGCGTGGCGACATAGACGAGATCGAGGTCGACCCCAGCCCGCGCGATCTTGCGGGTGAGGTCCGCCAGCACGCCGGGGCGGTCCTCGACGTCGACCACCACGACCTCACGCTCGCGCGTGACCGCGAGATGCGAGATCGCCAGCGCATGCCTCGCGGCACCGGCGTGCGGGACGAGGATGTGCAGCTCGGCCCGCTCACCCGGCCCGACGCACGTGGCCGCGGCGATGTTCACCCCGGCATCGCTGATCGCGGCCGCGACCTCCGCCAGCGCGCCGGGCGTGTTGTCGATGTCGATGACCAGGTCGACTGCCATGTGTCACATGCTGCGCGAAGCGGCTGCTGCCCGACGTGTCCACGATTCTGAACGATCCCAGCGCTCAACCACAACGGCGTCCGGCCGAGTAACATCGTTCCTGATAGAAGTTGCTGTTATTCAGCCTACGACAAGGTGGAGGCTTTGGCAGGCCAGCGCACGCTCGTTCTCATCTCGCTACTGCTCGCGGCCTTCGCGATCAACCTCGACACGACGATCGTCAACGTTGCGCTGCCGACTCTGGTCCGCGAGCTGCACGCTTCGACGACGCAACTCGAGTGGATCGTCGACGCCTACAACCTGACCTTCGCCGCGCTCGTGCTCGCTTGCGGGAACCTCGGCGATCGGCGCGGGCGCAAGGGCGTGCTCCTGCTCGGACTCGCGGTGTTCGGCGCGGCCAGCCTGGCCGGCGGGCTCGGTAACAGCGCCGGCGAGCTGATCGCGGCCCGGGCCGTGATGGGAATCGGCGCCGCGCTGATCTTCCCGGCGACCCTGTCGCTCTTGACCAACGTCTTCACGGAGCGCCGCGAGCGCGCTCGGGCGATTGGCCTCTGGGGCGCTACCACCGGCATCGGCATCGCAGTCGGACCCATTGTCGGAGGCTGGCTGCTCGAGCACTTCTCATGGTCGAGCGTCTTCTTCGCGCTCGCCCCGATCGCCGCAATCGGCATTCTGCTCGTGAGCTACAGCGTGCCGACGTCCCGCGATCCCGACGCTCCGCCCGCTGACCGCATGGGCCTCGGCCTGTCCACGGCCGCGATGGCCATCCTGACCTACTCGATCATCGAGGCGCCGAACCACGGATGGTCGTCGGCGCCAACCCTCGCGGGTATTGCGGGCGCGGCGGTCCTGCTCGCCGGCTTCGTCTCCTGGGAGCGGCGTGTGCGGGTCCCGATGATCGACGTCGCGCTGTTCCGGAACCTGCGCTTCAGCGCGGCGAGTGGCGCGGTCACGATCACCTTCTTCTCGCTGATGGGATTCATCTTCGTCATCACGCTGTACTTCCAGTTCCTCAAGGGCTATGGACCCCTGTCGACAGGGGTGCGCCTGCTGCCGGTCGCGACCATGGTCGGGATCACGTCGGTGCTGGGCACCCGATTGGCCGTGCACAGCGGCACCAAGCTCGTCGTCGCCGGCGGACTGGTCTCGCTCGCCGCCGGTCTCGCGTGGGCCTCGACCGCGTCCGCGAGCACCAGCTATCTGACCATCGGGCTGACGATGATCTTCATCGGGTCCGGGATCGGGCTCACGAGTGCACCCGCGACGGAGTCGATCATGGGCGCCGTGCCGAGCGCGAAGGCGGGCGTCGGCTCGGCCATCAACGACGCGACGCGCATACTCGGTGGGACCGTCGGAGTCGCGGTCATCGGCAGCACCTACGCCTCGCTGTACACCAGCCGACTCGCGGACTCGCTGTCCGCGAGCGTTCCCGGGCCGATAGTCAGCAGCGCGCGCAGATCGGTCGGAGCGGCCCTGGAGGTTGCCGGGCGCCTCGATTCCGCGGGCCATCCGGGCGTGGCGCGAAGCGTGCGAGCCGCGGCTTCGGACGCCTTCTTTCACGGCTTCCAACTGGCGGTGCTCGTGGCCGTCGGAGTCGCGATCGCCGGGGTGGTGGCGGCGGTCGCACTGATCCCGGCCCAGCCGCCGCTTGCGAGCGGCGACGGCGACGCCGATCAGGCGACCGGGAAACCTGCGGTTGCCAGCTAGAGCAGCGCTTCGCACTCTGCCGGGCCGGGTGGGTCAGCTCTCGCCGAGCTCGGCGCCGAAGGCCTTGGCGAACTTCTCCGCTTCGGCGCGCGGGCCTTCCAGTGCGATCTCGGGCAGTGGGAGACGGCGCCGCCCGAGCGACGAGGTGAGAAATCGAGCCCACGCCTCGGGCGTCGCGACGACCGTCAGGGAAGCCTCTTCGGCCGGGCCGCAAGCGAGTTCCCATCCAGCGTCTCCGAGCCGGAGCGTGTAGTGGTCCTCGTCCGGAAATCGCCAGACCCAGGAGACCGCGCCACGGGGCGGATGGCCGTACGCGCGCAGCCACGCCTTTGTTCCGAGCATCACGGGCACGGGGTGTGCGGGCTCACCGGGCACCGGCCTTTCGAGCCGGTGCTGGATGCCCCACAGAGTGAGCGCGTCGATCGCCTCGGCGAGGTCCAGGCCGGCATCGGTCAGTCGATACCAGACCTCTCTCCGCTGGGCCGGCTGCTCCCTCACCACGATGCCGGCGGCCTCCAGGTGTCGAAGACGGTCCGTCAGCCGCGTCGGGGTGATTTCGCTGAGGGTGCGCGCCAGGTCCGTGAACCGCCGTGGTCCAAGCAACAGATCGCGCACGATCAGCAGCGACCACCGCTCCCCCACCAATTCCAAGGCTCGGGCCATCATGCAGAAGTGCCGGTAGACGCGATCGGGAAACATCGGTATCCAGACCGCTACCGATTCGATACTATCGTGCCGGTAGCAGGATGCGACTGCTGATCAGCGCCGCATTATGGGCGACGCTTGACAGGGGAACCTCATGAAGGACATCGTTACCGACCCAGCGACCTACGCAGTGGCCTCCCAGCCGGTCAGGGCAACCGCCGGCAAGCCGCTCCGGAGGTGTTCGGCCTCGGGCTGTCGCGCGAACGAGCGGCGCAGCCTCGTTCTCGCGACGATCGAGTCGGTCGTGGCGCTCGGAGCCGACGGACTGCGCGCCCGCCACGTCGCCGGCGAGGCCGGCGTGCCTCCATCGGTCGTGCAGCGTCACTTCCCGACGACTGCGCACCTCGCCGCGGCCGCGCTCGGGCACGTGGTCGACCAGCTCGCGGCGGCGGTCGAGCAGGGTGGGCCTGCGCCCGCGCGTCTCGAGGAGTCCCTCGACTCGCTCGCTTATCTCATCAGCGAACGTCCGGCTCTCTTCCTGGTCTTCGCGGAGCTCGAACTGCGAGGGCGACGCGACCCGCTGATCCGCGCGGCGGTGGAGCAAGCCGAGGAGCGTTGGCGCGCCGCCCTGGCTTCGCTCTTCGACGGGGACGCGGACTCGGCGGCCCGTGCCGCCGCCCTCGTAGCCACGGTCGCGAAGGGAGTCAAGTTCGACGGCGCCGAGGCGGTTGGCCTCGTGCTCGAGCACCTGCGCCGGCTGCTGGCCGAGGCGGCGGACGGGTAGAGCGAGATGGCCGATTACGTACAGCTAGGCGACGTAAGGACCTGGTACGACGAACGTGGCGAAGGCGAGCCGCTCCTGCTCGCGCACGGTGGGTCGACCGACGCCCGGTTCTTCGACAAGAACATCGACGCGTTGGCGGAGCGATTTCACGTGTACACGCCGGAGCGGCGTGGGCATGGCCATACGCCCGATGTGGAGGGGCCGATCACATATGCGGTGATGGCCGAGGACACGATCGCCTTCCTGGAACGCGTCGTAGGGGGCCGCGCCCACCTCGTGGGTCACAGCGATGGCGCTGTCGTGGCGATGCTGGTCGCCATGCGGAGGCCGGACCTGGCGCACGATCTCGTGCTCATCAGCGGAGGCTTTCATCGCGACGGCCTGCTGGAGGGGGCCGAGGAGCTCGACGTCGATGGGGTTGTGGAGTACATGCGCGCGGACTACGCGGAGGTATCCCCGGACGGCGAGGAGCACCTTCGCGTCGTGGTCGAAAAGGTCGCCGAGATGGCGGCCCGGGAGCCAGACCTCGCACAATCCGACCTCGCCGGCGTCGAGTGCCGGACGCTCGTGATGTTCTCGGATGACGATCTCGTCTCGATGGAGCACGTGATCGACATGTACGCGGGGATCCCCAACGCCGAACTGGCCGTGGTCCCGGGCACGTCCCACTTCCTGCTCCAGGAGAAGCCGGAGTTGTGCAACGCCCTCATCCTCGACTTCCTGACGGGCGCACCCGTTGCGACCGTCGCGCCGATGCGCCGCGCGGCGCCAGACCGCGGCGCGACTGCGGATCAGTCAGGGGCCGCGTGAGCGGCGCGAGGCGGTCTTGCGCGCACGGAGGATCTCCGCCACGAACTGCGCGTCGGCGGTTTGCACCAACACGCCGGCGTCGATGCACTCCTGAACGATCGAAGCCAGGGCAGCGAAGCTCAGCCCGGCCGCCTCGCGCGCGCTCCTGCTCGGTTGGTAGCCCGGCAGCAGGTTCCCGAACATCAGCTGGTAGCGCGCAGGGTCGTCGAGGGCGGCCTCGCGATAGACCCGCCCGCTCGCGGCAAGGCGCGCGAAGGGCTCGTCGGACTCGGGAATCGCGTCGAGGCGCTCTCGCAACGAGTCGTGCCCGGCGATGACCATTGCGTCGATGATTCCGCTCTTGCCGCCGAAGACGTTGTAGAGCACCGTCGTCGACGACCCGATGTGGTCAGCGATCCGTCGCATCGTGAGAGCGCTCGCTCCCTCGAATGCCAGCAGCTCGTTCGCCGCGTTGAGAACGGCATCGCGCAACGCCTCGCGTGCCGCGCTCCGCGCCGATTGATATGGGGTCACCCGGCTCCGCCGCCCGGGTGCCCGCGTGGATCTCGGGGCGCGTTTGGCCAACCTGAGCAGCGTAGCGCCCACGCTGATCGAGGCCGGCCTGCGATGCTCCCCGATGCGACACACGAGACGGGCCGAGGTGAGCCGCTTGTGTCTGGACAGAGTGTCGACCTTCATCGCCGCCTCTACCTGGCGTTTAACGCCCGCGACGTAGACGCGCTGGTCGCGCTGTGCGATCCGAGCATCGTGGTCCAGTCGGTGTTTGGCGCGGTCGGCCGCGCCCTCTATCACGGGCACGACGGGGTGCGGAGTTGGCAAGCAGACCTCGAGGAGGCGTGGGGAGATGAAATTCGCGTCGAGGCCGAGGTGTACTTCGACCTCGGCGAGCAAGCGCTCGCGTTTGACGCACTTCACGGGCGCGGGCGGCAGAGCGGCGCGGACGTCGCGTTACCGGGCGCCGCGGTGACGAGATGGCGCGCCGGCCGATGCGTCTACTTCAAGGCGTACGCCGACAGAGACGACGCGCTGGGAGACCTTGGCATCTCCGAGGACACGCTCGAGCCGATCGCCCCGTGATGCGCGCCCGGCGCGCAGTGCAGGCCGCTCGACTCAGGGGGCTCCGAAGCGGCTGAATCCCGCGTGCAGGTCGTGGACGATCACGCTGTCGCCTCCCAGCAACCGTGCCTTCTCATGCAGCCTGCTCAGCGCCTTCTCGCTCGGCCGCCCATAGACACGGATGGATGACAACGTGACGAGGTCCGCGAACCGTCGAAAGGCGGGTCCGGCGACTTCCATGTGGTACTCGAGCGAAGCGGCATCGGAATGCACGTGTACGACGGTCATCTCGCTGCCGTCGTCGCTGAGGTAGACGTTGTACGCGATGAGCTGGGGCTCGTTGGCGTCGATGAACTCCACCAACTCCCGGATGGCCTCCTTCAGCTTCTCGAGCGCTCCGCCGCGTATCTCCGACGTGTCGACGTATACGAGCGGGTTGGACATATCACCCCCGCGTTGATTGGCTCCGGACAGTCGCGTCAGTCTCTCAGTCCGACGCATCGCTGTGGAGCGGTGTGGGATGCTCGACCCAGCGATGGAAGCACGGGCTGAGGCTCCCCGGCGACTGAGCGCAGTGATGCGCGAGGGCGAGCGGGTGACACCGCTCGAGCTCTTCTTCGACCTGGTTTTCGTGCTCGCGCTGACGCAATGCACCACCCTCATGGTCGGCAACACGACCTGGGCGGGAGTGGCTCAGGGTGTCGTGGTGCTGGCGCTCTTGTGGTGGACGTGGACCGGATACGCGTGGCTCACGAGCGTCGTCGATCCCGAGGAGGGCGCTGTGCGCCTCGCCTTGCTCGCCTCGATGGCCGCGCTCCTGATCGCGGCGCTTGTCGTGCCCGACGCATTCGGCGATCAGGCGCTCGAATTCGCGCTCGCCTACGGCGTCGTGCGCGCCGCGCACATCGCGCTGTTCGTTCTGGCGAGCCGCGGCGATCCCGAGCTGCGTCACTCGGTGGCCGGCCTCGCGACCAGCACCGCTGGCGGCGTCGGGCTGCTGATCGGCGGAGCCCTGCTCGGCGGCGCCGGGCAGGCCGTGCTCTGGGCGCTGGCGCTGCTGCTCGACATGGGCGGGCCGTATTTCTTCCGCACCGAGGGCTGGAAGCTGGTCCCCGCCCACTTCGCCGAGCGCCACGGGCTGGTCATCATCGTCGCGCTCGGTGAGTCGATCGTGGCCTTGGGCGTTGGGACGAATGTCGGGCTCACGCTCAGCCTGGCGACGACGGCTGTGCTGGGGATCGTGTGTGTCTTCGAGCTCTGGTGGATCTACTTCGATGTCGTCGCGATCGCGAACGTCTGGAGGTTGGTCCGCGCGCCGGCGGGGCGCGAACGCAACGAGCTTGCTCGCGACGTCTACTCCTACCTCCACTTTCCGCTGGTCGCGGGGATCGTGCTCACCGCCCTCGGCCTCCACGAGACGCTCGCGCACGCCGACGATCCACTGAAGACCGTGCCGGCGTTCGCACTCCTCGGTGGAGTGGCGATCTACCTGCTGGGCCACGTCGCGGTGCGCCTGCGCGGCGCACACACCCTCAACCGCCAGCGACTGGCGCTCGCGCTCATCCTGTTCGCCCTGATCCCCGCTGCGCTCGAGCTGCCGGCGCTCGCCACCCTGGGGGCCGTCACCGCACTGCTCTGCGCGATGATCGCTTATGAGACCCGCAGGTACGGGGAGGGCCGCGGTCGCGTGCGGCGCGAGTATGCGGTCGAGGGGGCGACGTCGCAGTACTCGCCCTCGTGAAGGGACGCACGCACCGAAAGGCGACGGTTAGAGTCGCGGCGTGAGATTCGGGGCGGTGGCGGAGAACCCGGCGGAGCGGCTGATCGCACGCCTCAACCTGGCGCCGCGGCCGCTCCTCGAGACGCAGATGGCCTACACGCTCGCCCGGGTCATCATGGTAGGCACGAAGCTCGGTGTATTCGAGGCCGTCGCGAACGGGCCGGCGACGCCGGATGAGGTCGCGGCCCGCTGCCGGACGAGCCTGGTCGGAACCGAGAAGCTGTTGTTTGCCCTCGCCGGCGGCGGCTACCTGCGTGCCGTGGACGGCGGCTATGCGCTTACGCCGGTCTCCCGCAAATGGCTCCTTCGCGACAGCGCCAGCTCGGTCGCTGACAAGCTGCTGTTCCAGTTCCTCGAGTGGGACTGGATGGAGCGCGCCGAGGATTACGTCCGCACCGGCGAACCGCTCGAGCTGCACAGCGCCGACCTCACGGATGAAGACTGGGACCTCTACCAGCGAGGCATGCGTGCGATGGCGAACGCCTTCGCCGGCGAGGCGGTGAGGCGGATGCCCGTCCCGAAGGGCGCCCGCCAGATGCTCGACATCGGCGGCTCGCACGGCTACTACTCGGTCGCCCTTTGCCGTCGCCACAAAAAGATGCGTTCGGAGGTGCTCGATCTGCCCCAGGCGGTGGAGCAAGCCGCTCCGCTGCTCGCGGCAGAGGGGATGGGCGACCGCGTCGTCCACCGCGTCGGTGACGCCCTCACGAGCGACCTCG
>WNGA01001565.1_pt1 | contig 38340 bp, 35 predicted proteins | sample 5400061 | NCBI WGS metagenome assembly WNGA01 (sample SAMN13153366, study PRJNA577476) | soil metagenome | isolation source: 100 cm soil or saprolite under grassland replicate 2 | place: USA:California | collected 2016-06-15
CTCGGCCGGCGCACATCCATCCCGCTGACGACCACCGAACTCGCACGTCCGTGGTATGCGACTGGCAACCATTTCCAGTTCGGCATCAGCGCGTTCTCAGGACCACGCAACATCGTGCCGACGTTATGCGCATGGTGATACGACGAATAGAAATCAGTGTAATTGCCGATGCGCGCCGGCAGTTTCATCGCCACATCCTTTTGCGCATGAAAAATTTTTCGCAGTCGAGCGTCATCCCGCAGTATTGGAGTATCCGCCGAGAGCAGGTGCTGAAGAATCTCACGCGTCTTCCGCCACGCGCGTCGCCCGAGCCTGAGAAATGAATTCAGCGAATCGTCAGAGAATACCTTTTGGTTCTGAAATTCCGACGACCGGAAATGACCGAGTTCTTCCAAAGCGGAGAGATCAACAATCAAATCTCCAATCGCAACGCCCACACGCGGTTTGCCTTGTCGTGGTTGGAAAACACCGAATGGAAGATTCTCCAACGGAAAATGCGAATCCGGTGAAACCTCAATGAACGATTTGAGCGCCATAAATGGTAGGGGCGATTGACCTCAATAGCCCGAAATGTGTTTGTTTAGGCTGGCTGGGCGGTTCAGGTGAACCGCCCCTACCTTACAGGAAACCGAGCGTGCGCAAATCGTCGCGCGGCTCATCAAAGCTGCAACTGCCGAAAGACTTCACGAATTTGCGCCGGTATTGCAGGCGTCCCGTATCGATTTTCCAGTCGCGCCACGCGAAGAAATCGTCGGTCAACGTAAACGAGCGCGGATCTTCATCCTCGAGCATCGTCACGGCGTGATCGGCCTCCCATTGATGTTCCGCCGCAAGGACTGCGGCTCCCAAAACATTGAGAAATCCGTGCATCTTCGTTTTCACTTCGTCTCGGAATTGCCGGATTGGATGGTGCAGCCCGGCCGTAAACTTGATCGGGAGCTGATGCGTCGCTGCCGTTACCAGCGCGCGGGCGATCTGCGCCGAAGTTGGAAACGCGTCAGCCGTCACTCCGCCGGTTCGCAATTTGTAACCGAATGTTGCCGTGTCCTTGTCGGAGTTGTGTCCGGCAATCAATGCAATAGTTTGCTCTGCTCGCTCATGCTGCGCTTCCCAAAACACCGGCAACTCACCCACAATGGATCTCGCCTCTTTGAGAGAAGCAGAATCCACATCGTCCGGTAAAAACATTTCGAGATGACTGACCGAGACGAGATCGACATCGGATCTCGAGAATGAACGAATCGCTGTGGCTGCGTTCGCGACCGCGGCGAGAAAGGTATCCGCACTTGTGCTTTTCGGTCCGAGCGCGGCGACGTGGAGCGGATGATGAGGCTCGAATTCTGAAAGCAGTTCGCTTGCGGCATCAAACCGCTCGACCGGCAGAACGAATCCGTTGAGCATCCACGCTTCTGGCGAACGCACATAGTTTACGTGGTTCCGCAACGCGGGTTCCAGCGCCAGGCCGCAGGGCGGGAACATGCCAGCGTAATCAATTGCTTGGTCGAGCAGGGCGCGAAGTGAAGCGGAAGCGGCCATAACGCCGAAAAGCTAATCACGAATGCACACGAATGGACACGAGGAAAATCTTGTAGCCACCCCGTGTGGGGCGTCCGGGTTTGAGTTTCTGCTTAAGCGAGGACGGTGCACAGCGCCGTGGCTACAGCAGAAACCGTAAGGTGATAACGCCGCCGTCTAATCGCACGAAGCGAATTGCGGAGTCATGCTGAAGGAGGCGCGCAATTCGCCGCCTGGCGGAATGGTTTGGATACCTTGTTTCTTCTCGAATGCGCGTTGCTCGTGATGATCGGTCAACCCCCAGCACGGCTCGATGCAGAGAAATGGCCCACCGTCCGACCACAACGTCACGTACGGCACGCTGGTCAGGTCCAGAGTCACCCATCGGCCGCTTGGTGGATCGACATAGGAGAAAACTCGTCGCGGCACATCCGCTAGTTCGAGAATCACCGAACCGGGTAACTCATCTCTTGGAAACGGCATTTCGCCACCGCGAAATTCAACCTCACGCGTTTCGCCCGACAAGAAATTGCCCGGCGAAAAATATCGTCGGTACAATCCGCGCGGCATTTGTAAATGAAAGGTCTCGAATGAATCCGCACCGAATCCTGGATGCAATCCGAACGACACGTGTGCGGTCAGTTCCGCTTCATGGTTCCGAAACTCGAAGAGCACACCCACACCGTTAGCGCCAATCTGATAAATGAGATTCACACTCACCTTCAGCGGATATTCGATTAGTGAAAAATCATCCGGTGTGATTCGGTATTTCAGCGAAGCGCCGCTCTCGTTGGTAAAAGATCCGGCGAGATGCCATGTTTTCGCGCGAAGAAAACCGTGGGTGCCGCCCTTGATTTCGTGGCCGCGATAGAGACTGCTGCCATTCTTCAGTCGATGGAGATAATAACCCATGACCGTGGCGTGATTTGCCCAGCCTTCGGACGGCGTCACATCGTTGTCCCGGTAAAGAAAGCCAATCCACTCGCCGGCTTCATTGATTCGCGCCATGCTAATCAGTTCCGCACCGAGACGCGACACAATGATGCGAAGCCCGTCCTCTTCGTCAGTAACAACATCCAGATGCCGACCGTCACGGTTTTCTTCTGTGTGCGAAAACTTCATAAGGCAGTCGGGCAAACTTTTCGCCCCCCTTCCTAAGGGAGAGGGTTAGGGTGAGGGTTCGCTTGGCAGCACGAGCGACTTCGATCCCCTCACCTCAATCCTCTCCCCTTCGCCAGGGGAGAGGCGGACATTTTGGAAAACAACCGCTCATGGGAACAAGCCGCGCACTTGTTTGGCCTTGATGACGCGCTCAACACCGGTGGCCATCGCGGCTGTGCGATGCGACACCCTGTGGTCCCTCGCGCGTCTGATTACTTGCGCAAACGAATGCTCGAGAATGCGGAAAAGTTTGTCGGTCACTTCTGACTCCGACCACAGAAAGGCCTGCAAACCTTGCACCCACTCGAAGTATGAAACGATCACGCCGCCAGCGTTGCAGAGAATGTCCGGGATCACGAACACTTCGTCCCAGCGCTGGTCGAGAATCAGATCCGCATCGGGTGTGGTCGGACCGTTCGCGCCTTCGGCAAGGATGCGGCACTTGAGTTGACCGGCATTTTTTCCGGTAATCACGCGGTCGACCGCCGCCGGAATAAGAATATCGCACGGCAGCGTTAGAAACTGGTTAGGATTTACATGATCATCCTGAGCGAACGCCCGCAGGTTCCCCTTCTTGAGCATGTGTTGCTCCGCTGCTTTAACGTCGATCCCTTTCGGATTGTGAATTGCAGCGGTGTGATCGCTGATCCCGACGACTTTGACGCCGCTTTTGTAGGCCAGCGACAAAGCTGCGACGGAACCGACGTTGCCGAATCCTTGTACGATCGCGGTGCATTTTTCCGGATCCATCTTCAGCATGTTCATGGCGCGCTCAACGAGATACACGACGCCGCGACCAGTCGCTTCACGCCGGCCTTCGGTCCCGCCAATGGCGACCGGTTTACCGGTAACGATTTCGTTCACGGCGTAGCCCATGTAAACCGAGTAGGTGTCCATGAACCACGCCATGATTTGTTCATTGGTGCCCATGTCCGGGCCCATGATGTCGGTGTGCGGACCGACGAACGGAATCATTTCCTGCATGTAACGGCGCGACACGGCCTCGAGTTCCCTCCGCGATAGTTTCGAAGGATCAACGGCTACGCCGCCCTTCGCGCCACCGTACGGCAACTGAGTCAGCGCGCATTTCCAGCTCATCCACATCGCCAGCGCCGCGGTTTCGCCCATCGAAAGCGAAGGCGCGAACCGCGTGCCGCCTTTGGTCGGTCCGAGAGCGATGTGATGTTGAACACGGTAACCCTGAAAAGCTCTCGTGCTCCCGTCGTCCATGTGCACAGGCAGCGTCACGGCGACGGCGCGTTTGGGGTACGTCGCCCATTCGCGGTCGTCCTGATCGATGTTCAGGTAATCGGCGATGACGCGAAACTGCTCGCAAGCCATCTGGAAAACTTCGTCGTCGTAAATCGTGTGAACCGCTGCATCAGCGCAACTCTCGGCGTCCATGGGAAGCTGCTATTTGCGCTGGGCACGTGGCGTCGTCAACTGCGAAACTTGGAGTGCGTGCGCTGTCCTCAGCGCATCTGTAGCGTCCGCTGTTCCCAGCGGAGCTCTTCCCAAAGAATATCCGCAACCGGCAATGCAAGCTACGGCAGACAACTCCGCTGAGGACAGCGGACGCTACAACATCACGTTCGGTCGATTCAAATAATTTCACCGGCGTACGGCCAATCTTCAGCCCGAGCAACGAGCCCGCCGCGCACTGGATTCTGAAATACATATTCCCATTTCTGGGTGTAGCTTTCGTCGCTGCGCAGAAGATGGTCGTTAAATCCTGGTTGCCAGAAGGACGAGAGCTTTTGACCTGTTAGCTGCACCGGTTGATGTCCCGCGGAAAGTAGAACGCGATCGAGCTCGCGTTTCAATCCCTTAACCCACGCGCCCCAAAGTCGAGGTGCATCCGATTCCAAAGCGGACAAACAAATGAATGTGATCAGGCATAAGTACATACCGCCCGACGCCAATGCGAAAGTCGGCTGCGCGCCGACAATATTCGATGAAGGCGTCGTGCACTTCGGGCGTGGCGAGCAGGCTCGCACGCGTATGCGTGTTGAACGTTACGAAATAAATCGGCGCATTGGAGCGCTGAAAAATCAGATCCAATCGCGGCGGCTTATCCTTGAACACACGGTGCACAGCGCACCTTTGTACCCGGCAGTAAACCCAACGCTCAAGCTCGAATGCTGTAGCGTGCGCTGTCCTCAGCGCATTCGATCTTTTCACGAAGAACTCCGCTGAGGACAGCGGACGCTACAGCTAAACGACTCCGCTGGGACAGCGGACGCTACACTCGAAAGATCGACAAGAGCGCGTGAACCTGGCTAATGTCCGCAAATGAAAATCGAAACTGTAGCCGTTCACGCAGGACACGAGGTGGATCCAGCAACCGGGGCGGTGGCCGCCCCGATTTATCTGTCCACCACGTTTGAGCGCGACATCGAGGGCACGTACTCGCGCGGGTTCATGTACTCGCGTAACGACAATCCAAATCGGAAAACGCTTGAGCGCGGCGTGAGCATGCTCGAAGGCGGCGAAGCGGCCGCAGCCTTCGCCTCTGGAACCGGCGCAACCATGTCGATCTTGCAGGCATTATCACCCGGCGATCACGTCCTCGCGCATATCGACGCGTATTACGGCACGTCACGATTGATCCGCGAAATTTTTGTACGCTGGGGACTAGAGGCCGATTTCGTGGACATGAGCGACCTCGCTGCGGTTAAAAAAGCGCTGCGGCCAAATACAAAACTGGCCTGGGCCGAAACGCCGTCCAATCCGCTGCTGAAAGTTGTCGATCTCGCCGCGCTGGCTGAAATCGCGCACGACGCCGGCGCGATTTTCGTTTGCGACAACACGTGGGCGCCGGTGCTGCAAAGACCATTCGATCTCGGCACCGATCTAATCCTGCACTCCACGACGAAATATTTTGGCGGGCATTGTGATGTTCTTGGAGGAATTGTCGTTGCGAAAAGGAACGATGAATTTTTTCAGCGGATCCGCAGCATCCAATACGAGGGCGGCGCGGTCCCCTCGCCTTTCGATTGCTGGCTGATCCTGCGCGGGATGCGCACATTGCCGTGGCGCATGCGCGCGCATTCGGAGAACGCACTGAAAGTCGCAAAGTTTCTCGCGCAACATCCGAGAGTCGCGCACGTGCATTATCCCGGTCTGCAATCGCACCCGGGGCACAAGATCGCGGCCGGACAGATGTCGGAGTTTGCTGGGATGCTGTCCCTTGAAGTGAAAGACGGGTACGACGCGGCAATGTCGGTAGCGGCGAAAACGAAAATCCTTATTCGCGCGACGAGTCTGGGTGGCGTGGAAAGTTTGATCGAGCACCGCGCATCCATCGAAGGCCCGGGCACAACCTCGCCCGAAGGGTTGTTGCGCGTCTCCATTGGCCTCGAAAACGCCGATGACCTGATCGAGGATCTCGATCAAGCGCTGGGATTGTAGAGGCGCTTGTGCCAAGCGCCTATCGGGTTTGGAGAATTCAGCAGGCGTTTGACACAAACGCCTCTACACCGATCGGCCCACTTTCCGCCGGAACACGTGATGATGTCCTGCACCTCACTCACGTCGCACGGCGAAATCGTCGCCTCACCAGATCCACCAGATCGTGAACTTCGGAAACGCGCAAGAAGTATGCGGCGAAGAAGAATGCGCCCGCGCCGCAGCCGATCGTGATCAACATCACCAGCAGATTTTGCCATCCCGGCGCGTGCGGGTAGCGCATGAAGAAAAACTCCCACGTTAGCCAGCAAATGGCAGCCAGCACGATGCCGGCAATAAGCAGTTTCCCGATTGTTTTGAGCATCGCGCCGGTTTCCAAGTGTTTCGTGTAGCGACGCATCATCGAGTAAAGGAAAAAGAAATTTGTGATCGCCACCAGGCTCGTCGAAAGCGCGAGCCCGCGATGTCCCAGATGAAGGTGAAAAGTAAAGAACCAGTTCAGCGAAAAATTCACCGCGATCGAAGTGAGACTCACGAACATTGGCAGGTGCCGTTTGTCGAGCGCGTAAAATGCCGGGGCAAGCACTTTGTCCGCGGAATATCCAGCGAGGCCGATCGCATAAAACTGAAGCGCTGCGGCCGTTTGGATCGTGGCTTCGTGCGTGAACCGGCCATGCTGGTAAATCAGCTGAATGATCGGTTCCGCCAGAATGATCAGACCGATCGCTGCAGGAATCGTCAGCGTAAGCACGAGCCGAACCGAGTGCGCCAGCGCCGAGCGAAACTCATCGGCGTTGCCCACTGCTGCGCTGCGCGACACCAAAGGGAGCGTCACGGTCGCAACCGCCACTCCGAAAATTCCCAGCGGCAATTGCATCAGGCGAAACGCAATGTTGAGCCATGTAATTGGGCCGTCGCCCAACCCGGACGCGAAAATGCTGTTCACGGCCACATTCACCTGCACGGCGCTGGCGGCGATCATCGCCGGTCCCATCATTCCGAGAATGGTGCGCACGCCCGGGTCCCGCCATTTGAAGTCGGGATGAAAACGGAACCCGACGCGCCGCAGCGACGGCAGTTGTACGGCTAATTGCAACAGACCGCCGATCAACGTCGCGATCGAAAGCCCCACCAGGCCGCGCTCCCCGAAATGTGGATGTCGCCAATCAGGCTGCGGATCGAGCCAGTAGCAAAGCGTCACGCCACCCACGATCGATCCGATATTGAAGAAGGCCGATGCCATGGCTGGCGGACCGAAGACGTGTCGCGCGTTCAGCATTCCCATCACCAGCGCGGCGAGCGAGACCAGCAGAATGAACGGAAACATGATGCGTGTGAGCAACACGGTCAGGTCCGCCTTTTCCGGGGGAAAACCCGGCGCAAGGATATCGATGAGCAGGGGCGCGAATGCGACGCCGAGCAGCGAGACCGCGCTCATGAAAACGAGCGTCAGTGTCGCGACCTTGCTGGCGAGGTCCCAAGCCGACCGTTCGCCTTCGGTGGCGATGCGCCGCGAAAACGTGGTCACGAAGGCGGTAGAGAGCGCCCCCTCGGCAAACAGATCGCGCAACATGTTGGGCGCGCGAAATGCCGTCAGGAACGCGTCCATGTTCCGGCTGGCGCCGAACATGGCGGCGAAAACTACCTCGCGAATCAGCCCCAGAACGCGGCTGCAAAGGATCGCGATGCCGACCACACCGGTCGCGCGTGTGCTGATTCGCTGGGTCCCAGCCGCCAAAGCCATGTCGGCGAACAAAGAACAGTGTCCACTGATGCACGGAAAGAAAAAACTTAAGGACGCGCATGCGGCTCGGTGTAGCCGTGTTCGTCGCGGCGAGCACCGGCTCAGGCATTTGAATCAAAGCTCGCGGCGAGGACACCCGAGATTAGACGGGAAGCCTGAAAGGTGAGGCAGCGGGCGCGTTTGAATCAAACGCCTCAACGATGCGGGGTCCTGTGTCAGACGCCGATGCTGATGCTGTAGCGCTCGCGCGCTCTGCCCCCAGCGCATTCAACTCCAAAACTCCGCTGGGGACAGCGGACTCTACAGCACAGCGAATAGATGCGGATGAGACTTCCACGCGTACGAAGAAGCCGCTGAAATTTTTTTGTTAGCCCGTTAATTTCGAATGCTCAATCACGGCGGAGAGTTGGGCGCGGCGATTTAGTGTCCGCTAAGCACAGCGTCTACGCGGGTCGGGAAGAGCAGCGGCCGCAGCCCGCTCCACCAGGCTGCGGCCTATCCACTTCATCCACTTCATTGAAGCCGCGGTGACTAACCGCGCGCCTAATCTTCCTGAAGGAATGCCCAATTATTACAAAATCGTAATGTTTGGCAAGACAAAAGTTTTTGCTGGGAATCTTACATTCGCTTCCACGCGTTTTGAGATCGTATTCAGGAGACGACTGCGATCGCTCACTGACAATAATGTAATACTAAAACTTTGGACGGTCCTTTAGTTAGGCCGTAGCCTAAAACTATGAAAACGACGAAAGCAGTCCTGGCGATAACAATCGGCGTGGGGATTAGTTTGAGCACGGCAGCTGAACCTGGAAAACATCCGGGCGAAAAGGTCGACCTAAAGTCGCTCCCCGCAGCTGTCCAACAGACAATCAAGGAAAAGGCCGCCGGCGGAAACGTCGTTAAGGTAATGAGGGAAGACGATCCCGATGGCAAGTGGAATTACGAAGTGTTGGTCAAAGCGAACGGTAAAGAGTCGAAGTTTGAGGTGGATCCGAACGGGAATTTCGTAAAGCACCACGAATAATCCGCAGCGTTGCCTGACTAGTATTCAGCCGTTCTCGCGAACGGCTGAGCAGGTGGATTAGCTTCTGCGCCGGTAAAGTTTCCTTGCATCGTGTGCGTCGGGCACGCCACGTCTTTGATGCTGTAGCGTGCGCTGTCCTCAGCGCAGTCCCTTTGGAGCGAACCAGGTCACGTGCGCACTATCCACTGGGGGACAGTGGACCCTACCCCGGAACTACCTGCGGACGCCGATATTTCGGAATCTCTCCTTATGTAGCGGCGGTGTCCGACCGCCGGATCGTGAAAATGTGGCAGCGGCCTCAGAGCCGCGACCGTCGGGACACCAAGGTCCCTCCCACATTCACAAAAAACAAAAGCGCCGGGAGGATTTCTCCTCCCGGCGCTGGTTGCTCCTGGGGGCAGAGCTGTTTGCGGTTGTTACTTCACACCGACCGTGAACGTGATCCCAGGGCCGTATGCCAAGTTGATGCGGAACGTGTAGGTGTTACCTGCGGTCAGGTTGGTGGTCGCCATGTTAAAGTGCCATTGTCCACCAGTAAACGTGAAGGCAACGTCGGGAATAACGGTATCGCCGCTTTCGTTTACGTTATCAATCGTACCTCGAATGCTCCCCGTCATGGTCAACTGGCCGCCTTGCGGATAATTGAGAAATACCGCGTATGGATTGCTGATGGGCTGTCCATTTGCGTCGCAGACGGTGAACTTCACCGGGATGGTGCTGCCACCCTTGCGCTTGTACACGCTCGACCCGTCGCTGTTAATTGGCGGCAGGATAACGCCTCCCGGCGTCCCCCCAGTGCAGGTGCCATACCCAATTGTTAGCGTCCCATTAACGAACGGTGTGAAGTCGTAGTTGGTCGCCATGAGCGTGCCCACGGTCGGCGTGATCGTCCAAGTCCCGGGAAGAGACTGGCCGACGGCATTGCCGGTGAATCCGGCTGCGCCTGACAAGGCGCCAGTGCCACGCAGCCCACTGTCGGTTTCACCATTGACGAATCCGCTCAGAGTCGCGGTGAACGGCGAGTACGGGTTCCCATCGTAAGCCTTAGACTTATCCTCAGCCGTCACCGTCAGGTGCTTCTTGTTCACCGTCAGCCCAACCGAGGCGTTGTAATAACTGATCGTGTAATTCCCCAAGCCGGTGCCTACCGCGGCGCTCGGTGTGATGCTGTATGGTGATCCACTCACGCTCGCTGTCGCCACCGCGCCCGCGCTGGCCAACGTCACGCTTGTCACGGTATTGCCGTTAACTAACTGGCCCGCACCAGTGCTGAATTCTGTGCCCGCAAATGTAACCGTGTCACCATAGGTCTTCGTTCGGTTATTAGCCGTGATATCCAGTTGCCTCTGGCTCAGAGTGAGCGTCCCGCTGTGGTAGGTAATGTCGTAGTTGTTACCAGCGCCTGCCGGCCTGAACACTGCCGCACTGGCAGTGATGGCATAGGTGGGCCCAGGCGCCGTATATGTTGCCGCCGCCCCCGCACCAGCACTGCTCAGAGCCACACTGGTTACCATGTCCACAAACTTCAACTGACCCGCGCCCGTCGTGAACTCTGTCCCTAGGAAGGTGAACGTGTCACCGTAAGTCTTGCCCTGATTACTGGCCGTGATATCCAGTGAGACCCGGTCGATCGTGAACTCCGCGCCGGCGTTGGTGATGATGTAGTTGTCCAACGCGCCGGCTACCGTCGCGTTCAGTGTGGCGGTGATGTGGTAAGTCGGCGGACTGGCGTTCTCACCAGTCACACGACTGTAGGTCGCAGTCACCCCGTCCGCAGGCACGAAGTTGCTTCCGCTGCCAGTAGTCAACGGAACTGGATCGAGATCACCGTAGGTCTTGCTGTTAGGATCGGTCGTCCACGTAGCCAGTCGCTTGTCGATCGTAAACTCAGCACCCGTGTTGGTGATGATGTAGTTGTCCAACGCACCGGCTACGGTCGCGCTCAGCGTGGCGGTGATGTGATAAGTCGGCGGACTGGCGTTCTCACCAGCCACACGACTGTAACTCGCACTCACCCCGTCTGCCGCTACGAAGTTGCTCCCACTGCCTGTAGTCAGCGGAACTGGATCGAGATCACCGTAGGTCTTGCTGTTAGGATCGGTCGTCCACGTAGCCAGTCGCTTGTCGATCGTGAACTCAGCACCCGCGTTCGTGATGATGTAGTTGTCCAACGCGCCGGCTACCGTCGCGCTCAGCGTCGCCGTGATGTGGTAAGTCGGCGGACTGGCGTTCTCACCAGTCACACGACTGTAGGTCGCAGTCACCCCGTCCGCAGGCACGAAGTTGCTTCCGCTGCCAGTAGTCAGCGGAACTGGATCGAGATCACCGTAGGTCTTGCTGTTGGGATCGGTCGTCCACGTAGCCAGTCGCTTGTCGATCGTAAACTCAGCACCCGCGTTCGTGATGTTGTAGTTGGCTATCACGTCAGCGGGTCCAAGCGTGGCCGTGATGTGATAGGTCGGCGGACTCGCGTTCTCGCCAGCTACCCGACTGTAAGTGGCTGTTACCAATGTGGCGTCCGCGGTTACGAAGCCGCTGCCACTGCCACTAGTCAACGGACTGGGACCGGTGTCCCCGTAAGTCTTGCTGTTCGGATTGGTCGTCCACGTCGCGTCTTTCTTGTTGATGACATTGGTGATCGTGGTGTTGCCGATGCTGTTGTAGTTGCCAGTGCCGGTGAAGAACCAGTAGTCAGCAGTGTAGGGACTTTGGCTTGCCAGAATGTGTGTGGTGTTGCTCACGTCAACCGTGCCGACGACCGCTTCTTCTTCGCCGCACACACCGATGATCGCGCTGACCGTCGCGGTATGCGGGTTGCCATCGTATGTTACGGTGTAGGGCGTTACGATGAACGATGCATTGGCTTTGGCAACGGTCAGTGAATTGTTTCCGCTAGTCGCGCCAAAGGAGACGTCGCCGACCCAGCTCGCTGCCGCGCCAGTTGCGTACGGTGATCCACTCACATTGTACGAACTTCCACAAAGTGTGACGCTGCTGCTCGTCGCCACCCCGCTCCCGTTGGTGACCCCGCTTCCGGCAGGATTACCGTTCAGCGTGAAATTGATGGTCTTGCCGCTCACTGGGTTTGAGTTGGACGTGAGAGTTGCCGAAAGTGTGACCGAACCGCCGTAGGTGCCGCTGACTGCGCTCACGACCAAGTTTGTTGCCGCGGCAGTCGGGGTAGGCGTTGGTGTCGGTGTAAATGTTGCCGAAGGCGAAGCCGTAGCTGTTGGCGAAGCTGTAGGTGTTGCCGTCGCCGTAGCTGTTGGTGTCGGTGTTGGCGTAGCGACCACCAGCGTACCGGGTGCCGTCAGCGGGTTACCACCCTGACAGCCTGGTCCGCTTAGTGTCCCCGTAATCGTAAAATTGTATGTTCCCGGGAGCGTAGTACCGGAAGTGGTACTAATTGTGAGCAGTGAGTACAAGTCTCTTTGACCAGTGGACGTAACTGAAGGTGGATTAAACGTGGCCGTGGCTCCAGCGGGCAGTCCCGAGGCGCTTAGAGTGACAGTGCATGAAGTATTATTGCCGCCAAATTCCACATGAACTGAATTTGTAGCCGTGGTACCATAACTAGCTGTGTTGCCGGGGCTGACCGGGCTAGGTGTCTGGGCTCCTAGAAGCTCTAACCGTTGCGCGTTGGAATCCGTAAAGTAAACATCCGCCTGCATCGTGGACTGGCCGACAGCGGTCACATGGAACTGCACGCCGAGGTGCCGCAATTCTACGATGAAGTAAGGCGACACGATGAACTCGCCGTTCGCGTCGGCGTTAATGGTGGTCTCATATGTCCATTGCTGGGTTTCGTTATCGACGGCGAAGAGATAAATGGATTCGTTCGTCTTCCATCCGGACCCGCTGAGTATCACCGGATCATCCGGCTGGTAGTCATCTCTATCGGTCCAGATTTTCGCCGGGTTAAAGAGGGCCTGGCCGAGCAACTGGTTGTCGCTGTCCACGCCGCCTGTGATCAGGACCTTTTTGTCGCCCGGAAGTGTGACGGCGGCCTGGCCGCTCCGCGGCAGGATGCCGCTGTTTGGAACCGATGTTTCATCGAATGCTGTGAAATCAGGAGCAGGGGGAACGGCGTCCGGGTTGTAAAGACCGGATACATCGGTGCCGAGCACGAGAACTTTTCCGTTGGCCAGCAGCGTGGAGCTGGACGCATGGAAATCCAGGCTGCCCTTGGGCGTGATCGTGTCAGTAACAAGATTGAATTCGTCGATGCTGTTTCCAACGTCGCCCTGGAACAGGAGCAGGCGCGTGTCGCTCAGCTCGAATGCCCAGTGGCCGGTGCGAACGACCGACATTGTTGCCGCATCCAGCGTGAACCTCTGATCTAATGGAGTAAACAACTCCATCGAAGCAGTGTTACCGCCGGCAAGTAATACGCTGTCGTTGGCAAACCAAGTAGCGGTATGACCGCTGCGCGCCACGGTCAGGTTCCAAAGAGTTGGGGTAAACGATTGCGTGGTCGGATCGAATATTTCCGCGGTCCCACCGGTTTCACCCCCGGCGATGAGGACGGAGCCGTTACTTAACAGCGTCGCTGTATGATGCGTACGCGCGGCGGTCATGGGCGAAGCGACCGCCTGGAACCCGTTCTCAGGACTTGCGGGATCGAAAATCTCCGCGGACGACAACGCGCCGTTCGCGTCGCTACCGCCGGCGATCAGCACCCGGCCATCGAGGAGAACGGTGGCGCTGTGATCGACGCGCGCCGTGTTCAGCGTGGCGCTCGCGCTGGAGGTTTGCGTTTCCGGATCGAAAATTTCCGAGGCGGCAATGAGGTTGCCGTCGGCGTCGCGTCCGCCGGTGATCAGGATGCTGCCATCGGACAACACGGTGGCAGTGTGACCTGTGCGCGGAGTAGCGAGGTTATCGAGAGGCTTGACCTGTTGCGAGCTCGACGCGCTCACCCACGTGGCGATCGCCAGCATGACGACCGCGCCGAGGAGCGCGAAAAAGTGGCCGAGGAAGTTATTAGCTTTGGGAGTAGATTGCATGTTTAGCGTGCTTTCTTAGGTGGGGATTCTGGGGGAACTAGTGGGATGGAGTAAGAAAAGTGTGTTCTGGGGGCTGGGGGTTTGGGGGTTAAGGTGCTCGTCAGGGATTGGTTAGGCGTGATAGCCCAAGTGGCCGAGACTGCGGCTCCGGCCTACAATGTTGCCGGTTTTTGTAGGGCCTTTCTGTGAAACGCCAAATGACTGCGCATTGATCCCTGCGAGAAGAAGTCGAAAAGAGGTGAGGTTGGGCCCGTGGCGCCAAGGAGCATTGGTGGTCGTGGGCGCGGGTCTCATTGGCATACGGGCGGTTCCATTGTCATCTTCTTCTCCGGGAAAAACGGGACGAAGTTCTCAAAAAAGATTCGGTTTCTGCCAGAAAATGCAAACGGATTGGTCGTGAGTTGGAGCACGCGTGTCTTCAATTAAGGCGCGGAATGTGCTTGTCCTCGAACAACGTGTAAAGTACCAACCAGCGTTTTCGGGTGGGGGATACTCCCTGATCTTTTGGTTAGGATTCCCCTAGGGGATTATGTGACTACGGGTGAAGAAGTAGCTGCTCTTCGCGTCAAAAATTTCCCTTAGGTGAACGCTTTCACCGCCGTAAAACCACAAATTAACACGAATGGGTTAAAGAGTTGAACGGTTGAAGCGTTGAAGAGTTACAAAGGGCAGAACACCTTGTTCTCGACGCATCGCCTAGGTCAGCTGCCGCGGCTGCTGCCTGATTACATCTGCGCCTTCGGCGATGCATCGTCTTCGGGAGAAGCCGATCCACCCGCACACGGTTTAAAGTTGGTAACGCTTCAACGTCGAGTGAAGAACTCCGCTGAGGACAGCGGACGCTACAGCCGATGTAACGATGTGACGTTTTTAACGAATCACGCGGGCTTCGCCCTTACGCGGCGGGGAAGCGGACCACCTTCTTTTTGGCCTTGATGGCGAGGGCGCCTTTTGCCGCCGGCAAGAAAGTTTCTTCCACATATTTCTTGGCGCAGGCAACAAGATCGCGGCTGCAACTCAGGCCGAGCTTGCGTTTAATATTTTCGCGATGGCTCTCAATCGTTTTTACACTGAGACTGAGCGAATGAGCGATTTGGCTATTGCCGAGCCCCGAGCCTAACAAATTAAAAATGTGCATCTCACGATCGGACAGCTTTTCAATGCCCACAGCGGAAGGCGCCGAACGGTGGTCTGGTCGCGATTCCAGCGTTTTTTTGAATGCGCGCATCGCCACGTCGCGGCTGACGTAAATGTTCCCGCTGAGAATTTCGCGAATCGCAGCCAGTAATTCTTCTTTTGGCGCTGTTTTCATCACATAACCGTCTGCGCCGGCGCGCAGGGTGCGCTCTGCGAAGATTGCTTCCTCAAAGGCAGAATAGACAAGGATCAGCAAACCGGGTTTCTCAGCCTTGAGCGCCTTAACAAATTCGAGACTGTCGCCGGTACCGAGGCGCAGAGCTGTGAGCAGCAACTGAGGCTTGCATTTCGCGATCTCATTACGTGCATCGCGAATGTTGTCGGCCTCACCGCATACCAGCAGGTCCGGCTGAGCGCTCAGAAAATCGGTGATCCCGTCGCGAAGCAACGGATGCTCTTCCAAGACCAGGATTCGCGTCGCGGCGGACCTTCCTGGAACGCTCACGCCAGTCTGAGCGGGCTTTTGGGATGTGAGATCAGGTCCTTCCACAGAACGCATGTTGGCGTTCTGGGGGGAACAGCAAGACTGCCCTTATCAGTATCCATGCCAAGTTTCGCAAAACGTTCCCTTATTGACGACGGTTCACAGTGCTTACCTTTAAATCGTAAGTACTTACAAGGGCGCGGCGTTTTGCAGAATAGATAGTTAAGGTCATTAAGGGTTACAGTGAGATGGATTCATTCTAGGGCCGGCCTGATGCATTTTTAGGCCGACCGTGCTGGAATTTGATGCGCGGATTAGACCGCCGCCGCGAGAGATAAGCACAGCCATCTTGGCTGTGGGGCGGGCGGGCATCCTGTCCGCCACAAGGACGGACTCGCCGTGGCGAACCTGCCGCGTTGACATTGCTGACGCGCGCCGCCATGCTCCCCTCGTTTATTTCAGGAAGAGATTCATGCCATCGAGATCGATTATGGCATGACAGATGTACAGCGTGTCCATCCCCAGAATCCCACTGATTCTCGTGCCGCCGTGCCGCAAGGCGAAATGAGGTAACGCAGCCACGCCGAATTTCGCCGGCGGCACTTTGAAATCGCCGATCTTCAGGTCGTTGATTTGCGTAGCGCTGACTCGGCGTGTTGTTCCGGTGGAGAAATGCGCCAATATCCGCGTTGGTTCAGAGGAGATTCCGAGCGATTTAAAAAAGGTGTCGGGGAAAGTTGTAACAAATGCGCCCGTATCGACGAGCAATCGGCCCCCTTGGCCGTGAATCGAGCATGGCACCGTCAACGCGCCGCTAGCTTCGCGACGCAGAGGGACCCTTGTGAATTTTTCCGATAAAGCCACAGCGCTCAGATTCATGTGACGCGACTGATCGACTTTGAAGAACACAAGTCGCGTTCGGCAATTGATCACCGCCTTGTGCCGGAGCAAAATTTCCAGCCCAAGAACGCCATCGACGTCAGCCTTTGCCGTGTCGGAACGGGGTGAATCCCGCAACACCACCGGGCTGCTGCCAAAATTCATGCTTCCGGCAGTAAGCTTTTGCATAACGCCAACGGGCAACAGCTGACCATTAATTTCCGTAAACCTGATGTACCGCAGACCTCGCCGTAATGGCCCTATGCCGAATGTTGCGCCCGCGTCCGTATCCAGAATGATTTCGTTCGAGCCCGTATCAACCAGCAAATTCGACGGCTGGCCGTTGATTCGGACCGACATGATCATTTTGTTCATCGGTTCGTAATGAACTCGCACGGCGTTGTAGCCGGCTAACTGCGACGAGACGGAGCGATCTTTGACTGCGCCGAAATTCGAGATCGGCGCGATCGCGAAAAGAACAAGCACGAATGCTCGCACGATCTGAAATGTGAAAGCGGTGTGTCCGCTCAGAATTCGGTTGCGCCAAGGGAGCCGTATCATTGCGAGCCTGGGGCGACGCCCCAGGCTAGAGCTGATCGCGCGCCTTTGGCGCTTAGCCGGCAAAATGCCTGTGCTCCGCTCACAATCCCGTTGGGCAATTGATGAATTCCCATGGCACCCTGAATCGTTTGGACAGATGCGCCGCCAGCGCTTTCACGCCGAAAACTTCCGTCGCGTAATGTCCAGCCAGTAGAAGGTTGATGCCGAGCTCCTCGGCGGCAACGGCAGCCCAATGCGGAGCTTCACCAGTGATAAACGTGTCGATGTTTTCCTCTGCGACCCGATAAATTTCCGAGCCGGCGGCACCGGTAACAACGCCAATGGCGTGGATCTGCTTTGGGCCAAAATCGAAAACTTTTACCGGACCATTTAACGCCTTTTGTAATTTACGAATGAGTTCGCTGCGCTCGAGTGAGGCGCGAACTTTTAAGCCAACCGGCTGGCCCTTTTCTTCCAGGAACGGTTGCGCCGATTTTAGTCCAAGGACGGCGACGAGCTGTGCGTTGTTGCCGACTTTCGGATGGATGTCGAGAGGTAGATGCGCGCTATAAAGCGCCGTGTCGTTTTCAAATGCGATCCGTAGTTGCCGGCGCAGCAAGCGCGTCACCGGCTGCAAGCCGTGCCAGAACAAACCGTGATGCACGATTAAAAGATCGACGTCACGTTTTTGAGCCTCGGTCAAGACGCGTGTCGAAATGTCCACCGCCGCCCCGATGCGCGTAACGCGACCTGAATTTTCAATCTGGAGACCGTTTAGCGCGTTGTCCCAATCGCCCACGTCGCGAATCCGTAAAAAGCGGTCGGTGTAACCGACAATCTCGGAAAGCGAAGCCATGCCTACTTATCCAGTCTCAAGCTCCAAATCCCAATGCCCAATTCCCAAGCAAATTTCAAATTGGCAAATCCAAGAAAAGCAAACTATCCGGCCTTCGAGATTATCGAAGAGAAAATGAGCGTCAGTTCGCGCGCCTCCTCCCCAGTTTGTCGCGAGCAGATACGGTGGCTCCCATCAAGCCTGCATCGACTAACCGCAAAAACAAGCGGCTCTCCTTCGCTTCTTTGCGGCAAATCTTTACCCGCATTAGGAAATCCTTTCTGCTCAATGCTTCATCGGCTTCAATCCAGTTAGCCGCGACGGATCCCGATGCCCGCACCAGCTGCCGAACGTCTTCCACATTACTGATCGTTTTTGGCAACTGCTTCACGAACGCGCGTACGGACTCAGCAAAACGGAATGTTCGCTCTTCTAGATCGCGTGGCTTGGAGCTCTGTTCCATTTGAGGCTTGAAATTTGGTTCGTTATTTGGGATTTGACGATTGGGATTTTGGATTTGCTGCCGTAGGCGGCATTACGGCGAAAATCATCACACGCCCTTCGATCCCGCGGACTTCCTGCGGCGGTAGGTCCTCGAACACGAACGAGTCACCTGCTCGATCGCGCACGGCTTTGGTAACGAGCAACGGTCTGCCGACCGTCTTCGTCAGGCTTTGAATGCGCGAGGCGACGTTCACAGTGTTCCCAATCGCAGTGAACTCCAGGCGTTGCGGCGAACCGACGCTGCCTACAATCGCCGGACCGGAGTGAATTCCAATTCCAATTTGAATTGGCGCGCGCTCTTTTGCTGCCAGCTCGTCATTCAAACCTTTAACCGCGCGCAAAATTCCGCACCCTGCCGACACAGCATCGCAGGCATGATTCGAACCGGAGTCGCCTGCGCCGAAGATCGCCATGAAACCGTCGCCCAAATATTTGTTGACCATTCCGCGATGTTCCTCTTCAACCGCACGCACGCTAACGCGGAAAAAATCGTTCATGATCTCCACGATTTCGGCCGGCGGCGACGCGCTCGCGCGGGCCGTCCACGAACGCATGTCCACGAACATAACAGTGATTTCTTCTTCGACGCCGCTCAATCCCGGGTCGCGCGCGAGGATCCGCTCCGCTGCGCGTCTGCCTACGTGCAGGCCGAAAGTCTGGCGCAATTTTTCTTTCTCTCTCAACTCAGCAATCATGTGGTCCATTTCGCCCAGCAACCGACCAAATTCATCGGCGCGTGTGACGGCAAGATGAACATCGAATTTCCCATGCGAAACTGCATCGGCTGCCGCACGCAGTTGATCGATTGGTTTCGCGACGAGCCGGCTCATCATAAGTGCGGTAATGATCCCGAACACCATTCCGATTCCGCCTACGAAAACGGCGAACCATCCGGCATCGATGGCTGGTGAGCGAGGCGCAAACATCAACAATAGCAGCGAAGCAATCGGGCAGATCGAAGCGGAAATCGCCCACAGGATCCCGCGGCCGCGCAGGGAAAGCGTGAAGATGTTTGGGGTGCGATCGGCGCGCACGTCGCGGAAGAAGACTGGAAACAATCCCCAGTGACTGGCGAGTTCGACCAGAAAAAATGAATGTGTCACTGCAATGAAGCCCGAGACACAGAACGAAATCGGCAGATGCCAGAGCAAGCGCGGATCCAACGGATTTTGGACTTGAAGCAGCGCGCCGATAAAGACGGGTATGCACAAAAACCAGGCGGCGCCGCAAATCGCCGCTGCAAACCAGGGCAAATGAATCAAACGCTGGCGCGCTTCCGTGAGCGATTCAGAATTAATAGCTGATCCATTGCAAAGACGATGAAATAGATCACGGAACGACAAGACTCGTTTCGACCACAGAACAAGGCCGATCAGAAAAGCCAGGAGGGTGTAGAGTATCCACGTCCAGCCGAAACGCTGCTTCAATGCCGGAGTAAGCAGCGGTGCGATGACCGTATTGTTATACCAAATGTTGAACGCGCTCCCGAGAATCTGCGGAACTACAGGCGCGAGAGCGGTGAGCAAGAGGCCATAGCGTGCGCGCGCCACGCTGCATTCAACTCCGATAGCCACAAGATCGATCTCCTTTGATCTTCATTCAGTTTCTCGCGCGAAGTCTCAAATCCCAAGTTCCAAATCCCAGGCAAATCTCAACGTTTCAACAAAGAGTTATGAGACCACGGATAACTCGGATGGCACGGATGATGAAGAAGTCATGCTTTTCATCCGTAGAATCCGCGTAATCCGTGGTCAATCCTTTCTGGGATTTGGTGATTGGGATTTGGAACCTGCTGCCTTCGGCAGCGTCCATGGCTTAAAATAATCCAGCAGAATTAAGCGACTGCGATTCTGCTGCGCGCACTCCCGTTGCACAAAAGGAAAATCCGTCAGTGGTCCGAACTGAAATCCTGCGCTCAACGGCCGGAAGAAATCGTCCTGATGACTCGGCAAAACATATCGCGGCTGCAGATGCGCGAGCGCTGCGGCCAGTCGCGCGCGCGAATCGGGCAATGCCATGCCGAGGATTGCAAGGTCTACGCGCGCGTTAGGCGGCAACCGCGTCGCTGTTCCCCCGGAGTCGATGTAAATGCGCTCGCCGTTCACCTCGATCAAGAACGCAAGCGGTTCCCCGCAAATCCAGTCGGCAGCACGTTGCGGTGGCTCCGGCTTCGCCGACGCTTCGGCGGACAGGCCGGCCTGCGAATGCGGCCGATCGAATGGCACTTTGCCGAACAACCGATCGTGTGTCGCGGATAACACGCGAATTTTCCATGGACCGATTCGCCGCACGTCGCCGGGTTTTACTGCGTCGCCGGATGAAGCGCCGGCGCGTTTGGCGAGATCGACACTGGATGCCGATGCTATGAGACGCGCCCGTGTCTTTGCCATTACAGCAGGGACATCGAGCAGGTGATCGAAATGTCCGTGCGTCACCAGAATCGTGTCCGCTTTTGGCGCGATATGACGCAGTCCATCGTCGACGCGGGACGCATTTGGCTGAATGCGCGAACCAAGTGCCACGCTCAAAAGATCCACGCGCGAGAAATAAGGATCGACCAGCAGGGCGTGTCCTTTGAATTCGAATTGGTAACCGTTCGTGCCGAGATAAGTCACGCGCACGCCGTCGCGCGCTGCGCCCGGAGAATCGGCCAGAATCAGCCGGGCATATGGCTGGAGTCCACCGGCAAATGCTTGTGTGGACAACATCAAGAAAAGAAAAAAACGCACGTCACCACGAATAACCCGGCGTAGTTGCGCCGCAACCAAAGGTAACTCACGCGTCGAGTCCGCCACAGGACGGATTCGCCGTGGCGAACCTGAAACGTCCTGCAAGCTTCCAGCTTGCTGTTCCCGAGCAGGCAGGGATGCCTCCTCGACGGGACAGGCAGCCGCCTTCGCAAACGCTACGGCGTGCCAAGGGATGCCTGCATTACAGTGATTCCGCGCGAGAGAGCGCACTATTTCTTGCTCGACAACGTTCCCGCAATGCTGTCAGTCTCGACACCACCATGAAAGGAAAACTTAAAATGAAAAATCAAAACATCACACTCACATCAATAATTCTGGCGCTTGGCTGCTTTGCGTTTTTGCCACAAATGCAAGCGCTCAGTCCGCCGCCGGACGGTTGCTATCCCGGTTTCACGACGGCAGAAGGGTGCAACGCACTTCAGAACCTCACCAGCGGGGCTGGAAACACCGGAGTTGGTTGGCGTTCGCTCTTTTCGAACACTACTGGCAGCTTCAACACTGGCGCTGGCGCTGGAGCGCTGATCCTAAACAACGCCGACGACAACACCGCGGTTGGCGCTGCAGCGCTGTTGCTCAACACCACCGGCATCAACAACACGGCCGTTGGAACTGCCGCGCTCGTCAATAACGACACTGGCATCTTCAACAATGCTGTCGGCGCCTTTGCGCTCCAGACTAACGTCGACGGATCCTTTAACAACGCCTTTGGCTCTAACGCGCTGGAAGTCAACGTCATCGGGTCCAACAACACTGCCGTGGGCGATCTGGCACTTCAGAATAGCACTGGCGATTACAACACCGCGTTGGGCGCTGGATCGGGTACCGATCCAGATATCGTCAGCAATAATGTCTATATCGGCGATCCCGGTTTTCCCGGCGATGAGAATGTGCTTTCCATCGGCGGAATTGCCGCCAGTGGGACTCCTTACGCGAACACGTATATCGGAGGCATTTACGGGACGGAGGTTAATGTTGGCACCGCCCTCCCCGTGTACGTCGATACCGATGGTCACTTAGGCACCAGCCTTGTCAATGCCAGTGGGCAGAAGGTGAGAATACGCAGTCCCCAAGGCGCCCAACATCAATCGAAACTCAATGAATTCCAAAAGCAGCAAAAGAGGATCGCGGAATTGGAAAGCACGGTTGCGCGTCTCGCGGCAACAGTAAAGGACCAGGCCGCGCAAATTGAGAAGGTGAGCGCCCGCTTGGAATTGCGAAAGCCTGCCGGACGAGTAGTGGCGAATAAACACTAACGACCGCGAGCCACAGAATCATCTCCTGGCATCTGCTGCGTTGCTGCGCCGTGAAAAGCGGCGCAGCTGCGGCGCAGTCCAAGGGCAATGCGCGCAAAAAATCGTGCCATTGCGGAAAGCGGCGCGCATGCGCAATTCATGGTCTTCTTCAGCGGAATCTCTCTTTGCTTGACGAATTCGGTGCGGCTTGTGAATTTCGTTAAGTATGAAGGTGGAGTACACAGATGCGCCCGCCGCCGCGCCGAAACCGACCACAGGCGATACGATGCCGTGCCCGTATTGCGGGCATCTTCTGCCGAAAGACGCGGAACGCTGCGACCGCTGCGATTGGGTGCGCGGCGCAACACAAACCGCGGAAGGCAAAGCGAGCGACATGGTCGCAGTGATGTTCAGTATCGTCCCCGGTCTGGGACACATCTATAAAGGACACATCCTCGCGGGCCTTCTCTGGATGATTGGCGCGATCCCGGTGGGCATTTTTGTTTTCCTTGCTGCGTTCGCCTCTGCCGGATGGGGACTCGGCCTCTTCTTCTTTTATCTCGCTGCGGTGATGCTTCATGCCTACGGGATCGAGGATCGCGTAGTCCCGCCGAAAGAGGACGAAGGCGAGGAGTATTAAATCGTTAAATCGTGAATCGTGAATCGTGAGTCGTGAATCGTGAATCATGAATCGTGAATCATGAATCGTGACATCGTTGTAGCCGCTTCGCTGTGCGAAGCGCCAAGCTGAAGTTGCTTGCGAGACAAACGCCGCGCGTCTCACAGAGACGCGGCTACAACCGCGCCGTGAATTTCTTCGAGGATATCGCGCATCCCGTAGCGAAATTTCCATTTCGGATAATGTGCCTGGAACTTTCGCACGTCGCTGATCCACCAGATGTGGTCGCCGATGCGATTGGTTTCCTCGTAGCTCCAGTTTAATTTTTTGCCGCTGATCTGCTCGCACATTTCGATGGCTTCGAGCACGGAACAGTTGCTGTGGCGGCTACCTCCGATGTTGTAGACCTCGCCAGCGCGCGGGGCGCGGATGAATTGCGCAAACGCTTCGACCAAATCGAAGCTGTGAATGTTGTCGCGGACCTGTTTTCCTTTGTAGCCGAAAACCCGGTACGATCGGCCGCTTACGGCACAGATCATCAAATAAGAGAGAAAACCATGCAGCTCGGTCCCGGCGTGCGCCGGCCCGGTGAGACAACCGCCACGGAACGAGACCGTCGGCATTCCGAAATATCTCCCGTATTCCTGGACAAGAATATCCGCTGCAACTTTCGACGCGCCGAAGAGCGAATGCTTGGTGTAGTCAATACTCATCGTCTCCGAAATACCGGGCTCGTATTCGTGGCCCGGCTCTATTTCCCAGCGTTTCTCGAGTTCGCACAGCGGCAAACCGTTCGGCGTGTCGCCGTAGACTTTGTTCGTCGACGTGAAAATGAACGGCGCCTCGGGAGAAAACGTTCGCGCACCTTCGAGCAAATTCAGCGTGCCATTGGCGTTCACCGTAAAATCAGTCTGCGGATCGCGCGCAGCCCAGTCGTGTGACGGTTGGGATGCCGTGTGGATGATGGCTTCAATCGTGCCGCGATGCTGTTTGAACAAATCCATTACCGCAGCCGTGTCGCGAATATCCAAGTCGTGATGTTCGTAATTGCGAAAGTTTGCGATTAAGTCGTCGCGCGTTTTTTTGGTGGAAGCTTCGGCGCCAAAAAACTCTGCGCGCATGTCGTTGTCGATCCCAAGGACATGCGCGCCGTCTCTCGCGAAACGCCGCACGCTTTCCGAGCCAATCAACCCCGCAGAACCTGTAACGATGATCGTTCCCATCATGGTTATCGTAGCACAGCCATCCTGGCTGTGAGGCCGACAAGCATCTTGCCTGTCTTCCTACAGCTCGGCAGGCGAGACGCCTGCGTGCTCCACGGGTAGCATGCCTGTGCTACTCCCCAATCATCCATGTCACTTCGCCTGCGGACGGATTCACTCGCCCGGCGGGAAATTGCTGGTCGCCCGCGAGCACACGCTCGACTAGCTGGGGACTTTTCGATGCGCCGACGAGAAACAAAATGTGCCGCGCATGATTGATCAGCGGAAATGTGAACGTCAAGCGCCACGCATTCAATTTGGGAACAAAATTTGCGACGACGCGACGCGCCATCTCGTCCAACGCAGCGGTCCCGGGAAAGAGCGACGCCGTATGGCCATCGTCGCCGAGGCCGAGAAGAATCAAATCGTGTTGATAAATTGGCTCACCGCGCCCGGTGGCGATGGCGTTCAGTTGGTCTTCGTACTCCTGTGCTGCGATTTGCGGATCAATTTCGCCGCGCATACGGATGATCGATTTCTCAGGAACGGCAGCAGGCACAAAAAGATTTTCGCGCGCCATTCTGAAGTTGCTTTGCGGATCATCCGGCGGCACGCACCGCTCGTCTCCGAACGTGAAGCGAACCAACTCCCACGGAAGATCATGCGCCTCCACCGCAACCCGGGCGTAAACAGGGGCCGGAGTATTCCCGCCTGAGAGCGCGATTCTAAATTCGTTGCGCTCGGCCATAGCTTTGCGTGCGCGCTCGAGAATGAAGTTAGCGGCGTCAGCAACGAAATTCTTAGCGCGGATGACTGTTGGGACAGCGCTCACGCTGGTTCCCACTCAAACCGCGCAGTGCGCCTGGCCGCGTTTCTGCAGGTAACGCTGATGATACTCTTCAGCGCGCCAAAACGTTGAAGCGGGTTCGACCTGTGTCACGATTGGGCGATTGAACCGGCCGCTCTTCCCCAGTTTTTCTTTCGAAGCGTTGGCGGAGGCCTCTTGCTCAGGGGAATGATAAAAAATTACCGATCGATACTGCATGCCAACATCCGGCCCCTGCCGGTTCAGCGTAGTAGGGTTATGGTTCGACCAGAAAACATCCAGAAGTTCGTCATAGCTGACCTGTGACGGATCGAACTCCACCTCCACGACCTCGGCGTGTCCGGTCTTGTCGGTGCAAACATCCTGATACGTCGGATTCTGCTGTGTTCCCCCCGCATACCCGACGCTGGTGGCCAAAACACCTTTTACATTGCGAAAAGTCTCTTCCACTCCCCAGAAACAACCTGCGCCGAACGTAGCTTTCTCCGTTTGCATGCGAACACGATGAAACGATTAGACCACGTGCGCAACAAAATGCTTGTCGGCAATCGCTGCTTGACTTGGAAGCCTCGCTCTCATTTGCATATTAGGTCTAATAGCGGTCGGTTGAGATCGCTGTCACTGCAAATCCTTAACCGTAATGAACAATTCTGCCACGACCCTTCAGCAAATCCGTCCGTTGCTGCCTGTACGGCTTTTCAATGGATTTGGAGCACTGCTGGAAAAGAGCCGAATTCCATCGACTCGAATGTTTGCGACGGACTTGATTGAGACTGCAAAACGACGCTGCGGTCTCGATGATTTTGGCGAGGGCGATTTTTTTGAAGCGCTATCGCGGTTGCTTGAATCATGCCAGGACGAGGCGCGGCTCAATCTGATCGGAAAAATTGCGCTGAAGACCGATGTTCTGGAGACTTTGTGCGCGCGTTTGAAAATCGAACGGGACCGGCGGCTCTTCCCAAATATTACGCGCCAGGAAATCCGCGAACCGCTCTTTATCATAGGGTTGCCTCGCAGTGGCACAAGCGTGTTGCATCGCCTGCTCTCCGCAGATCCGGAGCATCGATGTCCCTTGATGTGGGAAGTGAGATCGCCGTCTCCACCTACGCGCGCCCATGAGAAACGCCGGATTCAGAGCGCGACGCAAAGTTGTAAGTTCTTTAACTGGTTAGTACCGACCTTCCGCTATGTGCACGTGGTGGGTGCTGAACTCCCGCAGGAGTGCGTCAGCCTCATGACTCCGACATTTCTTAGCGATCAGTTTGATGCGATGTATTATGTGCCGTCGTACCGCGCCTGGTTTTTCCGGCAGGATTTGCGGCCGGCATACGAATATCACCGTCGTTTTCTTCAACATCTGCAGTTTCGGCGAGGTGCTCACCGGTGGATCTTGAAAGCGCCTACTCACATGTTTGCCATGCCGTCGTTGTTGTCCGTTTATCCGGATGCGCTGTTCGTGCAGACCCACCGAACGCCCGTCGATTCGATGGCGTCCGTCTCGAGTCTGGTGACGATTCTTCGCAGCGCTTTCAGCGATGCCGTTGATTCGTTTACGGTGTCTCGGGAGGCAATCCATTACTGGTCCGAAACGATGAAGAAGTTTTTGCGTGAGCGCGATCGTCTGGCAAACAATCGCATCTGCGACATTCAATATGACGAGATTCGTCGCGAACCCATTCGCGCAGTTCAGCGGATCTACGAATATTTCGGCTGGTCGCTGTCGCACGAAGCAGAGCGACGCATGCGCGTACTCGTTGCCAGTCAGGCCAAGAGACAATCCGCCAACCATCGATACGATCTATCGCAGTTTGGTTCCTCCGCCGGAGAAGTGCTCAGTGTGTTCGCGACATATTGTCAGCGATTTGGTTTAGCTCAGCCAGGCGGTGTACAGCAGAAGCAAGCAGCGCGCTCGATCGCCCGATCTGATGCAGAAGACACAATTCGTGGATGACCTTTGAAGCTATCCGTCTGATCCGCACTGATCATCCGAGTTTGCCGGGACATTTTCCAGGCGCGCCTCTGGTGCCCGGAGTAGTAATTCTCGACGAAGTAATCGCAGCGCTGGCTGAATGGCGGGAGAACTCGCAGCTCAGCGGCATACGACTGGTGAAGTTCCTTGCGCCACTCCAGCCGGAACAGGCATTCACGATTTCTCTTTCCCTGAGAAATGAGCACGCCGCGGAGGTCAATTTTTGCTGCCGCGCGGAAGACCGCGTAATAGTCGAAGGTCAACTTGAAGTCGCTTGGGGAGCATAATTAGTCGATGAACGCGCCGTTGCTTGACGCGCCAAAATTTGAAACCGGGCGGAGCGACCCGCGGCTCGCCGAATGTCTCAAGGAATTTCCGCCAGCGATATTCAGCGAGCGCTTGTATCAAAGTATCGAGCTGATGGAGCGCTACAGCATCGAACTGGCTGTCGATTTGTTAGGACGATTGAACCTGGTGGAACAGCTTGGCGCGTGGCGATCTGCTGACGAGCTTTGCAGCGTTCTCGGTTTTCAGTCGCGCTTCAGGCTTCCCTTACATTGGATTCTAACGCGCCTCGTAGAAACCGGCTGCGTCGAGGTGCAAAGTGACAGCGGGACCCGCTGCTATCGCTTGCGGAAGACGCCATGGCAACCTGATCTCAAATGCTTGCGCGCCCTCGCGCTCGACATTGATCCCGGGAACGCGGCAACCCTGGATTTGCTGGACCATGCCGCAAGGCTTTATGGGATTGTTGCGACCGGCGAAAAAAGCGGTGATCAAAATCTGCTCGGACCTCAAGGCGTCCCGCTGTGGCTCAACTATTTTCACAACGACAATCTGACCTACGCGGTAAACAACTGGGTGGGTGCTGCTGCAGCCGCGGATCGTCTTTCCTCCCAATCGACGCTGCGAGTTCTGGAAATCGGCGCTGGCACGGGCAGCGCGACAGAGATTTTGCTAAGGCTACTCGGTGAATGCGACCTTTTGCCGCGACTTGAACGCTATGTCGTTACCGAACCGAACGCGTATTTCCGGCGCTGCAATCAACGCAAATTAGCGCCGCAATATCCGAACCTCCCGCTGGAATGGACGACGGTCGATCTCGATTTGCCGTGGAGCGAGCAAGGGATTGCCCCAGGAGTATTCGATCTCGTGTACGCTGTTAACGTCATGCATATTTCGAAGAATCTCCTTTTTAGCTTGAACGAAGCGCGCTCGGCGCTTGCTGCGGGTGGTTGGCTCGTCATCGGGGAATGCGTGCGGCCTTACGATAATCAACCGATGTATCCCGAACTCATGTTTCAAATTCTGGACAGTTTTACTAATGTGGAAACAGATCCGGAAATTCGTCCAAACCCCGGCTTTCTGACTGCCGAGCAATGGCGGCGCGCTTTTTCGCGAGCGGGCTTCACGCGTACGGAGATTTCGCCCGATATCGAGCGAATCCGCGAGATCTACCCGCATTTTTTCACCGGCGCGATTTGCGGACAGAACACGGGAACCGCAGAATGATTTCGGAAATTCTCAGCCCCAAGCGTTCGGAAGCAGATCGCTGGGTGAGTGTGCCGGAGCGCGGCACACCGGCGTCGCTGGGAGTGATCGCCTGGATCGCGGAGCGCGTCGGTCGGCCGCTAGCGAGGGTGCTGCTATTTCCGATCACAATTTACTTCCTGATCACCGCACGTACGGCGCAGCGGGCGTCTCGCGACTTCCTGAAACGGACGCGCGGCAGTTCGGCTCATTGGTGGAACGTGTTGCGACATTTTTATTATTTCGCCGCTACGATTCTGGACCGCGTTTATTTGTTGCGCGGTGAATTCGACCGGTTCTGCGTCACTATTCATGGGAAAGAACTGTTGCAGCGCCAACATGAAAACGGCAAGGGCTGCATCTTGTTAGGCTCTCACCTGGGCAGCTTCGAAGTGTTACGGGCGCTCGGGGTAATGCAGCGAGGCTTTTCGCTCAAGGTGTTAATGGACACGGCGCATAATCAGAATATCAGCCGGTTTTTCGATAGGCTAAATCCCACGATTGCGGACACGGTAATCGCACCCGACCGACCGGATACATTGATCAGGGCCAGGGAGAGTCTGGATGCGGGCTACTTCGTCGGGATGTTAGGCGATCGCGTTTTCGGCGCCGACAAGACAACGCGCTGTGACTTCCTTGGCGCGCCTGCCACCTTGCCGGCCGGCCCGATGTTGCTTGCCGCCATGATGCATTGCCCCGTCATTTTGTTCTTCGGCCTCTACCGCGGCGGGAATCGCTACGACATTCACTTCGAACATTTCGCCGACGAGATCGTGTTGAATCGGGAGCATCGGGTAGAGGAGATTCAGTCGTGGATGCAGCGCTACGTCGCGCGGCTGGAGCATTATGCGCGTCTGGCGCCTTACAACTGGTTCAACTTTTATTCGTTCTGGGACTGAACAAAAAAGAACTGCCGACCAAACACACGAACAGACACGAAAATTTCGCGGATAGACAATACCGAATCCTTTGTATTTTTCGTGTGTTTCGTGGGCGATCGCCGCTGGCGAATCGCGTCGGGTTTCTGCAATGGCGAATTATATTGTAATCAACAAAGCGGAAATTCGCACGCTGATCCCCCACTCCGATCTGATGTGCCTGGTGGATGAAGTCGTGCAGTGGGACGATCGATCGATCGCGTGCGTCAGTAATACGCATCGTGATCCGGCAAACCCGTTGCGCCGTCAGGGGCGTTTGTCCGCCGTACACGCCTTCGAATATGGTGCGCAAGCGGCGGCTGTTCACGGCGGTTTGCGGGCGCGCGCTGCGGGTACGAATGCGCCACCCGGATATCTGGCTGCGTTACGGGACGGACGCTTACACGTAACACGACTAGATTACATTCATTTGCCGCTTCGAATTTTGGCGACGCGTCTTTACGGCGAAGGCGCAAACACGGTTTACGAGTTTATCCTTTCGGCCGCGACAGTTCTCATAGCCGAGGGCCGGGTGACCATCGTGCAACGCGCGTGAGAGCGCGCTGAGGACAGCGCACGCTACAGCACGCAGTGAAAATGTAGTGTCCGCTGTCCTCAGCGGATTTTATACCTCACATCGCGATGCCGCCATCGACACACAGCACTTGGCCCGTAATGTAAGCGGCTTCTGGCGACGCGAGGAATTCCACCGCGGCGGCAATCTCTTCCGGCGTTCCGGTTCTGCCGAGTGGGATTTTGCTGTGAATCGTATCCTTAACTTGATCGGATAGCCCGACGGTCATGTCGGTTATGACAAAACCCGGCGCCACGGCATTGACGGTGATATTGCGGCTGGCCAGCTCGCGCGCGAGCGATTTGGTTAGCCCGATCAAGCCTGCCTTGCTCGCCGCGTAATTTGTCTGACCGGCGTTGCCCATCAAACCGATCACAGAGCTGATGTTGATGATGCGGCCGTTGCGCTGCTTGGTCATCGCGCGAACTAACGCGTGGATAAAACTAAACGCGCCTCGCAAATTGGTGTTGATGACAGCATCCCAATCTTCGAGAGACATTCGCATTGCAAGCGCGTCGCGCGTCACACCCGCATTGTTCACCAGGATATCGGCCCGACCAAAATCCTCGAGAATCCGAGCGCCGATTTTTTGCACAGCTGCATGATCTGCGACATCGACTGCGTAAGCTCTCGCGGAATCTGCACGCAGTCCATTGATTTCGTCAGCGACATTCTTCGCGTTTTGCTCCGTTCGGCTTATGCACGCGACCCGCGCGCCTTCGTTGGCGAACCGCAATGCGATAGCGCGACCAATTCCCCGCCCTGCTCCGGTGACAACTGCAACCTGACCTTCAAATCTCATATCGCTGTCCACTTGTAACCACTAATGCACGCGAATAAACACGAATTTGCTCGCCGAATCACTCTTCATTCATGTCATTGATACCAGTCTTTGAAGGATATGCTCTCTGGGTCGAGATCACCAATCCCTGGGTACGGCCAATGCAAAGCCGTTCGTTTTACGCCGAAGGAAAGCCCTACAGTGTGCGCTACGACCAGGTGAACGCGATGTTGTTAAATGAGTTTTTAAAAGAGCACCAGAAAGTGCAGCAACAGGAAGCCGCCATTGCGCAGCTGAAGGCCGATGCTGCAAATCAAGAGGCTGCGATGGGCGAGCTCAAGACAACACTCGAAACCGTGGTATCACGTCTCAACAAGCACGAATCAAAAATCGAACGGGTAACTGATCGGTTTGAGCTGAGTAAGCCAGCAACGCAACTGGCTGTGAACCAGCCTTAACGGCGCATTGTAGTGGACGGGAATTCCGCTGAGGACAGCGAACGCTACAGCCCTGTGTTCCCGGCTACTCCACGGCTCCGTAACGCCGTTGGCGGCGGCCGAATTCTTCGACTGCGGCGATTAGATCTTGCTTTTTGAAGTCAGGCCACAGCTTTGGCGTGACGTACATCTCCGTGTAGGAAGTTTGCCAGAGCAGAAAATTCGAGAGCCGCATTTCGCCGGACGTGCGGATAAGGAGGTCGGGATCGGGATAGTAACGCGTGTAAAGATGTTTGCTGAACATCGCCACATCGATCATCGCCCTGTCGATATGCCCCAGTTCGATGGCGCGAAGCAAACTTTTGATGCCGTCGATAATCTCTAGTCGGCCGCCGTAGCTAAGTGCCAGGATGAGCGTGAGACCAGTGTCGCCGGCAGTTTGCTCGATACTTTTGTGAAGTTGTTCCTGGGCGCTCTGGGGCAGATCAGTCAAGCGGCCAATGGCTTGAAGACGCACATTCTTCTCGAGCAATTCTGGCGTTTTCTCCTTCAAGAATTTTTCCAGCAAACGCATCAGCGCGATAATTTCAGTTCTGGGGCGTTGCCAGTTTTCAGCGGAAAACGCGTAAAGCGTGAGGTATTCTACTTTTAACTCTCCGCAACCTTCGACACATTCTCGAACCGCCTGGGCACCGGCTTCGTGGCCTTTGATGCGAGGCAGTCCGCGCGACTTCGCCCAACGGCCGTTGCCATCCATGATTATGGCGATGTGGCGGGGAACAGTTTTAATGCTCGATGACATTTAACAGCCCCTTAACATCTGGAATCTGTTGCCGAGAGGCAAGTGGCGCGGGTTTTGCCAATGACGAAATCGGAATGACGAATGATCGAACTGCGAACTTTTTTCGGTGTTCGTGCTTCGAGTTTATTTCGTCATTCGGCATTCGTGCTTCGTCATTCTGTAGCAGTGGAAATCGGAGCAGTTCTTGACGAGTTCACAATACGATTGTCTCCCCGCGCGTGGGACCGACGCTCACCATGGAGAGTTTTGCACCGGCCAGTTCCGAGATGTATCTGACATATTTTCTCGCGGCTGAAGGAAGCTGCGAAAATTTGCGTGCAGCGTGTATGGACGATTTCCAGCCAGCGACTTCTTCGTAGACCGGCTCGCAATTTGCGAGTTGAGCTGCGTCACACGGCGGAACATCCAGCCGTTTTCCGAGTAGCTGGTAGCCAACACAAATGCGAATTGGATCGACCTGATCTAATCCATCCAGGTTGGTGATCGCGATCTCGTCGATTCCGTTGATCATGCCCGCGTAACGAATCGCCACAGCATCGAACCAACCGCAGCGGCGTTTGCGTCCCGTTGTCGCGCCGAATTCGCGGCCAAGATTGTGAAGCATCTGCGCCAATTGCGCGTCCTCCGTAGGCAGTGCACCATCCCCTACTCGCGTCGAGTAGGCCTTCATCACGCCGACGACACGATCCATTCGATGCGGTGGCACGCCTGTGCCGGTGCACGCGCCGCCCGCTGTCGTGTTTGAGGAAGTTACATACGGATACGTGCCGTGGTCGATATCGAGGAACGTTCCCTGCGCGCCTTCGAACAAGATTTGTTTGCCTCGATCCATCGCCCGGTGCAGGTAAACCACGGTGTTCGTCACGTAAGGCCGCAATTTTTCGCCAGCAGCAAGATACGTTTCGTTCACATCGCGAAAACTGATCGGCTTCGCACCGAGCGCCTGAAGGATTCTATTGTTCTCGATGATCTTGGCCTGCAATTTTTTCGAGAACACAATCGGCTGCATCAGATCAGACATACGCAAGCCCGTGCGTGCTGCCTTGTCTCCGTAGGCTGGGCCAATTCCGCGTTTGGTGGTGCCGATCCGGCCGCGGCGCAGCTCGCGCTGCTCGTCGAGGATCCGGTGATACGGTAGAACCAGATGCGCGCAATCGCTGATGAGCAGGTTTTTGTCGATGTTGACTCCTAATTTGCGCAAGCCATCCATCTCGGTCACAAGCGCGACTGGATCGATAACCACGCCGTTTCCGATCACGCAGACTTTGCGATGCCGCAGGATTCCCGACGGAATCAAATGGAGCACATATTTCACGCGGCGGTGGATGACTGTGTGCCCGGCATTATTGCCGCCCTGGCTGCGGACAACGATGTCCGCCCGCGCCGTAAGCACGTCAATAATCTTGCCTTTGCCCTCGTCGCCCCACTGCATCCCGATCAAAATTGTGTTCGCCATGTGAAATCGAAAATGGGCAAAAAATTTTCCCGACGGCATCCTCCGGGACACAGTCGGGACTTGCCCACAGATAATAAGTTAGCGGCATCGCCGCGCAACAGATTTTGCAATTTAGGCGCTTCTTATTCCGTGCGGTCGGAATCGACAGGTAGCGCCGCTTTGGATTTGCCAGCTGACGGCGTGCAGAGGACTGCCCGCCCTACCTCAGCTCGCCGCTAGCTACCGCTCATCTTCCCTCAGGGAGAAGGGCTCGGCGCTTCTCGTCCGGATTCCATCATTGTGGGCCGAATCGGGCCCATTCCCTCGATGTTTGTACCTCGTGATCTGGAGGGACGAGGCGAACTCCTTTGCTCAACTGGTGTTTCTCTTTTCACGGGCCTGGGAGTTTCAGCAACAGTGGGATTCGGCATCGGAGCGCTCTCGACATCCGGCTCACGCGTTTTCGTTGATTGCGAAACAGATCGGTCGTTCGATCCTTCCGCAGCGCGTGCCCCAGCCGCTCGCATTTCTTCAAGCGTGAGTGTTGCAGGGACGGACTTCTTCTCGCGCGGCTTGGGTTTGTGTGGCGCTGGTGTCGGGGATTCTGAAGCAAGCTGTTCAGAAGGCTGCGGTGTTTGCGTGGGAAGGTCGGCTTTTTTCTCGCGGGCAACGATTACTTCCTGTGCATGTATTTTCCCGATGAAAATGGCGCCGCAGAGTACTGCCCGGAAAAATCGTTTCAGCATGATGCCGCCTGATAAACGATTTATCCCATTCACAGGCCCTCGTTCATGAGACGTTGCCGAATTCAGCCAGGCGGGCGCTGCTGCACCTGAATCACCGGCAACGGAAAGCGCAACCGCAATTCGTTTTCCAGGTAAATCTCGACGTGATGCATGCCGTATTGTTGAAACTGCACGCCGCCAAAATAATGGACGTTGGTCGCGTGGCCCTCCATCTCTTTCAGCACAAACTCGACCTCCGCCTGCGCGACTACCTGCTGTTCGTCCACGCCTACGAGGCGAGATTTTTGGTGAAATGTGCCGGAGCCGCTGCACCAACGGGTCCAGATGCAGAGGCGAAAATAATTGATAGGTAATGAGGGCGCCGGGATCACACTCAGCACGCCCACGAGGGTTTGCATGCCGTTAACTTCACAGCGGACGTCCTCGCAAATGACCGCGCTTTGCAGGTCGGGAAGAATGCCGTCGGGTTCCATATTAGCTGATCACATCATTCCACGCATCAACAGCGTCAACAATCCGAGACCGAGCACAATCCGATAAACCGCAAACGGCACAAATCCCCGGGCGCGCACCCAGTTCATGAACCATGCCACGACTGCCAGCGCGACGAAAAACGAAACCACAAATCCAATTGCGAGCACGATCCATTGATGCGGAGTGATTGTTAGCGGCGCAATCTCCGCTTCGTGATGGTGCGGTATCACGCTCTTCAGAAAATCGTATCCCACGGCGACCGCCATTGTCGGCATCGAAAGAAAAAACGAAAATTCAAGTGCCGCCGGACGTGACATGCCGGCGATTTGTCCGGCAGCAATCGTGGACATTGAGCGCGACGTGCCTGGAAAGATAGCAGAGAGAATTTGCGCTGCGCCGATCCAGACCGCCTGCGGCAGTGTCATTTCCTCCATGTGCATCGTTCGTGGCCGAGTGAAAACGGCGTCAACGATCCACATGATGATCCCGCCGATGAGCAGCGCCATAGCCATCACCCAGAGAGATGCGTGAAGATGGTGCGATTGCCGCGTTCGCCCTTCGGAAACGTGCGAACAAACCGCATAATGCGACCCCAAAAATAAACCGGCAAAGCGAGAATCGCTCCGAGTTGGATCACGATCGTGTACATTTTCCAGAACCCATCATGCAGATCGATATGCAGCAGCGCTTCGCAGATACGCAAATGCGCGGTCGAACTCACAGGAAGAAATTCGGTCAGCCCTTCGACGATGCCGAGAAAGACGGAGAGTAAGTAGTCGTACATTCGTTAAACCGTTGAAGCGTTGAAGCGTTGAAGCGTTAAACGGTTAAGCAAATTCCGTTCTCTGATCTTTGACCTCTGACCTCCGATGTCCGACTTCTGACCTCCGAACTCTGATCTGTGACGCTCCGCACTCACAGCGCCTCCATTCCCCGTTCACCGGTTCGGATGCGCACCGCTTCTTCCACCTCGGTCAGAAATATTTTGCCGTCGCCGATTTTTCCGGTCTTGGCTTTCTCGAGAATCGCTTCGACTGCGCGCTGAGCACGATCGTCGGCGATCACGATCTCGAATTTTATTTTTGGAAGGAAATCCACCGTGTACTCCGTGCCGCGATAAATCTCGCTGTGTCCCTTCTGCCGGCCAAATCCTTTTACCTCGCTCAGAGTCATTCCTTCGACGCCTGCTGCGATTAACGCTTCTCGCACCGGCTCGGCCTTGAATGGTTTAATGATGGCCTCGATTTTTTTCACCGCGGCAAATTAAACCCGGCTTTCAAATCGCAAGCAATCCTTCTTTCGCTCCTCGCTCGCCGAAAAATTCATGGGGTTGGCGAACTTTCCCCCTCGACACGTGCGTCCCATTTTTGCGAGCTTTCAGCCATGAAAACATCAATGCCACGAGTTCTCACGACATTAGCTTTCCTCTGTCTGGCGGCTGTTGGACAAAAAGCGCTAGCCGTTGTCCCGGCACCGGACGGATGCTACCCCGGATACACGACAGCCGAAGGGTGCAAAGCTGTTAACTCTTTGACGAGTGGCCTTGGAAATACAGGACTGGGTTGGTATTCGCTCTTCAGCAATACTACCGCCAATTTCAATACCGGTGTTGGCGGTGGGACGCTCACCCTCAACAACGGGGATTCCAATACCGCAGTTGGTGCTGCGGCGTTGTTGCTCAACACCACCGGCTTCCAAAATACAGCGACTGGAGCAGATGCGCTTCTGTACAATGACGACGGCTATGCAAATACGGCCAATGGGGTCTCCGCTCTTCTCTCTAATGCCCATGGCGCTGCCAACAGCGCGTTCGGAGCTTTTGCGTTGTACTTCAATAGCGACGGCGACAACAATTGCGCCTTTGGTTACGGTGCGCTGCAGTCCAACGATGCCGGATTTGACAATACGGCGGTGGGGGTTGGCGCGCTTGATGCCAATGTAGATGGAAGTTTTAATACAGCTGCGGGGGCTGGTGCGCTTGCTAAAAACACAGGCGGTGTCCAAAACAACGCCGTCGGCGGCTTGGCACTCGGTTCCTGCAACGGTTCGGAGAATACTGCCGTCGGTCATTCCGCAGGCGGTAACCTCACAACGGGCGACGGGAACGTGTACGTCGGCGCAGGCGTACAAGGCGTTGCTGACGAGGCGAACCACACATACGTCCGCAATATTAACACAACGCCAGTAAGTGGTGGCGGAACCGACACCGTGACCGTCAACTTAAGCACCGGCTTGCTTGGTCACCTCAGTTCTTCGCAACGTTACAAAGAAAATGTCAAGCCAATGGAGAACACGAGTGAAACGCTCTACCAGCTTAAGCCCGTCACCTACCGCTACAAAAAGGAGATCGATTCGACCCAGTCACCTGCCTTTGGCCTCATTGCTGAGGAAGTGGCAAAGGCGAACCCCGATCTCGTGGCGCGCAATGCCGAAGGCCAGCCCGAGAGCGTGCACTACGAAATGGTGAACGCGATGTTGCTCAACGAATTTCTCAAGGAGCACAAGGCTTTTCTCGAAGAGCGAAGCAAAGTGCAGAATTTGGAAGCAGCACTCCGCGCAGTAAACCAACGGTTGAACGAGCAAGAGGCAAAAATCGAAAGAGTCAGAGCGCAGAACGAGGTGAGCACGGCGACTCCGAAAACGGCGAGCAATTAAGGCTGCCCGCGAATCGCGCGCAATTGACAGTAGCGCATGCCTCCGGCTTGCGGTGCAGTAGATCACAAGCGAGACGCATGTGCTACTCTTTGCGTTAGTTCGCCTGATTCGCGCGGGCAGCAATCCCCTTTCCAAGCTGATCTCCGAAGCCAAAAGCGACGCGAGGACGCGTGCGCACTCCAACAGCACTTCGTGCGAATTTTATGAGAGACGGCCTATCATCACATTTTGCGGCCGAATTTTTTCTCCAATTCGACAAGCGAAATCTGGATCATGGTTGGCCGCCCGTGGGGACAGCAGTAAGGGAGATCGCAGTCGAGCAAATCCCGGATCAATTTTTCCACCTCAAGATAACGCAACGGATCATTGGCTTTGACCGCGTGACGGCAAACGCTCTTCGCGATCATTTCTTCCCCCAACCGCATCGCTGAAGCGCTGTTGCCGGCGCTCTTGAGATCGTCAATGACTTTACGCATGAATTGCGCCGCGTCCGACACATCCAGGAAGCTGGGAAGACTGTCGATCTTGAACGTGTCCGGACCGAAACTCTCAATTCCGATTCCCATCTTTTGCAGAACCGAAAGATTCTGCTCAATCCAATCTGCGTCGCGCGGCGGCACGTCGAATGTTTGCGGCAGAAGCAACTTTTGCGTGGGCACCCCCTGCTCTTCCATTCTTCGCCGCAATTCTTCGAAGAGGACCCGCTCGTGCGCGGCGTGTTGATCCACCAGGACAAGGCCGCTCGCATTTTCCATCAGGACATACAGCTTGCTGAGGACACCGATGATCTCGAATTGCTGCTGATGAGCTTTTCCGATACGGCCTTGTAGGGCAAGCGCCTCGCTTGCCGAATCGACGGGCGTGGTTGGCACGCGAGGCGCGTGCCCTACAATGTCTTGCCCTGCTGCCCGACCGGAGTCAACGCCTCCGGCTACAGGTGCACCGAGGTGCGGCAACTCGCGATTGGTTTCTTTCGGAGCGAATACCTCGGATCTCAACGTTAAATCGGGAGCCGGTTTCCCGGGAGCAGCAGTGGATGCCCGGACCGGTGCACTAAATTTTTCCTGCCAGTCAGCGCGAGCGTCTTCCAATGTTTGCTGAATGCAGCGAACCACCGCTTCGCGCACGCCTTTGGGATCGCGAAAACGGACCTC
>WNGA01002756.1_pt1 | contig 38323 bp, 30 predicted proteins | sample 5400061 | NCBI WGS metagenome assembly WNGA01 (sample SAMN13153366, study PRJNA577476) | soil metagenome | isolation source: 100 cm soil or saprolite under grassland replicate 2 | place: USA:California | collected 2016-06-15
AACACCCTGCACGTCCGCTTGCCCGCCGAGCTTGCCTTCGGTGCCGACCTCGCGCGCCACACGCGTGACTTCCGCCGCGAACGACCGCAGCTGGTCGACCATCGTGTTGATCGTGTTCTTGAGCTCCAGAATCTCGCCCTTGACGTCGACGGTGATCTTCTTCGAAAGGTCACCGGTTGCCACTGCGGTGGTCACCTCCGCGATGTTTCTCACCTGCGCGGTCAGGTTCGACGCCATCGAGTTGACGGATTCGGTCAAGTCCTTCCACGTGCCGGCGACACCTTGCACGTCGGCCTGACCGCCGAGCCGCCCTTCGGTGCCGACCTCGCGCGCCACGCGCGTGACTTCCGAGGCAAACGAGGACAGCTGGTCGACCATCGTATTGATCGTGTTCTTGAGCTCCAGAATTTCGCCCTTGACGTCCACGGTGATCTTCTTCGACAGATCGCCGGTTGCCACTGCGGTCGTCACTTCCGCGATGTTGCGCACTTGCGCCGTCAGGTTCGACGCCATCGAGTTGACCGACTCGGTCAGGTCCTTCCACGTGCCGGCGACACCTTGCACGTCGGCCTGCCCGCCGAGCTTGCCTTCGGTGCCGACCTCGCGCGCGACGCGCGTGACTTCCGAAGCGAACGAGGACAGCTGGTCGACCATCGTGTTGATCGTGTTCTTGAGCTCGAGAATCTCGCCCTTGACGTCCACGGTGATCTTCTTCGACAGATCGCCCGACGCGACCGCCTTCGTGACGTCCGCGATGTTGCGCACCTGGCCCGTCAGGTTCGACGCCATCGAGTTCACCGACTCGGTCAGGTCCTTCCATGTGCCGGCGACGCCTTGCACATCGGCCTGGCCGCCGAGGCGCCCTTCGGTGCCGACCTCGCGCGCCACCCGCGTCACCTCGGAGGCGAACGAGCGCAGCTGGTCGACCATCGTGTTGATCGTATTCTTCAGCTCGAGAATCTCGCCCTTGACGTCCACCGTGATCTTCTTCGACAGGTCGCCGCCGGCGACCGCTTTGGTCACGTCGGCGATGTTGCGCACCTGCCCCGTCAGGTTCGACGCCATCGAGTTGACCGAGTCGGTCAGGTCCTTCCACGTGCCGGCAACGCCCTTCACGTCGGCCTGCCCGCCGAGGATGCCTTCGGTGCCGACCTCGCGCGCCACCCGCGTCACCTCGGACGCGAACGACGACAGCTGATCGACCATCGTGTTGATCGTGTTCTTGAGCTCGAGAATCTCGCCCTTGACGTCGACGGTAATCTTCTTCGACAGGGAGCCGTTCGCCACCGCCTTCGTCACGTCGGCGATGTTGCGCACTTGCGCCGTCAGGTTGCCGGCCATCGAGTTGACCGAGTCGGTCAGGTCCTTCCACGTGCCCGACACGCCTTCGACACGCGCCTGCCCGCCGAGCTTGCCTTCGGTGCCGACCTCGCGCGCCACCCGCGTCACCTCGGAGGCGAACGAGCGCAATTGATCGACCATCGTGTTGATCGTGTTCTTCAGCTCGAGGAATTCGCCCTTGACGTCGACCGCGATCTTCTTCGACAGGTCGCCGGTGGCGACCGCCGTGGTCACATCCGCGATGTTGCGCATCTGCGCGGTCAGATTGCCCGCCATCGAGTTCACCGAGTCGGTCAGGTCCTTCCACGTGCCGGCCACGCCCTTGACCTTCGCTTGGCCGCCGAGCTTGCCTTCGGTGCCCACCTCGCGAGCCACGCGCGTGACCTCGGCCGCGAACGACCCGAGCTGGTCGACCATCTTGTTGACCGTCTTCGCCGTGCGCAGGAACTCGCCCTGCAACGGCTCGCCGTCGACTTCGAGCGCCATCGTCTGCGACAGGTCGCCCTGCGCGACGGCGCCGATCACGCGCGCCGTTTCGCTGGTCGGATGCACGAGATCGTCGATCAGCTGGTTCACCGCGTCGATCGAGTCGCGCCAGAAGCCGGTCACGTCGCCGAGCGAGCCGCGCTTGCCGAGCTTGCCTTCCTTGCCGACCACACGTGACAGCCGCTCGAGCTCGTGCGCCATCCGATCGTTGCGCTCGACGACATCGTTGAATACATCGGCGACTCGACCGAGCATTCCGGGCCACTCGGCCGGCAACCGTACCGAACTGTCGCCTCGCTTGAGCGCGTTGAGCGCCCCGAGGATCACCGTTATCTCATCAGCGGGAAGGATGGCGCGCTCGACGACTTGCATGGTCGATCTCCGAATGTGCGCGGGGCGCACCAAGCCGACGCGATCGGACGATTTCCGCGAATCGCGGACCGACGAAAGCGTCACCGGGCACGACGCCTTACGCGAGATCGCGACGATTGGACGCGAACGCGCAGCTCGCTATCGCAAGCGGGATAACTATAAGGCTGTGCGCGAAGCAAAGTCACGCGTGAACGACCATATTGTCGTCCCCTATCCGCCCGTCCGACGGACGGAGGAGCGGACCGGAAAAAACGGGCGTGACCCGCCTGGTTGCGGTTGTAACTATTACAACGCGCTGTTTCCTGCGCGCAACACGGCGTGCACGTGCGTTACGCGGGCGGGCGGCCGCCCGGCGCCCAGCGAACGAGAAACGCGCGCATCGCCGCCGGATCATAGGTGTTGCCCGACTCGAGCGCGCTCGTGTCCTGAGAATGCAGCAGCCGGCCGTCGGAATCGAGCACGAAGAAATGCGGATAGCCGCTGATTTTCGGCCAGCGCTTGAGCAACGCGGCGTTCGTATTCTCGGGCGACCAGTTGATCTTCAGCAGCACGTACCAGTTCTCGCGCAGCCGTTTGAGCTCGGCATTCCCGTTGAAGAAGCGGTCGAGGATATGGCACCACGTGCACCATTCGCCGCCGACATCGACGAGGACACGGCGACCGGTTGTCCGCGCGATTTCGAGCGCGGCGTCGAGGTCGCGCGCGGCGTCGCGCGCGGGATCGAACCGCTGCGGAAGCTCGGTGCCCGCAGCACGGCTCGCGTCGAGCGGCGCGAGCGCGAGCGCAATGGCGCAAATGCGAAGGAGCCGGCGACGACCGGGCGAGCACTGTTGAGTGCGCATGCCGCTATCGTATCAGCTGGTTCATCGACACGATCGGCAGCATGACGGCCAGCACGAGCACCAGCACGATCGCGCCCATCATTACGATCAGCGCCGGCTGCAGCAGCGCGGCGAACCACGTGAGCCGCCGTTCCGCCTCGCGCTCGAGCTCGCCTGCCGCCCGCTCGAGCATCGGCGCGAGCCGGCCGCTCGCCTCGCCGTTCGCGACAAGGTGCACGAGCACGGGTGCGAACACGCGCTGTTCCTTCAATGCACGCGCGAGCGAAACGCCTTCGCGCACGAGCGCGGACGCCGCGGAGGCCGCACGCACGATCGGCAACGCCCAGATCACGTCCTTCGCGGCATCGAGCGCGCGCAACAGCGGCGCGCCGCTCGCGACCAGGATCGCGAGCGTGCTCGCGAAGCGCGCGGTGTCGAGCGCGCCGACGAGACGCCCGGCGACGGGCATTCGCAGGATCGCCGCGTGGATGCGCAGGCGGATGCGCTCGATCCGATAGACGAGCGAAAAGCCGATCGCACCCGCGGCCAAGAACGCAAGCCACAACCACACCGTCGCGCGGAAGAACGCGCTCGTCGCGATCAGCGCCTGCGTGAGCCAGGGCAGCGTCTGCCGGCTCTGCTGATAGACGGCGACGACCTGCGGCACGACATAGAGCAGCAGCGCCGCGATCACCGCGATCGCGATCACGGTGACGAGCGCCGGATAGATGAGCGCGAGCGTGAACTTCTGCTTGAGCGCCTGCCGGCTCTCGAGATAGTCGGCGAGCCGCTCGAGCACGTCGGGCAGCCGGCCCGTCTCGGCGCCGGCCGCGACGAGCCCGCGGTACAGCGAGCCGAACGTGCGCGGCCAGCGTGCGAGCGCGCTCGCGAGCGGCTCGCCGGCCGCCACCGCCTGGCGAACCGCGCCGAACACCTTCGCGACCCGCGCGTCGTCGGCCTGCTCGGCGATCGCGGCGAGCGCCTGGTCGAGCGGCATGCCCGAATGCGCGAGGGTGGCGAGTTGCCGCGTGGTCAACGCGATCAGCGCCGGTGCGATCCGCAATCGCGACACTGCGCCGGCGTGCTCGCTCGCCACGCCGGCCGGCTCGATCGCCGTCGGGAACAATCCGTCGGCACGCAAGCGGTCGCGCACCTGCCGCGGCGTCTGCGCCTCGAGGATGCCGCTGCGCGACTTGCCACGCGCGTCGACCGCCTCGTAGCGGAACGGCGTCGTAGGGTTGCTGCTCATGCCTCGCGCGTGACGCGAACGAGCTCGGCGAGCGACGTGCGGCCCGATGCGAGCCAGCGCGCGCCGTCGCGGCGCATCGGCACCATGCCGGCCGCGCGTGCCGTCTCGCGCACGGCATGCTCCGGCACACGGTCGTGGATCAACCGCCGCTGCGCGTCGTCGACGACAAGGAGCTCGTAGATGCCGGTGCGGCCTCGATAGCCGGTCGCGTTGCAGGCGTCGCAGCCGGCCGCCGAATGCAACGCATCGATGTTTCCCGTGCCGAGTCCCGCGAGAAGCGCGCGCTCGCCGGCCGTCGGCGCCGCGGCCCGCCGGCACTGCGGACACAGCGTGCGCACGAGGCGCTGCGCGAGCACGCCGAGCAGGCTGGAGGCGAGCAGATAAGGCTCGACGCCCATGTCGGCAAGGCGCGTCACGGCGCTCGCGGCGTCGTTCGTGTGCAACGTCGCCAGCACGAGATGGCCGGTCAACGACGCTTGCACGGCGATCTGCGCCGTCTCGAGATCACGGATCTCGCCGATCATGATGACGTCCGGATCCTGCCGCAGGATCGCGCGCAGCGCGCGCGCGAACGTGAGATCGATCTTCGGATTGACCTGCGTCTGGCCGACGCCGTCGAGCGCGTACTCGATCGGATCCTCGACGGTCATCATGTTGACGCTGCCGCGCGGCAGCCTCGACAGCGCCGCGTACAGCGTCGTCGTTTTGCCGGAGCCGGTAGGGCCGGTGACGAGCACGATGCCGTGCGGCTCGCGGATCAATCGGTCCATCGTCGCGAGCGTCGGCTCGCTCATGCCGAGCGCCGTGAGATCGAGCTGCGCCGAGTCCTTGTCGAGAAGACGCAGCACGACGCGCTCGCCGGGTCCGGTCGGCAGCGTCGACACGCGCACGTCGACCTGCTTGTCGCCGAGCTTCAGCCCGATGCGGCCATCCTGAGGCAGCCGCTTTTCGGCGATGTCGAGGCTCGCCATGATCTTCAGCCGCGACACGAGCGCCGCGTGCAACGCGCGCGGCGGCTCGATGACGTCGTTCAGCACGCCGTCGATGCGAAAGCGCACCACCGAGCGATTTTCGTACGGCTCGAAGTGCAGATCGGACGCTCGCTCGCGCAGCGCCTGCAGCAGCAGCGCGTTGATCATCCGGATGACCGGCGCCTGCTCGCCGCTGTCGAGCAGATCCTCCGCCGGCGGCAGGTCCTGCATCAGCCGTGCGAGGTCGGTCTCGCGCGCGAGGTCGTCCGACCACTGCGCAACGCCGCCGGCGACGTTGTACACGCGCGCGAGCTCGGCGGCGAAGCGCTCGGCGTCGACCGCGCGCGTTCGAAGCGGCCGCTGCAGCACGCGCTTCAACTCGGCGATGCCGTCGATCGTGGCATCCGGCCGCGTGAGCACGACGACCGCATCGCCGTCTTCGGAGAGCGCGAGCACGCCGTGGGTGCGGGCGAACGCGTACGGAATGCGCGCGGCGAACGAGCCGCCGTTCGTGCGCGAGCTTTGAGCATCGGTCATGTTGCGACCCGGATCGTCGGGCGCGTCATCCGCCGCGGCAACGCTATCGCGGCGCTGCGCCGGGCGACGGCGCGGACGCCGGCGGAGGTGGCGCGGGCGGCGATGCCGCCGGCGCCGGCGCGCCGGGCATTCCGGGCGGCGGCAGCTGCGGATACGTCGGATCGTTCCAGAACGGTCGCGGCTGCGGCTGCATGCGCAGCTGTTCGCCGAGCAGGAAATCGTAGCGATCGACGGTAAGCGCGTTGGCGGCCGCGGCGCTGCGCACGACCGTCGGCTTCAGGAACACGAGCAGGTTCGTCTTCTGTCGCTTGCGCGTGTCGTAACGGAACAGATTGCCGAACACGGGCACGTCGCCGACGACCGGAACCTTGTCCGTGTTGTCGGTCAGCGAGTCCTGGATCAGCCCGCCGAGCACGACGATCTGGTTGTCGTCGACGATCACCGACGACTCGAGCGAGCGCTTGTTCGTGATGATGCCGGCGGGGTTGGTCTTGTCGTCGACACGCGAGACTTCCTGGTAGAGGACGAGCCGCACGCTGCCGCCTTCGGTGATCTGCGGCTTCACGCGCAGCGTCAGTCCGACGTCGCGCCGCTCGATCGTCTGGAATGGCGTCACGTTCGGATTCGCCGCCGTCGTCGTGTACTGGCCCGTGATGAACGGCACGTTCTGCCCGACGACGATCTTCGCTTCCTCGTTGTCGAGCGTGAGCAGCGTCGGTGTGGACAGGATGTTCGCGTTGGCGTCGCTTCCGAGCGCGCGCACGAGCGCGCCGAGGTTCGTGACGAGACCGAGGCCGGGAATAGAGACCGTGCCGTTGATCACGCCGAGGTTCAGCCCCTGCGCGACCGAGCCGAGGTTGATCGATGCGTCGATGATGTTCGTGCCGCTGCCGCGCGCGCCGAAGTTGGTGCCGCCGACACCTTGGAGGTTGTTGCGGCCCACACCCGAGAGTACCTGCCACTGGATGCCGAATTCGGCGGACTTGTCGCCGGTCAGCTCGACGATCAGCGCCTCGATGAACACCTGTGCGCGGCGGATGTCGAGCTTTTCGATCACGGCGCGCAGGTTGTTGTAGATCGGCTCCGGCGCCGCGATCAGCAATGCGTTGTTCGCCGTGTCCGCCTGGATCGTCGCGCCGCCGGCGGTGAACGCGGTTGCCGTCGGCGCGGGAGCGGGTGTCAGCGTCGGCGTCATCGGCGCACCGCTCGCGACCGGGCTCGACGCGGTGCCCGCGCCGGAAACCGTCGGCGACGCCGCGCCCAACGGCGGTCCGGTATCGCTGCCCGTCATCAGTGCGCGCAGCGTCTGCGCGACGCGCGCGGCTTCGGCATTCTTCAGGTAGATGATGAAGATGTTGCCGCCGGCGCGGCCCGGCGTATCGAGCTGCTCGACGAGCGAGCGCACACGCGCGGCACGCGACGGGCTGTCGCTCCGGATCAGCACGCTGTTCGAGCGCGGGTCGGCGATGATCACGGTTCGCTGCTGCGCTTCGGGCGTTGCGCCGGGCTCGGCGATCAAGCGCGAAAGCATCGGCACGAGATCGATCGCCGACGCGTTGCGAACGGGAACGACGAGCGGCTCGCCTGCCGGCGGCTGGTCGAGCGAGGCGATGATCCGCTCGATGCGCTTCAGGTTTTCCGCGTAATCGGTGATGACGAGCGCGTTCGACGCCGGATAGGCCGCAATCGTGTTGTTCGGCGTGATCAGCGGCCGCAGCACGTTGACCAGTTGCGTGGCCGATTCGTTACGAAGCGTGATGACTTCGGTAACGAGCCGATCGCCGCCGGCGGCCACTGCGCCGTGTCCGACCGGGCCGCCCTGCTGCTTCGCTTCCGCTTCGGGAACGATCTTGACGATACCGTCGGTCTCGATCGCCGCCACGCCTTGCAATCGCAATGCCGACAGAAGTGTTGGATAGACGAGGGCGCGCGGCACCGGCCGCGTCGAAATGATGTTGATCTGCCCCTTGACGCGCGGATCGATGATGAAATTCTTGCCGGTGATCTCGGCGACGGCTTTTATCACCGCTTCGATGTCGGCGTTGACGAAGTTGAGCGTCACCGGCTCGTCGGCGGCGCGGACCGCGAGCGGCGCGCCGAGCGCGCATGCGGCAAGCAGCAGCATGACGGCCGACGCGCCGATGCCCCGCCGAGGCCGGTCGGCGGTGCCGGATCGTGGACGGATCGTCGCGCTCGAAGCGGAGGCCGCTCGCATAAAATTGCCCAAACGGGCCATCACCGCGCGATTTCGCGGCCGCCGGCCGATTTCGGGAATAATAGCATGCAGGTCCGCAGCAAGCGGTCGGGCCGCCGGCGTCATTGAATCCAAACGGCCGGGCGCCCGCATCCAATAGGCGCGATCGTTTCTTTTACGGAGAATCCATGAACGGATCCGTCGTCCCGGCCGATCGGACACTGCTTCGGCGGCTCGTGCTCGGTGCCGCGTTCCTGCTCGCGCTGGCCGTGTGGTCGGTGCCCAGGACGCCGACCGTGCATGCGCAGCCGACACCTTCCGCGGCGACCAAAGCGGCGCCGGCCGCTGCCGACAAGGCGCAAGCCGACGGCGAGGCTGCGAGCGGGGAAAAAGGCGCGCCGAGCGCCGAAGTGACGGTCGGACCGCACGGCGTCACCATCGACCGCCACGGCAAGCGCGTGCGCGTGTTCGGCATCCAGAGCGACCGCGAGTACGACTCGTTCAATGAGCTGGTCCAGGACGAGCCCTGGATCGCGGGCCTCGTGTTCTTCTCGGTCGCGCTCTTTTTCGCCGTGCCGCTGCTGATCGTGATCGCCGTCGTCTGGTACAAGATGCGACGGGCGCGGATGCTGAACGAAACGATGCTGAAGCTCGCCGAGCGAGGCGTCGTGCCGCCCGCGGGCGCGCTCGAGGCGCTCGCCGGCAACAAACCCGAGCTCGCCGCGCAGGCGATCGCCGCGTCGGCGCCGGTCGCCGAGCAGGTGCGGCTCGCCACGCGGCGCGCTGCGTGGTCCGATCTGCGCAAGGGCGTCGTGATGCTCGCGATCGGCCTCGGCCTGTCGTTGTTCTCGATATTCGACGACGGGACGCCGAACAGCGTCGGCCTCGTGCTGCTGTTCGTGGGGCTCGGTTACATCGTGCTTTGGTGGTTCGAGGAGCGCCAGATGTCGCCGCCGCGCGGCGGCGGTCCGGCGACCGGGTCTTGATGGCGTTGCGGGCGGCGACCGCTCGATGGCGAACACGGGGCCGACCGATGCCGAGCTCATCGCCCGCGTCGTCGTTCAGGATGACCGCCATGCGTTCGCCGAGCTTGTGCGCCGCCACCAATCGCCGGTGCGCGCGACGCTGCGCCGGCTCACCGCCGGCGACCACGCGCTCGCCGACGATCTGGCGCAGGAGACCTTCTTGCTCGCTTATCGCAACCTGAAGTCGTTCCGCCAGGAGGCGCGGTTCTCGACCTGGCTGTACCGGATCGCGACCAATGCGTTTCTCGCCGACGCGCGCAAGCGCAAGGAGGAGCTGCTCGGCGATCGCGACGCCGATGTGGCCGATGGCGACGACGACGCCGACTCGCACGGCGAAGCGGCGCATGACGACCACGCGCGCGCCGCATCGCTGAAGCTCGACTTCGAGCGCGCGCTCGCCGTGCTGTCCGACGGCGAACGGGCGGCGATCGTGCAGTGCTACCATAACGATCTATCACACGAGGAAGCAGCGTACGTGCTCGGCTGCCCGATCGGCACCGTGAAGACCCACATCCTGCGTGCGAAGCAGAAGCTCAAGACGCGGCTCGCCGCGTGGGCGCCCGACGCGTGAGAACACGATGACCCGCGAAATGCCTGCCGACGGCGACTGGCTCGACGCCGCAATCGTCGCGAGCGCCGCCGATCACCGCGCTGCGCACATCGACGACGACGGCTTCACGCTGCGCGTGACGAATGCGCTGCCACCGCCCGCTGCAGCGCTGCCGCCGTGGCGCCGGCGCGCCGTCGTCGCGCTATGGGCGGCCGCGGGTATCGGCGTCGCATTCGTATTGCCGGGCGCGTTCATCGACGTCGCGCGCGAGGCGTTCCGTCTGTTAGGCGGGCATGTGGTGTCCGTGTCCGGCCTCGCCGGCGCAATCGCCGCCGGCACGGCGATGACATGGGCCGCCACGGCATACGTGCTGCGCTCGGATTAGGTTCGCGACGTCTGCACGTCATTCCCGTCCCTCGACTTCGCTCGGGATAGACTTCGGCGGGAATCCGGCGACTTTCACGAACGACACTGGGTCCCCGCCTTCGCGGGGACGACGAACGAAAAGGCCGCCCGCGGGCGGCCTTTTCGTTCGAATAGGGCAATGCTGCGCCCTTTACTCCTGCTTGATGTTGTAGACGATCGTCGCGCGTGCCTTGACCTTCTCGCCCTGGCCGACGCATTTCCATCCGCCCAGCGTGTCCTTGACGGCGCGATCGAACATGCCGGGAGGATTGGACGATGTGATGTTGACGTCGATCACGCTGCCCTTTTCGTCGATCGTCAACATCGCGACCACTTCGCCGCGCTCGATGTTGCGCCGGAACGCCTCACGCGGAATGGGCGGCTTTTCCTGATCGGGACAGGCGACCGCCGCTTGCTGAACCGCAGGCTTCGGCGGCGCCGGCGGCGCGATGACGACCGGCGGCGGCGGCGGCGCGATCACGTACGGCTCCGGCGGCGGCACCGGCGTCGACTGGATCACCGGCGCTTCGGGAGCCGGCGTGGGCGCCGGAATGTCCGGCGGCGGCACGTATGGCTGCACCGGCGCCTGCATCTTCGGCGGCTCGATGATCTTCTTCGGCGGTGGTGGCGGCGGCGGCGGTGGCGGCTTCTTGATCTCCTCGACGATCGTTGCGGTGATCGGCTTCTTGATCACCTCCACCGCCTTCTGAGCGAGGCCTGTCAGCAACCCGTAGATGACGATCGTGTGCAGCAGGATGACCGCCCCGAACCCCACGAGGTGGCGCTTGGGGTCTCTCTGTTGCCGTGCGAAATCCATGGCGTATCGACTCCGTTACCGGGCGCTCATCGAGCCCGACGCGAGGCTCATTCGATGAACTGCTCGCTGCCGACGACCCCGATCTTCGTGAGCCCGAGCCGCTGCGCCGATGCAAGTACCGCGGCGGCCGCCTCGTACTTCGACGACTTGTCGGGCCGAAGGTGCATTTCCGGTTGCGGCTGCTTCGCAGCGGCGGCGGCGATCTTGTCCTCGAGCGCTGCGCGATCGGGCAGCACCTCGCCGTTCCAGTAGATGCGGCTCGTCGGATCGATGTCGACCTTGATCACTTCGGGCTCGACCAGCGGCGGCGGCGGATTGCCGGTCGGCATGTTGAGGTTGACCGAATGGAGCTGGATCGGGATCGTGATGATCAGCATGACAAGCAGCACGAGCATCACGTCGATCAGCGGTGTCGTGTTGATGTCGATCATCACGTCCGGATCGCCTGCGGACGGTCCCACGTTCATGGCCATGATAGGTCCCTTGCAAGGGTGCGCGAGGCGTCAGCCGCCGCGCACCGGAGGCTCGGTGATGAAGCCGATCTTCGAGATTCCCGCGCGCTGGCACGCGTAGATCACGCGCCCAACGCCCTCGTAGTCCGCGCCGCCATCACCGCGGATCTGCACCTCGGGCTGAGGCCGCAGGACCGATACCTTCTTCAGCCGATCGATCAGCGCCTGCGTGTTCTGGATGCGCAGATCGTTCCAGTAGATGTGGCCGATGGAGTCGACCGAGATCGTGATGTTCTCCGGCTTCGTCTCGCGAATCTCGTTGCGCTCCTTCGGCAGCTGCACCGGAATCGACGTCGTGACGACCGGCACCGTGATCAGGAAGATGATCAGCAGCACCAGCATGACGTCGACGAGCGGCGTCGTGTTGATGGTCGAGACGACTTCGTCCTCGTCGCCTTCGGCCGGGCCGACGGTCATCGCCATGATCTAGACCCGGGCGACGGTCTTGGCCATCGGCTGCACCGTCGTCGGGACCGGGGAGCTCAACAGCACGGCATGCAAATCGGCGCCGAAGCCGCGGACTTCCTCCATCGCTGACTTGTTGCGCCGGATGAGCCAGTTGTAGCCGAGCACCGCAGGAACCGCGACCGCGAGACCGAACGCCGTCATGATCAGCGCTTCGCCGACCGGACCCGCGACCTTGTCGATCGATGCCTGACCGGCGATGCCGATCGCGGTCAGCGCGTGGTAGATGCCCCAGACGGTTCCGAACAGCCCGACGAACGGAGCCGTCGAGCCGACGGTGGCGAGAAATGCGAGCCCGTCCTGCAGCCGACTTTGCACGTTCTCGATCGCGCGCTGGATCGACATCGTGATCCAGTCGTTCATGCTGACATTGCCGAGCAGCCCGACGTGCTTGGTCGATGCCTCGAGTCCCGACTCGGCGATGAAGCGGAACGGGCTCGATTCCTTGAGTTGCGCTGCGCCTTCCTGCACGCTCTTCGCGTTCCAGAACGTCTTGTTCGCCTGGCGCGCCTGCCGCCGCATCTTCGCCTGCTCGTACACCTTGGTGAAGATCACGTACCAGCTGCCCATCGACATGAACGCGAGGATGCCGAGCGTGATCTTCGCGACGATGTCGCCGCCCTTCCACAGCGCTTCGAGCCCGTACGGGTTGTCGACGATTTCGACGGACCGCGTGGTGGCCGACGCCTTCGGCGCGGGCGCGACGGACGCGGCTGGCGCGGCCGCCGTATCGGCCGGCGCTGCAGCGGATGACGCGGCCGGCGCTGCCGCCGATGGCGCGGCCGGCGTGGCCGGTGGCGTCGTCTGCCCTTGCGCATCGACCGCAAGCGGGAACACCGCGGATGTCGCGGCGACGAGCAAGACCGCGGCCAGAGCGGCCAGGCGGTTCAGTTTGGACATGTTGTCTCCATGCAATGGTTGTCCGACACGATGGGTTTGATCGGAGGATCGCCCGTGCGAACGCTTGGCAAGCGGGAAAGGCAAAGGGCCGCCGGCAGGCAGGCGGTGTGACAAGCGGACCGTGTTCTGTTCCCCCGATGCAGGGGGCGGATGTTAATGGCGTCCACTGGAAAAAGCAAAAAAAGTCGCGATTTCGTGCGCATTCAACACACGAACGAACGTCCGGTCCGGCCCGGTCCATTGCGCGACGTTCGCCGCGACCGCACATGGCTCACTTGCAACACGTACGTACCGGCCGCGCTGCTGGATCACGCGCAACGCTCACCGTCGCTAGCGCTTGGACCGGTCAATGCCACAGTCGTTTGCGCGGATCGGTCACCGTGCAATGCAACAGTCGTTTGCGCGGATCGGTCACCGTGCAATGCAACAAAAGAAACGGGGGACCCGAAGGCCCCCCGCATCGCAACGACTAAAGCGTGTTACTTGAACGCGTAGTTGACGCGAGCCCACCAGGTACGGCCCAACGGATCCGTGAACCGCGGATCGTAGCCAACCTGGAACGTCGTACCCTGGTTGCTGAACGGCGGGTCCCTGTCCAAGATGTTCCGCACGCCGGCCGTCAAGGTCAGGTTCTTGAAGCCCGTATAGGTCAGCGAGGTATCGTATGTCTCGTATGCACCCACGCGGTTGGACGGGTCCTGGTCGGTATAGCTCGCCTTGAAGCGCTGGACGAGGTTGGCGGCCCACGGTCCGTAGCTCCAGTTCAGAGCGGCTGTGTGCTGCCAACGGAAGATCGGGCTCGCGTCCTGGTAGCTGCCGGCATTGTGGACGTAATCTCCGCCCTTCTCTCTTTGATAATCGTAATAATCGACGTACGTACCCTCGAGCGACAACGTGAACCGGCCGTACGCCGTCGGTGGTGGGCGCAGCGAGAGCGTGATGTCGTACCCGGCTGTCTTCACATCGCCCAGATTGTCGTTGGGCGTGTTGATATAGGCCAACGCCAGCGCGTCGATCGTGCCGGTTCCGGTCAGGCAGTCGGAGATCTGCACAGCGAGCGCGGGGTCGATCTGGCCGCACCGGAAGAAGCGGTTCGCATACTTCACCGGATCACCGAAGATCGTCTGTTCGCCGAGAACATTGATCTGGTTCTTCAGGCGGATGTTCCAGTAATCCACGCCGAAGCTCACTTCCGGCCACGGCTCGACGATGAAGCCGACAGTCCACGTCTTGGACTTTTCCGGTTCCAGCGATTTGTTGCCTGCCTGCCGTACGCGGAACTGCTGGCCGCAGTCGCGGGCCGGGTTCGCGCCGGCAACCGGATTGCCGCCCGGGCAGAGCAGCGGGTCGTCATAGGCGTCCGACGTGAACGTGAGCTGCTCCGGCTGGTTCAGCTCGTATAGCGTCGGAGCCCGAAAGCCGGTGTTGTACGAGCTGCGCAGCAACAGGTTCCGGTTGGGCTGCCAGCGGAGCGCGACCTTCGGATTGGTCGTGTTGCCGACGTCGCTGTATCGGTCGTACCGAACGGCAACCTGTGCTTCGAGCGTCTTGACGATCGGGATGCTGAATTCGGCAAACGCGGCGGACACATTGCGCTTTCCGGAGACATCCGTGGCGAGCTCGAGTCCGGAGCTTGCGGCAGGCCGGACATTGGTTTCGTTCAGATCGAAGCTGAATTCCTCATCCCGGTATTCGGCGCCAACCGCCATCGCGAGCGGCCCGGCGGGCAATTGCCAGATCTCGCGGCTCGCCTTCGCGTCGACGCCCTTCACTTCGCCCTTGGCGTCGATGACGCGGCCCAGTACCTTGGCGCTGCTGATCAGCGCGGCTTCCTGCGCGGTGGGGTCGTTGAACGGATTGAGAAAGACACCTTCGAATCCGGGCGCCGTTCCGCGAAGGCCCTGCACGAATACCGGCGCCTTGACGTAGCCGTTGGTGAAGTCTTCCTTGGTGGTGGTCTTGTTGTACGTTAATGCCCCCTGATAATCCCACCCAGCAAGGACGCCCTCGATCTGCGCGATCGCGCGTTCGGCGGTGTTCTTCGGCTCGTTGGTACGCTTGCCCGCCGGAAGGGTCCGCCAATTGACGCCGACTTGCTGGCCGGTCACTCCAGCGACTGCGGGGGTCGAGCCGTTGCCGGGATAATACGGATTGGTGGACGGCAGCTGCAGACCGGTCAGCGGCGTGGGCGCGACACGGGAAATCGAATCGTTCTCGGCGCGTACATATTCGAGCGACGCGACGTGATTGTCGCCGATCTTCAACGAGCCTTTGGCGACGATCGAAAGCGTTTCGTTCTCGGGAATGATGTCGATGTAACGAACGAAGTCGAAGCGACACACTCGGCTCGACGCGCGGTCGATTCCGAATGGGACGAGATTCACCGACCCTACACCGGGTCGGCAATCGGGGAAATACGGGTTGCCGCCGGGATTGACGTTCGCCGGCATGCCGGTGCCGCTGAAGCGGAACAGATCCTTGTCCGGCCGTATGCCGGTGTTCGCAAAATCGCGGTCGAGCGCGGTGAGCACCTGCTGCTTGCGATAGTCGATGGTCGCGAAAACGTTCCAACGGTCCTTGGCGAGCGACCCGTATCCGAAGGCACCGGTGGCGCGCGTCGTTGCTCCGCCCCCTTGCTCAGGCGCTTGATACTCGGCGGCGACGTCGACGCCGGTGAATTCCTTGCGCAGGATGAAGTTGATGACGCCGCCGACCGCATCGGTACCGTAAATCGCCGACGCGCCATCGCGCAGCACCTCGATGCGCTCGATTGCCGCCAGCGGAATCGAGTTGAGGTCGACACCCGCCGCCTGGTAGGCATGATTCGCGACGCGACGCCCGTTCAACAGCACGAGTGTCTTGTTGTATCCCAAGCCACGAAGGTTCGCTTCCGAAATACCGCCAGTGGTCAGGCCGATACCCTGACTCGTCATGATGGTGCTTTGGCTGGCGGGGATGAGTTGAAGGACCTGCTCGGCGTTCGTGATGCCTTGCCGCGCCAGATCCTCGGCCCTGATGACCTGAACGGGCAGTGCGCCTTCCGCCTCGACCCGCTTGATGTTCGAGCCCGTGACTTCGACCTTGATCTCCTGCGCGAGGGCGGGTGAGCCCGCGAGCGCTGCGGCGCCGCCCACGCCCAGGATATAGGCGAGCGCGGACGCGATCTTCTTTCGTTCAAACGTCATTTGAGGACCCCCAGAGGATGGTGAAACGTAAAAGGCGACGAATTCCCGCCTTTCGGCACACACGTGGGACATTACCTCACGGCTTCCGCGAGGGGCAACGAAATGCCGGGGTTGTTACAATGGCCGTCGCGAAGTTGTTGCAAATCTGCCAATGGTGCCGATACGCCACGCTCAACCATCTGATTTGCCGGACATCGTCGCCATCTACAACGCGTCGATACCGGGCCGAATGGCCACGGCGGACACTGAACCCGTAACCGTTGCCGCCCGCCGCGCGTGGTTTGCCGAATTCGATCCCGCGCGCCGGCCTTTGTGGGTGCACACGTCGTCGGCCGGCGCCGTCGAAGGCTGGCTTTCGCTGCGCTCGTTCTACGGCCGCCCGGCGTATCGCGCGACCGTCGAAACCGGCGTTTACGTTTCGCCCAACGCGCAGCGGCGCGGCATCGGCGGCTCCTTGCTCGCGCACGCGCTCGCCGCTGCGCCTTCGCTCGGCATCCGCACGCTGCTCGCGTTCGTGTTCTCGCATAACGCGGCATCCGTGGCGCTATTCGAGCGCGCGGGCTTCAGCGCGTGGGGGCGACTGCCGCGCGTCGCGGAGCTCGACGGCATCGAGCGCGATCTGTCGATCCTGGGCAAGCGGCTGTGAGCGCGCGCTTCGCGCCTGCGGGCGTCGAGATCCGCGCTGCGCGTGCGGCCGATGTGCCGGCGATCCACGCGATGATTGCCGCGCTCGCGCAGTTCGAGCGGCTGTCCGATGTCCACATCGCGACCCAGCAGGACATCACGGTCGCGCTGTTCGGTCCCAACGCCGCGGCAGAAGTGCTGCTTTGCATCAAAGACGAGAAACCAGTCGCATTTGCGCTGTTTTTCCATCATTTTTCGACTTTTCTCGGTCGCCGCGGTTTGTGGTTGGAGGATCTTTTCGTTCTCCCGGCCTATCGCCGTCAGGGTCTTGGCAAGGCACTCCTTCGCGCGCTCGCCGCGCTCGCGGTCGAGCGCGGCTGCGGCCGTTTCGAATGGGCGGTGCTCGACTGGAATGCGCCTGCGATCGAGTTCTATCGCGGCTTGGGCGCAACGGTGCTGCCCGATTGGCGAATCGTGCGCATCGTCGGACCCGCGCTCGACGCGCTTGCCGGCGAATCCACCGCGAGCGAGGGCCGGCGCGGTTGACGCGACTCGAACTCGAAGGCGGGCAGTTCGCGTTGATGCCCGCGATTGACGCGACATGCGGCGGATCATCGCCAAGCGGGGGGCGGGCCGGTGATCGGGCTCGATACCAATGTCATCGTCCGCTACCTGACGCAGGATGATCCGAAGCAGGCGGAGCTGGCGAATCGGCTGATCGAGCAAACACTGACGGCGGAAACGCCAGGTTTCATCTCGACGGTCGCGCTTGTCGAATTGACGTGGGTGCTGGAAAGCGGATATGAGTGCGACCGGGCACAAGTCGCGACGATTCTGGAACGGCTGTTGCGGGCAAAGCCTCTGTTGGTGGAGCGCGCCGATGTCGCCTGGCAGGCAACACGGCTCTTTGCCGCATCGAAGGCCGACTTCGCTGATTGCATGATCGAGCGCATCGGGCACGCGTCCGGGTGCGACCACACGCTCACATTCGACCGCGCGGCGGTGAGGAGCGCGGGGATGCGCCTGGTGGAACCGGCGCACCGCTGAGTAGAAGCATCCATCGCACCAGTGGCCCATCGCATACGCCGCGACGCGCGCGACCATCTGACCTGGATAACGGACTCCGCATGCCCGACGCTGACCGCTTCCCTCTTCCCGACGCTGCGTCGCTCGATCTCGACGCCGACTTCTGGTCGTTGCGCTACGTCGAGGACGTGAGCGAAACGTATTGCGTGCGCAAGAACATCGCGTTGCCCCTCGCCGCATCGGCCGACCGTGGCGTCATGGCGACGGTGTACGCCGACGGCGGTTACGGCTACGCCGCGACGGGCGATGTCTCGGCGGCCGGCATGCGCGCCGCGCTCGAACGCGCGGCGCAGTGGGCACGCGCGACCGCGCCGCTCGCGCTGTTCGACTCGCACACGCTGCCGCGACCGTCGGCGCGCGGCGAGTACGCATCGCCGTCGTTCGACGCGGCCGGCCGCTCGCGCCGCGAATGGTATGACCTGCTGCACGAGGAATCGCGCGCGGCTGCGTTCGATGCGCGCATCGTCGACTGGGAAGCGAGCGTCGAGGTGCGCACGTCAATGCAGCGTCTGGTCACGAGCGCAGGCGGCGACATCGTTCAGCGTTTCCGCTACCTGCTGCCCGGCCTTTCGGCAACGGCGCACGCGGACGGCGACACGCAGACGCGCTCGCTCAACGGCTATCGCGGCATCTGTCAGCAAGGCGGTGACGAAGTGCTCGAGCGCGCACGCTTCGTCGGCGCCGGCCGGCGCATCGCCGAGGAGGCGCTCGAGATCGTCACCGCGCCGAACTGCCCGACCGGCACAATGGACGTGCTGCTGATGCCCGATCAGATGATCCTGCAGATCCACGAGTCGATCGGTCATCCGCTCGAGCTCGATCGCATCCTCGGCGACGAGCGCAATTTCGCCGGCACGAGCTTCGTCACGCCCGACATGATCGGCACGTATCGCTACGGCTCGCCGCTGCTCAACATCACGTTCGATCCGACGCGGCGCGAGGAGCTCGCGAGCTACGGATGGGACGACGACGGCACGCCGGCGCAAAAGGTCTTCCTCATTCGCGACGGAATCCTCGAGCGCCCGCTCGGCGGCGCGATCTCGCAGGCGCGCGCGGGCATCGCCGGCACGGCGAGCGCGCGCGCGGTCGGCTGGAACCGGCCGCCGATCGATCGGATGGCGAACGTCAATCTCGAACCGGGGACCTCCATGCTCGACGACATGATCGCCGGCATCGAGCACGGGGTGATGATGGAGACGAACTGCTCGTGGTCGATCGACGACTCGCGCAACAAGTTCCAGTTCGGCTGCGAGCGCGGCCGAATGATCGAGCGAGGCAAGCTCGGCCATGTCGTCAAGAATCCCAACTATCGCGGCGTCTCGGCGAGCTTCTGGCGAAGCCTCGCCAAAGTGGGCGACGCGTCGACCTTCCAGGTGCTCGGCACACCGTACTGCGGCAAGGGCGAGCCGGCGCAGATCATCCACGTCGGCCATGCGTCGCCGGCGTGCGTGTTCACGAACGTCGACGTGTTCGGCGGCGCCGACGAGCGGAAGGCGGCAGCATGAACGCCCCGCTTGCGCACGGCACGATGGAAGCGTATTTCCACGATATCGCCGCGACGCTCGACCATCTGCTCGACGCCGGCGAGCACTACACGGCGGTCTTCGGCGCCGAGGTTTCGGATTTCGTCCGGCTCAACGGCGGGCGCGTGCGTCAGCCCGGCAGCGTCATCCAGCGCTCGCTCGACATCGATCTCATTCGCGGCGCGAGGCATGCGACGCAGCACCTCGCGCTTTCCGGCGATCCGAAGCGCGATCAGCCGCTCGTCGCGGCAGCGATCGCGTCGCTACGCGTGGCGTTGCCGCAGCTCGACGACGATCCGCACCTGATGGTTGCGACCGATGTGCAGTCGAGCCGTGCCGTGCGCGGCGGCCCGCTGCCGCCGGCCGAAGCGATCGTCGACGCGGTGCTCGCGTCGGCGCGCGGACTCGATCTCGTCGGTTTGTACGCGGGCGGAACGGTTCATCGCGGCTTCGCGAACTCGTTCGGCCAGCGCAACTGGCACGAGGCGACGTGCTACAACCTGCAGTGGAGCCTGTACCACCGCGCCGACAAGGCGGTGAAGTCGGAGCTCTCCGGCTTCACGTGGGATGCGATCGCCTTCGCCGAGAGGATGGACGCCGCGCGCGCAGCGCTCGCGCAGATTGCGCAGCCGCCGAAGCGGTTGTCGCCGGGCACCTACCGCGCCTATCTCGCGCCGGAGGCGATGCAGGAGCTGCTGTCGCTGCTGTCGTGGGGAAGCTTCTCGGCGCGCGCGCTCGCCACGCGGCAGAGTCCTCTGTTGTGGATGCAGCCGGGATCGGGCGAAGCCGCGCAACTCGATCCGCGCATCACGATCACCGAGGCAACGGTGGACGCCGTTGCGCCGGCGTTTCAAAGCGAAGGCTTCGCGCGCCCGGCGCGCGTGCCACTGATCCAGCGCGGCCGTCTCGAAGGCTCGCTGTGCTCGCCGCGCACGGCGCGCGAGTTCGATCTCGCGCCGAACGGCGCGAACGCTCTGGAAATGCCCGAATCGTTGTCGCTTGCAGGCGGCGAGCTCGCGGCCGCCGATGCGCTCGCTGCGCTCGACACCGGGCTCGCGATCGGCAACCTGTGGTACCTGAATTACTCCGACCGTCCCGCATGCCGGATGACGGGAATGACGCGCTTCGCGACGTTCTGGGTCGAGAGCGGCAGGATCGTCGCGCCGGTCGACGTGCTGCGCTTCGACGACACGCTCTACCGGATGCTCGGCTCGAATCTCGAGGCGCTCACCGCGGAGACCGAGCTCATTCTCGACAGCAGCACCTACGGCGAGCGGTCGCTCGCGAGCACGCGCACGCCGGGCGCGCTGCTTCGCGAGATGACGTTCACGCTATAGCGGATCGTCGTTCCCGCGAATGCGGGGACCCAGTGACTTTCGTCGAACGACACTGGATTCCCGCCTTCGCGGGAATGACAATCTACGCGGGTCGCCTGAACGCGTGGTCCGACAGCCGCTTGTTCGGCCCCTGCCAGCCTTTGGGAATCGATGCGAGCAGCCGCTTGGTGTACGCCTCGCGCGGGTGGCGGTGGAGCTCGTCGGAGTTCGCGACTTCGACGATCTGTCCTTCGTTCATCACCATGATCTCGTCGGAGATGTACTTGACCACCGCGAGGTCGTGCGAGATGAAGATGTAGGAAAGCGCGAACTCGTCCTGCAGGTCCTGCAGCAGGTTCAGCACCTGCGCCTGCACCGACACGTCGAGCGCCGACACCGATTCGTCGCAGATCAGGATGTCGGGCTTCATCGTGAGGCAGCGCGCGATCGCGATGCGCTGCCGCTGGCCGCCCGAGAACTCGTGCGGATACTTGTAGAACGAGACCTCGGACAAGCCCACTTTTGCGAGCAGCTCGAACGCGTGGTCGGTGCGCTCCTGCGCGTTCGCGCCGATGCCGTGGATCATCATCGGCTCGATCAGGATATGGCCGACGGTGAAGCGCGGATTGAGCGACGCGTACGGGTTCTGGAAGATGATCTGGATGCGCCGCTTGTAATCCATGAACTCGCGCGGCGACATCGACAGCAGATCGCGGCCCTCGAACAGTGCCTCGCCCGAGCTCGCCTCGTGCAATCGCATCAGCGTCAGCCCGACGGTTGTCTTGCCCGATCCGGACTCGCCGACGAGGCCCAGCGTCTTGCCTTTCGGCAGCTTGAACGACACGTTCTTCACCGCTTCGAACTTGCGGCGACCGAACAAGCCCTCGCGCGAGTAGAAATCCTTGCCGAGATTCTTCACGTCGAGCACGATCGGATCGGCGGAGGACACGCCGCGCTTGCGCTCCTCCATGTGCTTCGGTCCTTGCGCGCTGCCGCTCATGTAGTCCTCGATCACGGGCAGCCGCATCGGACGCCGCTCGAGCTGCGGCCGGCACTTGAGCAGCGCCTTCGTGTACGCGTCCTTCGGAGTCTCGAACACCGACTGCGCGGCGCCCTGCTCGCGAATCTCGCCGTTACGCATGACGACGACGTAATCGGCGATCTCGCCGACGACCGCGAGGTCGTGCGTGATGAACAGTACCGACATCTGGTGCTTGCGCTGCAGCGCGGCGATCAGCTCGAGGATCTGCTTCTGGATGGTCACGTCGAGCGCGGTCGTCGGCTCGTCGGCGATCAAGAGCTTCGGCTCGCACGCGATCGCCATTGCGATCATCACGCGTTGCTGCTGGCCGCCCGACATCTGCGACGGATACGCGTTGATCTTGTGGCCCGGGTCCGGAATGCCGACCTCGTCGAGCAGCTCGAGCGCGCGCTTGCGTGCCTTGGCCCCGCTCATGCCCATGTGCAGCTGCAGAACCTCGGCAAGCTGGAACCCGACGGTGAACACCGGATTGAGCGAGGTCATCGGCTCCTGGAAGATCATCGAGATGTCGGCGCCGCGCATCGCGCGCAGCTCGCGCGCGGAGAACCGGACGACGTTGCGGCCGCCGAACAGCACCTCGCTTGCAGGATCGACGATCGAGTTCTCCGGCGGCAGCAAGCCCAGGATCGAAAGCGCCGTCACCGACTTGCCGCTGCCGGATTCGCCGACCAGCGCGACGGTGCTGTTGCGGTCGATGTCGAACGAGATGCCCTTCACCGCCTCGAACGTCTGGTGTCTGTCGAGACGGAATCCGACGCGCAGATTGCGCACGCGGATCAGCGGATCGGTCGCGGCGTTCTTGTTGTCCGCCATATCAAGCCCCCAACCTTCCCTTGAGCTTCGGATCGAGCGCGTCGCGCAGCGCGTCGGTGAACAGACTGAACGCGGTGACGAGCAGCGCCATCGATGTACCGGCGGCAACGAGTTGCCACCACTTGCCGAGGATCAGCTCGTTCTGCGCCTCGTTCAGCATCGATCCCCACGACACGACGTCGACCGGAACGCCGAAGCCGAGGAACGACAGGATCACTTCGGACTTTATGAACGCGACGACGAGGATGGAAAGCTGCACGAGCACGACGTGGCTCACGTTCGGGAAGATGTGGACGAACATCCTGCGCCCGTGCGACGCGCCGATCGCATCGGCCGCCTGCACGTACTCGCGCGCCTTGTGCTTCAGGTATTCGCCGCGCACGAGCCGGAACACGCCGGTCCAGCCCGTGAGCCCGAGAATCAGGATGATCGTGAACGTTCCCTTCTGCTGCAGCACCGCAGCCACCGCGAGAATCAGCAGCAGATACGGAATCGAGCTGAATACGCTGTAGAACCAGTTGAAGAAGTCATCGACCCACCGGCCATAGTAGCCGGACACCGCGCCGAACAGCGTGCCGAGAAACGTCGCGACGAACGCGGCGGCGAGGCCGACGAAGATCGACGTCTCCGAGCCCTTCACCGTCTTCTTCAGCACGTCGCGCCCCCACTTGTCGCCGCCGAAGGGCAGCGTCGTTGCGCGCACGGTCGCGGCCTCGGCGGTCGTGCCGCCCTTGCGGATCTCCGCCATTACGTCGGCGAGCGGATCGACGCTCTTTTGCTCGTCGGCGCCCGCCGGCGCAGCGGGCGCCGGCTTCTCACCCTTCAGCTCGGCAATGACGTCGCCGATCGGATCGACCACCGAGCTTTTCCACTGTGTCGCGGGCGTCGCAGGCGCCTGCTCTGCGGTTGGTGACGTCGCGGACGCTGCCTCGGGACCGGCGAACGTGGGCGGCGCGTAGTTGACACCGACCTCGCGCGCCCAGTCCTTCGCGATCAGTCCGACGCCGGAGAGCACCATCATCACGATGAACGCGACGACGATCGCGAGCGACACCATGCCGACGCGATCGGATTTCAGCCGCTTCCACGCCAGCACCCACAGACCGGGCGAGACCGCGTGCGAGATGTCGGGCCGCACCTGCGGCATCGCCGCTTCGTAATTCGCAAAGATCTCGGTCATTTGAATTGCACCCGCGGATCGACCGCCTTGTACATCAGGTCGGCGAGCAGGTTCACGATCATCGTCGCGACCGCTACGTAGACGGTCAGCGCCTTGATGACCGGGAAGTCCGACCGCTCGACGGCGAGGATCACCTCGCGTCCGATGCCCGGGATCGAGAAGAAGCGCTCGATCAGAAACGCGCCGATCAGGAGCCCCGGCAGCGCGGACATCACGTTCGTGATGATCGGGATCGATGCATTACGCAGCACGTGCACCCACATGATGCGGTTTTCGGAAAGACCTTTCGCGCGCGCCGTGCGCACGTAATCCTGGTTGATCTCGTCGAGGAAGAAGGTCCGATACAGTCGCAGGCTGGGGGCGATCGACACGACGAGCCCGATCAGGATCGGCAGCGACGCGTAGTGGATCAGGTTCTCGGCGAAGCTGTCGCCCCAGCCCTGCACGGGGAACCAGCCGAGCTTGTAGGCGAAGAAGTACTGGAACACGATGATGTAGACGAGGATCGAGATCGACAATCCGACCGTGCACAGGATCATCACAAGCCGGTCAGTCAGCGTGCCGCGCACGTATGCGACGGCAAGCGCCAGCGCGAGCGAGATCAGCGTGTCGAGAACGAGCAGCGGGACGAGCACGGTGAACGACGGGCCGAGTCGGGTTGCGAGGATGTGCGAGACCTTCTCGTTCGTGCTCCAGCTTGCCCCGAAGTCAGTGGTAAGGATCTGTTTCACGAAGATCCACAGCTGCACCCAGTACGGCTGATCGACGCCCAGCTGACGCCGGATGTTGTCAATTTGCTCCTGGTTGCTGATCTTGCCCGCGAGCACGTACGCCGGATCGCCGCCGACCCAGTTGAACAGGAAGAACACGAGCAGCACGACGCCGGCGAGCGTCGGGATCATCTGCCACAGGCGTCGGATGATGTAGGCGGTCATTTCGTCCTCCGCTTGTCATTCCCGCGCAGGCGGGAATCCAGTGTCGTTCGTCGAAAGTCACTGGGTCCCCGCCTTCGCGGGGACGACGGCGTTTTGTGTTTCGCTACTGCGGTCCTTCCTTCGCCCCGCCGGGTTCCTTCAGCGCGCCCGGCGGCGCCACATCGATGTACTGCCATTCCGAGTGCAGGATCGGGTGTTTCTTGTATCCGAGCACGTGCGACTGCACGAGCATGTTGCGATAGCGACTGATGTTGAGCCGCCACGGCGCATACGTCTCGATGATCTTCGTCATCTCATGGTATAGCCGATCGCGCTCGGGCGACGCGGGCATGCGCAACGATTGCTCATACAGCCGGTCGTATTCCGGAATCGTCGCGCATGCGTAATTCGTCTGGTGGATGTTCTTGCTGTAAAGCAGCTGCATGAAATTGTCGCCGTCCGGGTAGTCGGCGATCCACGACGCTGTGCGCATCATCAGCTTGCACTGCTTCTCGAGCTTCAGCAGCTCCGGAAACTTGTCTTTCTGCACTTCCATCCGCACGCCGATGCCGTCGAGCGCGCGCTTCCACATCTCGTCCTGCTGGCGCCCGAGCGAATCGGGGCGCGACGCGTATCGGATGAGGAGCGGCTTGCCGTCGGGCATCGTTCGCCATCCGTCAGCGCCCTTTTTGTAGCCGAACTTGTCGAGCAGCGCGTTCGCGGCGGCGGGATCGTAGCGCGCGCTGCTCCGATACACGGCATCGTGCCCGACGACGCCGGGCGGGATTGGGTACCTCGCCTCGACTGCTTGCCCGTTGCGCACGATCCGTATCTCCTCCTCGGTGTTGTACGACATCGCGAGCGCGCGCCGCAGCGCGATCTTCTCGTTCGACATCCCGCCGACGATCGGATCGGTCATATTCCAGTAGTGGTAGCTGATCTCGGGGTCGACGAAGCGCGACAGCTTGATGCCGCGCTTCGCGAACGCCGGCTTCAGCTTGTCGCCGTCGAACACGTTCGGTGCGAGCGGCCCCTCCATGTTCATCAGGTCGAGCTCATTGCGCTCGAACGCGAGCAGCCGCGCCTGGTCCTCCTCGATGATGCTGATCTCGACGCGACCGACCTGCGGCATCTTCTTGCCCTGCATCTCCTTGACGATACGCTGATCCTCGGGATCGCTGCCGGCCTTGAAGTTCCACACGAAGCCGCGATAGTTCGGGTTCGCCTCGAGCACGATCTTCGACGAGCGGACCCAGCTCGCGAGCCGGAACGGTCCGGTCCCCACCGGGTTCGACATCGCGCGACCGCTCTCGTCGGCGTACGCCTCCACGACTTCGCGCGCGACTGCGGACGTCGGCTCGTGCGCGAGCACGTACGACAGGTTGTAGTCGGGCTCCTTGAGGCGTATGCGAAGCGTATACCGATCGACGAGCTCGAGCCCGGGGATCTTCGCGTCGTAATCGAACGTGCCGGTCTTGCGCGCCGCGTCGGCAAGCTCGTCGAGCCCGACGATCTTGTTCTGCACCAACAGCGCGTACGGCGAACGGACCTTCGGATTGATCAACCGCTTCAGCGAGTACGCGAAATCGGCTGCCGTCAGCTCGCGCTTGCGGCCTTTGAAAATCGGATCCGGAGCGAAGTACACGCCTTTGCGGATCCTGAAGAGATACGTCTTGCCGTTGTCGGTCACTTCCGGCAACGCTTCGGCGGCGAGCGGCACGAGCTTCGCCGGGCGAGCGAGGTAGTCGTAGGACAGCAGCGTCTCGAACATCGCCTGGACCACGGTACCCGAATAGAGATCGTCGATGCCCTGCGGATCGAAGCCGGTTTCCGCCGCCGGGAAGACGTAACGGATCACCTTCGCCGGGTCGGCGGCCGCCGCTTCGATGGACATGAACGCGGCGAACGCGAGCACGCATGCACCAACGGCGATCTGTGCAGCACGTCGTCCCCGCGAAGGCGGGGACCCAGTGACTTTCGACAGAACGCCACTGGATTCCCGCCTTCGCGGGAATGACGGAAGCAGTGCGACGCCACTGGATTCCCGCCTTCGCGGGAATGACGGAAGCATTGCGACGCCACTGGATTCCCGCCTTCGCGGGAATGACGTGACGCACGGTTCAGCCCGCTTCGTCACGACCGCGGGTCCAGATCGAGGTACTGCCATTCGGCGTGCAGGATCGGGTGCTTCTTGTAGCCCTTGACCCACGGCCGCAGCAGCTGGCTTCGCACGCGCGACACGCCGAGGCGCCACGCACCGTCGACTTCCGCCACGCACCGTCGACTTCCATCTGCCGCGTCATCTCGAGATAAAGCAGGTTGCGCTCAACCGAGTCCGGCAGCAGGCGCGCCTTCTCGTAGAACGCGTCGAACGCCTTCGACTCATAGCATCCGTTGTTGCTCTGTCCGGTGTTCGGGCCGTAGAGCAGCTGCATGAAATTGTCGCCGTCGGGGAAATCCGCGACCCACGCCTGCCCCCACATCATGAGCTTGCACGCCTTCGCCGCCTTGACGTTGTCGGCGAATTTCGCCGCGTCGAACACGACTTTCAATCCGACCCGCGTGAGCGAGCGCTGCCACAGCTCGTCGAAGTCGCGTCCCGACGATCCGGTCTCGGTCGCGATGTGCAGCACGAGCGCCTTGCCGTCGGGCGTGGTGCGAGAGCCGTCGGCGCCTTTCTTGTAGCCGAAATGGTCGAGCAGCTTGTTCGCGAGCTCGGGATCGTACGGGTTGATGCTGTGGTAATTGGGATCATGGCCGACGACCCCCGGCGGTATCGGCATCTCGTCGTGCACGGCGAGCCGCTTGCGAAGCACGTCGATCTCGGCCTGCTGATCGTACGCCATGATGATCGCGCGGCGCAGCGCGATCTTCTCCTTCGAGAAGCCGCCGACGACGGGATCGCGGAAGTTGAACGCCGTGTAGGTGATCTCGGGATCGACGGCCCGGTAGAGCTTGATGCCCTGCTCGGCGATCTGTGGCAGCAGCGAGTCGTCGGGCGCGAGCGCGCGATCGCGAAAGGTCGGCGGCAGGTTGATGTAATCGAGCTCCTTGCCCTCGAACGCGAGCCACACCGACTGCGGCTCATCGATGATCGAGATCTCGACGCGGCCGATCTGCGGCATCTTCTTGCCGTTCATCGTCGCGACGAGCGCATCGTCCCACGCCGGCTCGGAAGCCTTGAAGTCCCAGACGAAGCCGCGGTAGTTCGGGTTCGCCTCCAGGATGATCTTCGACGAGCGCACCCAGGTCTTCAGCGTGTAGGGTCCGGTGCCGACCGGATGCGCCATCGTGTCGTCGCCGTAGCGCTCGATCACCTCGCGCGCGACTGCGCTGTACGACGTGTGCGCGATCTTGAACGCGAAGTCGTAGTCGGTATGCTCGAGGCGAATGCGCAGCGTGTGCCGGTCGAGCGCCTGCAGCCCGTCCACGCTCGCGCCATAGTCGAAGCGACCGCTCTTCTGCGCGCGCTCGGCGAGCTGCTTCATTCCGACGATGTCCTCCAGCATGAATGCGTACGGCGAGCGAATCTTCGGATCGAAGAAGCGCTTGAAGCTGTAGATGAAGTCCTCGGCGACGAGCTCGCGCGGCTTGCCGTTGAAGGCGGGATCAGGCGCGAACAGGATGCCCTTGCGGATGCGGAACGTGTAGGTGCGGCCGTTGTCGGTAATCTCGGGCATCGCTTCGGCGACCATCGGCACGAGCTTCGCGGGCCGGGCGAGATAGTCGTACGTCAGCAGGCGGTCGAAAATCGCCTCGTTGACGGTCGCCGAATTGTTGTCGCTGACGCGCGCCGGATCGAATCCGGTCTCGCCGGTGACGAAGTAGACGCGCAGGACCTTATCGGGATCGGCGGCGGCGTGTGCGCAAGCAGAGGAGATCGCAAGCGCAGCGGCGGAGCCGATCGCTGCGACGAGCCGCGGAATGCGACTCCCGAATCCCCACCCATTGACCATCGAATCCGCCGAAAATAAAAGCCGCGTAATGTACCATCTACCCGCTTCGCCATGCCACGGCGGCTGATCCGGCGCTTGACCGGCCGGTTCGCTCCCGCGATCGATCGCATCACCGCACATCCGGCGATGCGGCGTTTCGCGCCTGCGCTCGCGGAGCCCGACCTATGGCATCTCAATCGGCGATCCACTGCTCGGGCCATCGCGGTGGGCCTGTTCTGCGGATTGATTCCCGGCCCGTTCCAGGTCGCGGCGGCAGCCGCCGCCTGTGTGGCTTGGCGAGCGAACTTCCCGCTCGCAATCGTCACGACGTTTTACACCAATCCGCTGACGATCGTGCCGCTGTACCTGATCGCGTATCGATACGGCGCGCTGTTCATGCCGGATGCCGACGGCGGCGCCGTTCTGCATCCGCCGCCGCCGTTCGGCGGGGTGATCGAATACCTGCACGCGCTGTTCGATTGGGCGGTCGGTCTGGGCGCGCCGCTTGCAATCGGCCTTCCGCTGCTCGCGCTGACGCTTGCCGTCGTGGGCTACTTCACCGTGCGGATTGCATGGCGGGCGCACACGCTGCACGCATGGCGGCAGCGCGCGAGCGCACGAAGCGAGCCGACGTAGCCGGCTCATTGGGCAACCGTCGTCCCCGCGAAGGCGGGGACCCAGCGTCTTTCGCGCGCACGACACTGGATTCCCGCCTTCGCGGGAATGACAGCAAGAGCGTGCACGGTCGATGAAACCCGCATACTGGGACAATGCCGCGCGCGCGCTCGGTGATCGCGATCCGGTCCTGAAGCGCGTGATCAACGGTTTTCCCGACATTCATCTGACGCGCCGCGGCGACCCTTTCACGACGCTCGCGCGCGCGATCGTCGGTCAGCAGATCTCCGTCAGGGCGGCGCAGACGATCTGGGATCGCTTCGCCCTGGCCTGCAACGGCTCGCGCGACACGAACGCGCTCGCGGTACGCCTCGATCCGGCACGGGTCGCGCGCAAGAGGTTGCCGACGCTTCGCAAATGCGGGCTTTCCGAGCGCAAGGCGCTGTACCTGCGCGACCTCGCCCGCCATTTCACGAACGGCGCGCTCGATCCCGCCGAATGGCCGGCGCTCGACGACGAAACGCTGATCGCGCGCCTCGTCGACGTCAAGGGGATCGGCCGCTGGACCGCGGAGATGTTCCTGATCTTCCACGAGCTGCGCGCCGACGTTTATCCGGTCGACGACATCGGCCTGCAAAAGGCCGTCGCGCTGCACTACAACGGCGGCGATCGGCTCGACGCCGCTGCGCTCAAATCGATGGGCGAGCAGTGGCGGCCGTGGCGCAGCGTCGCGACGTGGTATCTGTGGCGGTCGCTCGATCCGGTGCCGGTCGAGTATTGAGAAGGGTCGAACTCGAAACTCGCGAGTCCGACGGAATGCTCAGCTCAGCGTGTGCGGTCGGGCTTCTTTACACCGGCGCATGAGTGTTCGCCTAAAACATTGAATGCACGGGTCGCGTTTGCGCGGCTTAGTTCTTGCTTCGTTGTCGGGTTGACCAGCACAGGCGGACGGGGAGAACAACATGGAAAAGCTTGCTCGCGAGGACCGTGGCAACCTTCTCCCGGCACTCAAGCGACGTACCGCGGCGGTGCTCGGCGCAGTCTTGCTCGCGCTGCCGTCGGCCGCCGTCGCGAGCCCGATACTGCAGGAGATTCTGTTCAATCTGAACGGCACCACGTACCACGACACGTTCGCGGCGCCAGGATTGAACTCCGCGGGATTCGACGACACGACCGGGCTCGGGACGCTGACGCTGACGTTTAGCCCAGGCGCGGCCGGTTCCTATTTCTTCGACGTGTTCTTCGATCACCAGCTGCACGCACCTTTCTACAACGAATACGGTGCCGTCAACGGCGCGCCGGCCGCCGGTATTTCGTGGCAGATCGACGAGCCGGGATTCGGCGACGGCAACCGGATCGGGACGATCTTCCTGAACGCATCGAACAACACGCTCGACAACACCAACCATGTGCCGGGCACGCTCACCAACTTCTTTAACGATTGCGGCGGCAACACGATCGGCAACCCGCCGAACCTGGCGTGCAACAACGACGTGTCGATGGCGCTCGGCTTCAACTTCATCCTCGCCGCCGACGAAACGGCGACGGTCACCGTGACGAGCACCACGACGATGCCGACCAGCGGCTTCTTCCTGCGGCAGCACGACCCGGACACGCCGTCCGACGTCTTCCTCATCGGCGTCATCTCGATCCAGCCCATTCAGCACGCGCCCGAGCCCGGCACGCTGTTGCTTCTCGCGACGGCGTTGGCCATGCTGGGTCGCCTCGCCTTTGCAAAGCCGCACTCACGAGGCTCCAGATGATCGCGCGAACCACGACATCGGTGTCGCACGCGGCTCGAGCTGCGCTCGCGGCTCTTGCCGCATTTGTGTTATCGCTCGCTCCGCTGCAACCCGGCGCAGCGGTTTTCGAGCAAACCAACCTGGTCAGCAGCGTCAGCGGCCTCGCGTCCCACACCGACGCCAACCTGAAGAATCCCTGGGGGATCGCGTTCTCTGCCACCGGCCCGTTCTGGGTCGCGAACCAGGTCACCAACAAAGCGACTGTCTACAACGGCGCCGGTCAACCGTTCCCGACCAGTACTCCGCTGGTCGTGACGTTGGTTACGTCCGGGGGACCGACGGGCTTGGTGTTCAACGCGACAAGTGATTTCCAACTGTTCACCGGCGGCGCGGCGACCTTCCTGTTCGCGACGCTGAGCGGCTCGATCGAGGGCTGGAACCCGGGCCATGGAACGATGACCGAAGTCCGAGTGCTGGCCACGGACGGTGCCTCGTATACCGGGCTCGCTCCGGGCAACAACGGCTCGGGCAATTTTCTCTACGCGGCCGACACAGCGAACAACAAAATCGACATCTACGATGCGCAGTTTCAGAAGACCTCGGTCGCCGGCTCATTCACCGACCCGGTCCTGCCGGCCGGCTTCACCGTGTACAACATCCAGAACCTAGCGGGCACGCTCTTCGTCACCTACGAGAACGAGAGCGCCGGCGGAGGTATCGTCGACGCGTTTGACCTCAACGGCAACTTCCTGCGACGCGTCACCGCCAACGCGGCGGGCGGTCCGCTCGATTCGCCGTGGGGGCTTGTGATCGCGCCTGCGAGCTTCGGGCCCTTCGGCGGCGCTCTGCTCGTCGGCAACGAAGGCAATGGCCGCATCAGCGCATTCAATCCGGTGACCGGGCAATTCCTAGGGCAGCTGCTCGACGCGCACGCAAATCCGATCGCGAATCCCGGCCTGTGGGGTCTGATCTTCGGCAACGGCGGAAACGGCGGAGAGACCGGTGTGCTCTATTTCGCGGCCGGCATCGACGACGAGCAGCAGGGACTGTTCGGCTCCATCCGTCTTGTCGTCGCTTCCGGTTGCGTCACCAATCTGTCCGGCCGCGGTACGCCTGCGGGACGCGCGCCCGCGCGCGTCGATCTCACGTGGACAGCACTGGCCGGCGCGGCCCGTTACGACGTGCTTCGTGGTACGGCGAGCGGCGGCCCGTATGTCGCGGTCGGAACGACCACCAACAATTATTTCAGCGACGCCGTCGGTCTCGTCAGCGGCACGACGTACTACTACGTGCTGCAGCCGCGCAACGCCGCGAACGTGGCGATCTGCCAGTCGAACGAGGCACGGGTCACGATACCGGTTGCACGTTAGCCGCAAAAGACGCTGGGCCGCCGCCTTTCTCGCGGACGGCCCAGACGAACGGTCACGGCATCACGGTGAAGGGCCGCATCATGTCGTTGTCCTCGTGCTCGACGATGTGGCAGTGATGGACGTAGGTTTGCGGCGCGGCGACTCCACCGGGTAAATCGAACTTCGCGCGTATGGTCGTGAAATAGCCGGGGTTCGCCTTCACCGTGTCCTTGAAGCCGCGCTCCTCGGGCGCCGGCGGTTGCATCGGGCCGGTCGCGAACGGTGTCGGATCGATGCCGCTCGGAACGCCGTCCGGCGTGCCGTGAGCGCTCTCGTACGCCTCGACGTCGAACGGCGTACGGCCGATGACCTGGAATGTGACCAGATGCACGTGCATCGGGTGCGTATCGCCCGTCATGTTCACGTAGACCCAGTCCTCAACCGTGCCGACGCGCGGCGTCTCGCCTTCTTGGGCCGGGTCGAAATGCACGCCGTTCACGTTGAGGTACCACTCGACCTCTTCCGGATCGATTTCGTTCAGCGTGAAGAAGCGCGTCGTCACAGGGTCGTGTAAATCCGCCTTTCGCCCCGGCAGGATCGCTGGAATCGCAACAGGACCGGACTGGCTTACTGTCGTGCCAACACGAATCTGCATCACCTGCTCGAGCGAGGGCGCCGGATTCGAAACCGGCTTCGGTGGCTTGTGGTTCTTCATCACGAGCGTTTCGCCGGCGAACTTGCTGAAGTCGACAAGCACGTCAGCGCGCTCGGCGGGTGCGAGCACCAATTGCTTCACCGCGACCGGCACATCGAACAGGCCCCCTTCCGCCCCGATCTGCCAGAACGCGGGTCCGCCGATATCGAGACTCAGGATCCGCGCGTTGCAGCCGTTGAGGAATCGCAGTCGGTACATCCGCGGTTCGACGTCCACATACGGCCACACCTTGCCGTTGACCAGCATGACGTCGCCGAAGTATTCGCCGATCCATGTGACGCCCGCGATGTCGCTCACCGGATAGCGGAACGTCCCGTCCGTATTGAACTGTCGGTCCTGAATGACCAACGGAATCTCGTACGCGCCGCCGGGAATTCCGATCGGATTGGGCTCGCTGCCGGTGTCGTATTGGTCGCGCACAATGTAAGCGGCGGCGAGCCCGGCGAAGACGTTGAGTCGCGTCGTGCCGAGACCATGATCATGGAACCACAGCAGCGAAGCCGGCATCTGCGGAGATTGATTGGTATAGATCACGCTCTGCGTTTCGCCCGGTCCGAATCCGTCCGGCGTGATCGCCGGGTTGCCGTCGCTATCGGCCGCGACGAATCCGCCATGCAGATGCGTCATCACCCGCACGTCGCTGCCTCGCGGCGTCAGGCGAGTGTCGACCGGAATCCAGCTCGGGTACGTGGCCGGGAGACCGTGCGTGTAGTTAACGGTAAGCGGCGTACCGCTCTGCGCGACGACCGCCATCCCGAACGAGCCGGCCTGACCCGCAAGTCCCGAGCCGTCGTCGTACGCCCACAGCGGTGTCGGCGGCAATTGCGGATGAAGTTGCCGGCTGATTTGTGTTTGCGTGAACGAGTACGTGTTCGTCCCGCCCGGGGTCGCAACGACGATTCCGTTGCCCGGAAGCGGCACATGCTCGACGTACTTCGCGAGCTTGCCGCCCAGCGCCGCGCGCGCCTCCGGCATTCGCAGTGCCCATGGCACTCCGAGCGCTCCACCGACACCAACACCGTACTTCAAAAATCGCCGTCGTGTGATTCGTTGCATTTTTCGCTCCCCGACAAAAATGGGGGGACGAATCGCACGGCTTGCCGCGTTTATCGACTGCGCCGATCAAGAACGGTTGTGGTCATCCCCCCAATTCGGCCAGTCTGCGCCGAATGGAGGGACGCGATTTGTGTTGCGTCAAACCATGGCCCTGTCGCTAGAGGTCATTCCCGCACAGGCGGGAATCCAGCGTCTTGCATGAACGACACTGGGCCCCCGCCTTCGCGGGGGCGACGTTGCCAATACGGCGCCGTCAATCGGCGTCCTGTGACCGTCGGTCGCGACTGACGCGCGCAGCGTCGCGCGTCCTACGCGCAAACGTGCGAGCGTCGGATTGGCACCAGGCAGACCGCGCGATACGGTACATCGGCGTGTGGCGAGGCTGCTCGCGCAGCACTCGCCGGCTAACAGTCATGGAGGCCAACATCATGAATACTCCAGCCATCATTCGCGGCGTGACGGCGATGGCGATCGTCGCGCTGTTCGCGGGTTGTTCAGGCATGAGTCGAACCGAAAAAGGCACAGCCATCGGTGCGACCACCGGTGGAGTCGCGGGCGCGGTCGTCGGCGGGCCGGTTGGCGCTGCGGTCGGCGCCGGCGTCGGCGGATACGTCGGACACGAGGGCACCGAGCCGGGCAGGACGACCGCGCGGTCGGGCGCGCCCGCTGCGAGCCACGATCCGTCCGTCGTTCGTTCGGTTCAACAGTCGCTGAATGAACGCGGCTACAACGTCGGTGCGGTGGACGGACAATGGGGGCCGAGCACCGAAAGCGCGCTGCGCCAGTTCCAGCAAGCGAACGGCCTTGCGCCGACTGGCGACGTCAATGCGCAGACGATGTCGGCGCTCGGGGTTACGCGCTAGAAGCGGCGAACCGCGCGTCAGCGTTCGGTGATCCCCGCCGCGCGCGAGCAGCGTCGAAGTGTCGCGGCGCAATGCGCTAGACAATGTCCCGCGCACCGTGGCGTCGCGACTCAATCCGGACTTCAGCTAGGCACGCAACCCGGGACCATGTCCGCCGTCACGAAGCGCGCGCAAGTGGAGCAGCTCCGCTTGCACGAAAGGCGAGAAGCCTTGGCGGCCGCCCCGGCGATCGATTAGCAGATCGTCGAGAACCGCCAGACAGGTCTGCTCGTCGCTCCATGCATTCGCGATGCGATTCGCGATGCGCGGGAACGTTTGCATCAACTGGTACGGCTTTGCCGAGCCCGGCAATGATTCGGCCCATCGCTGCGTTGCCGGCAACAACACGTCGAACGGTCGCGCTTTGCGCAACGTAGTCCAGTCGCGAGCTGGCGCTTGAGTAGGAGACATACGCCCGTCAGCCTGATGAACTCGCGTCCACGGAAGTCCCGACGGCGATCTACGCCTTCGGCGGAATGTTCACGTTGAGGTGAAACACATTCTGCGGGTCGTACTTCGCCTTGATGGACTGCAACCGTCGAACGTTCGCACCGTACGCTGCGGCGAGCACGCGTTCACCCATGTCATCCTGGTCGAGGTAGTTGAGATAGCGGCTGGGTCCCACAAAAGGCTCCAACGCTGCATACGAATCGCGCGCCCAGGCGGTGCCCGCAGCATCGTCCCCGGCGGCCATCCACTGCGACAGCATCAGCACGTTGAAGCCGCTCGATCGGAGTGCATACGCCGTCTCGGTCGGCGCGACGCGCGTTGCAGCGCCGTGGAAATGCTCGATGACGATCTGGCCCATTGGAGACGGACATCGCGTGAAGCATTCGGCGATCGTGTCGATCGCGGCGTCCGAAAGCGCTTCGCAGAAATGCGACTTCCAGTAGTTGCGAGCACCCCGCGGGTAGGATGCATCGAGCATGGCGTTGAGCTGCGTGAACGGAATCAGTCCCATCGCGTCCATCGCCGGCTGGCCAAACGACTTGATCGGCTTGACGGCCGCGTCGCCGGAGGCGGCTTCGCCGAAGAAGCCCGCCGCTATGGCAACGAGCTTCGTCGCGGCGTCGGGCCCCGTGATGAGGGCGGCGACAAGCATCGTGTCGTCGGTCGCTTCCGCGGCCAGGTCACGGAAGAGCCGCAGCACGTCGCGTGCGCGATCGGCAGGCCACGCCACGAGTCCGCCAGTCACCATCGGGCCGACCTTGTGCAACCGGAACTCGAAGGAAGACGCGACGCCGAAATTGCCACCGCCGCCACGAGCCGCCCAGAACAGATCAGCGTTCTCGTCCGCAGCCGCTCGCACGACATGCCCGTCGGCGAGGACCATCTCGACGCTGAGCAGGTTATCGAGCGACATCCCGTACTTCGGCATCAGCCAACCAAGCCCGCCGCCGAGCGTGAGGCCCGCCACGCCGGTGGTCGACACCACGCCGCCGGTCGTGGCAAGTCCATGCACCTGCGTCTCGCGATTGAAGTGTCCCCAGAGCGTGCCGCCTGCAGCTCGAGCCGTCCGGGCTGCGGGGTCGACGTGCACGTATTTCATGAGCGAAAGGTCGATCATCAGACCGCCATCGACCGTCGATCGGCCGCCGACGTTGTGGCCGCCGCCGCGAACGGCAATTTCGAGGTCGTGGTCCCGGGCAAGACGCACGGCGAGCGCGATGTCCGCGCTACCGAGACACTGGGCGACCAGCGCGGGACGCTTGTTCACCAGGCCGTTGTGAATCCATCGCGCGGCTTCCCACTCGGCATCGGCAGGAAGCAGCAGACGCCCGCTGAAGGTCTTCGAGAGCTCGGCAACGCTAGACGAAAGGTCGGCCATGACAGCACTCCTGATGCAAGAAGAACATCGCAGATAGCCGATTCCGATTATCGGTCACCAACGGCTTCAAGTCATAGCGGCTCGCTCATGCCGTTTCTCGAAGTCATGATCTCGCTGAACTGCCGAAGTGGCAAGGGCCTGGATGCGCCGTGAGATGGCCAACAATTTGCGCCTTGCTCGTGGCTGCGACTTCTTGCATGCGGCTTCGCGGAAAATCGCGGCGACGAATGCCCTAGAATGCACAATGGGCAACACCGTCCACCCCTACGACACCCTCACGCCCGACGTCGTGCTCGACGCGCTCGCGAGTGTGGGCATCGACGGCGATGGCCGGCTGCTCGCGCTCGGCAGCTACGAGAATCGCGTCTACCAGGTCTACCGCGATGACGCGCCGCCGGTGGTCGCAAAGTTCTACCGCCCGCAGCGTTGGAGCAACGCGCAGATCGCCGAGGAGCACGCGTTCGCGCTCGAGCTTGCCGCGCGCGAGATCCCGGTCGTCGCGCCGCTCGTGTTCGACGACGGTCAGTCGCTGCACGCGCACGCGGGATTCCGCTTCGCCGTGTATCCGCGCCGCGGCGGCCGCGCGCCCGAGCTGTCGGACCGCGCGACGCTCGAGTGGGTCGGCCGCTTCATCGGGCGCATCCACGCCGTCGGCGCAACCGCGGCGTTCGCGGACCGCCCGGCGCTCGACATCGCGAGCTTCGGCGACGAGCCGCGCGCGTTCTTGCTCGCCGGCGACTTCCTTCCGGCCGACTTGCGCGACGTGTGGGCCGGCGTTTCGGCACAGGCGCTCGACGGCGTGCGACGCGCGTTCGCGCTCGCCGGCGACGTCGGCACGCTGCGGCTGCACGGCGACTGCCACGCCGGCAACGTGCTGTGGACCGACGACGGCCCGCACTTCGTCGACTTCGACGATTGCCGCACCGGCCCGGCCGTGCAGGACCTGTGGATGCTGATGCCCGGCGAACGCGACGAAGCTGCACGCGCGCTCGACGCGCTGCTCGACGGCTACGAGTCGTTCGCGACGTTCGACCGTCGAGAGCTGCTGCTCGTCGAAGCACTGCGCACGCTTCGGCTCATCCACTACTGCGCGTGGATTGCTCGCCGCTTCGACGACCCGGCGTTCCCGGCCGCGTTTCCGTGGTTCGGCACGCAGCGTTACTGGCAAGACCGCATCCTCGAGCTGCGCGAACAGATCGCGGCGATGGACGAGCCGCCGCTCGAGGCCTGAGGTGTCCAGCCGCGGACGTCATTCCCGCGAAGGCGGGAATCCAGCGACGGTGATTCCTCGAATCGCGGCAAGACGCTGGGTCCCCGCCTTCGCGGGGACGACGGCGCTTGAGTTGACGTGCGAGCGCCGCCGAAACATCATCCGCGGATGCCCGATACCGGACCCGCCCGCTACGAAGGCCCCGTCGCGCTCGCGCAGGCGCTGTCGGCGTTCGCGCTGTCGAGCGCCGGGAGCGCGCAGTTCTCGCGCGAAGGGTTGCGCGCCGACGTCGAATACCGCGATCTCGGATTCGCCGCGGCGAGCGGCGGCCGCATCGGCGCGAAGCACGTTCGCGCGATCGCTCCGCTCCCGGCTGCGACCGGTTGGCACTGGCACGACATGAGCGCGCACTTCGTCTACGTGCTCAAGGGCTCGATCACGTTCCGCTTCGCCGGCGTCGCGGACGACGTGACGGTGGAAGCCGGCGGCGCGCTGTCGCAACCCGCGGGCGTGGCGCACAACGTCATCACACGCTCCGACGATCTCGAGCTGATCGAAATCAACGTTCCGGCCGACTACGGCACGTTCGATCTCGCCGCGGCGCCGGCGCCGTGGGGCGATCACTGATGGTCACTGCCGCCGC
>WNGA01006264.1_pt1 | contig 38297 bp, 37 predicted proteins | sample 5400061 | NCBI WGS metagenome assembly WNGA01 (sample SAMN13153366, study PRJNA577476) | soil metagenome | isolation source: 100 cm soil or saprolite under grassland replicate 2 | place: USA:California | collected 2016-06-15
CGGCCTCGCCGCGGAGGCTGCCCTTGAGCGCCAGCACGCGGTCGAACTCCTGCCGGAGCGCGTCGGCCGCGTCCCCCGTCGGCGCCTCGACCCCCTGGTCGACCCCACCGAGGGCCCGGAAGGTGCGCTGCTGTGCCATACCGTCCTCCTCCCCGCCCCCGTCAGGGGCGGGCGAACGCTGGTCATGTATCGGTGCCGCGCCCTGCATCACCCGCGCTGGCAGCACGTGGTGACGGCGCGCACCGCGGATACGTGACCGGCGTTCGAGACTCCATCAGCGCCGCGAAGCGCTCGAACAGTGGGTGAGCGTCGTGAGGGCCGGGCGCGGCCTCCGGGTGGTACTGCACGGAGAACGCCGGCACGTCGAGGCATTCCAGGCCCTCGACCACGCCGTCGTTGGCGTTGCGGTGGGTGACCCTCGCCGTCGGCGGCAGGCTGGCGGGGTCGACCGCGAAGCCGTGGTTGTGGCTGGTGACCGAGACCCTGCCGGTGTCGACCTCGACCACCGGCTGGTTGATGCCCCGGTGGCCGCAGGCGCAGGGTGCGGCCGCCGATCGCCTGGCCGAGGAGCTGGTGGCCGAGGCAGATGCCGAACACCGGCACCTTGCCGAGCAGCTCGGCGGTGGCGCGCACGCCGTGGCCGACGGTGGCCGGGTCGCCCGGGCCGTTGGACAGCATCACCCCGTCGGGACGCCACTCCAGCGCGCGCTCGGCGGGGGTGTCGGCCGGCACGATCAGCAGCCTGGCGCCCAGCCGGCGCAGCCGCCTGGAGATGTTGCGCTTGGCGCCGAAGTCGTAGAGCACCACCCGGAAGCGCTCGGGGCCGTCGGCCTCCAGCTCCAGCGGCACCGCTCGGGTGACCTCGTCCACCAGCGCCAGGCCGTTGGGGTCGGGCGCCAGCAGGGCCAGCCCGCGCAGCTCGGCCTCGTCGAGGACCTCGCTGGACAGGGCGCCGCGCATGGCGCCGGCGGTGCGCAGGTGGCGCACCAGCCGGCGGGTGTCGATGCCCTCCATCCCCGGCACGCCGGCGGCCTCCAGCTCCTCGGCCAGGGTCCGCCGCGCCCGCCAGTTGGAGGGCCGGCGGGCCGCCTGGCGCACCAGGAAGGCGGTCACCTGGATGCGGTCGGACTCGGCGTCGTCGTCGTTGGTGCCGTAGTTGCCGACCTCGGGAGCCGCCATGCAGACGATCTGGCGGCGGTAGGACGGGTCGGTCAGGACCTCCTGGTAGCCGCTCATGGCGGTGTTGAACACCACCTCGCCCGCCGCGGTGAACGGCTGCGACGCGAACGCCTCGCCGCGGAAGCAGGTGCCGTCCTCCAGGGTGAGCAGCGCCGGGACGGGCTTCATGGCCGTACCTCCCTGGCGGCGGCCACCGCCGCGACCCGCTCGGCCCACGCGCGCGCCGCCGCCTCGTCGTCCAGCACGAACCCCGAGCGCAGCACGGTGCCGCCGAGCTGCCAGTCGACCACCAGGACGCGCTCGGCGTAGACGACCTTGCCGGCGTGGTTGGTGGTCACCTCGACCCCGCGCACGGCCGCGGCCGGGACCGACCACGGTCCCGGCCGGCCGCCGTCGACCCGCAGCAGCGGGTGGCCCGGAGCGCCGGGGCGCGGCAGCGGCGGCAGCCCGGCCTGCTGGCGCCGAGCGGTCCGCCGCATGGCCCCGAGCACCAGCCCCGCGGCAACGGCCGCGACCACCGCCACCACCAGGACTGCGTATGCCCAATTCACCGGGGCACCCCCTTGGGGTTCCCCGGACCCCTCCGGCAGCTCACCAACTCGCCTTCCCGCCGCGAACCGTGAAGGTTCCCCGCAGCAGAGTGTGCACCACCCGACCCTGTACTTGACGGCCATGGTATGGGGTGTTCCGCGCGCGGCTGGCGAGCGCCGGCGCCGCCACCGTCCAGGCGGCGGTCGGGTCGAAGACGGTCAGGTTGGCGGGCGCGCCGGGGACCAGCGGTCCGCCGTGGCCGGGCAGGCGGCGGCAGCGGGCGGGGCCGGCGGTCAGGCGCTCGACCGCCTGGCCGAGCCGAAGGTAGCCGGGCTCGACCAGCTCGGTGATGGTGAGCGCCAGGGCTGTCTCCAGGCCGAGCATGCCCGGCGGCGCGCTCGCCCACTCCACCTCCTTGTCCTCGCGGGCGTGCGGCGCGTGGTCGGTGGCGATGGCGTCGACGGTGCCGTCGGCGAGCGCGGTGCGGATGGCCTCGACGTCGGCCTTGGAGCGCAGCGGCGGGTTGACCTTGTAGACCGGGTCGAAGGACCGCGCCAGCTCGTCGGTCAGGGTGAAGTGGTGCGGCGCCGCCTCGGCGGTGACCAGCACGCCGCGCGCCCTGGCCGCCCGCACCAGCGCCACCGACCCCGCGGTGGAGAGGTGGCACAGGTGCAGCCGGCCGCCGGTCAGCTCGGCCAGCAGCAGGTCGCGGGCGACCACCATCTCCTCGGCCGCGGCCGGCCAGCCCTGCAGCCCGAGGATCGCCGACACCTCGCCCTCGTGCATCTGGGCGCCGTCGGTGAGCGAGGGGTCCTCGGCGTGGTCGGCGATGACCGCGTCGAAGGCCTGCGCGTATTCGAGCGCCAGGCGCAGCAGGCGCGCCTCGCGGATCGGCCGGCCGTCGTCGGAGAAGCAGTCGACCCGCGCGGCCGAGTGCGCCATGGTGCCGAGCTCGGCCAGCTCTGCGCCGCGCTGGCCGAGCGTGACCGCGCCCACCGGGAAGACGTCGACCAGGCCGACCTCGCGGCCGCGGGCGGCGACCATCTCGACCACCCCGGCGTTGTCGGCCACCGGGTCGGTGTTGGGCATCGGGCAGACGGCCGTGTAGCCGCCGAGCGCCGCCGCGCGCGAGCCGGTCTCGATCGTCTCGGCGTCCTCGCGGCCGGGTTCGCGGAGGTGGACGTGCAGGTCGACGAACCCGGGGCTCACCACCAGGCCGTCACAGTCCACCACTTCGGCGTCGCCCGGCTCCAGGCCCACCCCGACCGCCGCGACCGCGCCGTCGCGGAGGTCGGGCCGCCGAGCAGCAGGTACAGCAGGGCCATGCGCACGCTGATGCCATTGGCGACCTGGTCGGCGATCACCGACCGCTCGATCGAGTCGGCCACCTCGGCGGCGATCTCCACGCCGCGGTTCATCGGCCCGGGGTGCATGACGATGGCGTGCTCGGGCATCGCCTCCAGCCGCCGGGCGTCCAGGCCGTACAGGCGCGCGTACTCGCGCAGGGACGGGAAGAACCCCGCCCGCTGGCGCTCGAGCTGCATCCGCAGCAGCATCACCACGTCCTGCTTGGGCAGCACCGCGTCGAGGTCGTAGGAGATTCCCGCGCCCCAGGTCTCGACCCTGGCGGGCAGCAGCGTGGGCGGGGCGACCAGCGTGACCTCCGCGCCCATGGTCGACAGCGCCAGCACGTTGGAGCGGGCCACCCGCGAGTGCAGCACGTCGCCGACGATCGCCACCCGCAGCCCGGCGAAGGTCGGGAAGTGCTGGCGCATGGTGTAGAGGTCGAGCAGCGCCTGGGTGGGGTGCTCGTGGGTGCCGTCGCCGGCGTTGATGACCACCGCGTCGACCCACTCGGCCAGCCGCCAGGGGGCGCCGGAGGCGGCGTGGCGGATGACGATGGCGTCCACGCCCATCGCCTCCAGGGTGATGGCGGTGTCCTTCAGGCTCTCGCCCTTGGACACGCTCGACCCCTTGGCGGTGAAGTTGATCACGTCCGCCGACAGGCGCTTTGCGGCCAGCTCGAAGGAGATCCTGGTCCTGGTCGAGTCCTCGAAGAACAGGTTGCAGACGGTCCGGCCCCGCAGGGTGGGCACTTTCTTGATGGCCCGGTCGGTGACCTTGGCCAGGTGCGCGGCGGTGTCGAGGATCCGGGTGATGTCGTCGGCGTCCAGGTCGGCCGCTGAGAGCAGGTGCTCCTTCATCCCCTGGTCTCCTCCCTCGCGCGGCCTGGGCCGCGGCCGTCGCCGCTTGCTTCCTCGCCCTCGGCGACCAGGACGCCGTCGCGGCCGTCGGTCTCCGACAGCAGCACCTTGACGACGCCGTCCGGCGCGGTCGGCAGGTTCTTGCCCACGTAGTCGGCGCGCAACGGCAGCTCGCGGTGGCCGCGGTCGACCAGCACCGCGAGCTGGATGGCGCGCGGCCGGCCGAAGTCGGTCAGGGCGTCCAGCGCCGCCCGGATGGTGCGGCCGGTGTAGAGCACGTCGTCCACCAGCACCACCACCGTGCCGGCCAGGTCGAACGGCAGGTCGGTGTCGCGGGTCGCGCCCGGTGGGCGCAGGCCGATGTCGTCGCGGTACATGGTCACGTCCAGGGCGCCGGTGGGGACCTGCGCGCCCTCGATCTCGCCGAGCTTGGCGGCCAGGCGCCGGGCCAGCGGCACCCCACGGGTGTGGATGCCGACCACCACCAGGCCGCGGGTGCCCTTGTTGCGCTCGACGACCTCATGGGCGATGCGGGTCAGGGCGCGGCCGACGTCGGCCTCGTCCATGACCATCGCCCGCTCTGGCGCGGACATCAAGAAAGCCTCCAGCCCACAGGGCATGGAGGCAGCGTGCGACGCATCCGGTTGGCTCCCTTCCTGGCCTCGCGGGACCAGTCCTTAAAGGGCGTCGGCGAGCGGGCCCGCCGCCGGCCGCCGGTCGGCCGGTCCCTCGCATCGTAGTGAGCGAGCCCCCCGGCGGCAAGCAACCTGAACGGATCCGCGCAGTCCGGGGCCCTGTGCCCGCTCCCGCGTGCTTGCCTTGTTGATCCGCGGCAGAGAGGACAAAGCCTCTTGCGGCAATCGATTGCAGGTGGGACTCTTTGTCCGTTCCAACTGGCATGATGTCACGCCGTCAACAGGAGGGTGGGCCATGCGCAAGGACGCGGAGGACCGATCGGGCGAGGCCGGGAGCGGTGGTGGGACCGGGCTCTCCAGGCGTGGGTTCCTCAAGACGACCGGGACACTCACCGTCGCCGGACTCGGCTCGGGGCTGCTGGCCGCGTGCACCGGCCCGTCCAGCTCCCCGGGGCCGGGCAGCGGCGGCGGCAAGCAGCTCCACATCCTGCAGTGGAGCCACTTCATCCCGGCCTACGACAGGTGGTTCGACGGCTTCGCCAAAAAGTGGGGCAAGGACAACGGCGTGACGGTCACGGTCGACCACATCGACAACGCCGACATCCCCGCCCGCAGCGCCGCCGAGATCAACGCCGGGCAGGGCCACGACATGATCGAGTGGATCGTCCCGCCGTCGGCGCTGGAGCCGAGCGTGCTGGACCTCAGCGACGTCGTCCAGGAGGCGGTCGGCAAGCACGGCGAGCAGATCAGCTACTGCAAGGCGTCCAGCTTCAACCCGACCACCAACCGCTTCTACGGGTTCTGCCACACCTGGACGCCCGACCCCGGCGACTACCGCAAGAGCCTGTGGGAGCCGGTCGGCCTGCCCAACGGCCCCAGCACCTGGCAGGAGCTGCTCGAGGGCGGGACCATGGTCAAGCAGCGCTCCAAGATCCCGGTCGGGATCGGCATGTCCCAGGAGGTCGACTCCAACATGGCCGCCCGGGCGCTGATCTGGTCCTACGGCGGCTCGATCCAGGACGCCGACCAGAACGTGGTCATCAACTCGCCCGAGGTCATCGACGCGGTCGCCTACATGGCCAAGCTGTTCAAGCAGACCATGACCGACGAGATCTTCAGTTGGACGGCCGCCTCCAACAACCAGGGCCTGATCGCCGGGCGCCTTTCCTACATCCTCAACTCGATCTCGGCCTACCGCAGCGCGCAGACCTCCAACCCGGACGTCGCCAACGACATCTTCTTCCGGCCGGCGCTCAAGGGCCCGAGCGGCAAGGCGCTGGCGGGCGAGCACGTGGTGCGCAGCTACGTGGTCCCCAAGTTCTCCAAGAACGTCGACACCGCCAAGCAGTTCCTGCTGTTCCTGGCCGACCACTCCTCGGACGTCGCCCAGAACTCCAAGCTCTACGACTTCCCCGCCTTCAAGACCTCCGCCGCATGGCAGCAGCTTCCCGGCTGGCTCGACAACGACCCCTTCAAGTCGCAGCCCGCCAACAAGCTGGCGCTGCTCAAGGACGCCGAGTCGTGGAGCACCAACGTCGGCTACCCGGGCCCGTCCAACGCCGCCGAGGGCGAGGTCCTCAGCACCTTCGTCCTGCCGAACATGATGGCCGCCGCCGCCAAGGGCACGCCCCCCAAGCAGGCGGTGGCCAGCGCGGAGACGCAGGTCAAGACGATCTTCGCGAAGTGGCGCAAGCAGGGCCTGGTCGGCGGCAACGCCTGAGAAGACTGGAGGAATCCGCACATGGCGGTGGTGGAGACCAGAGGGGTCCGCAAGGTCTTCGTCGGCGACACCCCCGCGGTCGACGGCATCGATATCGCCACCGATGAGGGCGAGTATCTGGTGCTGCTCGGCCCGTCGGGGTCGGGCAAGACCACGCTGCTGCGCATGATCGCCGGGCTGGAGCGGCCCAGCGAGGGCGAGGTGCTGATCGGGGGGCGGGTCGTCAACGACCTGCCCCCCAGGGCGCGGCGGGTCGCGATGGTCTTCCAGAGCTACGCGCTCTACCCGCACAAGACGGTGATGCAGAACATCTCCTTCCCGCTGGCCGCCAGCGGCATGCCCAAGGAGCGGCGGCCCGAGCGGATCCACTGGGCGTCGGACCTGCTGGGCATCGACCACCTGCTGGACCGCAAGCCACGCCAGCTCTCCGGCGGCGAGCGCCAGCGGGTGGCGCTGGCGCGGGCGCTGGTCCGCGAGCCGCAGGTCTTCCTGCTGGACGAGCCGCTGTCCAACCTGGACGCCAAGCTGCGGACCTCCGCCCGCGAGGACCTGAAGGAGTTCCAGCGCCGGGTCGGCGTCACCACCATCTACGTGACCCACGACCAGGTGGAGGCGATGGGCCTCGGCGACCGCATCGCCGTGCTGGACAAGGGGCGGCTGCAGCAGCTCGGCACCCCGCCGGAGATCTACCACGAGCCGGCCAACACCTTCGTGGCGACCTTCCTCGGCTCGCCGCCGATGAACCTGCTGGAGCACGACGGCGCGCTGGTCGGCTTCCGCCCCGAGCACTTCCTGCCGGAGGGGCTGGTCAGCGAGCGCGAGGGCAGGGTGCCGTTCGAGTACCAGGTCGACCGGGTCGAGTACCTGGGGTCCGACCGCATGCTGTACGGCACCATCCCGGCGATCGCGCCGGGCGTCAAGGTGATCGCCAGGCTACCGTTCACGGTGACCACGCCGGTCGCCGAGGGCTCGCCCGCGCGTTTCGCCGTGGCCGAGTCGAGCCTGCGCTTCTTCGGCAAGGACAGCGGCGACCGTATCGCCCCGCAGCCGCTGCGGGGGGTGAGTGCGTGACCACAGCGGCGCCGGACGCGGCGACCCGCCCGCGCGAGCGCAACCGCCGCTACCTGCTGGAGCGCGAGGGGATCCTGGGGCCGCTGCTGCTGCTGCCGTCCGTGGCCTACCTGCTCGCCCTGGTCGCCTTCCCCCTGGTGATGGCCATCCTGTACGCCTTCACCGACATCACCACCGGCAAGCCGGTCCTGCATTTCGTCGGTATCGACACCTTCAAGGCCGCCCTGTCCGACCCGGTGACCAGGACCTCGCTGCGCAACACCGTGGTGTTCACGCTGATCTCCCAGGTCCTGGTCGTGGTGCTCTCGGTGGTGCTGGCGTTCGCGCTGCGGGTGAACTTCCGCGGCAAGTGGATCGCGCGGTTCCTGATCCTGCTGCCCTGGACCACCCCGATCGCGCTCGGGACCATCGCCTGGCTGTGGATGCTCGACTCGATCTTCAGCCCGATCGACTGGGTGCTCTCGCACGTGGGCATCACCAGCCCTGGCAGCCACATGTTCTGGCTGGGGCGCACGCACCTGGCGATGGGCTCGGTGATCGCCGTGCAGGCCTGGCGGATGCTGCCGCTGGCCACGGTGATCCTGCTCGCCGGCCTGACCTCGATCCCGCAGGACGTGCGCGAGGCGGCCGAGATCGACGGCGCCGGCTTCTGGCGGCGCATGGTCGGGATCGAAATCCCGCTGCTGCTGCCGATCACCGCGGTGGCCCTGCTGTTCGGCCTGGTGTTCAGCTTCACGGACATGACGGTGGTGTTCGTGCTGACCCGCGGCGGCCCTCAGAACGCCACCCAGGTGCTGGCGAGCTGGGCGTTCTTCCGGGGGATCGAGGGCGGCAGCCTCGGCGAGGGCGCGGCGGTCGCGGTGTTCATGTTCCCGGTGCTGGCCGGGCTCGCCGCGCTGATCCTGCGGATGGTGTCACGAGCGGAGGTGAGCTAGGCATGGCGGCGGTTGGCCAGACCACCCGGCCCGGCGGTGGCCGCCGGCTCCGCACCTCCACGCGGATCTACACGGTGGTGGGCCTGTTCGCGCTGTTCGCGTCGTTCCCCTTCCTGTGGGCGATCGTGACCATGTTCAAGACCGACCCCGACCTCTACAACGTCAACAACAACCCCTTCCTCTACAACAGCCCGCCCACGCTGGCGCACGTCAAGCTGCTGTTCCAGCAGACCCCGTACCTCACCTTCGTGCGCAACACCGTGGTGATCGGGGTGCTGGTGGTGGTGATCACCCTGGCGCTCAGCATCCCCGCCGCCTACGCCCTTGCGCGACTGACCGGGCGCTGGGGCGGGAGGCTCGGCGTGGGGATCTTCCTGGTCTACCTGATCCCGCCGACGCTGCTGTTCATCCCGCTGTCACGGATGGTCGCCTCGATGCGCCTGCAGGACACCATCTGGGCGCTGGTGGTCGTGTACCCGACCTTCACGATCCCGCTCTCGACCTGGCTGCTGAACGGCTTCTTCAAGTCGATCCCGCGCGACGTCGAGGAGCAGGCCCAGGTCGACGGCTACAGCCGCTTCCAGGCGTTCGTGCGCACGGTGCTGCCGCTGGCGCTGCCAGGGATCTTCACCGTGGTGGTGTTCGCCTTCACGCTGACGATGCACGAGTTCATCTACGCGCTGGCGTTCGTGGCCAGCTCCGACCACATGACCATCAGCGTCGGGGTGCCCACCAACCTGGTCCGCGGCGACGTGTTCTTCTGGCAGTCACTGATGGCGTCGGCGGTGATCGTCGCCGTGCCCGTCGCGCTGGTCTACAACTTCTTCCTCGACCGCTTCGTGCAGGGCTTCACCATGGGCGCCGTGAAGGGCTGAGGCGAGCGGACGGGCCAGCACGCCCTCCAGTCCCTGCGCGAGCACGCAGTCGAGCATGGCCGACCGGTCGGGCGGCCACGGGAAGCCCGGGTGGGAGATCAGCAGCGAGGTGATCCCGTGCGCGGTCGCCCAGAGCCCCAGGGCCACGAGCTTGGGATCGCCGGGGGCGATGCTGCCCTGCCGCATGCCCCGCTCCACGTTCTCGACCAGGTGGACGAAGGCCGCCAGCTCGATCTCGCCAGGCTCGGCGAGCTTGCCCTTGTCGCCAGGGTCCCACCGGCCCATGAACAGCACGCGGTAGCCCTCGGCGTTGGAGAGCCCGAAGTCGATGTAGGCCCGGCCGCAGGCGTGCATCGCCTCGATCGGGTCCTCGACGCCGGCGGTCGCGGCCTGGAGGTGCTCGTCGAGCTTGCGGAACTGCTCGCGGCAGACCTCCATGATGAGCTCGTTCTTGTCGGCGAAGTGCAGGTAGATCGAGGGCGGGGTGACGCCGACCGCGTCGGCGACGGCGCGGATCGAGACCGCCGACTCGTCGCCGGCCTCGAACAGCAGCCGGGTGGCTGCCTCCAGGATGTCGGCACGCAGGCGCTCTCCCTCCCCCCGGCGGGCACGCCGGCGCGGGGAGGGAGAGCGGCTCGTGGTCGGGGTCGTCAGGTTCTGGTCACCTCCGCGACGCGTCTCGGGACATCTTCCCGCAAGCCGATGCGGTCGTGCAGCAGGCGAAGCGGCCGCGGCGCCCACCAGTTGGCCCTGCCGGCCAGGCGCATGAACGCCGGCACCAGCAGCGCTCGGATCAGGGTGGCGTCGACCACGATCGCCAGCGCGCTGCCGATCCCGAACAGCTTCAGGAAGGTGACCTGCGAGGTTGCGAAGGCGATGAACACGATCGCCAGCAGCGCCGCCAGGGTGGTGACGATGCGGCCGCTGCGCTCCAGGCCGGTGGCGACCGACGAGATCGTGTCACCGCTGCGGTCGTACTCCTCCTTGATCCGCGAGAGCAGGAAGACCTCGTAGTCCATGGACAGGCCGAAGGCGATGCACGACAGCAGCACCGGCATCGAGGTATCGATGGTGCCGGTCGAGGTGAAGCCGAGCAGGCCCGACAGATGACCGTCCTGGAAGATGAAGACCATCGCGCCGTACACCGCCGACAGCGACAGCAGGTTGAGGATCAGCGCCTTGATCGGGATGACCAGGCTGCCGGTCATCAGGAACAGCAGCAGCAGGGTCGCCCCGGCGATGACCGCCACCGCCATCGGCAGCCGGTCGCTGATCGCGGCCTTGGTGTCGACGAGCTGGGCCGAGGGGCCGCCGACCTCCACGCCGAACGGCGCCGGCAGCGCCCGCACCCGCTCGACCAGGTTCTCCCCCGCGCTCGAGTACGCCTCCACCGTCGGCACCACCCGCAGCCAGGTCGCGCCCCCCGCCACGAACCGGTCCGCCGCCTGCGCCGCGGAGGCCCGCGCCGCGGCCCCGGTGGTGGCCCGGCCGCCCGTGGCCTGCAGCTTGTGGCCGCCGGCGTAGCTGCCGGTCATGGCGTCCACGCGGGCGACGCCGGCGAGCCCGGAGAGGGAGGCGGCGTAGCGGTCGATCTCGGCCGCGCGGGTGGCCGGAGCGCCCGCGTCGGTCGCCACCACCTGGAGCGCCGAGGCGTCCCGGGCGGTGAAGTCGTTGCGGATCGCGTCGGCGACCTGGCGGCTGCTGGCGGAGGCCGGCAGCACCCGGTCGTCCGGCAGGCCGAAGCGCACGCCGAGGAAGGGCGCGCCCAGTACCAGCAGCACCGCCACCACCCCGAGCGCGATCGGGACCGGCCGCCGCATCACCGCCATGGCGATCCGGTGCCACGCCCCGGACCCGGTGCCCGCCGCCCCGGCTCCCGGACCGGCGGCCGCCCGGGCCGCCGCCCGGCGGGCGGCGCGGCGGCGGCCGAAGGGCAGGCGCAGCGAGTCGATCCTGCGGCCGAGGACGGCCAGCAGGGCGGGGAGCACGACCAGCGCGCCCACGGCCGCCAGGGCGACCACGGCGATCCCCGCGTAGCCGAACGAGCGCAGGAAGTACAGCGGGAACACCAGCAGGGCGACCAGCGCCACGGCCACGGTCGCGGCGCTGAACAGCACCGTCCGACCGGCGGTCCGCATGGTGGTCACCAGCGCGTCCGGCGGCTCCCGCCCGGCGCGCAGCTCCTCGCGGTAACGCGACACGATGAACATGCTGTAGTCGATGGCCAGCCCGAGCCCGAGCGCGGTGGTGAGGTTCAGCGCGTAGACCGACACGTCGGTGAGGCCGGCCAGCAGCCGCAGCACCAGTAGCGTGCCCACGATCGCGAAGCCGCCGACCGCCAGCGGCAGCGCGCCCGCCACCGCGCTCGAGAACACCACCACCAGCAGCACCAGCGTGATCGGCACCGCGATCATCTCCGCACGGGCGAGGTCGCGCTCGACCTGGTCGCTCACCTCGCCGAAGACCCGCGCCTGGCCGCCGACCTGCACGCGCATGCCGCCCTGGTCGCGGTCGAAATCGGTGGCGAGCTGCTCCGCACGCTTCTGGGAGGCGTCGTCGTCGCCGGCGATGCGCGCAAGCACCAGCGCCTGGCGGCCGTCGACGCTGCGCAGCGGCGCCGCCTTGGTGGTCCAGTAGGACTGGACCTCGCTGACGTCGCGTTCGGCGCTCAGCCGCCTGGTCAGCTCCAGTCCCCCGTTGGCGAGGCCGGCCTGGTCGACCGTGCCGTGGTCCGCCGTCACCAGCAGCACCAGGTTGGGCTCGCCCGTATGGAAGGTGTCCCGCAGCGCGTCCTCCGCCCTGGTCGAGGATGCCGCCGGGTCCTCGAAGCCGCCCGACCGCAGCTTCGACACCACGCCGGCGCCGAGCACCCCCGCCAGCCCCACGACGGCCACCGCCACCACCAGCACCAGCACCCGGCGGCGCAGCAGCGACCCTGCCAGCCGCTCCAACATCGCGCCCCTCCGTCCCTTAGCGACGTTAACTTATCCCGCGTTACTTAACGACGCTAAGGTAATGGGTGTCAACCCCCGATTTGGAGGAGCGTCGAGGCCAGGGACGCCGGGCGGCGCCGCCTTCGGGTCAGGAGGCGGGTTCGTCCTCGGCGGGAGCCAGGTGGTCGAGGGTGTCCCGGAGCGGCAGCTCGCGCAGGCCGAGGGTCAGCAGGAAGGCGGCCACCGCGAAGGGCACGGCCCAGTGGAAGACGGTGCCGACCGAGCGGGCGACGGCCTCGACGATCGCGTGGTGGACCGCCGGGGGAAGCGCACGGAGGCCGGCCGGCGAGCCCTGCGGCGTGGCCAGCGTGCCGGCGCCGGGCGAGCCGCGGCCGGGCAGCCGCCCGGCCAGCTCGGCGCTCAGCCTGGCCGAGAAGATCGCGCCGAACAGCGCCACCCCGAAGGTCCCGCCCAGCTCGCGGAAGAACTGCGCCAGCGAGGTCACCAGCCCGAGGTGCCGCTGCGAGACGGCGTTCTGGCTGGCCAGGACGAGCACCTGCATGAGCGGGCCGATGCCGGTCCCGAGCAGGACCATCTCGCCGATGACCAGGACCGGCGGCGTGCTGACGCGCAGCAGCGACAGCAGCCAGAACGCGACCGTCATCAGCGCGGTCCCCACGATCGGGAAGAGCTTGTAGCGGCCGGTGCGCGTGACCAGCCGGCCGCTGGCGATCGAGGCGACCAGCACGCCGAGCATCAGCGGCAGCACCAGCAGGCCCGAATTGGTGGCGCTCATGCCCTTGGACACCTGGAGGAACAGCGGCAGGAACACGATCGACCCGAACAGCACCACCCCGGCCAAGCAGCCGACCGCGCTGGTGACGGCGACGACCGGGTTGGCGAACAGGTCGAGCGGCAGCAGCGGCTCGCGGGTGCGCCGCTCGACCAGCACGAAGCCGGCCACCGCGAGCACCGCGGCCGCCGCCAGGCCGAGGATGCGCGACGAGCCCCACGCCGCCTCGGCGCCGCCCCAGCTCGCGACCAGGACCGCGCAGGTCACCGCCGTCACCAGCAGCCCGGCGCCTGGCCAGTCCATGCGCGCGCCGCGCTCCCTGGCGGGCAGGTGGAGCACCAGGCCGATCACCACGAACGCGGCCACGCCGACCGGCAGGTTCACGTAGAAGATCCAGCGCCAGGTGAGATGGTCGACGAAGAACCCGCCGAGCAGCGGCCCGGCCACCGTGGCCAGCGCCAGCACGCCGCCGATGTAGCCGACGTACCGCCCCCGCTGCCGTGGCGGGACCATGTCGGCCACGACCGCCGTGGTGAGGGCCATCAGCCCACCGCCGCCGAGGCCCTGGAGGGCGCGGAAGGCAATCAGCTCGTCCAGCGACCGCGCCATGCCGGCCAGCGCCGATCCCACCAGGAAGACGACCAGGGCGCTCTGGAACACGCGCTTGCGGTCGTGCAGGTCGCTGACCTTGCCGTAGACGACCGCCGCGGAGGTCGAGGTCACCAGGTACGCCGTGCCGACCCAGGAGAGGTGACCGAGCCCGCCGAGCCCGCCGAGGCTGCCCACGATCGTCGGGAGCGCGGTCGCCACGATGGTCTGGTCCAGCGACGCCACCAGCATCGCCAGCATCAGGCCGACGTAGACCGCCCGGATCTGCCGGTGCGTCAGCGGCCCGCCGCTGGCCGTCGCCGGCGCCGCCGCCGTCACGTCCCGCCGCCCGCGCCGGCCCGGGCGCCCCGGCTGGTCCGCGGCTCGCCGGCGACCTTGGCGGCGGCCTGGCGGGCCCAGGAGAACGGGACGGTCATGGCCTCCAGGAACGCCTGGTCGCGGGCCGGGTCGCCCACCTCCAGCCAGGCGATGACCGCCTCGATGGTGAGCCTGAAGGCCATCCGCGCGGTCCAGCGCAGGGCCACCGGATCCTGGATGTCCGCGGCCAGCCGCCGCTCGCTCGTCTCGATCGCGCTGGCACTGAAGTCCTCGGCGTAGGCGGCGAACTCCGGCTCGCGGGCGGCGTGCCGGAACAGCAGCATGAAGGCGTCGGGCTGCTCGCGGGCGACCTCGAGCAGCGCGACCTGGCCCCGCCGCGAGGCGCCGGCCTCGGGGTCGTCGCGGACCTTCTCGCGCAGGCGCCCGCTGACCGATTCGAGGATCGCCTCGTACAGCTCGCGCTTGCCCTCGAAGTCGCGGTAGATCATCAGCTTGCTGATGCCCGCCTCCGCGGCGATCTCGTCCATCGAGGTCGCCGCAAAGCCGCTGCGCGCGAACGCCCGCGCGGCCGCCGCCAGCACCTGCTGCACCCGCTCGGCCCTCGGCATGCGCCGCCGACCACGCGTCCCGGCCATCCAGCCTCCAACTCTCCGGTATCAACGCGATAATACATACTCATAAGTTGATACGGAAGAGTTAACTTATCGGAGGTGTCAGCGGGCGGGGGGCTGGCGGAGGAGCCAGGTGTTGCCGCCAGAACCGATCCAGCTCGTCGAGCCAGCCGCGCAGCTCGGTGAGCCCCTGCGGGCGCAACGCGTGTCCGTAACGTTTCCGGGACGAGCGCCGGCGACAATGGCGGGTGAACAGGGACGCTGGAGGTGGCGACGCAGGAGGCGACGTGCCCGCGACGAGGATCACGGCGAGCGTGACCGGCGCGGCCCGCCCGGCCAGGCCGCGCCGGTGGCCGGCCGCGCTGGCCTGGGCGCTGTGGGCGCTGGCCCTGATCGGGCTGGCGACGGTGCCCTGGTTCGACCACCTGATGCGACAGGCCGGGCGGCCCGACCTGATCCAGTTGAACGCCAGCACCATCCCCTACCTGCTGGCCCTGGTGATCGCGCCGACCGTCGGAGCGGTGCTGGCCGGCCGGCGGCCACGCCACCCGGTGGGATGGCTGCTGCTGGCGCTGGGGCTGTCGGTGTCGGCGTCGGGGTTCGCCGACGGGTACGCGCGGTATGGCGTGGCGGCCAGGCCGGGGGCGGTGCCGGCCGCCCGCTGGGTGGCCATCTACAGCCCGGCGACGACGATCCTCGGCCTGGTGTGCGTCGGGTTCATCCTGCTGCTCACCCCGACCGGATCGCTGCCCTCGCCACGGTGGCGCTGGTGGGCGTGGGTGGAGGCAGCCGGGGGGGCGCTCTTCGTCGCGGCGGCGACCTTCGGGCCGCTCCTGATCCCGCCGTACGAGTCGGTGCACAAGCCGCTGGCGCTTCCGTCGCTCGAGTCGGCGATGGTGGTCGTCACGGTCCTGGCGTTCGGCATCACCATCGGCGGCCTGGCGGTCGGGGCCGCGTCGCTGGTGGTGCGCTTCCGCCGCGCCCGCGGCGTGGAGCGGCTGCAGCTCCGCTGGCTGGCGCTGGCGGCCGCCGTGACCGGAGTGCTGGCCGCCGTCGTCCTGGTCGGCTTCGCCGTCGGCGCCACGGCGGTGCCGCTGCTGGCGGCCGGCATCTGCATGGCGATCCTGCCGCTGGCGACGGGCGCTGCGATCATGCGGTACCGCCTCTACGACCTCGACCGGATCATCAGCCGCACGCTCGCCTACGGCTTGCTCACGCTGCTGCTGGGCGGCGCCTACGCCGGGGTCGTGCTCGGCCTCGGCCAGCTCCTCGGCCAGGGCCGCAGCCTGGTCGTGGCGGCGGCCACCTTGGCGCTTGCCGCCGTCTTCCGGCCAGCCCGGGCCCGCGTCCAGCGGGCGGTCGACCGGCGCTTCAACCGCCGCCGCTACGACGCGGCCGCCACCATCCAGGCGTTCGCCGGACGGCTGCGCCAGCAGGTCGACCTCGATGCGCTGCGAGCCGAGCTGCTGGCGGTCGTCGACCAGACCATGCAGCCCACCAGGACCTCGCTCTGGCTGCGACCACCCGCCGGCGCCTCCAGCGCGGCCGCCCCGCTTTCGCGGCCGACCACGGCCGCGGGCGATCGCACCGCCCCTTGAACCAGGCGCGGGGCGCCCGTCAGCGGCCGGCGGGGCAGTCGCCGGCTTCCAGGCCGGAGGCCCAGCGGATCGCGCCGAGCAGGTGGTCGAGGAAGGGCCCCTCGCTGAAGCTCTCGGTGGTGTGGCCGAGGGCCGTGTAGAACGAGCGGCCGGCGCCGACCGTGTGGCACCAGGCGACCGGATGGTCGGCGCCCATCCCGCCGCCCTGATAGGTCGACTCGTCCAGCGTGGCGAGCACGTGGACGCGACCTCGCGGGTTGCGGTCGAACTCGTACCACTCGTCCGTGCGGTGCCAGACGGCCGGCAGGGAGGCGGTGGCCGGGTGGTCGCGGTCGGTCACGTGGATGGTGGCCGGCTGCACGGCCGGGTGGCGGGCGAAGCGCGCGCCCACCAGCTCCTCGTACCAGGGCCAGGCGCGCTCGGCGTCCGCGGCGGCGTGGATCCCCACCCAGCCGCCGCCGCGCTCGACGAAATGCTGGAGGGCGATCTGCTCGGCGCCGTCCAGAAAGTCGCCGGTGGTGCTCAGGAACACCACCGCCCGGTACGGGTCGAGGCCGTCGGCGCTGAGCCGGCCGGCGTCCTCGGTCGCGTCCACCGCGAAGCCGTGGCGCTCGCCGAGCCGCCGGATGGCGGCGACGCCGGCCGGGATGGACGCGTGCCGGAAACCCGCCGTCTTGCTGAGGACCAGCACGCGGGCGGCCCGCGGCGGCGCGGGCGTGGCTCGGCGGGCGGGCTCCTCGCCCGACCCTCCGGCGACGCACGCGCCCAGGACGAGCGCCACCAGCGCCAGCAGCGGCGGCACCGCGAGCCGCGACATGCGCCCCCCTCCTCGGGACCGGAGCCGATCGTGCCTCCCTTTTGGGACCGGAGCCGATCGTGCCCTGCGGGTAGCATACGGGCGGGCCGGGCGCTCCGGCGGCGGGTGCCGTGCCCTCGCACCACCGTCCAACCGCCAGGTCGTGGCCCGTGGGCCACCGCCGAGCCGCCAATTGACCGCCCGAGGAGTGATCGTCCGTGTGCACCGCTGTCCGCATCGTCGTCGCCGCCGCCGAGCGGGATCGCCGTCTGGAGCTGCGACGCGCCGCGGTCACCGCGGAGTGGGAGGTCGTCGGCGAGGCCGCCGAGCCGGAGGCTGCCTACCGCGAGGCGGTCGACCGGCGCGCTCGCTTCCTGGTGCTCGACGCCAGCGCGGCCGGCCCGCGCCCGCGGGCCATCGCCCGCCGGCTCAAGTCCACCAACCCGAACGCCTTCGTGGTCGGGATCGGCGAACTCGACGGCATGGACGCCAACCTCACCGACGGCGAGCTGGAGCGCCTGCGGGACGTCATGCGCGAGCTGCTGCACGAGAGCGGCGACCACGTGCACGACTAGCGGCGGTCCGGCCTGCGTCCCACGCCCGAACGGATGGGTCCGGGGGCGGTCTGTCTACTCGATCCCGATGAATGCGGCCATGGCGTGCATCTGGTGGTCGAACCAGGCGTCGCGCTCGTCGATGACGTTGTTGAGCCGGCCGAACAGGTCGAAGCTGATCGCACCGAACACTTCAGTCCAGGCGATCAGCGCCCGAGCCATGACCGTCTCGCGGACGCCGGCGGCAACCAGCTCCGCCGCCAGCTCGAGCTCCGCCCGCAGCTTCGGGGGGAGAGCCGCGTCGTCATCGGGGAACAGCCCGGCCGCCTGGGCGTCGGAGAGGATCGCACCCAGCACCACCACCGGGCGGCTGGCCGGGCCGATGGTGTCCTGGGGTGCCGCGTAGCCGGGTACCGGGCTGCCGTAGAGCAACGCGTATTCATGGGGGCGCTCCAGTGCCCAGGCACGCAGCCCACGGGTGACCGCAAGCCAGCGGCCGAGCAGATCCGCCCGGTCGGCGACGGCCGCGTCCGCCGCCTCGCCGGCCTCCCCCATCGAGTTGTAGGCGTCGATGATCAGCGCGGTGAGCAGGTCGTCCCGGCTGGGGAAATAGCGGTAGAGCGCGGAGGAGACCATCCCTACCTCGCGAGCCACCGCGCGCAGCGACAGGTTGGCCCCCTCGGCCGCCAGGCGCCTGCGGGCCACGGCCTTGATCTCGTCGGTCATCTCGGCCCGCACTCGGGCCCGGATCGATGCTGCGGTGCGCTCGGCCATGCCGAGATTATTGCACACATGAGAGAGCACTGCTCTTGACAGTGAGCTGCCTCGCTGCGACTATCAGTCCGAAGAGAGAGCAGTGCTCTCAAACGCGAGAGGGAGAAGCACATGTCGCTGCACGTGATCGTCGGAGCCGGCCAGGTCGGCTCCACCACCGCGACGCTGCTGGCCGAGCAGGGCGAGCGGGTCCGCCTCGTGAGTCGACGGGGCAGCGGCCCGACGCATCCCGCGATCGAGCGGGTGGCCGCCGACGCGACCGACGCCGAGCGGCTCAGCGCCCTGGCCGATGGCGCCGCCGCGCTCTACAACTGCGCCAACCCGCTCTACCACCGCTGGCTCACCGACTGGCCGCCGCTGGCCTCCTCGCTGCTGACCGCGGCCGAGCGGAGCGGAGCGGTGCTGGTGTCCGCGAGCAACCTCTACGGGTACGGGCCGGTGGACGGGCCGATCACCCCTGAGACACCGCTGGCGGCGACCCAGCCCAAGCTGCGGCTCCGAGCCCAGATGTGGCGCGACGCCCTGGCCGCCCACCAGGCCGGACGGCTGCGCACCGCCGAGGTGCGCGCCAGCGACTACATCGAGGCCAACTCGATCTTCAGCTTCACCCTGACGAAGCCGCTGCTCGCCGGCAGGCGGGCCTACGTGCCGGCCGAGCTCGACGTGCCGCACAGCTGGACCTCGACGGTCGACGTGGCCAGGACCCTGGTCACCGTGGCCACCGACGAGCGGGCCTGGGGAACGGCCTGGCTGGTGCCGACCAACCTGCCGCTGACCATCCGCGACCTCGCCACCAGGTTCACCAAGGTCGCCGGCGCGCCCGCGCCGAAGCTGGCGGCGGTGCCCTATCCGGTCCTGTGGACGGGCGGGCTCTTCTCGCCGATGCTGCGCGAGCTGCGGATCACCCGCTACCAGTGGAACCGGCCGTTCGTCATCGACTCGACGTTCACCGAGCGCACCTTCGGGCTGGCTCCGATCGAACTGGACACGGCCCTGGCGTCGGTGGCCGCGCGGGCGACTCAGCGGGCGGCGACGTGACGGCCCCGGTAGACGCCGAGGTGACGGCCCTTGTAGGCGAAGGCGGTCAACAGCAGGACGCCCGCCACGATCGAGCTGAGACCCGTCCCCACCAGCGGTAGCACCGGGCCGGCGCCGGTATTGACCAGCGGGCACGCCGTCGGGACCTGATGGTCCGCCCAGGCGATCGGCGTGCTCGCGCCCGTTCGGGCCACCACCGCGCGGACCGTGCGGAGCCCGCTCAACGACACGCGCGCCCGCCAGAGGAAGGCGCCGCTGGCCGAGGTGGTGAGCGCCTGGCCCTCGAGCCGGTCCCGGCTGGCGGCGTCCAGGAGCGTCACCGTGACGTCCGTGCTGGCCGGCAGGCCGCTGCCGCTCACGGTCACGCCGGAGCAGTCGACGTTGCGGATCCCGAGGTACATCTCCTCCGCGGCGGCCGCCGAGGGGATCGCGGAGAGCAGGCCGAGCGCTCCCGCCACCAGCAGGTAGCGCCTGAGCCAGCGCATGATGCCCTCCCCGGGTCCCGGTCGATCCGTTGCGTTTGCGGGCGAAACATCTCCTCGTTGCCAGGATGCGCACTCGTCACGATAGGCAAACCACACCCAGCCAGTTATCAGCACTACTGCGTAGCCTTGTCGCCCAGCGTCCACCTTTCGCCCAAGCGCCGGGCGCCCATCCTTCGCCTGGGTGCTCAGGCAGCGGCGATGCTGACCTGGTCGACCAGGAAGGCCTCGCCGGGTCGGAGGTTCCCGGCCATCGCCTCGACGGTGAGCCGGCCGCCGGCCTGGACCTTCGTCGCCTGCGTCGCCGGCCCGCCGGCGCGGATCCGCACCGACCACGCGCCCGAGTGGCCCACGGCGACCCGGTCGACCTGAGCCCCACCGGTGGGTCGCCAACCACTCAGGTCGAGCTCGAAATCGCCGTTCGCGAGCAGGTTGCCCGGCGTCCGCTGGACCGGTCGGGGCGGCTCGCTCGGCGCCGGGGCCGTGGCCGTCGTCGGCGGGGACGTGGTCGCCGTCGCGCCCGGTGTGCTCGGCGATCTGCCCGTCAGCTCCGACACGATCGATTGCGAATCGTCCCCGCGAGTGACCGTCACGGCCACGGCGACGCCGGCGGCGAGCACCAGTGCGAGGCCGCCGGCGTACAGCCACCGACGGCTCCGAACGGCACGGCCCTGTCGCCGTGGCGCGAGGTGTCGAGGAGGCGAGTCGGACACGGCCGCGCAATCAAACCACATCAGCCGTGCGGTGGCCTTCCCGGCCCCGCCGCGCCGATGGGGTTCCCGGGCGCCGACCGCGACGGCCGGGGCGCTGCCGCTACGTGCCGCGGACTTCGCGGGCGATGCGGCCGAGCACGCCGTTGACGAAGCGGCTGGAGTCCTCGGTGGAGAGCAGCTTGGCCAGCTCGATCGCCTCGTCCAGGACCACGGCGGTGGGGACGTCGCCGGACGCCAGCAGCTCGTAGGTGGCCAGCCGCAGGAGGTTGCGGTCGACGAGCGGCATCCGGTCGAGGGTCCAGCGCTCGGCCGCCGCCTCGATCCGCCCGTCCACCTCCTCCCGCCGGCGATCCACGCCGCTGACCAGCTCGATGGTGTAGCCGTCCGGCCGCGGCCGCTGCGGGTCGTTCAGCTCTCGGGCCAGCACCGTGGCGATCGGCTGCTCCAGCAGGTCGGCCTGGTACAGCAGCTCCAGCGCGCGCTGCCTGGCCGAGCTGCGCGCACCGAGGCGTGGCAGCTCCGCGCCGAGATCCTCGTCCATGGAGCCGCCGCGGGGAGACCGGTGGTCCGGCCGCCCGGACCTCACTGGACCCGTGTGAGGTAGGCGCCGCTGCGGGTGTCGACCTTGACGCGGTCGCCGACCTCGACGAACAGCGGGACCTGCACCACCGCGCCGGTCTCGACCGTGGCGGGCTTGGTCGCGCCGGAGACCCGGTCGCCCTTGAGGCCCGGCTCGGTCTCGCGCACCTCCAGCTCGACTGCCGCGGGCAGCTCGACGCCCAGGGCCGTGCCCTCGTAGAAGGTCAGGTACGGCGTCGACCCCTCGACCATGTACCTGGCGGCGTCGCCGACCGCGGTGGGCTCGACGGGGACCTGGTCGTAGGTCTCGGTGTCCATGAAGTAGTAGCCCGCCTCGTCGCGGTACAGAAACTGCATCGCGCGCTTCTCGAGGATGGCGACCTCGACCGCCTCGTCGGCCCGGAAGGTCTTGTCCAGCACCCGGCCGGTACGCACGTTCTTCAGTTTGGTGCGCACGAATGCGCCGCCTTTGCCCGGCTTGACGTGCTGGAACTCGACGACGTTCATCAGGTCGCCGTCGATGTTCAGCGTCATGCCGTTCTTCAGGTCGTTGGTGGTCGGCATCACTGCTCTCCTTCGGTCGGCGGGGCGCGGTCGCCCTGCCGCCACGTCTCGTCGTTCGGGGGCCCGGCCCCCTACAGCTCGAGAAGCTCCTTGGTCGCGGTGGTCAGTACGTCGTGGCCGCCGGGTCGGACCACCGCCAGGTCCTCGATCCGGACGCCGCCGAAGCCGGGAAGGTAGACACCAGGCTCCACGGTCACGGGCGTCCCTGGCGAGATCCTACCATTGGCACCCACCCGCACCCTGGGGGCCTCGCGGATCTCCAGACCGATGCCATGGCCCGAGGGATGGCTGAAGGCGTCGCCGAGGCCGGCCCGCCCGATCACCTCTCGGCAGGCACGGTCGACGGCCGCTCCGCTGACCCCGGCGCGCAGGGCCGCCAGGCCCGCCGCCTGGGCGCGGCGGACGACCTCGTAGACCTCGCGCTGGCGCTCGGAGGCCGGCCCGAGCACCACCGTCCTGGTCATGTCCGAGCAGTAGCCGTCGACGCGCGCGCCGAAGTCGAGCTTGATCAGGTCGCCGCGTCGCAGCGGGCGGTCGCCGGGCCGGTGATGCGGCTCGGCCGCCTGCTCGCCGAAGGCCACGATCGAGTCGAAGGCCAGCACCAGTTCCGCTTCTTCCACGCGGGCGGCCGCGTGCCGCTCGTAGCGGCGGTCGGTGAAGAACATCGTGCGGTCGTGCAACAGCAGGAGCGCGCCATAGCCGCCGGAGAACCCGGTCAGGTACCGCACGTTCGCCAGCCTGGTCACCAGCAGCGCGGCCAGGTCCGCCTGCGCCAGGTGGGCGCGCAGCGCATGCCGGCGCGCGCGTTGCCGGTTCGGATCGTCCGCCCCCATGCCCCGTCACCCCTCGATTCGGTTTGCCCAGCTATCTTGCCCGGTCGACCCTGGCGCCGGAAGCAGGTCGGGCAAAGATGTGGACAACCCGCTCGGCGGCGCGGAGCGGCGGCCAAGGCGCGCGGCGAAGCCGCTCGGAGCATGCGCGGGTGGCCAGGGGAGCCAGGCCAGGCCGGTCAGTCGGGGCGGCGGAGGAGCTCGGCGGCGGCGCGGAGGCCCAGGTCGTAGCTGAGGGGGCCGAAGCCGGCGATCACGCCGGCGCTGACCGGGGCGACCACCAGGCGGTGCCGCCAGCGCTCGCGGGCGTGGACGTTGGACAGGTGCACCTCGACGACGGGGATCGCCGCCGCCTCGACGGCGTCGCGGACGGCGTACGAGACGTGGGCGAACGCGCCGGGGTTGAGCAGCGCCGCCGCGACGCCGCGCTCCCGCGCCCCCAGCAGCGCCTCGACCAGCTCGCCCTCGTGGTCGGACTGCAGCCCCTCCAGCGCGAGCCCCAGCTCGGCGGCCAGCTTCGACAGCCGCGACATGATCGTGACGGGCTCGGCGGCCAGGGAGCGGATCGCCTCGACCAGCACCCGGCGATCGGGCGCCGGCACCAGCTCCGGCTTGCCAGGCGCTCTGAGCAGCACCAGGCGCAGACCGCCGCCAGCGCCGCCGTGCTTCTTGTCGGTGCCCATCGCCTCCAGGACGGCGTCGGGGTCCAGGTCCACCCCACCGACCGGCAGCCCGGCGGCGCGGAGCAGGTTCAGGTGCCCCTGGACGAGGCCGGGCGCGGCCAGCCCGACCGCCTCGGCCACCCGGGCGGCGAACACCATCCCGAGCGCGACCGCCTCGCCGTGCCGCGGCCCCCGGTAGCCGGCCAGGCGCTCCAGCGCGTGGCCGAGGGTGTGGCCGTAGTTCAGGATCGCGCGCCGGCCGGCCTCCCGCTCGTCGGCGCCGACCACCTCCGCCTTGACGCGGATCGCCGCCTCGACCAGCGGCGCGAGCGCGTCGAGGTCGCCGCCGACCGCGGCGGGCGCGCGCTCCAGGCAGGCCGTGGCGAGGTCCGGGTCGGCGATCAGCCCGGCCTTGATCACCTCGGCCATGCCGGAGCGCAGCTCGGGCGCCGGCAGCGTGGCGAGCGTGTCCAGGTCGGCGACCACGGCGCTCGGCTGGTGGAAGGCGCCCACCAGGTTCTTGCCGTCGTCCAGGTCGACTCCGGTCTTGCCGCCGATGGCCGCGTCGACCATTGCCAGCAGCGTGGTCGGCAGGCTGACCAGCGGCACACCGCGGAGCCAGGTGGCGGCGGCGAAGCCGGCGGCGTCGGTGGTCGCTCCCCCGCCGACCGCGACGATCGGGTCGGCGCGGTGGGCGGGGATCGCCGCCAGCCGCTGGTACAGGGACTCGATCACCGCCAGCCGCTTGGCCTGCTCCCCGTCGGGCACCTCGAGCAGGTCCACGGCCAGGCCCCGGCCGGCCACCGCGCGGGCGACGCGGGCGGCGACGGCGGCCAGCCGCGCCGGGTGGACCACCGCGGCGGACCTGGCGCCGGACAGGGGTGGCAGCAGCGCGTCGAGGCGATCCAGGAGCCCGCGGCCCACGTGGACCTCGTAGCTCGCGCTCGCCGCCCGAACGGCGATGGTCGTGACGCCGACCCGAGCCACCGGGGCGTCCCGCTGGGGTCCCCCGGATCCCGCCCGATCCACCGGGGAACCCCCTCGGGGTTCCCCGGACCCCTCCCGGCGGCTCAACGCAGGGCCAGCTCCCCGACGCGGCGCTGGTACCAGTCCAGGACCTCGGTCGCCGCCTGCTCGGCCGTGAGCCGGTCGGTGTCGATGCCCACGTCGCCGGCCGTCTCGTAGATGGGGCCGCGCGCCACCAGCAGGTCGCGGATCCTGCCGACCCGGTCGGAGGTGTTGGCCAGCAGCGGCCGGTCGGTGACGTCGTTCAGGCGGCCGGCCAGCGTCTCGGGCGTCGCCCGCAGGTAGACGAGGAAGCCGGCCTGCTTCAGCGCCGTGCGGTTCTCCGCCGAGAGCACCGCCCCGCCACCGACGGCGACGACCCGGCCAGGGGTCGAGATGGCGAAGTCGATCGCGCCGATCTCGCGGCGCCGGAAGCCCTCCTCACCCTCGCGGCGGAAGATCTCGGCGATCTCCGCCCGCGCGGCCCGCTCGACCAGCGAGTCGGTGTCCACGAACTCGCGACCGAGCGAGCGGGCCACCAGCCGGCCGGTGGAGGTCTTGCCGGCCCCCATGAAGCCGATCATCACGATGGTTGGCAGTACCGGGCGCACAGGTCGTGGTCCCTCCCTCGTCTTGGTGGCCCCGAGGGGGCAGCGTAGCAGGTACCGGCCCTATGCTTCCGGTCCCGCCCCCAGGGCCGCCAGGTAGGCGTCCAGGTTGCGGCGCACCTCGCCGAGCGAGTCGCCGCCGGTCTTCTCCAGCAGGGCATCGGCGAGCACCAGCGCGACCACCGCCTCGCCGACCACCGCGGCCGCGGGCACGGCGGTGACGTCGGAGCGCTGCAGGTTGGCGGGGGCCTTCCCGCCGCTGCGCACGTCGACCGTGTCCAGAGCTCTGACCAGCGTGGACAGCGGCTTCATTGCGGCTCGCACCCGCAGGGTCTCACCGGTGGACATGCCACCCTCGATCCCGCCGCTGCGGCCGGTGCGGCGGCGGGGCCGCCCGGCGGCGCCGGGGAGGATCGCGTCGTGCGCGCGGGAGCCGGGCTTGGCGGCGCCGGCGAAGCCCTCGCCGATCTCGACGCCCTTGATCGCCTGGATGCTCATCAGCGCGGCGGCCAGGCGGGCGTCGAGCTTGCGGTCCCAGTGCACGTAGCTGCCGAGGCCCGGCGGCAGGTGGTGGGCGACGACCTCGAAGACACCACCGAGGGTGTCGCCGGCCGCCTTGGCCGCGTCGACCGCCGCGACCATCCGTCCCTCGGCCTCGCCGTCCAGGCAGCGGACCGGCGAGGCGTCGATCTCCTCGAGGTCGGCCATGGTCGGCACCGCCCGCGAGCGGGTCTGGGCCGCGCCGAGCCTGACCACGTGGCTGAGCACGCCGATGCCGAGCTCGGCGAGCAGCTTCTTGGCGGCCGTGGCGGCGGCCACCCGGGCGGCGGTCTCGCGGGCGCTGGCCCGCTCCAGCACCGGGCGGGTCTCGTCGAAGCCGTACTTCTGCATCCCGGTGAGGTCGGCGTGGCCGGGCCGGGGGCGGGTGAGCGGCGCGCCCCGGCCGTTGGCCAGGGCCTCCGGGTCGTCGACCGGGTCGGCCGACATGACCTCGGTCCACTTGGGCCACTCGGTGTTGGCGACCATGACCGCCAGGGGCGAGCCGAGCGTGCGGCCGTGGCGGAGCCCGCCCAGCACCTCGACGCGGTCCTCCTCGAAGCGCATGCGCTTGCCGCGGCCGTACCCCAGCCGGCGGCGGGCCAGCTCGGCGGCGATCTCCTTGCTGGTCAGCGGGACGCCCGCCGGCATGCCCTCCAGCACGGCCACAAGCGCCTGCCCATGTGACTCGCCGGCGGTGAGGTATCGCAGCATCGGCCACCCGCTTCGGGTTCGGTCGGGAACCGCCCAAGCCTACCCGACCCGCCTCCCCCCTGCCGGGCGCGATCACGACGCTGGGAACATCCCCCGAGCTTCGAGCAGACGGGCCACTTCGTCGAGCAGCGCGAGAATGTCCTCCTTCGAGAGCATGGCGCGCTACACACTCCGCAGCGAGGATTCGTGGATGAAGACGCCTCGATTGGCGAGTGCGGGGGGCGTCGATACGAACGCGGAGGCGTGGAGGGAGCGGTAGGGGGTCACGAACCACCACCGTTCGAGGAAACGGCTGGGCCGCAATGTTCAGTCCGGCGTCGGCAGGTCGTGGTGGAAGCACAGATGCTCCACGACCCCCGCGAGCAGCGCGTCCCAGCGCGGATCACCGGTGCTCGGCGGCTCGGCGGCGACCAGACCCGACCGATCGGCCTGGCTGGCGTGGTCGAACTCGTCGACGAATTGCGCGACCCAGCGGAGAGCTTCCTGCTGTTTTGCGGCGTCGAGGCAGCGACGGACCTGGAGGGCCGTCTCGCTGACCGTCTGAAGGGTTCGGGTCGCCATTGGCGCAGCGTAGCATCCGCGAACCTCGCGGCCGTCAGGTCGGGGGGACGGGGGCGGCGGCGAGGATGGCGAGGAGGGCGCCGAGCGCGAGCCAGGGGCCGAAGGGGAGCTGGGTCTTGCGGCCGACCCGCAGGATGAGCATGGCGCCGAGGGCGGCCAGCCCGCCGAGGAGGAAGGCGCCCACGAACCCGGCGACCACCGCGCTCCAGCCGAGCCAGCCGAGGGCGAGCCCGAGCACCAGCGCGAACTTCACGTCCCCGAGCCCCATGCCGCCCGGCGAGGCCAGCGCCAGCGCCAGCAGCACGCCGCCGGCCACCCCGCCCGCCTCCAGCGCACGCAGCATGCGGCCGAGGTCGTGCTCGAACACGCTGGCCACCAACAGCAGCACTGCTACCAGCCCGAGCGTCGGGTAGGTGATGCGGTCTGGCAGCAGGTTGCTGTCCAGATCGATCACCACCAGCGCCACGCAGGCGAGCCCCAGGGCCAGGTAGGCGGGCAGCGCGGCCGGGTGCGACGGCCAGACCCGCAGCGCCAGCAGGGCCCACAGCAGGGCGGTCGCCACCTCCGGCAGGGGCCGCGCCGGCAGCGGACGCCGGCAGTGGCGGCGGGCCAGCGCGAGCGCGGCCGCGCCGGCCGGGAGGCCCAGCAGCCCGGCGATCAGCACCGCCAGAAGGGTGCTCACCAGCGGAGACGCCGGTCCGGCAGCGGCGGCCTGGCCCGCGGCAATCGTCGGTCGGGCGGCTCGACGCGAAACCCGGGCGAGGTTGCGGTCATAGGCCGGAGGATATCGCCCAAGCAGGCGGATTGGCGCAGGAACCCGGGCGAATGAAACGGAAAGTGCCGGACCGACGGTTTTGCCTCTTGCGTCAGGGACGTGACAAGGTCTCATCAATCCGGTAACGATTCACCCGTCACCGCACTGCGGAGCGCTCCCCCCCAAGCGCTTCCCCGCCGCCCTGCCGGTCGGACCGGCAGGCCCGCTCAGGAGGGTGATCCCCTGGACGCTTCATGGAGTCCGTTGCGCATCGGCATCGTCGCGCCGCCCTGGTACCCGATCCCCCCCAAGGGGTACGGCGGCATCGAGTGGATGATCCACTGGCTGACCGAGGGCCTGGTCGCCCGAGGTCACGACGTGACCGTGATCGGGGCAGGTGGCTCCCGAACCAGCGCGAACTTCATCGCCACCTACGAAGACCCCCCGTTCCCGCGCATCGGCGAGAGCCTGCCCGAGGTGCTGCACGCGCTCGCCGCCGCCGAGGCGCTGGACGACCTCCGTGTGGACGTCGTCCACGACCACTCCCTGGCCGGCCCGCTGATGGCCGCGCGCCGCCGTGTCCCCACCGTGCTGACCGCCCACGGTCCCCTCGAAGGCGAGGTGCGCAGCTACTACGAGCTGGTCGCCGACAGCCTCTCGCTGGTGGCGATCTCCGAGTGCCAGCGGCAGATGGCCGAGCAGCTTCGCTGGGCCGGCATGGTCCACAACTGCATCCCCGTGAACGAGTACCCCTACAAGGCCCGCAAGGAGGACTTCTGCCTGTTCCTCGGGCGCATGAACCCGGAGAAGGCCCCTGACCTGGCGATCAAGGCGGCGCGCGAGGCCGGCTACCCGATCGTGGTCGCCGCCAAGTGCAACGAGCCCCCCGAGAAGCGCTACTTCGAAGAGCGCGTGCGCCCCCTGCTGGGCCCCGACGCCGAATGGTTCGGCGAGGCCGACACCGAGCAGAAGAAGGACCTGCTGGCACGCGCCCGCTGCCTGGTCTTCCCGATCCAGTGGAACGAGCCGTTCGGGATCGTGATGGTCGAGGCGATGGCCTGCGGCACGCCCGTGGTCGCCCTGCGCGGCGGCTCGGTGCCGGAGGTGGTCGAGGACGGGGTGACCGGCTTCATCTGCGACCAGATCGAGGAGCTGCCCTGGGCGATCGTCAAGGTCGACGAGCTGGAGCCCAAGCTCTGCCGCCAGCGGGTGGCCGAACACTTCGACGTCGCCAACATGGTCGACGGCTACGAGGCGATCTACCGGAGCGTCGCCCGCACGCCGAGCCACGACCGCTGGAGGATCCCGCCTGGCGCCTCCACAGCAGCGCAAGACCTCGTGAGCTGATCCGGCCCCCGATCCACAGGGACCCGCTCGGGTTCCCCGGGCCCTCTGGATCATCCGGGCCACCTCGGCGGCGCGTGGCCGATCCCGTCCCCCCGGAGCGACCGCGCGCCGCTCCATTTTGCCCGCCTCCGCGCCCGTTTGCCCAGCTCTGCGGGGTCCTCGGTTTGTCATCAGGCCAAGCCTTCGGTAGGGTTGCGCCCGCCATCCCCCCAATCCCCCAGTCCTGCATATCGTCCAGAACCACCCCTGCGGTACCCGCTGTCCTCCTCCGGAGCAAATCCCCCAACCGGAAAGGAGGCCGGAGTTGCACGTTGTGCGACGGCCCCCCCACCGCCGCAATGGGCGCCCCGCCGCCCGTTCGATCGTCCGAGGGCGCCTCAACGCCCGTTCCGTGCTCGGTCTGCTGCTGGTCGCCGGCGTCGCCCTGGCGGGCGTCGGCGTCAACGTCGCCAGCGCCGAGACCCCAGCGCAGAAGCTCGCCCGCCTGCGCAGCCAGGCGGCTGATGTCCAGGCCGCGATCGACCACATGAACGACCAGGTCGAGACCGTGGTCGAGCAGTTCAACGCCAACCACGAGGCGCTCCAGGCCACCCTGGACCGCCAGCGCGACACCACCCGCCGGCTGGAGGAGGCCCGCAAGCGCCTCAGCGCCGTCGAGGACCTGCTGGGAGACCGCATGCGTGCCATCTACATGGGCGGCCCGGCCACCGGCCTGGAGCAGATGCTCGAGGTGCGCAGCGTCGCCGACGCGGTCACGTTGGCCCGCTACCAGGAGTCCGCCAGCGACTCCGACGTCCAGGCGATCGCCGCGGTGCAGCAGAGCCGGCAGCAGCTGGCGGCGATCTCGGCCACCCTGGACGCCCAGCGGCACGACCAGGAGCAGCTCCAGAACGAGCTGAACAGCCAGCGCCACGACATCGAGGCCAGGCTCGCCCAGCAGCGGGACTACCTGGCGCGCCTGGGCGCCGACGTCAAGCGCGCGGTCGCCGAGGAGCAGCAGCGCCAGGAGGAGCTGCAACGCCAGGCGCTGGCCCGCGAGCAGGCGGCCGAGAAGGCCGCGCGCGACAAGGCGGCGTCGGCCGGCGGGCGGGCGGTCGCCTACGCGAAGGCCCAGCTCGGCAAGCCGTACGTCTGGAGCGCCGAGGGCCCCAACAGCTTCGACTGCTCGGGGCTGACGATGATGGCCTGGCGCAGCGCCGGGGTGTCCATCCCGCGCGTGGCCGCTGCCCAGTACGGCATTGGCAGGCACATCAGCAAGTCCGCGCTGGAGCCCGGGGACCTGGTGTTCTTCGGCAGCCCGATCCACCACGTCGGGATCTACGTGGGCGGCGGGATGATGATCGAGGCGCCCTACACCGGCCAGGTGGTGCGGTACCACACGATCGACCGCTCCGACTACGCGGGCGCCACGCGGCCGACCGGATGACGAGGTAGCTCCAGGCCGACGGCGGCCGCCATGGCGGTCACGTCGGCCTGGATGCCCGCGATCAGGGTGACCGCCGCGGCGGCCTGCGCGCAGAGCATGCCGAGCCCGTCCGCGGCCGCCGCCGCCCCGGCCCGCCCGGCCGCGCGGACCAGACCCTGCGCGGCCGGGCCGTAGTTCAGCTCCAGCACCCGGGCCCCGCGGCGCAGGCGGTCCTGGCCGGGGACGGACCCGCCGGTGGCCGTCAGCGTGGTCGCCTGGATCAGCACCTCGGCCTCGCCGACGGCGGCGGCCGCGCGGTCCCAGCTGATCGTGGTCGCGCCCGGACCGGCCTGCGCGGCCACGGCCGCGGCACGGTCGGGGCTGCGGCCGGCGACCGTCAGCGGGCCGGTGGCCAGGCCGTGGCGGTGCCGCGCCTCGGTCAGCCGCGCCCAGGCGAGCGCGGCCGCCAGCGCCACCCCGCCGCTGCCGAGCAGCAGCGCCGGGCCCTGCCCGCTCCAGCCGGCAACGCCCAGCCCGAGCTGGCGCTCCAGCGCCCACAGCGCGCCGTCCACGTCGGTGTTGCCGCCCACCAGCCGGGCCGGCGCCGCGGCCGCCGCTCCGCCGGCCCGCCACACGGTGTTGACCGCGCCGAGCTCAGCGGAGGGCGCCTCCAGCTCGTCCAGCAGCGGCACGGCCGCGCGCTTGTGGGGCGTGGTCAGGTTGACGCCGGCGAGCTCGCCGGCGCGGACCTCCTCCAGCACCGCCGCCAGCTCCTCGGGCCTGGTGGGCCGGGCGAGGTAGCGCCAGCCCTCGAGGCCGGCGGCGCGGTAGGCCGCCTGGTGCAGCGCGGGCGAGCGGGTGTGCTCCAGCGGCCAGCCGAGCACGGCGGCGGCGGGCACTACAGCAGCCCCTTGCGCTTGGCCTCGTCCTTCAGCCGCGCGAACTCCGTCGCCGAGGCGGTGAAGGCGTGATGGCCGTCCCCGTCGATCAGCACGTAGAACAGCCAGGGCCCGTCGGCCGGCTGCATCGCCGCCTTGATGGAGGCCTGGCCCGGCGAGGCGATCGGCGTGGGCGGCAGCCCGGTGTGCAGGTAGGTGTTGTAGGGCGAGGCGACCTTCAGGTCCTGGCTGGACAGCCGTTGCTTGGCGGTGCCAAGCGCGAACTGCACGGTCGCGTCGATCTGCAGTGGCTGGCCCTTGGCGAGGCGGTTGTAGATGACCCTGGCGATCTTCGGGCGGTCCTCTGGGACCTTGGCCTCGCGCTCGACCATGCTGGCGATCGTCAGGATCTGGTAGGGGCTCAGGTGCCGCGGGGTGGCCGACAGGTCGAACTGGTTCATCACCGAGTCGGTCTGGTCGAGCATCTGCCGGAGGACCGTGGTCGGGGTGGCGTCCTTGTCGATCCGGTAGGTCTGCGGGAACAGCAGGCCCTCCAGCGACTTGACGCCCTTGGGCCGGAAGGGGACCTCGAGGTCGGGCGAGGTCAGCGCCTTCTGCAGCGACGCCCTGGAGAAGCGCTTGGTGGCGGCGATCTTGGCCAGTACCTGGTCGACCGTGAAGCCCTCCGGGATGGTGAAGGGCGTGCCGAGGTTGGGGCCGCGCACCAGGATGTCGATCACCGAGTCCACGTCCATGGCGGTCTCGAGCTGGTAGTCGCCCGGCTTGAGCGCGCCGTCCAGGCCGCGCGAGCTGGCGACCGCGCGGAACCGGCCGGCGCTGTCGATCACCCCGGCCTCCTCCAGCGCCTTGCCGATCTGCCGGCTGCCCTCGCCGGGCTGGATGGTGAGGTTGACGGGCTGGCCGGGCTGGACCTTCGGCGGCCGCCGGCTGGTCAGCCGGAAGGCCTCGTAGGCGCCGCCGGTGATCAGGCCGATGAGCACCAGGAAGACGATGACGCCCCGGGTCCGCCGCCGACGGTTGCGGCGCCGCTGCAGCCTGGACGCCCGCCCCAGCTCGGCCCGGCTGACCACCGGCCCCTCGACCGGCTCGCCGCCGGCATAGGGGTCGTCGTCGCCGCGAAGGCGCGGGTGGCCGGGGGAGGCACGGCGCTCGTCGACCCCCGGGGGCTCACCGATCAGCTCGTCGAGCCAGAAGGCCCCGTCGTCGGGCTCTGGGTGGCGGTCCTGCCATCGCCCCATGCCGATCAGCGCTCCACCTGGGAGTCCGCGCTGGACGACCGCCGCCGGGCGTCCAGCCACGCCTGGAGGAACACGCTGGCGGCCACCTGGTCGACCACGTCGCGCCGCGCCCGCCGGCCGACGCCCCCGGCGACCAGCGCCCGCTCGGCCTCCACGGTCGACAGCCGCTCGTCGACCAGCTCGAAGACCAGCCCAGGCAGCAGCTCCCTGAGCTGGTCCACGTAGCCACGGACGGCACGCGCGGCCGGCCCCTCGCGCCCGGAGAGGCTGACCGGGAGGCCGGCGACCACGGTGCCGGCCTCCTGCTCGGCCGCGAGCCTGGCGATCGCGCTCGCGTCGGCCGCCGCGCTCCGTCGCGGCAACGTGGCCAGGGGGGTCGCCACGGTGCCGGTCGGATCGGACACGGCGACGCCGAGCCGGCGGCTGCCGACGTCGAGCGCGAGCACGCGGGCCGTCACGGCGTCATGTGCCCCCCTCCCGGTCCACCGGGGCACCCCCCTGGGGTTCCCCGGACCCCTCCCGACCCACCGGGGCACCCCCCTGGGGTTCCCCGGACCCCTCCAGGACCCGGCGCGCCTCGATCCCGGCGGTGGCCAGCGCCTCGCCCAGCTTGCCGGCGTCGGAGCCGCCGCCGGTGGCCAGGTCGCCCTTGCCGCCGGCGCCGCCGCCGACCAGCTTGGCCGCCGGCATGACCACCTCGCGGGCGGTGATGCCCCTGCCGACCAGGTCGGCGGTGAGCAGCGCCACCAGGTTGCCGCGGCCGCCCTGGTCGGAGCCGAGCACCACCACGCCCGGCCCGCCGCCGCGGCGCTCGCGCACCGTGTTGGCGAGCTGCCGCAGCTCGTCCGCGCTCGCGCCGGCCACGCGCTCGACCACCATCCAGCCGCCGCCGACGGTGGTCGCGTGGCCCGCCAGCTCGGCCGCGCGGCCCGCGAGCTCCGACTGCCGCAGCCGCTCCAGCTCGCGGGTCGCGTCGGCCAGGGCCTCGAGCCTGCGACGGAGCTGCTCGGGCGCGTCCTCGGGGCGCGCGCGCAGCAGGATGGCGACCTCCGCCAGGAGCTGCCGCTCCCTGTCGAAGTAGCGCAGCGCGTCCAGGCCGGTGAGCGCCTCGATGCGGCGCAGGTTCGCGCCCACCGAGGACTCGCCGAGGATCACCACCGGGCCGACCTGGCTGCCGTGGCCGACGTGGGTGCCGCCGCACAGCTCGCGGGAGAAGGCGCCGATGTCGACCACTCGCACGACCGCGCCGTACTTCTCGCCGAACAGCCCGATCGCGCCGGACGCCTCCGCCTCGGCCAGGCTGGTGTGCCAGACCTTGACCTCGGGGTCCTCGACCAGGTGGCGGTTCACGTTGTCCTGGACGCCGCTCAGGTGCTCGGCCGGGACCGACGAGAAGTGCGCGAAGTCGAAGCGCAGCCGGCCGGCGTCGACCAGCGAGCCCTGCTGCTTGGCGTGGTCGCCGAGCTTCTGGCGAAGCGCCCAGTGGAGCGTGTGCGTGGCGGTGTGGCTGCGCGCCGTCGCGGCCCGCCGCTGCGGGTCGACCTCGGCGAGCACCGGCTGGTCCCCGTGCAGCTCGCCCTCCACGACCTTGCCGGTGTGGACGTGGAAGCCCTCGAGCCCGAACTGCGTGTCGGCGACCTCCACCACGGCGCCGTCGGCCGTCCGCACGATGCCCTTGTCGCCGACCTGGCCGCCGCTTTCGGCGTAGAAGGGCGTGCGGTCCAGCACCAGTTCGACGTCCTGGCCGCGGCTGGCGCTCGACAGCTCCTCGCCATCGGGTCCCAGCAGCCCGAGCACCCGGCCCTCCGCGCTGGTCCGCTCGTAGCCGACGAAGTTGGTCCGCCCGAAGCGCTGCGACAGCTCGCGGTAGGCCTCGACCTTGCGCTGGGCGCCGACCATCTCCCTGCGCGCCTCCTTGGCGCGGCGCCGCTGCTCCTCCATCAGCTCGCCGAAGCGCTCGCGGTCGACCTGGAGGCCCGCGTCGGTGGCGACCTCGACGGTCAGCTCGAAGGGGAACCCGTAGGTGTCGTGGAGCTGGAAGGCGGTGTCGCCCGGCAGGGTGTCCTCGCCGCGCTCGCGGGTCCTGGTGATCACCGACTGGAGCAGCGTCGAGCCCTGCCGCAGGGTGCGCGAGAACGACTCCTCCTCGCTGGCGACCACCTGCTCGATCAGCGAGCGCTGGGCGACCAGCTCGGGCCAGACGTCGCCGAGCGTGTCGACCACGCTGCCCGAGATCGAGGACATCACCGGGTCCTCGACGCCGAGCCGCCGGCTGTGGTCGACGGCGCGCCGCAGCAGCCGCCGCAGCACGTAGCCGCGGCCCTCGTTGGAGGGCAGCACGCCGTCGGCGATCAGGAAGCTGGACGCGCGGGCGTGCTCGGTGACCACCCGCAGCGACAGGTCGGCGCCTTCGTCGCGCCCGTAGACGCGGCCGGTGGCCGACTGCGTCCGCTCCAGGATCGGCGCCAGCAGGTCGGTCTCGAAGACGTTGTCGACGCCCTGGAGCAGGAAGGCGACGCGCTCCAGGCCCATGCCGGTGTCGATGTTCTTCTTGGGCAGCTCGCCCACGATGTTGAAGTCCGCGTCACGCAGGTTCTGCATGAACACGAGGTTCCAGATCTCGAGGTAGCGCTCCTCGTCGGCGATCGGGCCGCCCTCGAGGCCGTACTCGGGGCCGCGGTCGTAGTAGATCTCCGAGCAGGGGCCGCACGGGCCGGCAACGCCCATCGACCAGTAGTTGTCCTCCTTGTCGCGGCGCTGGATGCGCTCGGCGGGAACGCCGACCTCGCGCCACAGCTCCATCGCCTCGTCGTCGTCGAGGTAGACGGTCGCCCAGAGCCGGTCGGCCTCGAAGCCGAGCCGCTCGGTGACCAGCTCGTAGGCGTAGGCGATCGCTCCGGCCTTGAAGTAGTCGCCGAAGGAGAAGTTGCCGAGCATCTCGAAGAAGGTCAGGTGCCTGGTGGTGTGGCCCACGTTCTCGATGTCGGAGGTGCGGAAGCACTTCTGAACGCTGGTCGCCCTGGTGAAGTCCGGGACCACCTCGCCCAGGAAGTACGGCTTGAACTGGTTCATGCCCGCGTTGGCGAGCAGCAGCGTCGGATCGTTGGGGATCAGCGAGCTGGAAGGCACCAGACGGTGATCCCGCTCGACGAAGTAGTCGAGGAACCGGCGTCGGATCTCTGTGGAATTCATGTGCAAGGACCTCGTGCGCACTCGATCGGAGCTCGTCTGCCGCCGAGCCGGGCCTAGGCTAGGGTGCCTCGTCCCCCGGCTCGACGAGCTGAGCTCGCAGCTCGGCCTCGCGCTCGGCCATGGCGGCTCGCCCCTCCTGGAGGGCGTCGCCGAGACGCTCGCGCCAGTCACGGGCGAAGTCGAGCGCGCGCTCGCTCACCGAGCCGGGCGTGAGCCGCTCGGCCGTGCGGCGGGTCCAGCGCATGACCCCGATGCCGACGGCGGCGCCCAGGCCGATGCCGAACACCGTCCAGAAGGCCCGCTTCATCGCGGCGCTCCCTTCATCGGCGCCTCCGCCCACGCCGGCGCCTGCCGGCGGTTCCCTCGTCCTCCTCGGCCGCCTTGGCGACCGCACGGCGCAGGCCCCAGGCGAACGCGCTCAACCGCACCAGCGGGCTGGTGAGCGTGCTGGAGACCACGGTCACGACGTTGCCGACCGCGGTCGTGGCCGTCTCGGCGGTCGCCAGGATGCCGTCGACCCGGCCGATCTCCTGGTTGACCAGGGTGACGGTGGTGCCGACCTCGCCGAGCAGCGGCACGGTCTGCTTGGTGACGCCGTCGATCAGGTCCCTGGTCGAGGTGATCACGCGGAACAGGTTGGCCATGACGACGCAGAGGACCACCACCAGCGCGCCCACCAGGAAGGCGACGATGGTCCATGCGATGGCCAACAGGCTCACGTGGATGACTCCTCAGGATCGGTCAACTCAGTTCGGCTCGGGCGGCTGCGGTCTGGCATTGGCTCTGGCTTGCGGGGGGCGCCGGAGCCTCGCGGCGTGTCCGAGTCAGCGGGGAGGAGTCTACCTCGTGCGAGCCACTGCTCGGCCAGTGCGGGCTCACGCCCCTGGTCGCTGGGGCGATAGTAACCGCCTTGCAGCCCTTCTGGCAGGTAGTTTTGCGCCACCCAATGGCCTGGCCGGTCGTGCGGGTAGACGTAGCCGACGCCGATGCCGAGCGCCCGCTCGCCGCGGAAGGTCGCGCTCTGGAGGTGAGGTGGCACCTTCCCGGGCCGCGCCGCCTGCAATTCCGCGGTGGCGTCGCCGAGGGCCTTGTAGGCGCTGTTGGACTTGGGCGCGAGCGCCAGGTACACGGTGGCCTCCGCCAGGTTGAGGCGCGCCTCGGGCAGGCCCACGAACTCCAGCGCCTGGAAGGCCGCGACCGCCAGCGGCAGCGCCTGCGGATCGGCGAGGCCGACGTCCTCGCTGGCGGAGATCACCAGCCGGCGGGCGATGAAGCGCGGGTCCTCGCCAGCCTCCAGCATCCGGGCCAGGTAGTGCACGGCCGCGTCGGGGTCCGATCCGCGGATCGACTTGATGAAGGCGCTGGCCACGTCATAGTGCTGGTCGCCGGCGCGGTCGTAGGTCACCCGCGGCCGCTGCAACGCGTCCTCCACGTCCGCCAGCGTGATCCGGCGGTCGGCCGCGGGCTCGCCGGGGGCGGTGGGCGGCTCGGGCTCCTCGTGGTCGCCGGCCTGGCCGGCCGTGGGCTTCTCGCGGGCGCCGGGCGAGGGCTTCTCGTGGTCGCCGGGCGCGGCGGCCTCGGGGCCGGCGGGGGCGCGGTTGGTGACCACCAGCGCGGCGGCCTCCAGGGCGTTCAGCGCGTGCCGGGCGTCACCGTCGGCCCGCTGGACCAGGTGGTCGAGCGCGTCCGGGTCCAGGCTGAGGCCCTGAGCGCCGAGGCCGCGGTCGCGGTCGGCCAGCGCCCGCAGCACGATCGTCTTCAGCTCGTCGGCTTCCAGCGGCTCCAGCCGGAACAGCAGGGAGCGGCTCATCAGCGGGGTGTTGAGCGCGAAGAACGGGTTCTCGGTGGTCGCGCCGATCAGCACCACGGTCCGGTCCTCGACGCCGGGCAGCAGCGCGTCCTGCTGGCCCTTGTTGAAGCGGTGGATCTCGTCGATGAACAGGATCGTGCGCCGGCCGCTGGCGCCCAGGCGCTGGCGGGCAGCCTCCAGCACCGCGCGCACGTCCTTGACGCCGGCGCTGGTGGCCGACAGCTCCTCGAAGTGCGAGCGGGTCGCGCGGGCGACGATCTGCGCCAGCGAGGTCTTGCCGGTGCCCGCGGGCCCCCACAGGATCACCGAGCGCAGTTCGTCCCGCTACCCGGGCCGAGCACGTGGGCCTGGCCCACGAACTCGTCGAGGTTGCGGGGGCGCATCCTGGCGGCGAGCGGCGCGGTCTCGGCGCCGATCTCCGCCGCCCTGGCCGAGAAAAGATCCATGATCCGGTCATGCTAGAGCGTGCGCCCCCTGGGTGCCCGGGCGGCGCGGCGCGCCTGGCGAAACGCCCCGCCCGGGCGGAGACGTTTCGGCAGCGCTCCACGAGTGCCGTGGCTGGTCGACGTTTGCACCTGCTCGCTAAAGGAACAGGCGGGATCCACCCCGACCGCTTCCGGTACCCGTCACGCGGGTGCCTTCCCTGATCGCGCGTATAGACCCCTACGTCGAAGTGTTGGCGCAAACGAAAAGCCAGCCACCAACAACGTCGGGCGCTGCCGACCCGCATTGAACACCAGCCCTGGGCACACGGCAAGTCAATCTAGCTCGCGCCGCCTCGTGTGGGTGCTGCGCGCCATCCTGCGGCCGCGCTCGAACGCCTTGTCCTGGGGCGCCTCGAGGCGCGCGACCTGCCGGTCGCGGAGGTGCGGCTGGTGCGCGTCACCGACCTCGGCCCGTACCTGGCCGGCCCGGCCACCTGGTAGCACGGTCCTCCCCGTCGCGTTGGCGCGGGCGCGACACTTGGCCCAGACCACCTCCCCAGGAGACGGCGACCTAGCCGGCCGCGGGCTTGGGCGGGCCGGGAGGCTTGGGCGGGGGGAGGCGGCGCAGGCCGACCTCGGCGAGCTGGTCGTCGGGGACCTCGGCGGGGGCGCCGGTGAGGGGGTCGGCGCCCGACTGGGTCTTGGGGAAGGCGATCACCTCGCGGATCGAGCCGACGCCGGCGAGCAGCGTCACCACCCTGTCGAGCCCGAACGCGAACCCGCCGTGCGGCGGCGCCC
>WNGA01002502.1_pt1 | contig 38258 bp, 29 predicted proteins | sample 5400061 | NCBI WGS metagenome assembly WNGA01 (sample SAMN13153366, study PRJNA577476) | soil metagenome | isolation source: 100 cm soil or saprolite under grassland replicate 2 | place: USA:California | collected 2016-06-15
ATCGGTAGGAAGAAGAACGCGCAGGCGATCATCAGGTACAGGGCGAGGAGCTGAGTCCCTTCCAGCCAATTTGAGCGGCCGTCCATCGCGATCAGGGCGAAGATGGCCGTCGTCAGCCCGAGCGCTAGCAGCTCCATCTGATGGAATACCAGGTCGAGCGGGTGCCCGAGCAGTAGACTGATGAACACGAGCAGTGGAGCTACGAAGACCGCGATCTGCGTCGACGAGCCGGCCGCGATCCCCATCGTCACGTCGATCCGGTTCTTGGCCGCCATCGTGACGGCGCTGAAGTGCTCGGCGGCGTTGCCGATCAGCGGCACGATGATCACGCCGACGAAGAATTCGCTCCAACCCAGGTCGCGGGTGACTGGCTCGACCGTGCGGACCAGCACTTCGCTTACGATGACCGTGGCGGCGGTCGCCGCCGCCAGCATGCCCACGGCGATCCAGCGGCGACGCCTGGAGTGATGCCTGGCGGCCACCTTGACCGCGGCGGGCGAGACGGCGGGCTGGTCCCAGAAGATGCTGTAGGCCAGGTAGGTCACGTAGGTCAGAAGCAAAATGCCGGCCACCAGCAGGCTCACATTCCCGACCAGTGACTGATCGGCCACGCTCCTGGCGAACACGGCTGGCAAAAAGAGCCCCGCCACGGCCAGGGCCATGAGCGTGGCGTGGTGGCCGGCCTCATGCCGCGCGAACCGCAGCGAGCCGTGCCGGACCCCACCCACCAGCATCGCCACGCCGAGCACCATCAGCGAGTTGCCGACGATCGAGCCCGTTATGGACGCTTTGACCAGGGCCAGCAGGCCATGTCGGATTGCCAGAACGGCAATGATGAGCTCTGCGGCGTTGCCGAACGTCGCGTTCAGCAGCCCGCCCAGAGCCGGACCGATATCAGCCGCCAGCTCCTCGGTCGCTCTGCCAATCAACGCGGCCAAGGGGACCACGCCGAGCGCCGCGAGCGAGAAGACGAGTACGTGGGGAAGACCGAGCCAGTCGGCCACGAGCGCCAGAGGCGCCGCGACGAGCAGGAGCCAGAGCCAGTGATCGGCGAGCTTCACACGCGGCAGACGTCTAGCCGATCGGGAGCGGGGAGAACAGCAGGTAGCCGTTGACGAGCAACACAAACGCGACGGCACCTACCCCCAGGGCGAGCCAGAGCAGACGCCTCGATGTGGCCACGATGCTTACCGAGCCGAGCACGATCGCGATCTGAAAGATCGCCACCGACAGGTCGAAATTCGGGTCCTGTTGGATCGCGTGGTCGCGCCGCTTTTCGTAGGCCTGCGCGCGCTCGGTCAGCTCCTTCTTGCCCTCGCCGGTCGCCGGCTCGCTGTCGTAGCGCGCGATCGTCGCCTTGTATCGGTCGATCCTTTGCTGGATCTGCGCCTTGGCCTCGGGGGACAGGTTGGGCTCGATCAGGAGCACGGTCTCCAGCTCGTCGACGGCGAGCTGATAGCTGGTCTGGCGGATGTTCTTGGCCTGGAAGAACGCCCATGTGTCCGAGGCAAGGATGTTGGTGTTGGTCATCTCCTTGGCGGAGTTCTCACCGCTGATGCTGGCGATCGCCAGGAGCATCGCGAGGACCCCGATCAAGACCGCTGCCCTGCGGCGGAAACGGTCTACGTCGGCCCGCTGCCGCTCGCGCTGCTCCGCCTCATCGTGGGCTACCTCCTGGATATGATCCGCCGCGTCAGTTGGCTCCATGACTCTTCCCTCTTGAATCTCCCCAGTCTACATACCGCACGTCTTGCCCACGAGCTCGGGTAGGCGGCGGGCCAGGGCCGCCGCGATCACCGCGTTGCCCTGTGGCGTGTAGTGGAAGCGGGCCACGCTACTGACGCCCGATCGCCGCGCCTCCTGGACCAGCTCGTCGGTGAGGTCGATCGTCTGGACACCCTCACGCCTTAGCCAGTCCAACAAAGGCGCGTACTCTGGCGCCTCGCCGCGCAGCGCCGCCTCGATTCCAGCCGCGGGGCTGAAGACCAGCACCACCGGGCTGCCTCCGTCGCGGCGCACCTGGCGGGCGAAGTCGATCAGCACCCGACCTGTGATCTCAAACGCCTCGCCCCGCTCGCGGTACGCCCACGCCATGCCATCTACGTCGGGGTCGCCGTGCTGTTCACGGTAGGCGGCGGTGCGGGCCAGGCGGACCAACTGGAAGCCGTCGAGCGGGTTGGCGACCAGCATGCCGGGGAAATACCAACGGTCGTTCTGCCCCACCACTCGCTCGACCCAGCCCGGGTCCTCGAGCTGGCGCGGGTCGGTCGCTGGATTGGGCATCAGCGTCAAGCCATCACCATCCAGCAAGAAGCGCGGCTTGCTGGCGATGAGGTCCGTCTCGGGCACCAGAAATGGGCGGAAGCGATTGACCACCCGGTTGATGTTCTCGATCATGTAGCCGATCAACACGCCGCAGGGCTGAAGACGTGCCCCGTCGCGCTGATAGCGAAGCCAGGCCTGGTCCGGGCCATAGCCGGGCACGCCGAAGTTGAGCACCTCCGTGTTCGGCCACGCCTGCTCCAATTGGGTCGTCCAGCAGTCGGCCAGGTCCACCTCATGGCAGTAAGTAAATGAGTCGCCGAAGGCGGCAAGGCGGCGGAGGCCGGGCGCGGGCTGGGGCTCGTACTCGCGGTCGGACCGCAGACCGGCACGGTTATTGTGATAGGTGACGTTGCCAGCTCGGCGGGTAATATCGGGCGTGGTGACCCAGCCCAGGCCCGCGTCGAAGCGGACATACGTATCGCCGACGACGAGGCGTTTGAAGCGCCGCTCGTGGTACGGGATCGGCAGCATCAGCTCGACCGGGACCGGCTGAGCGAATCGCAGCACGACCTCGGCCAGCAATAGGCCTGCGCCGACGCCAAGCAGCGCGAGACCGACGCGCCATAGTGCCGCTCTCACTTGGCCCTGGGTGGCCACGCCGGGCATGGAGTCATGTCGGATCTCAAAAGATGGCGATCGGGTTGACGGCGGAAGCAGTCCCACCCTCGATGCGGAGTGGCGCGATCACCAACATGAACTCCCATCGGCGGCGGGCCGCGCACGCTTCGGCTAGGTCGTCGAGGTTCTGGTGATCGAGGAGCTGCATCCCCATCGCCACCAGCGTGAGGGTGTGAAAGGGCAGCCCGACGTCGGCCACGCCGTGGGGACGGAAGTCACTCGAGCCGTCACTCCCAAGCAGGGCAACGCCCCGCTCGCGGAGCCAGGGGCCGCAACTGTAATGGAGGCCGGCCAGACTTGTCCGCGTCTCCCATGGACCCGCGGCCCGCCGGCGCCGATGGCGCCCGGTCCGCACCAGCAGGATGTCGCCCTCTTCGACGCGCAGGCTGGCCGCGGACTCGGCAGCCTCCAGGTCATCGGGGAGGATCGGCGTGCCCGGCTCGAGCCACTCGACGCCTTTGGTGAATGGGATGTCGAGCAGGACGCCGCGACTCACGATCCCGTCCTGGCCAATCGTGATACTGCTGGCCCGAGCCCCGGTCGACGTCACCAGACTGATCGGGCGGCCGTTGTACATCTGCCCCTGCCACGAGACGTGGCAGAGCGCGTCCAGGTGGGAGTGGGCCTGGCCGTGCGGCGCGATGCCCACGTAGTCCCCGGTCGAGCGCGATGGGTGCTCGTCGACGGCATCCCCGGCCCGCACCATCAAGTGCACCGCGGGCGACGTGTTCTCTGCGTCGCCAACGGTGTTCAGCGGCCAGGCGCAGCTCACGGTGTGGCCCTCACGAACCAGACCGGCGGCACGAATACGATGCTTGGCGCTGATCAGGTTGAGGGCGCCGCGCTCGTCGTCGGGACCCCAGCGACCCCAGTTGCTGCATCGATCGAAGAGCGCCTGGAACTCCTCCAGGCTGAGTGAAGCGGGGCTAGTCTGGACCACTGCACGCCTCCAGAGCCTCAAGGGGCGGCCTCATTGTCCCGTTGGTGGACGGCCGGCCGCAAGGTGGGCGAGTGACGGCAAGGGCTTCGGCCAGTGCGCTATCATGCGCGGCGGACGGGCCAGAGCCCGGTTCGAAGAACAGACCAAGGAGTACGGCGATGGAAAGCGCTGCTGAGGCTTCGAGCCAGTCGTCTGGGTTGGGGCGACTTGGATTCCGGCCCTGGACGACTCGCGACCTGGTCACCATCGCCCTGCTCATCGCCGTTGGCGGGGTCTTCAAGGGCTACTGGGGCGGCATCCGACTGGCCCTCGAATCTTCGCTCGGGCCGCTCTTTACCGGCTGGATCATCGGGGCCGGCTTCTCGCTCTTCGGCGTCCTGCCGCTGCTCATCATTCCCAAGACCGGCGTCGCGACTGTCAGCATGGTGGCTGGCAGCGTCATCGAGCTGGCCGTGGGCAACCCGTTTGGCGTCGAGGTCTTCGTCTTCAACTTCTGGGAGGGCCTGGGCCCGGACATCATCCTGGCTTTGTTCTACCTGGCGAACGGTGGCCAGACCCCCGTCCTGGGCTGGAAGTTCGCGATCCTGGCCGGCATCGCCAGCACGTCCCTGGGAGCACCGTACACCCTGGTGACGCGTGGGATCACGGCCCTGATGCGTAATTTCGAGGGATACGGCCAGTATGCAGTGTGGCTGTTCCTGGCCAACCGCGTGCTGGGCGGCGTCATCTGCGGCGCTGCCGGCCTGGCACTCGCGAATTCGCTCCGCACGATGGGCGTCATCGGTCGGGAAGAGGGCTACCGGGTCGTCACCTCGTAGGCCGAAGTCGAAGACTTTCGACTTGCCGTTTGATGCTTGAGGCCGAGCGGCTGAGCTACTGGTTTCCGTCCCGGGCCTCCACGCCCGTGGAGCCGAAGGGGATGGAGGCGCCGCCGATCGAGCGGGCCGCGCTCAAAGAGATCTCGGTCCGATTCCAGCCGGGGGAGTTCGTGCTCGTCGTCGGTCCGAGCGGTTGTGGCAAGAGTACCTTCATCCAGGCCCTGCTGGGGGTCGTTCCGGCCCTGACTGGTGGCACGGTCGCCGGGCGCGTGCGGCTCGATGGCGAGGAGGTGCTAGCACGGGGCCTGGCAGGTGTGGCCGGCAAGGTGGGGCTGGTGCTCCAGGACCCCGAGAGCCAGTTGACCAACCTGGACGTCGAAGGTGAGGTGGTCTTCGGCCCGGAGAACCTGGGGCTGCCTCGGGAGGAGATCGCCCGGCGGCTGGACTGGTCCTTGACGGTGGCCGGGATCGGGCCGCTCCGGAATCGATTCGTCTATGCGCTGTCTGGTGGCCAGAAGCAGCGGGTCGCAATCGCGGCTGGCCTCGCGATGCGCCCGAGGGTGCTCTTGTTGGACAGCCCGACCTCGAACCTCGACCCGATCGGCGGCGAGGAAACCCTGAAGGCGATCGTCGACCTCTGGCGAGGTGGAGCGGTCGAGCTGATCGTGATGGCTGCTCACAAGATCGACGATGTCCTGCCGGTCGCCACCCGCCTGCTGGTGATGTCTGAGGGCCGGATCATTCTCGATGGGCCGCCGGAGTCGATCTTGACCCAGCATCTGCTAGCCCTACGCGACGAGCTCGGAATATTCGTCCCCGAGTTGTGCGAGCTGGCGGTCCTCTTGAACGCCGGCCAGGGCCAGCCAATCAACGTGGACGGGACAGCCGCGGCGCTGCGCGAAAGGGTAAGGGTAGGGCTTGCCCTACCCGTCGAGGGCGCAGCAAGCAGCACCCCTACGGCGGCGCGGCAAGCCCTGCCCTTAACGGGCGGCCCACCGGCCGTCGAGGTGGCTGACCTGCACTTTGCCTACGAGCCGGGTCTGCCCGTGCTCAACGGCGTGTCGCTCTCGATCGAGCGGGGCCAGTTCGTCGCCTTGCTCGGGCAGAACGGGACCGGCAAGACCACCCTCGCCAAGAACATTGCCGGGCTGTATCGTCCGACGGGCGGGACGATTCGCGTGGGCGGCGTGGAGACGACCAGCTCCGCGACTTACCTGCGAAGTGGCAAGGTCGGCTACGTATTTCAGTACCCTGATCACCAGTTCGTCGCGCTGACCGTCGCCGACGAGCTGGCCTACGGCCTCCGCGCGCGGGCGATCCCTGAGCCCGAGGTTGCCAAGCGAGTCGCGCTGATGCTCGAGCTGTTCAAGCTCTCGGCCCACCGCGACGCGCCGCCGTATGGGCTGAGCATGGGCGAGAAGCGGCGGCTCAGCGTGGCCACGATGCTGGTCCTCCGCCCTGATGTGCTGATCCTAGATGAGCCGACGACTGGCCAGGACCGCCACAACACGGTGGCCCTGATGGAAGTCCTGCGCCAGGAAGCACGTGAGCGCGGTATGACAATCATCCAGATCACCCATGACATGGAGCAGGCAGCCGAGTACGCCGATCGGGTGATGGTTATGGACGGCGGCCGGATCGTCTTCGACGGCACGATCGAGGCCCTGTTCGCCGACGCGGAGCTGCTCGAGCAGTGCCACCTCAAGCCAACCCCAACCAGCTCCGTCTGTCGCCTGGCCTGGCCCGAGCTGCAGATGGCCCCCGCCACGCCAGGCCGTCTGGCCCAGCTTCTCCCATCCCTTACCTTCCCTCTCCCAGAGTGAGGGCGATGCAGTGACTGGTCTATGAGATGCCGCTAATCGAATTCGAGGAAGGCACGTCTTTCATGCACAAGCTCGACCCGCTCAGCAAGCTCGGTTGGAGCTTCGTCGTGCTGGTCTGGCTGCTGGCGATGCGCGACCCGGTGCCCGTGCTCGCCCTCGGGCTGCTGGTGATCGCGGTCGGCCGACTGGGTGGCGGACTGTCGGCCATCGAGCTGCTGCTGACGACCGCCAAGCTAAGCGTAATCGCCCTGCCAATCGTCCTGATTCAGGCGCTGCTGTATCCCGGCCAGACGGCGCTCGCCGCAGGACCTTTCGGCCCGATCACGCGCGAGGGGATCAGCTTCGGCCTGGCCATCGCGCTCAGGATCGTGGGTGTCGTCGCCGCCTCGACGATCGTATTCAAGACGACCGATCCACGCGACCTGGTGTACGGGCTGCACCGCCATCTTCACATTCCGTACCGATTCGCCTACATCATTTTCGCCGGGCTTCGCTTCATCCCGCTGATGCAGTACGAAGCAGCCACGATCCGCGAGGCGCAGACAGTGCGCGGCGTCTACCTGGCGCGGAGCCCTAGCCTGCTCGACCGACTCCGCGCCCTGCCCAGCAAGCCGCTGCAGTGGAAGACGTTCCTGGTCATGTTGATCGCCAACGGCCTTCGCCACGTGCCGGCCAGCACGATCGCGCTTGAAGTGCGCGGCTTTGGCCTGCACTCGCACCGCACCTTCTACCGCGAGCATCGCGTCGACCGGCGCGGGCCGATCTTCGCCCTGGCCTGGCTAGCAGCGATGGTGGCCTACCTGGTCCTGACCGGGACGAGCCTGATGAGATCGGTCCAGTCGACGCTGTAGTTTAGCCAGTGTCTCGCGGCTCAAGGCGAGGTGGTCTGCGGTGCATCGAGCACAGGGTGGTAGGGGCGCACGGCGTGCGCCCGCGTTGGCCCAGCTCACTACGGACGACCGGGGCGTTGGGGTTGCCAGGCGAGGGAGTAGTGCCTCCGATCGGCCGGATCGTACACGTGCAAGACTAGCCTCGTCCGGCTTGGCATTCGTTGTGGCATGCAGGCCAGTGCGGGCGCACGCCGTGCGCCCCTACCGCGAACGCCTGCCAGGCCGGGCCAGTTTGAGGCCGAAGTCTCCGAGCGCCGCGGCTCCCAGGCCGCTCAAAAGCGTGCCCAGCAGGAGGGTCGGAACGAAATAGCGAGGGTGAAAGTTGTACAGGCCGGCGCTCGTGCCCGCGAAATAGGCGAGCACGGTCAGCAGGATGAGGCTCTCAGCGGGCAGCCGGCCGGCGACACGCCAGCCTCGCCAAGTCTTCGTTAGCAACACTCCGAAGCCGACCAGAGCCAGGAATGCCTCGATCGGGATGCCCTGCGAGCCGCAGAACGTGCCGTCGACGAGGCTGCCTTTGAGCACCAGCCCCGGCCGGTCGAGCGACCTGTGGATGGCGAAGCGGGGCGCCTCACGCTGGCGGAGCGTTTCGTCATTCATGCGCTCCTGGAACAAGTGCGCAGTATGCACGAGCGGATTGGGGTAAAGGTGTGGGTCGCTGGCCACGAATACGACCAGCGCCACAGCCAGGGCCAACGCCATGCGAGTCGAACGCCGAAAGTCAAAGGTCAAACGTCGGACGCCGGACTCTCGACTCTCGACCTTCGACTTTCGACTCACGCTGAGGGCAGCCCACACCGCGACGGCCGATACGCTCAGCACGGCGGTGAGCTTGGCCGCCAGGGCCAGTCCCAACGCGGCTCCGAGGCCGATCGCCCAGCCCCTGGGCAGCCGCCCAGCGTCCGACCGAGGCGCGCGTCGAGCGCCCAGAACGCCGAGCAGGAGAGTGAGCAGTACGAAGAATGCCAGCGGCGCTTCGGGCATGGCGCGGACCATCTGCCCACCCGCAAGTCGGCTGGTGAGAGCCACCACGGCGCCCACCAGCCCAGCCGCGGCGCCGCCGAGCGCTGACCCCAGCAGGTAGAGAAGCACGACCGAGCCGGCGGCCAACACCACCATTGGAGCCCGCGCGTCGGCCAGCAGCGCCTCGTCCGGTACCCGCCCCTTGCGGATGTTCTCTTCGAGGCTGTTGGTGAAGTCGTACCGCCGCGGCATCTCGTCCAGGTCGTAGCCGCGGAGCCAGAGCCAGCCTCCCACGATGTACCGAGTCAGCATCGGCTGGGTGTGGGTCCAGTAGTTGTCGCCCCACTCGGCGTTTGCAAGATCCCGCTCCAAGAACAGCAAGCGGAAGTAGCGACCCGTCAGCAAATAGTCGTTCTCGTCGCCCCAGAAGGCGGCGTGACGGGCCGACCCGCCGTAGACCCACAGTCCTGCGAAGAACACCGCCACGGCCAGCGCGACGTGCTTCGGCACGCGCAGCCGGCCAGCGGCGGGGACCTCCGTTGGACGCGTGGCGATCATCTCGATGTGACCAGGGCGGGTCTAGCGATCGACCGCGAGCGGCCGGACCTGTGTTTCCGCGCCGACGGACCGCTGTCGAAGGTTGACTGCTGGCCACTGGTGGCTCGCGAATCGCCAGACAGTCTGGCCGATCCAGCCGGCAGCCAGTCCGGCCAGCAGAATCGCCATCGCCGCCGAGGGCACGAAGTAGTGCTGCATCCGGTAGCCAAGGCCCCAGGTGACTCCGCCGAAGATGCAGGCCACCCACAGGAGCAGCAGAGCGTCAAGGCCGGGGCGACGGCTGACGGCACGCGCGAGCAGCCAACAGGCTCCCACGATCGCCAGCGCTGCCTCGAGCGGCCAGCCGAGGTGCGAGCCGCCCCACGAATCGTGAAGAAGGCTGCGCTCCCAGACCAGCACCGCGCGCTCGCGCAGGTCGTAATGGGCTCGCCACGGCTCGTCGCGCATCTGGACAGCCATCTCCTCCTGGCGGTTCTCAAACAGCAGCCGCGACCGCCCGATCGGGTCGGGATACAGGAACGGATCGCTGGCGACGAACACGATCGCCGCCGTCGCGAGCACTACGCCGGCCCAGATGAGTGGCGAGCGAGCCTGCTGTCGAGTGGACTCAGGCGCCTGCCCTGGAGCGGAGCCAAGAGCCTGCCCTCGAGCGGAGCGAAGGGTAGCAAGTCGGGTATGGCCCGCTGCCAATCCGAGTATCCCGAACAGTCCGACTGCCAGCAGGCCGAGCACCGCGGTCAATTTGCTGCCCACGGCTAGCCCGAGCAGGGCGCCGGCTGCCAGCGTCCAGGCGAGCCATCGGCGCCCGCCCTCGAGCCCCGTCAAGCCAGCCACGGCCGCTAGCAGACCCGCCAACAGGAAGAACATCAGGGAAGGATCGCCCTTCGCTCGAATCAAGTGCTCCTGAAGATACGGGCTGCCGACCGCCAGCAGCCCTGCGACCAGCCCGCCAACCGGTCCGGCCATCCGCCGCACGGTCGGGTAGAGCGACGCGACGGCCAGCGCTCCGAGAACACGCATTGGCAGCCGCGCCTCATCGAGCAAGGCGTCGCTCGGGCCATGCCCGGCCCGTCGGTTGGCGCCGATGGTCTGGTCGAAGTCGTACGTGGGGTCGAGGCTTGTCAGGTCGTAGCCACGAGCCCACAACCAGGCCCCGATCACGTAGCGGGCGACCATTGGCTGGGTGCGGGTCCAGTGATTGTCGGGCCAGGCCTCGGGCGACAGGTCGTGCTCGACGAAGAGGGTCCGGAAGAAACCGGCCGTCCCGATCCACTCCGCTTCGTCGCCATCGAACTTGGCTCTGGCGCCCCCGAAGGTGGCAAGCGCGACGACCAGTACGCTCAGCCCGAGGGCCCAATCAGCCAGCCACCACCAGCGCGTCTTGTGCATGCCTCAACCCGCGCATCCTAGCTCGAGGAAAGGGCCTCGCGGAGCTGTGCCAGGTGGCCCTCGATCGACCCGAGCGGCGCCTGCACGCACTGCCGCAGGGTCATCGGACCGTTCTCTTCGTGCACGCCCTGACGCTCGAGGGCTGCCTCCGCCAGCCGTTCGATCAACTCGGCGAAGCGCTGACACGCAGCCTCCAGATCCTCCAGCAGCCTCGCGGGATCGGACCACTGGTAGGCCCGCTCGCGCACCCGCGCGTCCTGGTCGAAGCTGGCCAGGAACGGCCGGTCCTCAGTGGCGACCCGCTCGACGCGACTCGTCCACACGCCCATCTTGTCGATCAGATGGCCGACCACCTCGACCGCTGACCACTCACCCTCGGCAGGTCGCCGGCGGAGAGCCGCATCATCCGCGTCGTCGAGGGCCACCCGGACCAGCCTGGGAAGAGCCCGCAGCTCGGAAACCCATCGCTGCTGCGTGGCGCCACTGGACATCGCCGAGTATTCTATCCGCGGCCTTCCAGGCTGCACCACGATGGGGATGTTTAGACTGCTAAGTCGAGTATTCGTGTTGGCGGTCGCGGGCGTGTGGCTGGCCGCCGCAGCGTCGAGCGTGGCCTGGAGCGAGCCTGCCTCGGACACGCCGCCGCCCGTCGACGTCAAAGTCGGTATCGTGCTGCTCAACGTCGGCAGGCTGGACCTGAATACGGGCACGTACACCATGGACTTCTACTTGGTCTTTAGCTGCGACCAGCCATGCGACCCAGAGCGTTTCGAGTTCACCAACGGTCGCCCGATGTCGATCAAAAAGCAGGACGACACCCCGACTCTCAAGATCTTCCGCGTGCAGGCCGCCTTCAACGAGAATCTTCCCCTCCACGAATACCCGTTCGACAAGCACACCCTGACGATCGCGCTAGAAGACGAGCTGCTCGGATCTGCCCAGCTTCGATACGCCGTCGATCGCGACGGCACAGCTATCGACCGCGACGTGATCATCGCGGGGTGGGACCTGGATCCAAACTGGGACGCCAGGGTCGAAGAGCACTATTACGAGGCGTTCAAGCAGTCTTTTTCACGCTACATCTTCACTATTCGCATCCAGAAGCCGCCGTTGTCGGTGATATTGAAAGTCATGGTCCCGGCCCTGGCGATGCTTTTCACAGGATTTCTCGCGCTGCTGATTCAAACAGAGGAATCAAAGGCCAGTCGGGTCGTGAATCGGATCACGATCAGCACGTCGGCTCTGACGGCCACGATACTCTTTTACGTGAACCTTACGACTTCGATACCGCCGGTCGGCTATCTCACGTTCGCGGACCGTTTTATGATCATCAACATCGTGGCGCTCAGTGGCGTGGTCGCGTCGTCCGCGATGCTGCTGCTGCTGGAGGACCGCGCCGAGGACGCGACGATCCATCGCTGGCATCGAGTCTTCATGGGCCTGGTCCCGGCGTCGTGGGTGGGGATGCAGGCCGTCAACTGGCTCGCTAGATGAGAGTCAGGTCGGAGCAGGTACGGCGGCCGCGAGCCGTGACGGTCGTCGGCTGGTTGTTCCTGCTCCAGGGAGCGGTTTTGGCTGCGATTGGCGTCGCCGGGTTGGCCGCGGCGTGGCTGGTCGTGTCGGGCGAGGGGCTGCGCGGACTGGACCTGCCAGCCACAGCCGGCGAGGCCGCCGCGCAGGCGCTGCTGCTGCTGATCACCCTGGGTCTCGGTCCGCTTTCGCTGATCGTGGCGCTGGGGCTGTTCCGGATACGGCCCTGGGCCTGGCTGATGGCGATGGCGCTCCAGGGGGTAAGTCTGGCGACCGAGCTGGGCTCGTATCTGATCGGCGAGGCGGATTATCTGGCGATGGCCATGAGCGTTCTCATCGTGCTGTCGCTCAATCAGCAGGAGGTGAGAGTCGCTTTCGAGCCACGGGAGAAGTCGGGTGGCTGAGGTACGTGAGCGCCAGCTCCAGCCGTGCTCATCAGACCTGGAGCTGCTGCGGCGGTACGAGCCGGTGGTGCGATATACCCGCGGCGAGGAATTCTTTCCCACCCACGTCGACCGCTATGTCGAGGCCTGCAGCCTGTGGGCCCATCGCCCAGATGGCAGGGATGAGCCGTTGGTAGGGAAAGCCGGACTGAGCCTTGAGACGCTGGGTCAGACGCGTCGGGACGAGTTCGGCGCGGTGCACTATCTGAAACTCATCGAGCCGCTGAACGTCGCCGAGTTGACCGCCTACTTGCTCGAACAAGGTGTCAAACGGCTGCGTGGTCACCAGGAGCGGTTCCGGGCCGAGCTCGGCCGCCTGGCCCGAGTAGGCTACGGCTCGCGTCTGCTGGCGGCCATCTTTGCCCTGAGCCTGCTCCTGCGTGGGCGCGTGCCGGGTGAGACCGCCGCAGCCGCGGCCATCACGTTCCGCAAGCTTCGCGAGCAGGATGACCAGCCCACTTATTTCGGCCGCGTCGTCCACGACGACGGCTGGATCGCCCTCCAATACTGGTTCTTCTATTACTTCAACGACTGGCGCTCCGGTTTCTACGGCGTCAACGACCACGAGGCCGACTGGGAGATGATCACCGTCTACCTGTCGCACGAGCCCGATGGGCAGGCCGTGCCCAGGTGGGTGGCCTACGCGTCGCACGACTTTCATGGCGACGACCTGCGCCGCCGCTGGGACGACTCCGAGGAGCTCGAGCTGTATGAGGGTCACCCGGTCGTGTACGCGGGGGCCGGCTCGCATGCTTCGTATTTCAGGCCTGGCGAGTACTTGACCGAGGTCGACATCCCGCATCTGGCGCTAGTGGTGCGCCTCGCCAACGCCGTCCGGGCCTTCTGGGTGAGGACGCTCCGGCAGGCCGGCGCCGACGCGCATGCCTCCCATTTCAACACGTTTCGGATCCCATTTGTCGACTACGCTCGCGGCGATGGCGTGCGGATCGGCGTCGGCCAGGACCGACCGTGGAAGCCAGTGTTGCTGGAGCCAGTCCCCGCCTGGGTCAGCCAGTATCGCGGACTGTGGGGTCTGTACGCCCGCGACCCACTCTCCGGCGAGAACGCTCCCTCGGGTCCGATGTTCAATCGAGATGGCTCGATTCGGATGGCCTGGTACGACCCGGTCGGCTGGGCCGGACTGGACAAGGTCCCCCCACCCGCGCGCGAACGGGAGGTCCAGGAGCGACGTAGTGACACGCTGGCCGCCCGCCAGATTGAGCTAGACGCGGAGGTCGCCGCGAAGAGCGTCGAGCTGCACCAGCTCGGCGTTGAGCTCGCGGCGCTGCGCGGCCATCCGCACCTCGAGGCCAGATACAAGGCTAGCGAGGAGCGACTCAGACGACTCAGCGCTGAGGTCGGACAGCTCCGAAGCGAGCGCGCCCACGGGCAGGCGCTGGCAGAAGCGCTCGGGGAGCGGGCGGCGCGGCTCGAGGCGGGCGTGGCCGACGACCCGCGGGCTCACATCCGCCGACGGGCGGAGCCGGCCACCGACACCGACCTGCAGTCGAGCCGCTGGGTGGAGGGCTGGGCCGCGGTGAGCATCGGCCTGATGCTGGTCGGGCTGGTCTGCTTGCTGATCTGGGCCCGCGAGTACCTCATACCGGGCATGCTGGCGATGGCGGCCGCGTTCGTGTGCATCGAGTCGATCCTTCGCCGCCAGGTCGCACGTCTGATATCTGGCATCACCGTCGCGCTGGCGGTGGTCTCCGCCCTGGTGCTGGTGTATCAGTTTTACTGGCAGATCGCCGTGTCTGGGATGATGGCCGCCGGCCTGTACCTCACCTGGCTGAACGTCCGCGAGCTGCGACGATAGGGGCCACGGCCAGGGGTCAGGGGCCATCGACCATCGGCTTACTCAGGACTCACTACTCGCTACTCGCTGCTCGCCTCATGGCCGCACAGCGCGGCGAACGGGAAGGCATCCCAGCCTGCTGGCATGAGCTGGTTGGCGTCCTGAAAGGTGCCAGTGCCCAGATCGACCGTCGGCTCGAGATGCCAGTTGGCAACGATGCGATTGTCACGATCGTTCGGTTTGAGCACGCGCAGGGTACGCGCGTAGTTCTCGCGCAGCTCGTTATACGGTCCGTCGTGGGCGTGTACGCGGTCGCCGCCGCCACCGATCTCCATCCTCGAGCCGCGCGCGTCGTTGCGAAGATACAGGTTCTCGACACTGTACTCGCCGTGGGTCTCGGTGTTCGGCGTACCAACCAGGCGGTTGTAGCGAAAGACGTTGCCCCAACACGACCAGTTGCAGATCAGCGCGTGTCGACCGGCGATGCTCGTACAGTGCTCCACGAGTGAGTCGTCGTTCAGATACAGCTCCGGGAGATAGCCGTTGCCGCCACCGCCCACGTGCCGCGCTCGGTCGAACAGCGCCTGGCGGACCATTACCCGTCGCGACCGACCGACCGACAGCGGGATACTGGTGTTGTCCAGGAAATGCACGTCCCAGACCCAGCCATCCATGACGCCGCTGAGCTGGACCGCCCTGAACGTGTTTGTCTGCTCGGTGTCCGGGATCTCACTCCGGTCGAGGATCGCCAGGTGCTCCACGCCGAAGCCGATCAGCGGCCGCCAGCGATAGAGGCGAGGCGCCGCGCCGGCGAAATCGTGGCGGAGCGGTGTGTCGAGCAGGACCCGCGAGCCTTCCACCCCGCGCACCTGCAGGTATTGCTTGAGCAAATAATGCTCGGACCGCCTGTTGGTCGGCGTGTACACGACCTCGTCGCCATAGTCGTCGCACAGCAGGTAGACATGGTCGCCCGTCGAGAAGAGGTCCGGCCGCTCCACGCCGACATCGGCGTCGCCGCGACGGGGGGTTCCCAGGACGGCCGAGAAGGGGGCGTTCGGATAGCTGTTCTGGCCCGGGCCGCCGCTGTACAGGCCGGTCGTGTGGCTGCTGTACATGCCCTCGCCTGTGGCGCGCAGGAAGACACTCCGCTGGGCGGCGTACTCGATCTGGAGGATGGTCTCCGCGGGCCCGGCTCCGCGCAGCACCACGGGGCGTCGAAACGTTATGGCCTCGTTGCCGAGCACTCGATATGTCCCGGACGGCAGCCAGATGACCGCGCCACTCGGCACCTGGCCGCTGTTGACCGCCGCGGCCAGGGCCATGAAGGCGGGACCGTCATCGTGCGCGCCATCGCCGGCCGCGCCGAAGTCAGCCCGAAAGTCGAGCTCTGGAGCCGAGCCCGCCGGCGGACTGGCGATCCGCAGGCCGAGGGCGGGAAAACGCTCCAACTGCGCATCGTTTGACTGGGCCATCGCGCTCGGAAAGGACCCCCACCTGGCCCCGCTGGTCACCAGCCCGACCGCGGCGGCCGACAGCAGCTTCAACGCCTCGCGTCGTCCCATGGTCGGCGGCTTCCTAGGGCGTGGACTGGTACATGGCTCGAGAGCAAATTTACACTTGGCTGGGAGGCCGCTTGCCCGCAATATCCAGGTTCTACGGCATCCTAGTCGCGATGTACCATCGAGAGCATGGTCCGCCTCACTTTCACGTCAGGTAAAGTGGGCACAAGGCCGTGGTCGGAATCGAACCGCTTCGAGTGCTTCACGGAAAACTGCCGAGGCGTGCGGAGGGCTTGGTTCTGGAGTGGGCGGCTACGCGCCAGCCCGAGTCGCTGGACAACTGGCGGCGGGCGGAGGCCCAGCGATCGCTCGCGCCGATCGAGCCGCTGGATTAGAACGGGAGGTATTGTTGCCACCTGACGTCGTGAGAGTAGAGGTCATCAGGCCGTACGTCATCGAGGTCACCTTCGACGACGGCTCTGTACGCCGTGTCGACCTCGAGGCTGACTTGTGGGGCGAGATGTTTGAGCCGCTGAAAGACCCGGCGGTGTTCGCGCAGGCAACCGTCGACCCCGAGCTTGGGACGGTCGTCTGGCCCAATGGCGCCGACCTGAGCCCCGAGTTTCTATATGCAGCTCGGGAGCAGCCCGTCTAGCCATCCGTCTCCACGGGCCCGAGATCGAGCGGCGCGCCGTTGAGCGTGACGGCATACTCGACCGGGGTAGGGTCGCGGACGGTCTGGATGACGTAGCAGCCGGCCTCGGCCAGGCGAGCGAGCTTTGCCAGCCCGGCCGGATCCTCGTCGGACTCCAGCTCGAGCCACGTCTCGACGCCGCTGCAGTGGGTCTGGACCGTCTCTGCCGTGACCGAGCCCTCGCCCCAGAAACGGGCGGTGACCCGGACCCGGGCGGCCCTCAGGCTCAGCTTGAGCATCTTCCCGTACAGGGAGACGTGGGTCAGTAGTCAGAAGGCGATCGAAGCGCTGAGCAACGAGAGAGGTGGCGGGGCGGTATCGTCGCCCTGGAGGTATGGCCCCTCGTCACAGGTGATGGTGAAGGTGGTCCCGGGCGGCGACACGAGCGTCGCGCGCGCTTCCTTGCGCTGATTCTCCAGCGCGGTCGCCTCGACCACCAGGCTCAGCTCGTGCCCGGCCCGCGAGAACCGACCGCCAAACTTCGAGTCCGCCATCGCTTCGTTGAACGTTGAACGCCGGTTACGGGAGCGCGAGGCGGGGGTTGAGCAGCGTGTTATTGACCCGCACCTCGAAATGCAGATGGGGGCCGGTGGCCATGCCGCTCGACCCGACCGAGCCGATCACCTGGCCCATCTGGACCCGATCCCCCTCGCCCACCGCGAACGCGCTCATGTGAGCGTACCAGGTGCTGGTGCCGTCGCCGTGGTCGATCACCATCCTCCAGCCATAGGGTCCATCGCCTTTCTCGGCCAGCTTGACGACGCCGCCCGCCGCCGCCTTGATCGGCGTCCCAAGCGGGGCGCTGATGTCGATCCCGCTGTGGGTGGGCAGGAACGGCTGGGTGATAGTGATGAGCGGCGGCTTGAGGGCGATCGGCCAGGCAAGTTGAGGGACCCGACTGGGGGTGATCGTCATTGCCGGAGTCGCGGTGGCGGTCGGCTTGACGAGCGGCGCGGCAGTCGACACCAACGCCGGCGCCGGCGTCACGGTGGGGGTAGCGGGTGTGGTCGTCCGAGGCGTTGGGCCGAAAGCAGGGGGCGGGGGTCCGCCTGTCGCCGGCCGCGCCACGGCCGCCGGCGTTGGGACCGCTGTCTGGGCCGGGACGGGTCGGGGGCTGGCCGTCACCTGCGGAGCGGGAGGGCTGTCCTTCGGCACCGGTATGGTCAGGGCCTGGCCCTGTTGGATAGCGTCGGGGTCGGGGAGATTGTTGGCCGCCACCAGCACGTCAACGCTGATGTTGGCGCGGCGCGCGATCGAGGAGAGCGTATCGCCTGCCTGGACGACGTACGTCCCGCCAGCAGTGGGGACCGGGGCCGCCGAGCCGGCCAGGGTTGGCGGATCAGGCGCGCCCGGGCTCGGAGTTGCCGTCCCGGCCGGCGGATCAGCGCCGACCGCGGGCGACGAATCGGCCGGCGAATCTGGCGGTGGGTCAACCGGCTGCGCGGCGGCGAGGTCGGGCGGCTCAGCCGGAGCCTTGTCGGCCGGTTCGTCGGTTGGCATCTCCTCGTCGACGCCGACGAGCGCCAACGTCGGCCGCTCGGGAGGGGCCGCTCGCGCCAGGGAAGGCTGCCATTCTGACACCAGACCGCCGGCCACGAGCAGCGCCGCGGCGGCCAGAAGCGCGCGGCTAGTGAGCAAGGGAGCCTCGGTGGCGCGTCTTCCCCTAGAGCGCCGAGCCTTCCACAGCCTCAAGCCCTTACCCCGCGAAGCGCACTTGTTCCTGCCGCGGTGTCGAGGCAGCGGCTGGACAGCGTGCGGAGCGAGCGATGGGCCAGGCCGGTCATCACCAGGCGCGTTTTCCAGCGCGTCAGTATCGCGTCCCGCGCGCGGGCTATCGGGACCAGAGCCCTCCCAGGGTAGCCGGCCAGGACCGATTCTTGAACGCGAACGGCATCACAAGCCAATCACAAACCTCGCCCATGGCTAGCCGGCCCAATCCACCCCCAGCGTCGAGCCCAGGGCCGTCTTGCGGACCTCGATTCGAACCGGAAACCGCTCCTTGAGCTCGTCGATGTGGGTGATCACCAGGATCATCGCGAACTGGTCGGCGACGCTCTGGATCGCCTCCACCAGCCGCTCACGCCCATCTTCGTCCTGGCTGCCGAATCCCTCATCGATGACTAACGTTTGAAGTCGCACTCCGGCTCGCCGCGCCAAGAGCTTGGATAGGGCGATGCGGATCGCGAAGTTCACCCGAAACGACTCACCACCAGAGTACATCTCGTACGGCCGCGGCCCCAGCTCGTCGTTGATGAGGATGTCCAGAGTCTCGATCGTCCCGTCGCCGCCGCGCGTCGCGCGCTGAGTCTCGAATTTGACGTGCATCCGACTGTCGGTCATGCCGCTCAACAGGCGGTTGGCCTCGTCCTCGATCTCGGGGATGGCCGTCTCGATGATCATGGCCTGGATGCCGTTTTTGCCGAAGGCCGCGGCCAGGTCGGTGTAGAGTGACTTCACGCGAAGCAAGTCTTCCATCTGGCGCAGCCGCTCACGGCGCTGCTGCTCGAGGTGCTCGAGGTATGCCAGCCGCTGGCGAGCCTCGCCCAGCTCGCGGTTCGCTTCGCCCTGGGCACGCCGAAGCGCCTCCAACTCCGTCTCAGCCTCACAAGCCTGCTGGCGGAGTATCGGCAGCTCCCGCGTCTCGCGTCGAAGCTCCTCCACCCGCCGGCACTCCAGGTCCAGCCGCTCCTGCCAGCCGACCAGCGAACGCTTGACCTGCTCGACGATCTGCTGCTGGTAGGCGAGTGCCTGGCGGGAGCTGTCCAGTTCCCGCTTCAGGCCCTCGTAGCTCGACAAACGGCCAAGGTCGACGCGGATGCGCTGGTGAATCGCCTCGTCATAGCCGAGCGCCTCGAGGCGTTCGCGTACCCCTGCTAGCGCCTGAAGCTCCGGGCCGGCAAGGCTGCCGCGCTGGAGCGCGTCCCTGATCCGCTCCTGCTCAGTCCGACAGCCATCGGCCTCTTGAGCGGCTCGCCGAGCGTTGTGGGCCGCCTGCTCGGCAGCGGCTAGGCGGCGCTCGACGTCCAGCATCTGGGCCACGTCGGCGACCAGCCGCTGGAGCTGCGCCTCGAGCTGCTGCGCCTCCTCCTCCAGCCGCCCGGCCTGTTCGTTGTTGCGCTGGTACTCGGCCTTTTGGGCCTTTCCGTCGCCGTTGTAGCGCTCGATCAACGCCGCTCGCCCAGCCTCGTCCAGCCTGCTTCGGCAGATCGGACAGATCGGGGATACCTGCAGCACGTCGATCTTGCTCTTGAGATCCAGCATCTCTTGGCGCAGGCGCTGATTCGCGCCGCGAAGCTGGGCTACCTGCTCGCGGATGGAGCCCAACCTGCGCTCGAGGCCGGCTTGCTGGTCCTGCAGCTGCCTGAGCTGACCGAGACTCTCGCGCGCCCGGGCGCCTTCCTGCTCGTGCTCGCGCAGTCGCGCCGCCTCGCCCTCGGCCCGAGCGCTCCGCTGCTCAACGCTGGCCAGCTCGGCCTCCAGCCGCGAGCGTTCGGCCGCGAGGTGCCGCTCCAGGCGGTTGCGCTCCTCGGCCAGGCGGACGTAGTCGGCCAGCTTCGCGTTCATCTCCTCCTCAACCCTCCGAGTCTGGAGCAGCTCGGCATGGCCCTTCTCGATCTCGCGCTCGCGGGCGATCATCGCCCGGTTGCGCTCCAGCTCGCCCTGGGCCCCGGCAATCTCGTCCACGTGCCGCTTGACTTCGGCCTCGGTACGCACCACTCGCTCGAGCGCTTCTGACAGCTCGTGTTCGCGGGCGCTCAGCGCGGCGACTCGCTCGCGGAGCTGGCCAAGGGCGGCGTCCCGGACCTTGATCTGGATCTCCAGCTCCCCAAGCCGGGCCTCGAGCAGCTCGAGCTCGGCCTGGTAGCCCGGCCGACGCTCCAGCTCGGCATCGGCCTCACGCAGCCCAGACTCGAGCGCGCGGTGGGCCACCTCGCGCTGTTGCACCTCGCGCCGCGCTCGCTCTTGCAGGCGGTCATACTCGGACAGCTCGAGGATGTCCGCCAGGACTTGCTTGCGCTCGGCCGGGGTCCGGGTAGTGAACGAGTCGGCTTTGCCCTGCAGGAAGAGCGAGGCGTTGGTGAAGGTGGCATAGTCCATCCGCAGCAGGTCCTCGATGATCTTCTCCGTCTCGTTCACTGAGTTGCCGCTGATCGAACGGAAGGCGCCGTTGTCGGCCGCTGACAGCTCCAGGACAGTCGATCCACGCCCACTCGTCGCCCGTTTGCGCAACACGCGATAAGCGTTGTCTGCGAGGACGAACTCCAGCTCGACCTCCATCTCGGTCCGGCCCGTGTGGACCAGGTCGTTGGCGGTCCGCGCCCTCGACTCCCCCCAGAGAACCCAGGTGACCGCATCCAGCAGCGCCGACTTGCCGGCCCCGTTCTCGCCACACAGGCAAGCCACGTGGATGCCGTCGAACAGCAACGGCTGGTGGATGTCCGTGTAGGACATGAAGTTGCGCAGCCCCAGCTTGACCGGAATCATCCCAGTGGGCAGTGGGCGGTAGGCAGTAGGCAGTAGACAAGGCGAGGTTCCACTGCTACTGCCTACTGCCTACTGCCTACTGCCGGCTCGTCGGCCATTAGCTCGCGGGCGCAGGCCAGCAGCTGCTGTCGGCGCTCGGGCTTGACCGAGCGGCGCTCGAAGTAAAGGTCCAAGATGTCCAGCGGGGTGCGGCCCTGGAGGTCCTCTCCGAGCGACACGGGGCGCTGCTTGTCGGTGTACTCGCGCTGGAAGGGGAGCAGGTAGTACGCCTCACGGAGTTGGGCTCGGACTTCCTTCTCGTTGACCGCTTCAACCTTGGCGCGAGGGCCGACCAGCTGGAGGCGCACCACCGCGTCGCGGACGCCGCTGCCGAGCTTGAAGATCGTCTTCTGAACGTCGCCGGTCGGGTCTTCGCTGATCGGCTCGGCACGGATCGTCAGGAAGGGCCGCGCCTTGACGGGCACGAACTCCCAGTTGCAGCTGCCGCGCTCGACCTCAGCCAGGACGAACCCCTTGGGCTCGTCCTCTTCGCCGAAGTCGACTCGATTGATGCTGCCCGAGTAGACGACGGGGGGCGCTCCAGTGGCGAGTGTCTGATGCTTGTGGATGTGGCCCAGTCCGACGTAGTCGACGTTCGGCCGATCGACCAGGCTGACGTTCAAGATGGGGTCGTTGCCGAGCGTCAGCAGCCGCTCCGCCCCGGCCCGCGCGCCGAAGACGTGGACGTGGCCGATCAGCGCGGCCGGGACCGAGGGATCGAGCCCAGCCGTGACGTCCGCCAGACGCTTGTCGGCCAGATCCACCATCAGCTCGAGCAGCTCCTCGACGCTCTTGTTCTTGTACTCATCTTCGGCCAGGAACGCGCTGCGGGTGAGCCACGGGAGGCTAACGATCTGGATCGGTCCGCTTCGCGTCTCGACCCGCAGCAGCTCGATCCGGCGGGCGACCGTCACCAGGGATAGATCGAGGACACGAAAGATGTCGACCGATGTCGCCCGCCCTCGGGCGGCCGGAATGTCGTGGTTGCCGGCCACCAGCACCACCGCGATCCCCTCGCGCGTGAGACGCACGACTCGTCGAGCGAACTCCCTCTGGTGGGTGGGGGATGGATCCCGCGTCTTGTAGATGTCGCCGGCGAACGCGACCAGGTCAACCCGATCCGAGATCGCGCGCTCGACCGCCTCGTCGAGCGTGTCCAGAAAATCCTGCACCCGAGTGGATAGGCCCGTGGCCGGATCCAGCCGGCCGTAGTTCTCCATGCCGATGTGCACGTCGGCCAGATGGAGCAGCTTGATCATTCGTCCGCTGGGAACAGCTGCTCGTACGTGCGGCTGGCGCGCGCGATGGCCAGCCCGGGATCATCGGCCCACGGTCCCAGCGAGCTATAGAACTCCTCATCGTAGGGTCTGATTCGGAGCGGAAGCGGCATCGGAACGGCGTGGCCGAGGATGATCGCCTCCTGGCGCGAGTCGAGCGTGGCCAGAACCGCCCGCAGGTGCCCAGCCCCACTGACGCCCGTGAAGATCGCCTCGATGTCCTTGTCGTCACTGAGCTGGCACGTGATCCGGGTCCCGATCTGGGAGAGCACCTCGTCGTCAATCCCGGACGGGCGCTGGTCGACTACCAGCAGCGTTACGTTGTACTTGCGCATCTCTCGGGCGATCGTCCCGAAGATCGTCTGCGCGGCCGCGCGGGGATTCAGGAACTTGTGCGCCTCTTCGATGGTGATCATGAGCTGGCCCGGCGGAGGTGTCCCATCCTGGCGCTGCTTGTGCCGCTCGACCTTCTCGGTCCAGATCCGATGGATCCGCCGGGTGATGACGTTGGCGACGAGCATGTACGGCAGCAGACGCCGGTGCTGGCCGAACTCCAAAACGACGTGCCGGCCGCGCTCCAGATCGGCGATCAGCTTGTCCAGTCCAGAGCTGGCCTCGGACACGTTTCGCTTGACGAATTTCAGGCTGGTGATGTGGGCGATGAGCTTGCGGCGGAGCGCGGCCAGAGACTCGGCATGGGCGCCGGTCCGCTTGACGAGGTCTGCCACGTCCATGTCGTCGGCAGTCAGTTTCTCGATCCAGTCCGAGCGAAACTCGTTCTCACACAGACTGGCAGACTCGACCGCGGTCGGGTTGAGTCGCAGCTCCTCCTGGAGGAGCGCGACGTCCTCGACTTCGATCTCGTTCAGCCCAATGCTGATCTGCCCATCTGGCTTGACCACGCGCTGGCGCGTCGAGTCGGGGTCCAGCGTGTAGACCACCACTTTGGTCGATGGGAACAGTTGGCGCAGGCCTCGTACTAGCTCGCCCGATTCGCTCTGGCTTGCCCAGCCGTACTCGCTGTGCATGTCGAAGATCAGATTGGTCGCCACCCCGCTCTTGATCACGCCGCACAGCAGGAGCCGGGTCAGGAAGCTCTTGCCGGTTCCAGACTTGCCGAAGACGCCGTTGGAGCGCTCGACGAATCTGGGCAGGTCGAGGACGACCGGCACCTCCATCTCGCGCGGCCGGCCGAGCTCGAAATGGAAGTCATCCTCTTTGCCGAACACTCGCTCGAAATCCCCTTCGTCGGCCGCGACGACGGACGAGAAGTGGATTGGGACGGTACGCGGTGGCCTCGGGCCCTCCTGCTCCGCTTGCGACTCGCGTGACAACATCAGCATCGGCTGGATAGCGATCTCGCCGTAGGCAGCCGTCCCGGCCAGGACCTGCCTCAAGAAGCCCTCCTCGGGCGCTGGCGGATCAGCGAGAACGTCATTGCTCGTCGCGCTCAGCCGCACGTCGGTGACCAGGCAAAAGAAATCGTGCTTCTCGCCGGCGATTCGCACGAAACGGCCGACCCGCATGTCCTCGACAGATGAATTGGCATCCAGTCGAGCGCGCAGCCCCTCCACGAGCGAGCCCTCGACGACCAGACCCAGACGAGGACTGAGGATTGAGGACTGAGGACTGAGGGGCGCCTCGTCCCCCGAACGGGCCATGCCATGGCCTTGCTCAAAAGGATCCGCTGCGCTCATCCTTCCCCAGTCCTCAGTCCCCAGTCCTCAGTCCTCGCAGGATCCCGTTCAGCCGAGCGTAGTCTCTCTTGAGCAGCGTCGCCAGCTCGCGGCCGGCTCGAAGTGTGAAGTCGGGCTCGCCGGCGCGCGCCAGGCGGGCCAGTCGGATGTTCGCCGCCAGCAGCGCGTCTGCCGGTATCTGCGCGGCCGCCAGCACGGTCCGAAAGTACTCCAGCTGCTCGGATAATCGAACCACCTCGTCATCCGAGCAGACGTGGACCGACCAGTGGAGCGGGGGGGGTTGCGGCGGCAGAAACGTCCGAAGCTCGGCGTCCTCCTGGAATCCGATCGTCAGAGCGGTGAACTCGGTCCTCAGGACCTGCTCCAGATCCGGATTCTCCGCGTAGATCGCCGCGTCCCGGACGCCGTCACGCCCGCGCACAACCGGCCGCAGGCCGGGCTCCACACCTCCCGACCGGATCGCGTAGACCAGCCCGTACGCCGTCCAGTCCGGCAGCTCCACCTTCACGAAGCTGCCGAACGGCGGCGATTGGCCAAACTGATAGGCCTGGGCCGTGAACTCGGCGACCGCCGTCTCGACGATCTCGCCGATCGGCTCGCTCATACCGCCCGCATCCGCTTGCTAAGCTGCTTCTCTGAGGACCGCGCCGGCACGCCGGCGCGCGCCAGTGTACCGTCGAGCAGATGCTGGAACGAGGCTCGGTCTCGCATCGAGACGACGGCCTGCTCGTGAGCGCGAGCCAGGACGGCCGGATAGCCGAGTCCCTTGCGGCACTGCTCGTAGACCAGCACGTGCACGAGCGCCAGCGCGGTCGGGTCGTCGCCCGTCCAGGGCGGCGCCTCCACCCTGGCCAGCTCGCTGCCCACGTTCAGGTAGAAGAACTGGGGCACCTGGTCTTGCCAGTAGGCGCCCAGGTCCTCGGACAACGTCATCGAGAACCGCGCCGAGCGCTCGCCGGGCTCGAGGTCGCGGAACAGCTCCCGATCCGGCAGCCCCTCCAGAGCGCAATCACCCTCGCCAGAAGCGGCGCACGCGCGGCATGACGCCGTGTCTCCGCGGCACGTGGCCTCGATCAGCAAGCCGCTCACCTCGACGCTGCGCGGCCGGCTGACATAGCTCGCCAGCGGCACGCGTAGCTCCCGCAGCCTGCTCATCGCCTCGACGTATGGGCTGAGGAGCTCCTTTCTGAGGAAGTCGCCCGGTCGGTCTTCCAGCACCCACAAGAGCAGCGTCCCGTCCGCCAGGACCAGGGTGGGAATGCCGTCCCGGCCATGCGCCCTGGCCAGGTCAGCGCCCGTACCCAGCTCGAGGGTGGCGCGCTTCGCGCTCAGGTGGTGGTCCTGAACCGGCACGCGCCGCTCGCCGGCTGCCACGTACAGGTCACCACGCTCGAAGAACAACCTGGGCTCGCTGGCCAGCTCGGCGCTCGGCTGGCTTCCGTAGGCGATCACGGCCCAGCCCACGTTGAGCAGGTAATAGTCGGCAATGCCGTGGCGGTCAGGCTCGATCTGTGAGCCGTCCGTGCCAATGACGCGATAGTCGCACGGCAGCTGCGGGAGGCTGTGCCGTGCGTCCAGCCGCTCCAGCGGGGTCGCCAGCCGTCGTCTAGAGTCGGCGGCGATCTTGGCGAGCGCGTCTAGATTGGCGGCTTGCTCCGCGAGCGCCGCCCGAGCGCGGGCGAGACGCAGCGAATATCGCGCGCTCCGCTCGCGCAGCGTCACGCCCATCCGGGCGATCTGAGGTCCCACCTTCAGCAAGTCCAGGGTCATCGTCGCCGTGATCCTAGCCGAGGCGGGGGATGCCTGGGAATCGGCGCAAGGGGTGAGTTTGAGAACAGATTGGAAAAGCGCCCATCCGGTGGACGTTCGGGGCCCTACAATATCGCAACGGACCTCCCCCTCCGCTCCCGTTCCCTAGCCGCCGAGGGGGCCGACTGTCGCCCGGGGGTGGGAAGGGAGCCTTGGGGGGAACGCGAAACTATAGAACATCTGTCCTGCCCGACGCCATGCGCGCCGTGCCGGCTGACCGAGAAGACGCGAGGACCGATTCCTGACTGAGCATCCCCAGACCGGACTTCGCCTACTGGCGATCGGGACAGACGCCAGTCTGACCGAGCCGCCCGGCCAGGCGTTGGGCGACGCGCACCAGCGCCAACTCAAGTACGCGCGAATCCTACGCGAGTACCAAATGGTGGTCCGAACGCTCGGTGGCGCTCGTCGGCCCGTGTCACAGGGGCCAGGCTTCACGGTCTATCCGACCGCCTCGCGCGGCCGCGCCTTCTTCCCCATCGACGCCCTGAAGCTTGGCTCCGGGCTCCATCGGCAGGCCGGCTTCGACCTTGTCTCGACCGAGGACCCGATGCTGTGTGGGCTGGTCGGATTCGCGCTTCGCCGTCGGTTCGGACTGGCCTTGTCGGCCCAGATCGCCGGCGACATGCTCGACAATCCATTCTGGCTGCGCGAGCGACCCATCAACCCGGCCCTGAACGTCCTGGGCAAGTGGCTGATTCTGCGCGCCGACAGCATCCGAGTGGTGAGCGAGCGTGAACGAGCGAAGATCATCGCCCTCGGCGCGCGGCCCGACCGCGTTCGCAACATCGGCTGGATAACGGACTTCGCCCGATTTGAGGACGTCGACGGGGCAGCGGTCCGCGGCCACTTGCTCGGAGGGACGCGAGCCAATTACCTGCTGCTGTTTCCCGGGCGGCTGGTCCCGCAGAAAGACCTTGCCACGCTCCTGCACGGGCTCGCCGCGATCGTCCATGAGCGGGCAGACGTTTGCCTGGCCGTGGCCGGCGATGGACCGGAGCGGGCCCGCGCCGAGCGCCTGGCGGCGCACCTCGGCCTGGAGCGGTTCGTCTCCTTCCTCGGCGCGGTCCCCTACCCGGAGCTGCCTCGCTACTTCGCGGCCTCTGACCTGGTGCTGTTACCCTCGCGCTACGAGGGCAATGCTCGCGTCCTGGCCGAGGCCGCGGCAGCCGGCAGGCCGGTGGTCACGACCGACGTGAGCGGCGCTCGGGACACGGTCCTCGAGGGCTCGACTGGCTGCGTCGTACCCGTAGAGCGGCCCGATCTGGTGGCCGAGCGGACGCTCAGGCTCCTAGCGGACCCTAACACCCTGCGCCAGATGGGCATCCGTGCTCGTGAGCACATCCGCCACCTGTACGCCGAGGACCGTCTCCTGGCCGCGTTCGCCGGGCTCTGGATGTCGACTGTTGGCCCTCACCCCCTGCCCCCTCTCCCAAATTTGGGAGAGGGGGTTGGGGGGTGAGGGCCGTGCCGCGGACCAGAGACCAGAGACCACAAACTCGGGACTACGACGTCTTGATGTCGGCGCAGGCGACGTAGATCGACAGCTCGTCCTGCGACTTGTGCATGTGGACGGCGTGCGGGCTGGCGATCAGCTGCTCGATCGAGGCGTCGATGTCGCTGCTGGAGGCCCCATTGGTGACCGGGGTCAGCGAGAACTTCGGTGGCCCCGGGCTGAGCTGAGTGCAGGTGCCGTCGTGAATGTGGGCTGGCTGCGGCCCGACCCCGGCCCCGTTCACCTTGATCTCGACCCTCAGCTTGCCGCCGCCGAGCGGCGTGAAGACGGCGCTGCCGGCGATGCCGGAGTTGTTCTGGCTCGCCAGCTGCAGAGTCATTCCCTGGCGCCGCGCGCTCCAGCTGTTGTCGACCGGATCGTATTGCTCGGTGCTGGCCAGCGCATTGGCGCCCTCCCGCCCGCCCGCTACCAGAACCCGTCCCCCGGGCAGCAGGCTGGCCGTGTGCAGCCACCTCGCCACGTCCAGCGCGCCGGCCGCTGTCCACTTGTCCGTCTTGGAGTCGTAGCGTTCGGCGCTCGCGGTGGTCCGCTCGGCGTCGCGCCCCCCGACCACGAGCAGCTGGCCGTCCGGCAGGACCGTCGCGGTGTGGCCGCTGTGAGCGGCTAGCATCGCGCCGGCCTCGCTCCAACTGTTGCTGACGGGGTCGTAGCGCTCGGCTTTGGCCAGGTAGCTGCCGCCGCCGGCGCTGTTGACCCCTCCGACGACGAGGACCTGGCCATTGGGGAGTAGGCTGGCCGTGTGGCCAAGGCGGCCATCGGCCAGGGTGCCGGCCGAGGACCAGGAGTTAGAGGCCGGGTCGTAGCGCTCGGCCGTAGCCTGGGAGGTGGTGCCGAAGCCGCCGACGACGAGAACCTGGCCGCCAGGCAGCCGGGTAGCGGCGTGGCCGCTGTGCGGGGCTGCCATCGGCGCGGCCGGGGACCAGGAGTTGGAGCGCGGGGTGGCCATCGAGCCGGCCGGCGACCAGGAGTTAGCGACAGGGTCGAATAGCTCCGCGGAGGCGATGAAGGTTGTGTCGTTGCTCTGGCCGCCGGCTATGAGCACCTTGCCGCCTGGGAGGGGGGCAGCAGTGTGGTGATAGCGGGCGGCGGCGAGATTGCCGGCCGCGGACCAGGAGCCGGAGGATGGATCGAACAGCTCGGCGGAGGGGAGAGCGTTGGCGGCCTCGCGGCCGGCGACGACGAGGAGTTTGCCGCTGTCGAGCAAGGTAGCCGTGTGCAAATGGCGTGGGGCGCTCAGGGCTGGTGACCCTGGACCGGCCGGCGCCGGGGCCGGCTGGGCGGCTGGCGCGGCGGTCGGGCCGCTGGTGGCCACGCCGGGCTGCGCGGCCGCCGGCGGAGCGCTCGTCGGCAGTGGCGCTTTCGTGGCCGGTGCCGCGGTGACCACGCCCGGCTGTGACACCTGGGCCGGCGTGGCCGGCTCCGCCGGCCGCGAGCCGCCGCCGGACAGCAGCCCAGAGGCCACAAGCGCACCGCTTGCGAGCACGACAATCAGGGCCGCTACCACCAGCCAGAGCGCGGGCCGGGCCGAGCGTCCGACCGGAGCGCTTGGCGTTGGCGGCATCGGCGGCCGGATCGATCGCTGCGTGGGCGGATGGGGTAGCTGCTGGCTCGAGACGTCCAGACGGGTCGCTGACTCGTCAGGATCGAGCCGCCGAGCGGCCGGCTCGGCAACGGTCGCCATCTCGGTGGGACCTTCCGGCTCGAGCCCGCCTGGCCCGGACGCCGCCGCACCCAGCTCGTCCGTCCGGCGCACCAACTCGCGTATCTCCGGCTCGCTGGCCTCGCGTAGCCGCAGTCGGTCGACTGCGTCGAGAGCCGCTCGCCAGTTGCCGCTGTCGAGCGGCCCGGCCAGCTCAGCCCGCGCCTGGGCCACTCGTCGAAGCCGCACCACCTCCTGGCGAACGTAGGCCGCCTGCTGATCGTCTGGATCACGGCTCAACAGCTCCCCGGCGAGCTGGTCGGCCTGGTCGAGCTGGCCGCGCCCGAGCGCCGCCTGAGCGCGCTCGAGTAGGATCGCCGGGCGGAGGGCGCGGCTCAGCGCGGCCGCCAGCTCGCCCGCCGACGCGTAGCGGTCGGCGGGATCCTTGGCGAGCGCCTTGCGGACCACGTCTTCCACCCCCGCGGAGATGGGCCGGCCGAAGCCCGCCATCGCCGGCGGCAGCTCGTGGACGTGCTTATGGAGCAGCTCGATCATCGCGCCCTGGAACGGCGGATGACCGGTAAACATGCGGTACAGCATCGCCCCCAGCGCGTAAATGTCGCTGCGAGCGTCGACAGGCGCTCCTGTGATCTGCTCCGGGGCCATGTACTCCGGGGTCCCGACCGCTGCGCCAGTCAGAGACGTCGCGGCGTCGAGCAGCTTGGCGATCCCGAAGTCGGACAGGATGATCCGCCCGTCGTTGCTGAGCAGCACGTTCGAGGGCTTGATGTCCCGATGGACGAGCTGGTGGGCGTGCGCGAAGTCCAGGGCTGAGGCAACCGCGCCGGCGATCTCATCTATCTCGGTCGGCGAGATCGGCTGCTTGAGCCGTTCCTGGAGCGTGATGCCGTCGACGTACTCGAGGACCAGGTAGGCCATGCCGTCCTGTTCCCCAAAGTCATGGATGGTGACGATGTTCGGATGACCGCCGAGGCGGGCCGCCGCGCGGGCTTCGCGCTGAAAGCGCTGGATGCCCGTCGCGTCCTGGACCACCTCGGAGCGGAGGACCTTGACCGCCACGTGGCGGTCGAGCGAGGCCTGGTAGGCCTTGTAGACCGTGGCGAATCCGCCTCGCCCGATCTCCGAGACGACGCGGTAGGCGCCCTGGTGGCCAAACGACTCTGGCATCGGCATTCGACAGTGACCCGCGCAACGTCAGGGCAGTCTGCCCTGGCCCAAGGCCGCCCCGAGATTCGGGGTCAGCACAGCAGGCGCCTAGATCGTAAAGCAGGGCGGGGCCCCGAGCCAAACCCCAGCTACGACGACCTGCTCCGAAGATGCCAAAACAGTCAGTACCGCGACCGTCAGGGAGCGGCCAGCGGGGTCCGCTCCTTCACAGTCGCGGTACTGATGGGCGCTCAGGCTCGGCGAGCTCTCCTGATCGCCAGGCCGCTGCCCAGCACAGCCAGGCCCAACAGCAGGGCGAGCGGGCCGGCCGCGCCGATGTCGGTTACTCCTGTCCTCGGAAGCGTGCCCGGCGCAGCGCGCGCCAGCACGCCACAGGCGATCCGAGCGCCGCTGTTGCCAGCCGGGTCGGTCATGTCGTCGTCCGGCATGGCGTGGATGACGATCGCGCTGCCGTCCGCGTCGAACAACGTGTTCGCGCCGCTGCCCAGGGTGACCATCGAGCTGGTGGCCTGCAATGTGCCACTTCCACTCGCCCCGACCGTGAGGTTGGGCAGGTCGCCCGCGTGCGGCCCCTGCGGGTTCTTGAGGCCGTGCTGCTTATTGGTCGGGTTGAAGTGGCCGCCCGCCGACATAAAGTCCGGCCCGACGCACTGTCCGACGGCGTGAACGTGGATGCCGTGCTCGCCTGGCGGCAGGTTGCGGACCTGGACGTTGACCTGAACGCCGCCACCTGACTCGGTGAGGGTGGCCGTGCCGACGACGGCGCCCGAGGCATCCTTCAGCTCCGCCGTTGCCGCCTGGGCCTGCGCGCCGACCGTGGTCGTGGCCAACCCCAACAGCCCGACCGCCGTTACCACCGCGATGACATGCCTCATCGATGATCCTTTCCGTGCTCCGCGCCGACGAGTGCCGTCAGTCGGCCACATGCCAACTGACCACAGGCGCGGGCGTCCGTATTGAGCTCGGAGGGCTGCCGCTTGTTACCGTCGGGCGCGGCGCCGGACTAGATAGCCCGCCGCGACGAGCGAAGCCCCCAGCCCGGACAGGCCGGCTGCCAGGCCAGCCAGCGAGCCAGCGTCACCCGCTCTCGGCAGGGTGCCTGGCTGGGCGGGCTGCGCCGCCTGGGCGGCCGCCCTGATATCCGCGCAGGCAACGTAGACCGGCAGCTCCTCTTGCGACTTGTGCATGTGAATGGCGCTCGGCTGCGCGGTCAGCATCGCCAGCGTGGCGTCGATCTCGGCGGTCGAGGAGCCGTTTGCCACCGGGGTCAGCGAGAAACGCGGTGCCGGGTCGAGCTGGGCGCAACTCCCGCCATGGATGTGGGCTGGCTGCGGGCCTGCCCCGGCCCCATTGACCTTGATCTCCACCCTCAGTTTGCCGCCAGGCATTTCGGTCAACGTGGCCGTCCCGGTGATGCCGGAGTTGTTTTGCTGGACCAGGTTCAGGGTGACACTCTGGCCCTGGGCGCCAGCCGTCGACACTATGCCTACAGCGAAGACCATGACCAACCCGAGCACGACGGCGACCAACTGCTTGCCTGCCATCTGATCCTCCATTCTTCTCGCGGGCGCTCTGGCACGGTGGGCGTCCGATGCGTTGCCTCGACCGCCTACCCCAGCCCCGATTCTAAACCCAGGATAATACCCGCCTCGGCCAGCGTCAAGACATACGTGCGCCACTACATCTTGATGTCCGAGCAGGCGACGTAGACCGGCAGCTCCTCTTGCGACTTGTGCATGTGGACGGCGTGTGGTCCCGAGATCAGCTGCTCGATCGAGGCGTCGATGTCGCTGCTCGAGGCGCCATTGCTGACCGGGTTGAGCGAGAACTTGGGTGGACCGGGGGCGAGCTGGGCGCAGGTTCCATCGTGGATGTGGGCCGGCTGCGGGCCAGCCCCGGCCCCGCTCACCTTGATCTCGACCCGCAGCAGACCCCCGCCCAGCGCCGTCAGGCTGGCGGTCCCGGTGATGCCGGAGTTGTTCTGGCTGCCCATTTGGAGGCTCAGGCCCTGCCGTCGCGCGCTCCAGGCGTTGGTGGACGGATCGAACAGCTCGGTGCTCGCCAGGGAGTTACCGCTCTCTAGCCCGCCGGCCACCAGCACCCGCCCGTCACGCAGAAGTGCGGCCGTATGTTGACGACGGGCGACGTCCAACCCACCCCCTTCGGTCCAGGCATTCGATGCCGGGTCATAGCGTTGGGCGGCCGCGACCGATCCCTTCGCGTCGCGTCCGCCAGTGATGAGCACCTGGCCATCCCGCAGCAGGGTGGCGGTGTGGAAGCTGTGGGCCGCCAGCATCGCGCCAGCCTCGCTCCAGCCGTCGCTGCCAGGATCGTAGCGCTCGGCCTTGGCCAGGTAAGTCCCACCAGCGGCGCTGTTGACCCCGCCGACGACGAGGACCTGGCCGCCCGCCAGCAGGGTGGCGGTGTGGCCGAACCGCCCGTCGGCCAAGGCGCCGGCCGGGGACCAGGAGTTGGAGCCCGGGTCGTAGCGCTCGGCGGTGGCCTGTGTGGTGGTCCCGAAACCGGCTACCACGAGCGCCTGGCCGCCGGGCAGGCGGGCCGCGGCGTGGCCGCTGTGCGGGTCCGCCATCGGCGCGGCCGGCGACCAGGAGTTGGAGGCCGGATCATACAGCTCCGTGGTCTCGAGGGCCGCCCTCGAGGTGTTCTGGCCCCCGGCGACGAGGACCTTGCCATTCTCCAATAAGGTGGCGGTGTGCTCGGACCGCGGGGTGGCCATCGAGCCAGCCGGCGACCAAGAATTGGAGCCGGGATCGTACAGCTCGGCCGATGCGAGGAACGTGGTGTCGTTGCTCTGGCCGCCGGCGACGAGGACCTTGCCGCCTGGAAGCAGGGTGGCGCTTTGGTGATAGCGAGCCGCGGCCAGAACGCCGGCCGCGGACCAGGCATCGGCGGCCGGGTCGAACAGCTCAGCGGAGGGCAGTGCGTTTGCGGCCTCGCGGCCGCCGGCCACGAGCAGTTTGCCGCCGTCGAGCAGAGTAGCCGTGTGCAAGTAGCGCGCTGCGGCCATCCACGGCGGGCCCACGACCACGGTCGGCGCAGCCGTCGGCAGCACGCTCGTAGGCGGGGCTGCTGTCGGAGGTGGAGAGGTCGGGCCGCCCAGTGGGCCAGGCTTGGTGGCGCCCTCGGCCGCGGGCGGGGCCGTCGGCGGGGGGGTCGGCTTCGGCGCCGCCGTCGACGGCGGCACGGCGGTGGCAGGCTGGGCCACGCTGGTAGATAGTGGAGCAGGGCCGCCGGGGATGCCAGGGATCAATCCCGCCGCGGCCAGCAGCCCGGTCCCGACGAGCAGGATCGCGAGGGTGGCCACCACGAGCCAGATGGTCCGTCGGGCCGGCCGGGCCTCGGCTGGCGGCGGGCCAAGCGGCGGACGGGTATCCGAGATCGGCCGTCGCAAAGCCTCGCTCGCCACTGTTGGGAGCTCGGTCTCATGGGTTGGGGCGATGAGTGGCACCTGCTGTGGAGTGGTGACTCGCGTCTCCGGCTCGGCGTCGTCGACGGCCGCCACGGTCTGCTGCTCTGCCGTCAGCCCTTCGATCCCAGCCCGCTCGCGGGCCTGCCGCTCGAGGCGCTCCAGCTCGGCCTGGGCCTCCGTCTCTCGCTCGGCCCGTTCGCGCGCCTCATGTTCCAGGCGTTCGCGCTCCGCTCGGGCGCGGGCCTCCTGCTCGGCCCGTGCGCGGGCCTCGCCCTCCAGGCGTTCGCGCTGGGCGTGGGCTGCCGCCTCCTGCTCCGACTGCTCGCGCGCCTCGCTTTCCAATCGCTCGCGCTCGGCTCGCGCGCGGGCTTCACGCTCGGCGTGCTCGCGCAGCGCGTGCTCGAGTCGCTCGCGTTCGGTGCGCGACGAGACTTCCTGCTCGCCCCGTTCGCGCGCCTCGCGCTCGAGCCGCTCACGCTCAGCCCGCGCGGCCGCCTCGTGTTCGGCCAGCTCGTGCGCCTCACGCTCGAGTCGCTCGCGCTCGGCCCCGCGTTGCTCGGCCTCGATCCGAGCCTCCTCGGCAGCCTTGAGGGCGTCCGCCCGCCGGACCAGCTCGCGAATCTCGGCCTCGCGCGCCTCACGCAACCGCAGACGCTCGATCGTGGCCAGGGCCGCCGACCAGTCGCCGGCCTCCAGGGAGCGGTCCACCTCGGCCTGGGCTTCGATGAGCTGCCGCCGTCGCAGCACCTCGTGGCGAACGTACAGCGCCTGCTCGTTCTGCGGACCGAGCTCGCCGACGAGCCGCTCAGCCTGGTCGAGCTGGCCCTGGCCGAGCGCTGCCTGAGCTCGTTCCAGGAGTATCGCTGGACGAAGCGCGGCGCTGAGGGCCGCGGCCAGCTCGCCGGCCGACCCGTAGCGATCGGCCGGGTCCTTGGCTAACGCCTTCTGGACCACTTCCTCCACACCAGGTGGAATCGGGCGCCCGGATGCCGCCATCGGGGGCGGCGGCTCATGCACGTGCTTGTGCAGCACCGCCAGCAGCGGTCCCTCGAACAGCGGCCGCCCGGTGAAGATGCGATGCACCATCGCTCCGAGCGCGTAGATGTCCGTGCGAGCATCCACGCCCGCCCCGGTCACCTGTTCGGGGGCCATGTACTCCGGCGTTCCGATCACCGCCCCGGTCGACGCGGTCGCGGCGTCGAGCAGCTTAGCGATCCCGAAGTCAGACAGCACCACCCGGCCGTCCTTGCTCAGCAGGACGTTGGACGGCTTGATGTCGCGGTGGACGAGCTGGTGGGCGTGAGCGAAGTCGAGGGCCGAGCCGACTCCGTTGGTGATCCGCTCGATCTCGGTCGCCGAGATCGGCTGCGTGAGCCGCTCCTGCAGCGTGGAGCCCTCGATGTACTCCAGAACCAGATAGACCCGGCCATCCTGCTCGCCGTAGTCGTAGATCGTGACGATATGGGGATGGCCACCCAGGCGGGCGGCCGCGCGGGCCTCGCGCTGGAAGCGCTGGATGCCTTGCTCGTCCTGGACGACCTCGGAGCGCAGGACCTTGATCGCCACGTGGCGGTCGAGCGAGCCCTGGTAGGCCTTGTAGACGGTGGCGAAACCACCCCGCCCGATCTCCGAGACGACCTGGTACGCGCCCTGGTGGCCAAACGTCTGCGGCTGTAACATGCCCCACGTATCTCCGGAACGTCAGGGCTCGAGGCCCTTGCCAATCCCTGCGCGCGAGGCCACGCGCCAGGGGAACGCGTCAAAACAGATCAGGCCCCCACATCGTAAAGCAGGGGCCCGTTCGGAGCAACCCACGCCTGCGCGGACGTGCCAAACGCGGCGCGGACGGGGATCTGACAGCGCGGGAGTCCCTCCAGGCGAGAGTCTTCCACCGGCGCATACCACTCAACGTTTGGGGGCTCTGCGCGCGTGTTGACGTCTGCTCAACCAGCCAATGCCGAACCAGGCCCCGAGGAAGAGGGCTTGGACGGCCCAGAAGCCGCCGATGACAAGAATGAGCACGAAGACGTTGTTCGGAGTGAGTGGGATCGTCACTAGCAGCAGCGCCACGATCACGGCCCATAGCCCAACGTACAGGGCGCCCCAGAACCACCGCCGCGACCAGCGGCGCATGAACGGCGGGGTCAGCTTCTCGATCCAGGCCACGCCGCCCGGCGTCGCCTCGAACCACCAGATGACCGGCCGGAACGTCCAGCCCGCCCTATTCGCGGCCGCCTCGAGCTCCCGCTTGGTCCAGACCGTGTCGAGGTCGACGCGGCAGACCTCGCCGATCTGGGGCGGAAACCCCTCCTTGATGCCGTAGGCCAGCCCAGACCAGACGACCTGGAGGACCCCGGACTGGTAGCGAAAGGCCCAGTTGAAGCGAGGGCGGAGCCCCTGGAAGCCGATGAAGAGATTCGACCAGCGCAGCGTCTCGTGGTAACAGACCTCGTGCCCCGCCTCGTGCAAGAAGAGACGCCCCCGATAGACGATCGTCTCCTTGACCCGAGCGAACAGCTCGTACCAGGAGGCGTCGACTACATCCCAGTCGAGCCGGAGGTGATTGTCCGAGAGCTCGGTCAGGCGGAACGGACACCCTGGTCCGTTCAGGGCCAGCAGCGTACCGCGCGCCTTGCCCAGGCTCAGCGGCATCCTACGTGGCGGATGGGGCCGCGCGACGACGGACAGGGTGAACGGCAGCATCGCCATCACCATCAGGACCGACAGCACCGCCAGTGCGCCAACGAACAACCAGGTCGAGGTGGGGTCATCCAAGGTCATGCCACGAGCTAGGGGAAAGGCCGGCCCGTGCAGATCCAGAAGGCGCTGACTTGGCGAGCTTTTTCCATGTCTGGACCCAGTCGGCGCCGAGCGAACCTAGCGTCGGAGCAGATCGAACACCTCGGCCGGGTTGGTTGGGTTGGCGAGCGCGGCCAGCTCGGGCGCCCGGGCGCGGAACGCTTCATACATCTGCCAGCCGATGCGGCGGTACGAGAAATGGCCGGCCGCGCCGGTCCGTAGCTCGGTGATGTAGATCGCCTCGGCGGCATCCATCTTGAAGAGGGCGCGGGTTCGGGTCGCCATGGGCAGCAGGTACGGTGCGGATAGTGGCGCGCTGGGGCCTAGCTCGCGGGCGGCGGCCAGGCCGCTCGCGAGGGCACATTCGTATCGATGTCCGAGGCGCGCCTCGAGCGCCTTGGCAGCCACCTGTCGCCCAAAGGCCAGCGGAAAGACCAGGTCTGCCGAGTCGACTCCGTGCGTCGGGATGGGCGTCTGGATGATCTGGACGCAGCGGCGGTGGCGGTGCAGGTCGCGAAAGGAGCCGTAATCGACCAGCACGTCGAACTTGAACGCGTACCCTACTTGCAGCTCGCGCAGCAGCTCGTCATGGCTCCCGCGATGGCCGGCCGCCAGGTCGAGGATCTCGAGCTTCCGGCGACCCGGCATCGCCCGCACGTGGGCCTGGAGCTGGCGATAACTGTGGCCCTCGACCGAGGCCCGATACAGCAGCGTGGCGATCGCCTCGTCGAGCGGCGACTCGTCGTCGGCCAGCCCGACTGGCCGGGCCCGATCAGGCTCGCCGAGATTGGCCAGCTCGCCGAGAGCCAGAGCGGCCAGCTCGCGCCGCGTCTCAATCAGGTAGCTACTGGGCTGAGTGTACTTGACCAAGGTCGGAGCCGCGCGGACCGACTCGGCCTGGCCGTTGCCGTGCGGGGCGGCGGCCGGCTCGAGGCAAGCCTGCCGCAGCGCCTCGCCGACGGCCCGCACTTCGGGATACGGATCGGAAAGCAGGCGGCAGATCTGACGCTCGAGCACGCGCGCGCTCACCACCTGGCCCAGGCTGGTGATGGTGGCCAGCGGGAGGATCGAGCGAGTGACGTCGAACGCGCGCGCCCGCAGGGTCCGCTCGAACGCCTTCGGCTCCAGGTCAGCTGGCCTGGCGACCGTGTCGACCAGAAGCGCCAGCAGGTCAGCTGTCAGGACGTCGTACGCCGAGAAGAGGGCGTCGGCCGCCTGCTGGTAGCGCTCGGCCGTCGGCCCCGCCAGCTCGGGCGGGGTAAAGTAGCCGGTCTTCTTGAAGGGCTGATAGCGGGTCGAGCGCTCCTGGCCGTCCCAGAGCGGCTCATCCACAACTCTCGTCGCGGCCAGGATCGAGACATCTTCGACTGCCAGGACCAGATGAGCCAGGTCGGCGATCGAGCGATGGCCGTACTGGAAGTAGAAGGTGTTGAGGAAACTCTCGGCCCGCTGAGCCGACAACTCGCCGATGCTCTCCAGCATCGACTGAGCCGAGCGGCTGTACTTAGCCATGGCGTACGCCTGAATCTCCGGCGGCACGCCGACGACCGCGTAAACTTTCACCGCGTTAAAGCTATCAGCTATCAGCTATCAGCGGTCAGCGGGGCGCTGCCCGAACGGCATGACTTTGGGCTCGTGTTTGACGCGCCCGGGCGTGGCATGCCGTGCCCCTACCCGTATACTCCTGACGGCTGATAGCTAACAGCTGACTGCTGGTAGATGCCCGTCGTCGACGTCCACGTCCACGCCGCCTACACCGATCCGACGCCCGACTCGTTCGCCAGCTACATGGCGGCGCACGTGGGGCAAGACCTGGTGGCCTTCGTCGAGGAATTCCGGCGCCCAGAGCGCTTCCTGGCGCTGATGGACAAGAACGGGATCGACTATTCCTGCATCCTGGCCGAGATCGCGCCGATCACCTCGGGGGTAGCTCGCAACGAGTGCGTTCGCGACTTCTGCGCCTCCAGCCCGCGGTTGATCCCGATCTGCACCGTCAACCCTTATCTGCACCATCAGCCTGGGCGGTTGCTCGGGCGGCTGGTCCGCGAGGAGGGCTTCCGCGGCCTCAAGCTCTATCCCACCTACGCCTACTTC
>WNGA01001309.1_pt1 | contig 38246 bp, 38 predicted proteins | sample 5400061 | NCBI WGS metagenome assembly WNGA01 (sample SAMN13153366, study PRJNA577476) | soil metagenome | isolation source: 100 cm soil or saprolite under grassland replicate 2 | place: USA:California | collected 2016-06-15
GGCGGCCGCGGGCGATGGGGCTATACCGGGCGGTGGTGCTGACCCTGTTCCTGTTGCGCCACAACAACTCCCAGGACGTGGCCGGTGAGTTGTTCGGCTGTTCCCAGGCCACGATCTCGCGGCTGTTCACCCGGTTGTACCCGCTGCTGGGTGCGGTCAACGCCGACCTGGTCAACCAGGTGAAGGCGGCCGCGGCCGACGCGCCGTTGCTGGTGGACGGGTTCATCGCCCCGACCGGGGAACGCCCCAGTGCCGAGGTGAACATGTTCTCCGACAAGCACCACGAGTGCGGGTTCAACGTGCAGGTGGTGGCCGACACCGCCGGGCGGCTGGTCGATGTCGGTGACCCGGTCCCCGGTGCCCGTCACGACGCGTACGCCTTCGACGCCTCCGGCATCGCGCAGCGCTGGGCCGCTCACATGGCCCCGCACGGCCCCGGACTGCTGGGCGACAAGGGGTATCAGGGCACCGGGCCACTCACCCCGTACAAGAAGCCACCCGGCGGGGAACTGACCGATGTTCAACGAGAATGCAACCGGGCGCACAGCAGCGTGCGGTCCGCCGCCGAGCGGGCCATCGCCCACCTGACCCGATGGAGGATCCTGGACACCGGCTGGCGCGGCCGCCTGTCCGAGTTCCCCGACCTGCTACGCACCGTCACCGCTCTGGAGATCTACCGAGTACGCGGATAGGGCTTTTGAATAACGCTCCTGGAACACCGACGCGAAGCCGTTCGCCTGGACCGCCACAGCCGATGAGATCCTCGCCAAGGTCCGCTGGGTCGAGACCAACGTCAGGCAGCTCGTCGATAACAACTCGAAGTAACGGAAACAGAGTAACGAGACACTAGGTTATCGTTCGTCGCCACGTCGGAAGCGTTCCGCTGAGTTCTCCTCATGTCGTGCCTGGTATTCATAGTTTCTCGCAATCGCACGCAGGATCGCGGCAGTACGGGGCCACTCGTCGCTGAATCCATCAGCTTGCTGGTTGTACTCCGCAACCAATTCTCGTTCTTGCGCACCACCGTCCTCCAGCGAACGCGTCGTCACACCCCGCCGATTGATCACCTCAACGATCAAGCCATTCTCTATTCGCTCGTCTTGCAGTTCTTCGAACACCTCGCGTACTGCAATGGCAGGCCACTGGCCGTCAGCATCGGCAGGCGATCTGGCGAGAAGGTGGCCGATATGAGTCTCTCCGATCTCGCGACGGCCCTCCTTGGCGAGCTTCGTCAGTGCCTCGCGGATCCATACGCGCAGCGCCTGTCCATCAATCACTCCGTCTTCTCTGAGGCCAGGCAGCATCGACCATGAAGACAGCAGGCGGTATCCGTTCATTGCCATTCGTATCGCCTCAGCTGACTCGTCGTTCTTCGCATCAACGCCTTTCGGCCTATAGACCTTGCTGAGTACGTTGACGAAGAAGGACGGATCGCTGGACAAGAGCCTGTGCAGCACCTGCACCCTGGGTTCGAGGCCAAGCGCAGGTAGAAATGTCCACTGGAGACGAGCGATCCGCTCCCAGCCCAGCGCGTCGGCGTGCTTGCCGAGAAGCCCGAACAATGGCTCGAAGTCGTGCTGCTGGAGTACGCCAGGCTCTGGATCTATGTTCGTGCCGGCAATAACCGCCTCTAGAGCGTTGGCAACCAGTTCGGCGCTAGCCTCAGACGCGTTTTGCCGCGCGTAGAGTCGGAGAAGTCGCAGAGCCATCCCGTAACGTCCTACCCCGATGAGCCGTTGCGCCGCAAGGTCGACATGGGGGAAGTCGCTACCCAGCTGATATGGCATGAAACGGTTCCAGAACTCCGTGCCCACGGCGCTCCCAAGTCCTTCCGCGACCTCCCAAGCGCGTGGATAGTCCCTGGTGGCTATGAGTAGTCGAGCCTTCTGACTTGCGCTGAGGGACGTAGTCTCCTCGGTCAGGCGCTCGATCCACGCCCAGCCGTCGCGCTCAAACCGACGGGCCGCGTACCCGTGCGCTATCTGAAGGTCGGCCGAGTCATTCGCCTCCAGCAACGCGAGGAGTTCGCTTTCGTACTCATCGGCTGTAGCGTCTGCGATTGCGACGCCGACAAACCATGGAACCGGAGATGAATTCGCGAGGCGACGAGCATCGCTCAGGCCGCCGACACGCAGAATCTCGCCCATCGCCTGCTGTCGGTGCCGCGCCCGTTCTGCCTCGTACCGACGGAGATCATCGGCAGGCCGATGTTCTCCGAGGTCAGGCAAGTGGTCCGCGAACAGCCAGGCGCTGTTCGCGATCGGCTGGCTCGGCCGGAGCCTGGCCTCAAGGGCATCGAGGCGTTGCAACTCCTCTCCAGCGACGTCCGCGTACTGGCGGTGGTGGGCGGTTAGAGATCGGACGGCTTCCCATAGCCGAGGCATGTCGTCGGTTTGGAGGGACCCGTCATCGAGTCGCGATCCCAACGTCTCAAGCACATGTTCGCGATCACCTGGGGGGAGTTGCGGTACCTTGTCCAACAGAGCTACCCAGTCGTCGGTCGTCGCAACGTCGTTGAGGAGCCTGGTGACGGTCTCGGTGACGAACTGCAAGGATCCGACCATCTTGACGGACGACCGTGCAGGTTTCCAGTCGCGGAATTGCGGCTCATGCGTCAGCGGGTGGATGCCGAATAGATCTGGCAGGACGCTGAGCATGAGCCGCCACGCGATGCCCCTGTGACGTCGACGCAAGGCATCGAGCACCGACAGCCGGCCAGCAGCATCAGCTGACGTCCCCGGACGCAAGGGTGAGTAGATCGCGGCCATGCTCTCAAAGGGCCGATTGCTGAGCCGACCGCCTGGATCGATCTCGGCCAACCTGGCAAGCAAATCTAGTGTCTGCCCGAAGTGATCACGCGACCAAGCGGTGTTCTCCAGAGCCCAAAGCACGCCCGTATGGGCGGAGGGTCCCCCGAACATCCCCTCGTCTTCCCTATCGGTGAAGATGCCCGCAAGGAGCGGGTGCTCGCCAGCCACGCCTTGCCTGACGGCGTCAAGGAACGCGTCGGGCGCGGCCTCGGCCAACAATGGCAGGAGATCGGCAGTCGACGCCCAGGCCCGGCACGTGGCGTCCTCGTTCGCCCTCTTCAGCAAATCCCGCACCAGGTAGGACGCCCATACCGTTCCGCTGTTGCCGCCGCCAGCGTCGATCCTTCCGCCGTGAACACCAAGGAGGGCGAGGGTCTCGGCCAAGCCGCGGCGAAGATCGTCGGAGAAGGAGAACACCCTTCCGTCCAGTGACGCGCGCCAGCGCTCATCGGTTGGAAGGTCGAGCGCAGGATCGAGTTCACCCAGCACGTCTCGCACGACACGTTCCAGGCGCTTCAGATCGTCCTCGTACAGATATGGACCCAGCAGGATCCAGGCATCGAACGGAGACACGAGTGCCCAAGACCGATCGACCGAGGCGACGAAGGGGTCCTCCTGCGCGGCGAGCGCTGTCAGCGCCTCGCGCAACTCCTCGTACTCGACCCCGGAGAGGGCTGCAAGGATCAAGCGGTCCCTGTCGTTTCCCTCTTGCCAGCGGCCCGCCAACAAGGCGGCTCGAAGCTCCCTGTGAACAGGGGGACGCGCCCAGAGTGGAACATGCAGTTCGGGCTTGTTCGCGATGTTCCGCCGAAGAGCCACGAGACTCCGTCTGGCGAGACGACCTAGTTCCTCGGCTCGCCGGTCATCGTCAATACCTGCCTTTCTTAGCGCGGCCGCCGCATCGTTCGAGTCGATCGGCGGCAGCTCGATGTCGGCGTCGATCAGCCCCGTCACTGGGACTATGACGTGATGCGCAGGCCCTGAGTTGGCTTCAGCGATCACATCCTTTGCCGCCGCGACCAACAACAACTCTCCCGGATGCCCCGTCAGGGCGCGCCAGGTTCGAACGTCGTCGACAAACGCCGTGCGAGCGAGAAGGCGTGGGTCGCCGTCGGCTTCAGCCTGCGTCCCGACAGCAGCGACAGCGGCCAGAACATCTTCGACGCTTCCGGCCTTGACCGTGGTCAGCTGCGGCGTTCCCTCCAGACGCTTCTGGAGTTCGTTGACAAAAGCGGTCCGTCCAGCAAGCACCAGGGATGCCGTCACGTTGGGGGTGCTGGCAGATGCCCAAGAGGCCCACCACGATTCGGCTGCTCGGAGTCCGTACGGCCCTAGGCCGAGTTCTTCGGATATCCATGCGTGTGTGACCGGGGCGGTCTCAAGCCACGTCTCGATATCGTCCAGTCCGTAGGCTCGGACCTCAGCCCATCCGCCTTCGGCGGTTCGATCGCGGGCCCAGGTGTTGCGATCTCGCCAACGGCGGAGCGAAGCCGCTACATACGCGCAGGAGGTCGTCGGAGAGCCGTCGATTGTTGTGAGACGCTTTCGGTAGTCGCTGTCGGCCTTCTTGCCAACCGATTTCTCAACCGATAGCTCCCAAAGTGACAGTCCCTTCGGAATGAAGGCCGTAGGCTCCGTGGCCCGCACCGACCCGTCCCAGCTGCCCGCGGCGACGCCTTCGCCTGCCGGGAATCCGAGCTGCACGACACCCCTGCCGGTCTCCAGGATCAACCGCCTGATGAGGCGGGGGAACTCGCTCCGGGCTCCGATGGAGTCGGCCCACCGCAGGAGAACTTGCTGATCGGCGAGACCGGCCTTCGGCACGGCGCGCGCACCCCTCACATCGGTAGGTTTGTCTATGCGGCCCGGCTCCGGTCGCGTTCGGTGGGTCGGCTGGCTTCCTGCTCTGGCGGAAGTCGCCGGGTCTTGGAGGTACGTCCGAAGAGCGCGGCGCGCCATCTCGCTCGGCGAGGTCTGCTGCAGATCAGCGGCCTGGGCGAGGGCGTCACGCAACTCTGGCTCAAGCCTCACCTGGAACAGCGCTGCCGCCTCGGACCCAATGGGTGGACGCCCGCGGCGAGAGCGGGGACGGAGCCGCTCGACGTCGTAGCCTTCTTCGGCCTCCCTAGCAAGGCGCTCGATAAGTTCGTCCGTGAGTTCAACGCCGCCCGAGGTCCCGTACTCCGAGCTACTCATGATCACCTCCTCAGGGGAGCAGTCGTTCGTACTTCCGCTGCATCTTCATGGCGTGGATAGCCAGCTCGCTACCGTCGTCTCGCTCGATGACGACGATCTCAAGCAGGTTCCCGGCACGGTCAGGGCCCAGGTAGAGCACCCGCCACGGGGGTTCGTCGTCGTTGAGATCCTTCTCGTGGAGGTGGTGAGCCACGGCGTGGCGCATGTCAGCGTCCGCCACGCCGTGTTTCCTCGCCGAGTCGTGTATCTCCACAGCACGAGAATATCGTACTACAGAATTCCCGGTTCGCCCCCTAGGGGGTGCAACCCAGCGCAGCACACAACCGGCTCACGGTGACGGTCTGTTATTGCGGAGGACTGGCTGTGGGGCAGCCCGTGCCGCGTCGGATCGACTGGAGAGAGCGGAACGAGAGCCGGCGCGTGCCTTACGTCCCTAACCGCTCGGCAACGGGTGTGGCCTGCGAAACGTCCATCGACCCCTGGATAATCGTGGCCGAGCACGCCATGGCCTGCGCGTCCCACCGCCTCACCACCGCCCAGGTCCGCGCCGGCTTCCCACTGCGCCCCGCCCTCATCTGGACCGCCGCCACCGACGAGCAGGACGCGGTGTCTTCCAACGGCATACCGGCCTGGTACGACGACGACGGCGAGGACCACGCCGCAACGGCCTGGACCTGGACGCACCGCCCCACCGGACGGCGCGGCACCCCGGCCCGCCACGACTTCGACACCGCGTACCTGCCGCTGAACCAGCCGACGGGCCGGTCCCGCGGCCGGTTCCCCGTCATCGACCTGCTCCGCGACGGCCGCAACGCCGCGGCGCACTGGGTCGTCATCGACATCGGCGCCGACACGCCCCTGATCCGCCCGGACGCGGTGCGCCTGGTCGACCACCGCGACGACATCGCCCCCGCCGACGCGCGGTGGACGCCGGCCACCGTCACCGCGGCCGCGGTCGCCCACGGCATCTACCCAGCACTGATCGCCGACGGCTACACCATCCGCGGCGACGACGTCCTGGCCCGCTTCGACCGCGCCACCACCGAGCAGATCGCCGCCGACCTCTCCGTCGCCAACACCGACAGCATGCCCGGCGAGTTCCCGGTCTTGCGCTTCTACGGCGATGTCCTCCTGGTGCTGTGGGAACACGACGACGGGCTGCAGATCCGCCAACGCGAGATCGACCGGGTGTACCCCGACCCCGACGGCTTCTACAGCGCCGGCGCCTACCTGTGGCCCTGGACCCCGGCCGGGAACTGAGCGCATCCGCGTGATCGAGAACGACTCCACACAGCCGGGCCGGCGCACAAGCCCCACCACCGTAGGTCCCGCGTCAGCTGCGTACGCACGGAGGAACGCGCCGGCGCCCTACCGCCGGAGCCCGACACCCGGCGGCCCTCTATTTACCTGACACCCTAAGGAGATCGGTATGTCGTTCCGCGAACCCATGTTCCTGATCACCGACGATGCAGGCTATCCGCTCGGCGCAGTCGCCGTCGAAGACGGCCGCTGGGTCGGCCGTGACACCGCCGGCCGCACGCTGTTCGACCGCAAGAGCCTGTCCAAGGCCACCGTCGCGGGCCGCCGCATCGGTGATCTGGTCTCCACCGCCTGGTACGGCATCCGCGGCACCGGGCCGGGTGAGACCCGCTCCGAACGCGTCCGCTACGACCGGCGCGGCCTGCCCTACGTGAGCGACCCGTGGCCGATGTACGTCACGCCCTGCTGCGCGGCCACCGTCACCATCACCGTCGACGACGGCGCGCTGTGCTGCCGGGCCTGCTACCAGACGGTCGACCACCGCCGGGCCTGGGATCCCGACCTGAGCGATCCCACTGACCGCGAACAGCCGGCCCGTACCGGCGGCTGCTCGGGCCATGCCACCACCAGAACGCCGCAACCAGCCGGAGCCGATATCCGGCCCAGCGAAGACCAGGACCCATCACGCGACGACCAGCCGCACGACGGAGCAGGTCAGTCGCCGAACGCGTGAGGGGGCGACGGTTGTTCTCACCAACTTGTTCTGGTACCAGCTCTCCAGTTTCTTTTGGCCCCACCCGGCCGTATGGCAACTGGATTTGGCCCCACCACCACCACCTCTGAGCTGCGCGGTCTTCACTTCGATGCGGCTTTGGACTGGAGCCGGTGGGGCCAGAACCAGTTACTCCAGTGGAGCCCAAACAAGTTCGCAGGATCAGGGCGACGGTGGAACGGATCACCGTGGCACATGCTCGAAGGCCGTCGCCGAGGACCGCACGCCCGACACCGCACCGGGCTGGGACAGGAGGAGCTGATGGACGAGTTTGACGAGGTGCTGCACCGCCAGGACGAACACATCGACCGGGTGGGCTGGTCGGTGACCATGGTCCTGCCCACCGACGGCGAGCCGGGACCGCCGTTCGCCTACACCGTCGGGCTCACCGAACACGGATTCCCCGAACTGGTCATCGCCGGGCTCCCGCCGCACATTGCGCAGGCTCTGCTCAACGACCTGGCCGGGCGGGTCTACGACCGGGCGGATCGGTTTCGCCACGGCCAGCGCATCGGCGACCTGCTCGCCGGCTACGACGCCGTCATCGTCGACGGCCCGGCCACCGAGGCGTTGTATCCAGGTGCGGCGTACGCCCGCTACGGCACCGACCGGGTCCGGCTGCAGCAGGTGGTCTGGCCCGACCGGGCGGGCCGGTTCCCCTGGGAACCCGGCGACGAGCACGACCCGCAGGTCCAGCCCGTGATCGGGCGACCAGACATCTGAGGAGGAGCGTCCACCATGGACGACGAACCGTGGGACGAGTACGCCCACGAAGAGATCCTGCAGGCCGTCGTGCGGCATCTGCTGTCCGCCGATGACCTTGACCAGATCTGCGCCGACGCCGACCTGCCGGCGCTGATCGACGCCACCGGCCAACCGGTGACAATCACCTCCGCCCACACCTACCGCGACGCCGGCGTGTTGACCCTCGACCGTGGGGTCTGGCTGGAGCTGTCCGACGGCAGCCGGTTCGGCCTCACCGTCACGGTGTCGCGCCGGCCCTGCGGCGAGGTCACCCTCCTGCCGCCCGGCAACGCCACACCGGCCGCGCCAACGCATTCCGGTACCTTCCGGCGGCCGGCGTCCCGCTGGGCGGCCGGACCCTGCGGCTGCGCCTGCACCAGCGGCGGGTTCTGCGGCGGCTGCGGCCACGCCGGCTGCGGACGACGCTGACACCCCCGTCCGCCGGCACCACTCCCGACCAGCGCCCCCGCGCGCACCCCAATCCGCGCCGGTGATCCCGACCTGGCCGATTCCCGGGTCCCCCGAGGTCGGCCATGGACCGCGCCCCGCGCATGAGCGTTGACGCCGCTGGGTGAGCCGCGCATCGGACGCGCGACGGTTCCAACATCCGCCTCGCCAGCGACGACCCGCACGAAACGTGCTCAGTCACGTCCGGGCTGACCCGCCGCTAGCCCGTCTGTTCCTGCACGACCTGGCCGTTGCCCGGCCACCTTCGCGCGATCCCGCGCACCCCGGGCACGGCCGGAAGGCCGTGCCCGGGTTTCCGAACTCCCTTATCGAAGGAGGGAACCCGTCATGGGCTCCACCACCCGGCGGCACCGCCGTGCCAGCCACCACGCCGGCCACCGCGTGAACCCGGATGTCACCGGCGAACACACCGCCCTCGTCGCCCGGCTGCACGCCGGCGACACCGACGCGTTCGACCGCCTCTACCGCGAGCAGGTCGCGGCGGTCTCCCGCTACGTCGCAGCCCGGTTGGGCGGGCCCGCCCGGGACGGCGTCGATGACTGCGTCCACGACGCGTTCTGCGACGCCCTCGCCAACCCGGCCCTCGTGCAGACCGATGTGCTGGGGTCGCTGCTGCGCCTGGCCGCCCGCGCCGTGACCCGCCACATTCAGTCCGCACGGTCGCAGCGTCGCCACCTGCGCGCCGTCTACACCGTCTACGAAGACACCACCGGCTCGGCCCCGGCGATGGTGGGGCAGCTACGGATCAGCCACGCCCTGGCCAACTTGTCCGATCAGCAGCGCCGCGCGGTGCACCTGCGCTACCTCGACGGGTACCCGCGCGCCCGGGTCGCCGAGCTGATGGGCCGCAGCGTCGGCGCTGTGCGAAGCCTGGAACGCCAGGCCATGGCCTGCCTCAAGGCCGACCTCACCGGCGACGGGCTCGGCGACACGACGCTGGCCGCCGTGTTGGCGCGCCGCGCCTAGCCGGCCGGCACATCTCCGCACGCCCCGCCGCCGAACCCGGCCGCGGGGCTTTCCCATACCCACAACCGGATCCGAGTAAGGAGAACAGGAGAACCCCAGGTGGCAAAACGAGTGCACTACACCGTCGTGGACGACCTCGACGCCAGCACCGACGGCGTCGGCACCTACCGGTTCGCGCTGGAAGGCGTCGAGTACGAGATCGACCTGTCTCAGGCGAACGTCGGCAGGCTACGCGCCGCGCTGGCTCCGTTCGTTGCCGCCGGCCGGCGCCAGCCCAAGAGCAGGACCACGGCCGGCGGCTCGCGGCGGTCGGCGGATGCGGCGGTGCGCGACTGGTGGGCCACCCACCAGCGGGACCTGCGCCTGCCCGCGCACCGCACCCACGGGCCGATCCCGCGCGAGGTCCGCGAGGCGTACCGGACCGCGCACTGACCCGAACCCGCACCCCCGACCGATGGCCGGCCGGCCCCTACCTCCGGTGGGGTCGGCCGGCCGCCGGCAGCCCGCCCACAAGCCGTATTCCTGGAAGGGAGTACTACCCGTGCGTGTCATCCCCATGCCGCCACCACCGGCGCAGCCACTCACGCCGGTGCCCGCCACCGCCAGCGACCGCGAGTCGGTCGCCGTCACCTGGTGCCGGGAGATCGCCACCGCCGTCGCGACCGCCCTGGACACCGAGGCATTCGCGGTCGGCTACCGGCTGACCCGGCATTCTGACCTGCCCGTACCGCACGCCCTGCACACCGCGTTCACCGTCACCGGCCCCGCCCGCATCCACACCGTCCGCGCCGTCGTGGTGTGGGACGACCTGTGGCGCGAACCCGGCTTCGCCCTGTGCGTCGACGAGCGGCCGGTCGACCTCGATGCGGCCAGCCCGCAGCGGGCCGCTGTGGTGCTCGCCCACGCCGCCTGGCAGGCCATCGCCGACGCCAACGCGGTCACCAGCTCCGTCACCAACACGGTGGGGGTGCGGTGATGGGCCACTGGCTGCTCGCCGTGCTGGTACGCGGCACCGCCACCGTCAACGGCATCGAGGCGCACCTGGCCAAGCCGATGCGCCGGCTGCGCCGCGACCATGGCGTCGACGACTACCGCCTCGGCGGGCAGGTCACCGGCGCCTGGGACCCGACCTACGACCCGGCCGCGGATCCGGCCAACTGGCGCCCGTGCGGCACCTGCGGCGGCAGCACCCGCGTCGGCCGTGACCGGTGCACCGTCTGCGCCGCCGCCGCACAGGTCGGCCGCACGCCCGGCACGGTGGTGGCCTGGCACTACGCCGACTGGGCCCCCTACCCCGGCGACATCGTCGCGCTGCCCCGGCTGTTGGACCCAGCCTGGCGGTCCCCGACCGGTCGCACCCCGATCGCCTGGGTGGACGTGGCCGGGGTCGTGTTCCTGGACACAGAGACCGCGGTGCTCACCGGCACCGACACCGGTGAGGTGCCGCCGCGGCTGCGGCAGGTCTTCGACGACCTGACCGCCGGGCGGCGCAACCCGCAACCCGGCCTGCCCAAACGGCAGCGGCCGCCGTTCGAACCCGCCGAATGGGCGGTGGCGGTGGTCGATGCCCACCACTGACTACCAGCCCCCGGTCGGGGTGGCGGCGGTGTTCTCCGGCGAATGGCTGCGCTACCGGCCGGCACCCGACTACAGCCGGTTCTACGAGGGCTACCTCGGTGTGCTGGCCGGCTGGTGGAACGGCGAACCCGAGTTCACCCTCGACGCCACCGCCGCCGCGGCGCTCGCCGCCACATGGCAGGAGACGGCGAACTACATCGCCGAGAACTGGCGCACCGTCGCCTTCGACGGCCACACCCTCACCGTGGCCCGGCCGCGGTCGCTGGGCGGCGGCGTCCAGGTGATCGAACCAGCCGCCGGGCGTTACCTCGTCGGCTGGGGCCTGGCCTGGCACCGCGTCGACCCCGCCCGCTGTGACCGAGTGGTCGGCCTGGCCTAACCGCAGCGACCACTTAGCACATCCAGCGGCAGCCCGAGGGCCTGCGACGAATGCGTCGACCACGGCAGACGCCGCGACCGGCACCGCACCGCCACACCCCGGACTTATCGGTGACCGCCGCGACCACCGGCACCACGCCGACTCGGCGGTCTCCGCTCTACGACCTGCGACGAGAGGACACCGATTCCATGGACGACGACAACGCCGCCCCACCGATGCGGCCCGGGCAGCGCTACCAGGTGCGCTACCGCAGCGGATCACAGCGACGCGACCGCACCGCCGTGATGGTCTACCTCGGCGAGGACGGCGACGGCCTGCTCGTCGACGCCCGGCCGGCCGCCGGTACCCAGCGCATGCCCCGCCGCTGGCTCCGGGCGGTCGAGCCCGTCCCGGCGGACACCGCCGCGCACATCAACCGGATCGTGCGATGAGTGCCCGCCGCCGGTACGTGGTGCGCCGGCTGTCCGAATACCCCAAGGGCGACAAGCGGTGGGTCGTCTGGGACCGCGTGCGCGGCGGATGGGCCGACGACGCGCAGCGCACCCGCCGCGACGCCCAGGACATCTGCGACGAACTCGAGGAACGGGCGGCGCAATCCCCGCCCCCGACCACTAGCCAACCTCACGCGCGTCGTCCCTGACCGGGTCAGCTTGCGAGACCACCCGGGGTGAAGCCGGACGCCGCCTCCGGCAGGCGCAAAGCCCGAGAACAACGGGCCCCGGGGCCACCACGCGCGACCTCCGCGCGGTTCGCCGCCTTCGCAGCCCAATCGCCAGATAACCCGCCAGTCACAACGACGATGTGACTGGGCACGTTAAATGGCGGAGGATCTTGCATGTGCGCCGCAACCGCTCGGTCTTGGGCACGGAAGGTGGCGAGTTCTTGGCAGGGGATCTGGCGACGTCAATCCAGACCGACGTTCTTGTCGTACCCCCGCCGTACGGTGCGAAAATGACTGAAGCGCGAGCCATCATCGAAAACTACTGGGCGGCGGCTGAGCGGCGGGACTGGGCGGCCTTCGGCGCGCTGCTCGCGAGCGAGGTCGTCTACGAGATGCCGCAAACCCGGGAACGGGTACGCGGGCGGGAGCCCTACGTGCGGTTCAACGCGGAGTTCCCCGGCGACTGGCATGTCGACGTCGAACGGGTGGTTGGCGACGGCCGACACGCGGCGAGCTGGACCCGGTTCCGGGTCGACGGCTCCGAGCAGCCCGGTCTGTGCTTCTTCGACCTGGGTGCCGACGGCACCATCGAGCGCATCACCGACTTCTGGCCGGAGCCCTACGAGCCGCCGCCCGGACGCGTACACCTCGTCGAGCGTTACTGAGACAGGCGCAGTGCGGTCGGGTCGGGTCGATGGCGTCCAATGGGGGCCGGCCGGGTCAGCCCCGTCACGGTGGCCAAACCGGTGCACAGCAGCGCGAGCAGGTTCGCCGTGGCGGCCGCGTCGTCCACCGTGAGTGTCCACAGCTCCGGGTTCGGGGCGACACGCCGCAGTGACCTCGCTGAACGGGTCGGTGGGCGTACCGGGTCGGTATCGGGTGGTATTGATCTCGGGTGCTCTCACCCGCTGGAGCGTTCGCAGGCGATGGCCGGTTGCCGTCGCACTCGTGCGGCTTGTCCGATCTGGCGGCGCCGTTCGCCTTCACTGACGCCGATCGCCGTCCGCTTCGTCTGGATACCGGCTGGTCGAAGCGGTGGACGGTTACCTTCGCTACGGCGGAGGGCGTGACGACGTGTGCCGTTGGAGAGCTGTCGGGGTCGTGGTTGCCGGATGCGCGGCCAGTGCGCCGGTTCAGTTGGCGGACTCGGCAGCGGCACCGTCCCGGGTTGCAGTACCTGGTCAGCACGGGCCCGGCATCACGGGTTTGAGAGCCTCGCCGAGCAGCGGTTGCTACTGGCGCTGGACTTCATTGGCGTCGGCGACGTGCTGGCCCAGCCGTTCGAGTTGCGGATGACGACCGCGGACGGCTGGGCGAGGCATGTGCCGGACTTCCTCGTCAGTGGCCGTGACGGGATGTGGCTGATCGACGTGCGGCCGGGGCATCTGGTCAAGGCCGAGGACCGGATGCGGTTCGCCGCCGCCGCGGAGGTCGCTCTGGTGCTGGGGTGGCGGTTCGCGGTGGTGACAGGGTGGCGGCCGGGGGTGATCAGCGTGATCGATGCGTTGTCGGCGCAGCGGCGCCCGCTCGCCGACCCGCTGGGCTTGCAGCCGCAACTGCTGGCACAGGCGGCGGACGGACCGGTGGGTTTCGGGGACCTGGTCGGTGCGACGTCGGTGCCGGTGGTGGCGCGGGCGCATGCCCTGCACCTGATCTGGCACCGCCGGCTCGGCGTTGATCTGGCCGAGCCGTTGGGCGATGACGCGCAGGTGTGGGCGGTGCCGGCGGGTCAGGGTCGGCGATGACCCGGTCGGAGCCGTCGAAGGTGCCTGCTCTGGTTGGTAGAAACGTAGAAACTCTGTCTCAATAAAGTTGGCGAGTTTCAGGATCAACACTGCGCGGGGTAGGAGCGCCCGATCCTGAACCGTCGCGCGAGTCATGGCGTCAAAGGGACGCGCGTCGGTCACAAGGTTGGTACCGATAGTGGCGTGCCCGCTCCGCGGTGGGGCCGTGGGGCGGGCACGCGTCTGCCGTTCCGAGTGCGTGGCAGGAGTGCGTGATGCGTTATTGCCTGCTGAGCTTGCCGAGGTTGAGTGCTTCGAGGAGGTTCTTGGCCGTCTCCAGTTGGGCGTCAGTGGGGTTGGCGGCGAGTCGGCGTTCGACTTCCCGGATCAGGTTCAGCGCTGTGGTCTGTGGTGAGCCGCCTGTGTTGGTGACAATGGTCTGCCAGTTCTTGACCTTGCTCAGGTCGATGGGCGCGGTGGTGGCGAGGTACCCGGACGCGACGTTGAGCCATGCGGCGAGGAGTTCGGCGCGCAGTTGGGCGTCACGGCTGGCAGTCGGGCCGGCAGTGAGCAGCACCTGGTAGTTGTCGAGGGTCGCGTCGGGGTAGTGGTTGGTGGGTGGGCCGAAGGCTCGGGATGCGAGGTCGGCGATCTGCAGGTAAGGCGCGATCTGCGGGGCTGGGACGGTGCTGCGCCAGTAGCCGGTGCCCTGGGGTGTGGCGCCGGGCACCAGGCTGATCGACGCCACGGCGAACGTGACGGTGGTGAGGTTGCCGGCGATGTCTTCGGCGGTGAGGACGTGCGTGGTGATGCCTGGGGCGAGTTGCACGGTGAAGGTGCCTGTGGTGGCGGTGAGGATCTGTCCGTCGAGGCGGACCTGGTAGAGGCCGGAGAGGGCGTCGCCGGCGGTGTACGAGACGGTTAGGGAGGTGCTGTTGGTCAGCAGGCCGGCGAGCAGTTCGTCCTGGCTGTAGGTGAAGGTGCCGTCCGAGCCGGTCGCGCCAAGTGTCGGCGGCGTGGTGTCGATCTTGAAGGTTGCGGTGTGCCGGGCTTCGGTGTTGGTGAGCTGGTCGACGGAGAAGTAGCTCAGGGTGTGTGCCGCGCCGTCGCCGGCGAAGGAGAACGGTGCGATGTAGAGCAGGTCCGCGCCGTCGTCGAGCGCGTAGGTGGTGTGGTCGACGCCGACGCCGGTGCCGTCGTCCGCGGTGAGGCTCACCGGGCCGAGTGTGTTGTACCAGCCGCGCACGGGGGTGGCGCCGAAGTTGACGACGGTGACGGGTGGACTGTTGTCCAGGGTGAACCCGGCGACCCGGCTGGCGCTGATCGCCCCGGTGGTGGTGTCGACGGCGTAGTAGTCGATGAGATATTGCCCGTCGGCGCCGTCGTTGGCGGTGAGATGCAGGCTGCAGGTCGCGGGGCCGGTGCCCGTTCCGCACGTGGTGACCGCGGGAATCGGGGTACCGATTCGCCACGCGTGGGCGTGCAGTTCGACGGTGTCCGCGGGCCGTGTGGCTGGTGCGGCGGCCGACAACGTGATGGTGCTGGCGCCGGTGACGAAGGTGGTGAAGGATCGCACGACGCTCGGTGCGCTGGCGGTTGCGGCGGCCACGGTCGGCGGGGCCGGGTACGGGTCGTCGTCAATGTGGTACGTGACGTTGATGCACGGGCCGTTCGGTGGAGTGCAGTAGCCGTTGACGTTGTCGTCGCCGGCTGAGGTGTGGTCCTGGAACCATTCGGTGTAGTCGCCGCGGGTGCCGATGTTGGAGCCGTCGATGCCGTAGTTCTGCGCCTCCGTGAAGATGTGCTCTACCACGCCGACGTCCTTGTTCGTCGAGTCGTCGACAGTGCAGCAGGTGAACGGCTCCCACTCGTCGCCGCGAAGGTAGATCCGCAGCGGTTGACCGGGTAGGAGGGTGACCTGGAACGTGTTCTGGCAGTGCACGTCCTCCGGGTTGCCGACGGAGGCCAGGCCGCAGTAGATCGACGTGCCGTCGACCTTGTACAGGTAGTTGTTGACCTCTTCGCTGTAGGGCACGTCCTGGTGGACGTTGTCGTCGGTGTCCTTGCTGCCGCAGCACAGCCGCAGGTGCTTGAACTGGTCGCCGACGATTGTGGACAGCGCGAACTCGCCGTCGCAGAACTCAGCGAAGCTGATGCAGGCGGCTGGTGGGCTGCCGTCCATCGGGTTCGCGACGTAGACGTTCTTCAGGGTCACCTTGACCCGGCGGGGTGCGGGGGTCGCGGGCTGGTTCCAGGCCACCTTGAGAGTGAATCCGACGCCGAACAGCTGCGAGGGGAACCCGGCGGTGCCGAAGCCGGTGAGGTCGATGTGGATGTTGTAGCCGGGGCGGTTCGGGTCGGTGCTTTGGTCGATGTGGATCCGGTTCGGCTCGCGCTGCAGCAGGTCGTACATGCGGCCTTCGTCGCAGTCGTCGTTGCTAGGGCAGGACGGCAACGGCCGCGGCACCAGTTGGGAGATCAGCTGCGCGTCCGGGGACGGCCTCGGCGGGGCCGGGACGAACAGGTCGTAGCTCTTGCTGGCCAGCATCGCTGCCTGGGTCCAGTCCAGGGCGCGGCACTTGCATGTCGCGTCCGGGGCTTGCCCGCCGTCGCTGGAAGCGAACACGTCCGCCCGGGTGATGGGCACGGGCGTGGTCCCGAATCCCGGCATCGTGTCGGCCACGCCTGGCCGCGATCCCGAGGCCGAGGTGGCTCCGGCCCAGCCCGCGCTCGCCGCGTCGCGCAGGCTCATCACCAGCACGGGCGCGTGAATCTCGGTGCGGTATCCGCCCTCGTCGTGCGCGCAGTCGAAGATCCAAGCACCCTCGACATGCACCCGGTCGCCCTGCATCGGCAGCGCCCAGGCCGGCATCGCCGCGCTTTCCCACTCGACCTCGATGCGACCCTGCTCCGTCGGCTCGCCGGTGGCGAAGTTCCCGGGGGTCGCTAATAGGTACTGGGAGGGCACATCCGGGTAGACGAAGAAGTTTCGATCGCGGGAGTGATGGGTGAACGGGTTGTCGTCGGACGCCAGCTTAGAGCTGGTGACCTGGCCGTCCAGCGCTGTTGCGGAGTCGTTGACCACGTACACGTATGGCTTGTAAAACGAGGCGTTCGGGAACTGGCACTGTGACCTGCTGTCGGAGGTGAACCCGCCCGGCGGCGGCTGCGCCGGGTTCACCCGAGGGGCAGTGTCATCGAAGGTCGTCACATGCCCCGTCGCCGCCGGATCCGTACCGGCCTCAGCCACCAACCGGGGCGCGCCGACCTCGCGGGCGGCGCCGGCGGCGCCAGCCGAGCCGGACAACGCCCCGCCCGCCAAAATCATGGTTAAACCGGCATACGCCAGCAACGTCAATGGCGAGCTGCGCCAGCCCTGACGAGACAGACCTGCCCTGAGACCCCGCGCCGTCCGGATCGACCCGTCCACCATCAGCCTCCTGTTGCGTCACTGCGCCGCGTGCTGGACATGTGCCGAGCGTCATGTTCCCGAGCGGAGCGCCGGCGCGGAGCCAGCCACCGACCAATACGAATGATCGGCGTCAACAGTCGGCTGATGGCCTCGACACCGTTGGCCCACTTGTCGTCCAGCATCTCTCCCCAGAAGACCTGGGTGGAGCCGGGTGTCCGGAAGCGGCTGCGGAAGCCAACGGCCACAAGGTAGGGCTCGTCGCCGTCGCTGGCGAAGCCGTCCTCGTCGGCGTCGAGGATGTGGAGCTGTTCGAGCCGCAGGTTCCACAAAGCGTTCTGCATGGTGACTCCTTGGCTGGTGCTTGAGCTACTTTTTGAGGGCGAACGGGAAGAAGTCCAGACCGGTGGGCGTCTTCTTGAGGGCCTCCACCACGCCGGTGCGTCGAGTGCCCAGCGTCAGCGTCCCGGCCTCGTCGACCGGATACGCCCGCCGCACGCCGGCGCGGTCGCCATCGGAGAGGTCGAGGCCGTTGCCGGTCGGCATGCACGGATTGGGCACGGTGACGTAGAAGCTGTTGTCGAAGCGGTACAGCATGATCGAGGCTCGGTCGAACGGGCCGAGGAGCGTGCCCTGCGCGCTGTGCGGCCGCAGGTTGTGGTCCACCTGCGCGTGCGTCATGCGGTTGGGCTCGCCGGCCAGCCAGGTGTAGAGCCCAGGGCGCCGGTTCTCCGTGTCGGGGATGTACTGGCCGCGTTCGTCGGTGGTCGGAACATACCCGGGGTCGTCCTCCCAGCGGAACTGCTGCTCACACGAGCCCGCTGGGTGCTGGTGCTCGTGCAGGAACGCGATGGCGTGCAGGAACTCGTGCCGGACGATGCCCATCCATCTGGCCGGGCGCTGGATCGGGAACCCACCGAGGTTCAGGCTGCGCTGGTAGGGACGGCCGCCCATCGGGTAGTCGGCCGGGCCGATCCCCGGCGTCACCGAGTCGCGGCCGATGAGCGACATGAAGCCGTGCTGGTCGAACGAGACCCGGATGTCCGCCGCGTACTCGGTGTCGCTGGTCGACCAGGTGCGGCACTCCCCGCTCACCGGGTCGAGCCCGAAGTCGAAGCGCAAGTTGCAGGCGTCGGTGATCTGTCGGGTTGCGGTCTCGATATCGCGGTGCAGGGCGGTGTCGCCGCCCAGGAACGCCACCCGGATGGTGCTGCCCGGCGGCCAGCGCAGCAGGTCCTCCAGGAAGAACGCCTCGGCGCTGACGTCGCCGGACACGCCGGCGCCGGTGAACCAGTTGTCGCGGATCTCCATGGTGGCCACGACGGGATCGGGAATGATGTCGAGCACGAACGGGTCCATAACGCTTCCTCCGCCTCAGGCGCGGCCCAAGGGCCTGAGCCGCCGATAGCCGGAAGTCTCAGCGGCGGGCGACGACGGTTGACAGATCCTGACAAAGGTGTACAGGCGGCAGTCGGAAAGTCGCTTTACGTAGCGGACGGATTTGGCCAACCTGGAACACAGGCCGTCATGCAGCCGTGGAGGTGTGTCCGTTGGGAGCGTTACCAAGACCCGACGTGCCCGGCGGTCCCGTTCGGGAACTGTTCGACCGCCTCCATGAGCTGCACCATCGTGCCGGCTGGCCGAGCCTGCGCGAAATGGCGAAGGAGGTGGGCTGCAGTCACACCACCGTGTCAGCCGCGTTCTCCGAGCCGCGGGTGCCGCGTTGGGGCCTGCTCGAACTGATCGTCGAGACACTCCACGGCGACACGGCCGCGTTCCACCTGCTGTGGTTGGCGACCAGGGTGAAGCAGCCGGGCGCCGCAGCACCGCCGTCCGCAGCACCGCCGTCCTCCGTGCAGCCGTCCTCGGCGCCGCGGCAGCTCCCCGCCGATGTCGTCGCCTTCACCGGCCGCGCCGAGCAGCTCTCCGCCCTCGATGCCCTGCTGGACCGGGCTGCCGACGCGCCGGCGCTCACCGTCGCCGCGATCTCGGGCACCGCCGGGGTAGGCAAGACCGCCCTCGCGGTGCATTGGGCACACCGCGTCGCCGACCGGTTCCCGGACGGCCAGCTCTACATCGACCTGCGCGGCTACGATCCCGATCAGCCGGTCGACGCCGCGGCGGCGCTGGAGGTGTTCCTGCGCGTCCTCGACCCGGCCGCGACGGTGCTGCCGCAGGGGCTGCCCGAGCGCGCCGCGCGCTACCGGACCCTGCTGTCCGGCCGGCGGGTGCTCATCCTGCTCGACAACGCGTACGCCGTCGAGCAGCTCCGCGACCTGCTTCCCGGCACACCGTCGTGCTTCGTCGTGGTTACCAGCAGAGATACCCTGCCAGCCCTGGTCGCCCGGCACGGCGCGACGCGGCTCAACCTGGACCTGCTCGCGCACAACGAGGCGCACCGGCTGCTGCGCGCGCTGATCGGCGCCCGCGTCGACGCCGGACCGGAGGCGGCCGCCGCCCTCGCCGAGCACTGCGCCCGGCTCCCGCTCGCGCTGCGCATCGCCGCCGAGCTCGCGGCGGCGCGCCCGACTGCCGCCCTCGCCGATCTTGTCGACGAACTCGGCGACGAGTCACAGCGGCTCGACCTGCTCGCCGCCGGCGGTGACGAGCACACCGCGGTCCGCGCCGTCTTCTCCTGGTCGATCCGGCACCTCCAGGAGCCGGCCGCGAGCGCGTTTACGCTCCTGGGCCTGCACCCGGGCACCCAGTTCGACCGGGCGGCGGCCACCGCGTTGACCGGTGCCCGGCGCGTCCACCTCGAGGCGCTGGCGCGCGCGCACCTCGTCGAGGAGCTCGGCGCGGGCCGGTTGAACCTGCACGACCTGCTCCACGCCTACGCGGCCGAGCTCGCGGCCGGCCTCGCCGAGCCGGTGCGGCGGGCAGCACTCGACGCGTTGCTCGATCATTATCTGGACGCGGCCCGCGCCGCCCTGAGCAGGTCCGACACCACCTGGCTCGATCTCGAACGGGCCAACCTGATCGCCGCCGCGCGGTCCGCACCCGCCTACGCCACGCGACTGTCCACAGTGCTCGCCCCGTACCTCGATTCGCGCGCCCACTACCGCGACGCCCTGGTGTTGCACGGTGCGGCCCGTGCCGTCGCCGCGGACGCCGGCGACCGCGACGGCGAGGCCACCGCCTGGACGCTGCTCGGCACCGCGAACCGCAGACTCGGCGACTACCGCGCCGCCATCGAGTGCTATCGGCGCGCCCTGACCCTGTGCGAGGGCCGAGCCGCCACCCTGCACGGCCTCGGCATGACCTACTGGCGGCTCGGCCGGTACGACGAAACCCTCGAAGCGCTCACGCGGGCGCTCGACGACTACCGAGCCCACGATGACCGGGCCGGCGAGGGCACCACCCTCTACGGCATCGGGCTCGCCGAGTTCCAACTCGGCCGTTACGCTGACGCCCGCGCGCACGACGAGGAGGCCATCACGGTCCTCCGCGACGTCGGCGACCGCACCGGGGAAGGACGCATCCTCAACAACATCGGCGTGATCGAGCGGCGATCGGGCCACCCCGCCGAGGCCCTGGCTTACCACGAACGGTCGCTGGACATCGCGCACGAGACCGGCAACCGTGCCGGCGAATCAGTCGCGCTGATCAATCTAGGCGATCTCGCGCTCGAGGCCGGCACCCTCGACGTCGCCCGCGATCACTACGAGCGCGCGCTGGAGCTCGGCCGGCACATCGGCTACCGGATCGGCGAGGCAGACGCGATGCGCGGTCTCGGCGTCATGCTCGGCGCCGGCGGCCGCTTCGTTGAGGCGCTCGATCATCTCCGCCAGGCCGTCGCGCTGTGCCACGAACTCGGCGAGCACGAGACGCACAACCGCGCCCTCATCGACCTGGGTGACGTGCTGTTTGCTACCGACCGTCCCGAGGAGGCACTGGCCCGCTACCGCGCCGCGCTCGGGCAGGCGACGAGTACCAACGACCCGTACATCCGGGCACGCGCCCTGGAAGCGATCGCCACCGTCCTGCGCGCCCTCGGCGACACGACTGCCGCCGAGCACCACCACAACCAGGCAGCGCGGGTCTGGACCGGGACACCGGCCTGATCCATCCGGCGACGGACCATCGCTCAGACGGTGCGCTCGGCCTTGCTGGCAGCCGTCGCGGTCCGGCTGCGCTCCCGGGCCGCCGCCCCGTCGTCGGCGGTCATCGAGGTGAGGCCGGCGAACGTGCCTAGGCCCGCGAGCAGCTGGCCGCCGTCCATCGCGATCCTCTGTCCGGTCAGGTAGTCGCAGGCGTCGGACATCAGGCGCGCCGAGGTGGCCAACTCAATCCGCCATTTACGGCTGCGATCCGCCACCTATCGATGAGAGGCACAGCGCGGCCGAGTCGTCAACAGGGCCATCCGCCAACTTGCCTGCCCAACCGCCAACTAACACGCCCAGTCACAGACGACGCGCGCCAAGGCGGCGTCCCGAGATCCGGTCCTGCACTTGATCAGTGGGCGCCTCGCAAGCGTCCATGCGTTCCACGCGCCACTCGCCAAGCCGCGCCCGACCTGGGCACCCGTTCATCGACCAAGGAGGTCCCCGTGACCGAACCACGCACCACCGCCAAGACCGACCCCACCGGCAAGCCCGACAGCGCCGCCGAGGCCGTCGCCGCCGCCATCGGCCGGCTCGGCAGCGACGGCGCCGGAGCCACCGCCGCCGACCTCGCCGCCGCGGCCGGGGTGGCGTACTCCACCATGAACAAGAAGCTGCGCGCGCTCAAGGACGCCGGCCGGGCCGAGTCGTTCGACGGCCCGGACAAGCGCACCATGTGGCGGCTGCCCAACGCCAGCCGGGCCACCGCGGTCAGCGCCAGCGAGGCAGCGGCGGCCGAGGCGGAACCTGCCATCGAGGCGACCGGCGACACCGCGCAGGCTCCCGGCGGCGACCCGGCCGCCGCGCCGCCGCCTGCCCCGGTCGAGCAGCCCGCCGAGGACGCCACCGCCGACACCGCCGCCGCGTCGACGCCGGCCGACGTGACCGGTCCCGACGTGGAACCCGACGGCCAGCCAGGTGACGCCGAGCCTGATGACGCGCCGGCGGATCCGTCCGCCACCGTGGAGGCCGACACCACGAACGCGGCACGTGCCGAGGACGCCGACGACGACCAGGCCGCCGAGGCCGACGAGGCTGCGACACGGCCCGCCACCCGGACCCGCCGCGTGGCGCCTGAACCCGCCGACGGCGACGACGCGCCGGCGGCTAAGTTGCGGCGGCCCGCTGGCAGCCTGCGCGGGGCCATCCTCGACATCCTGGAGGCCGACCCCGGCGGGCAGTACAAGGTCGGCCAGCTGTGCAAGCTGATCGACAGGGCCAGCGAAGGAACCGGCTACGCCAAGGCCAGCCAGGGGGCGGTGTACAACGAGGCCGTCAAGCTGGTCGGCGCGCACCGTGCCATGCAGACGGTCGAGCGGCCGGCCACGTTCCAGATCGCGGTCCCGCCGGCCGCCGGCTGACCCTCGCCCGCCGCAGGTAGCCCGGAGGCGGGCGTCGAAGTTGTCCGCTCCACGCCCGCCCCCGGTGCTCCTTCTGACACAAGGAGCAAGGCCGAGTGTCTCCCACCCTGACCGCGGTGGCCAGCGCCCTTGTCGGCGCGCTGGCCGGCGCCGCCCTCACCGGCGCACTCGCTCGGGCGCGGCTGGCCGGCAGCCGCCGCGCCCTACACGCCGCGCACCACCAACTCGTCCACGACCCGCTCACCGGCCTGCCCAACCGGCGGTCCTACCTGACCCACCTCAACGCCGCGCTGCGCGGCGGCGCGGCGGTCGCGGTGGTGATGCTCGACCTCGACCGGTTCAAAGCCGTCAACGACACCTTCGGACACGACGCCGGCGACGACCTGCTACGCCAGGTCGCGCACCGGCTGCGGGCGCTGCCCCCGCCGGTGCGGCTGGCCGCCCGGCTGCAAGGCGACGAGTTCGTCCTGCTCACCGACGCCGGCCCAGCCGGCGCCTACACCGCATGGCAGGCCATCGCCGCCGCACCGTTCACCCTGGCCGGCGGCCAGCGGGTGGCCATCAGCGCCAGCATCGGCGTCGCCGACGCCGCACCCCACCGCGACCGCCCCGACCCAGCCGGGCCGTTGCACGAAGCCGATCAGGCGATGTACCGGGCCAAGACCACCGGCGCCGGCGTGGTCATCGCCGAAGCGCAGGCCCGCCAACCGGTCCAGGATCGCCCCGCCGCCCGGCTCCGGGATGGCCGCCCACCGCCCGAGCCGCAACCCCCACCCGGCCGCCGGTAGTCCGGGCTGGCCGATCAAAGCCGCTTCACCGGGCCAGCGTTCGCCACACCGCGCAACGAGATCCGCACCCGCAACGACCCCGCAGCCGCCCCAGCGGCGGCGGGGTTCGCCATGTCCACGCCGCACCGATCGTCAAGGAGCTCTCCTCGTGTTGTCCTTCGACACCACCCATGCGGTGACCGGCTGCCTGCTGGAAGCCGACGCCCACGCCGCAACCTACGGCTTCCGCAGCCCTCCCGCTCTGCTTGTCCTACACGACCGGCCGCTGACCCCGCCCGGGCAGTGGCGGCTACGCGAACTGCGGGCCGTGGCGTTCACCCTGCACCCGCACGACGTCGCCGAACACGCCCAAGGCATCCCCGGCGTATTGAGCGACCTGGCCGCCACCCTCGACGCCGCGGTCACCGACACCCGCGCCGCGTGCGATCCCGATGTCGCCGTGTTCACCGACGCCATCGTGCACGCCGCGCCCGGGTCGCGGCTACTGGCCTGGGCCGTGCTCTACCACGACCTGCACGCCACCCCGGGCGGCATCGGCGAGATACGCCGCGTCGACGCGGTCGACATCGACGGCCGCGTCTACCAGATCACCCGGCTGCGCGGCGAAGCCCTCGCCGTCGTCGTCATCGATGACCAGCCCGACCCCGACGCCACCCCGGCCACCCATCCCGGCCTGACCGCGCTGCTCGGGGCCAGCCAACGGCTGGCCCGACACCCCCACCACGGAGCCCACCCATGACCGACGCCCACACCCTCGACACCGCGCACGCCGACCCGAACAGCAAGCGCAGTGAGGCCACCGAGTTGCGGCGGCTGCGCCGCCTCATCCGCGAACAGCTCGCCGGCGCCGTCATCGAAGACCGCCTCGACATCGACCTCGCCAACGGCATGCTCACCGTCTGCGGCCTGCCCGAACTGCCCCGCCGCTGGACGGTGCGCATCGGCCTGACCTTCGTCTGCGAAGTTCACCGCCGGCACCGACCACGACGCCTACGACACCGCCAAAGACGCCATCGCCGCCGCCGTCAGCGACACCGCCTGCCCCATCGACATCGACTACGACGGCCGCGAACACATCCACGCCACCGCCGGCGACATCGACACCGATGCCCTCACCGACGAGTCCGCCGAACCCACACCCGGCCCGGCCTGACCCCGGGTGCGCAGCACCCGCAACGCCGCCCGCCCCCAACCCGCCAGGCCACCGCGCCGCATCCCTACCCGCGCGCGCATTCACCCATCGAAGGAGTTTCTTCCGCAATGAGCGAGCACCGCTTCAGCGTCGACGACCGCGTCGTCGTCGCCCCCGAATTCGCCCGCCCCGCCCACCGCGGCGTGGTCTACCGCGTCACCCGCCTGCTGCCCGTCAACGTCGTCGTCGAACCCGAAGGCGGCGGCCGGGCGATGCGCATCAACCCCACCTACCTGCAACCCGCCACCGACGCCCCCGCGCCGTCCACCGGTATCGGCGCGGTCGGGGTGCCGTACGTGCCGCAGCCGCTGCCGCTGGACCAGGGCACCGTCGTCGCCGTCGCCGGCCCCGGCTGGAAGCAGCCACCCGACCAGCTCTACATCGTCCTGCGCGACGGCGGTGATGGCCGCGCCTCGATCGTCAAGCTCGGCGGCGACCACGGCCGCTACTGGCGCGGCGTACGACGGGCGTTGATGACCGTCATCGACCCCGCCCGCATCGCCCTCGCCGACGATGCCCCGACCGCCGACTAGACGTGCCGGCGGCACGGCTGCACATCAGCGCCCGGTTCGGCGGACGAGGCGCACGTGTACCGACCCGCCACCGCTGGCTCAAGACACTCCGGCCGACGCCTACGAGGCAACTTGACCGTGACCCCCAGATGAACGTCGATCAGGTAGCGCGTCGTCCGAGCCGTTGCCGGACAACGCTTCCAGGGCCGTGGCGCCGGCGCTCCGGCCGGCCCGTGGCGCGCCGCTCAACTCAAGGCCCGACCTCGCGGGGCCAGACGGGGCCGCCGCGACGGCTCCGAAGCCGGGACAGGCCCAGCCGGTAAGCCCTGCAACCACGGGCAATGTCTGCGGGGCCGGGCGTCGTGAACCCCCGGGGCCGACGGTGGCATCACGCCGCGCAGGCCGTACGCATGTCCCTCGACCATGCCGACGCCACGTCCGCGCCGCGTGGCGCGCGTTGGGTGCGGCTTCGCCGCACCCAACGCACCTGTCTTTCGCTGACCGCCTTATCCAGTAAGGGAAGCAGCCACCATGAGCACCGACATCCATACCGCCACACCCCATCGCACGGAGCCGGGCCCGCGCACCGGTCACCGCGCACCTGCGCCGATCCGGCAGGTGCCGCGATGAGCGTACGCAGCCTCGTCGGCGTCGCTGTCGCGGTCGTCGCCGTGGTCGTGCTGTGCGCCGGCGGGATCGGTGCCCTGTTCACCGGTGGCGGCGGCGGGCTGGTGTGCGCCGCCCCGTCGGGTTCAGCCGGCCCCACCGCGACGATCTCCGCGCCGCCGCCCGGCGGTGCCTGGCCCCGGGTCGGCCGGTGGGACAGCGAACAGGTCGGCTACGCCGCGACCATCATCGCCGCTGGCACCCGCCTCGGCGTGCCACCACGCGGTTGGGTCATCGCCGTGGCCACCGCCATGCAGGAATCGGACCTACGCAACCCGCCCGGCGGACCGGACGACTCGATCGGGCTCTTCCAGCAACGCCCGAGCCAGGGCTGGGGAACCCCGGCCCAACTCGCGGACCCGGACTACGCCGCCACCAAGTACTTCCAGGCGCTGCTGAAGGTCCCCGGCTGGCAGACCATGGCGTTGACCGACGCCGCCCAGGCGGTGCAGAAGAGCGCGTTCCCGGATGCGTACGCCAAGTGGGAACCCGAGGCCACCATCCTGGCGTCCGCACTGACCGGCGCGTTCGCCGACTGCTCCGCCGCAGTAGGCCCGATGGGCTGGGTCGCCCCGGTCCGCGCCCCGATCGTGTCCGGCTTCCGCACCCCGGACCGCCCCACGCATGACGGAGTCGACCTCGGCGCGGCACGCGGCACCCCGATCCACGCCGCCTCGACCGGGGTGGTCACCACCGTGCGCTGCAACATCTCGCCCCCAGAGCACGGCTGCGACCGCGACGGCTCACCCCAAACCCCCGGCTGCGGCTGGTACGTCGACATCGAACACCCCGGCGGCATCATCACCCGCTACTGCCACATGCTCACCCACCCCGCCGTCACCGTGGGCCAACCCGTGGTCGCCGGACAGGTCATCGGCATCGTCGGCAGCAGCGGCCATTCCTCCGGACCGCACCTGCATTTCGAGGTGCACCTCGGCGATCACTCCTCGGGCGCAACCGATCCGGTGCCGTTCATGGCCGCCAACTGCGCACCACTCGGCGAAACCAACCTGCCAGCGCCCTGCCAAAGCCCGGCACCCACCTGATGTCGCTACCCGACCGGCCACGCCCTTGCTGGTCACCCCACTGTCGCACCAGGCCCCGACACCCGGCACGAGGGGGTTGCTGCTGGGCCGTTGAGCGGTTCGCGACCGCCGATCCGCCGGTCGTCACCGCCTGGGCGTGCACCGTTCATCGCCAAGGGCCACGTACGGCTCGAAGCCATCCTCACCGACGCCCAGCCGGCCCCCTGAGCACCGAACCTAACCGGCCCCACCGATTCCTGAGGAGCACCACCATGCCCAGCCCCGAACCGGCCACCACCGCACCCGCGACCATGACACCGGCGACCGCGGCACCGGCCAGCAGTCCACGCGGCGCCGGCCCCCGGTACCCGCAGGTACGGGTGCGGGTCTCCGGCGACGGCAACGCCCACATCCTCATCGGCAAGGTCGCAGTGGCGTTGCGCCGCCAGGTCGGCGACGCCGCCGCCGACGCGTTCCACACCGCCGTCCGCTCCTGCGACACCTACCAACAGGTCCTCGACCTGGTCCGGGCCACCGTTCGCACCAGGTAAACCCCGCCACCGCAGTTGCTGCGCCCCGGCGCGCCGCGCCAACCGCGCAGGCCCCGGTCACCCGAGGTGATGCCGCCCAGCCGTGGGGTCGCCGGGGCGCCTTGCACCCTGTTCGCACGGAGGAAACCCATGCCCCACACCAACCCGGACCACGCCGACCTGGCCACCGCGGCGGGCGAACCCGACCGGTGGCAGCGGGTGCTCGACGCGCTGTACGCAGCCGGTGCCGCCGCCGGTGCCGCCGCAGCCGACTGGTGGGCCCAGGACACCGTCGGCGGGCGGGCCAGCGGTGACACAGCCGCCACCGCTCGCAGAGTCCTGGCCGGCATCGACGACAGTGACCCGCTCATCCTCGACGCCCCGCCCGGCTGCGCACCGCCCACTCAGGACCCCGAGATCGCGAGCGTGGCCGAGCTGTACGCCGACGCCGTCCCGGCGGACGCCCCCGGCTGGGACACCCTCGACGCGCAGGCCCGGGCCGAGGCGCTCGACGCGGTCGGCGACGGCTACTACAGCGCCGTGCAGGACCGGGTCGCCGAACACTGCCGCACGGCGCTCCCCGACGAGGACGGATCGGATGCCCCGTGGCGCCGGACGTCATCACCCGGCCACGCCGCCGGCCGAACACCGTCGCACCCACCGCAGGAACGGGGGCAATCATGAACGCCATAGACAGAACCGGATCGGGCGACGACATCGAACCCGGTGGGACCGAACGTCTCAGCGTCGGCGACCCGGTGCTGCGCAAGACCCGGCTGCTGTCCCGGCAATGCGCCACCTGCATCTTCCGTCCGGGCAACCCCATGTACCTGGCACCGAACCGGCTACGACAACTCGTCGCGCAGGCGCGCGGCGAAAGCGGCTACATCATCTGCCACTCCACGTTGCCCGCTCACCGCAACGCCGCCGCGCCGGCGGTCTGCCGCGGCTTCGCCGACCGGTACTCCACCTGGCAACTGCAGCTCATCGCGCGGCTGTGGGGTTTCGTCGAGGTCGACCCTCCCGACGAGTTGGTACCGCCGGCAAACGAACCGGACACCGGCGGGGACGCGCCCGTCACCGGCTGATGCCGCCACAGTCGCCGAGAAGCGGTTCGATCGCGGCATCGACGGGACCAATCCAACGACGGTGACGCCCGGCTGCGCGCGCCGGAGACGGGCCCCGCCAAGGCGAACCCGCACCCGCATAGCCGTATCCATCGCCACGCCGCCGTCAGTGCCGGGATCGGGCCACCAACGTGTCCGCCTCCCGTCGCCCGCCGCTGGCGATGAAGTCCTGACTCACCGGCGGGCGCTGCAACGCGCCCCGCACCAGCGATCGCGCCTCGCATCACGCCGTCACGGCCGCGCCCTGACGGCGCGGGACGGCCATCCGAACGCCCACACCACCACCGTTACGACGACCGGAACAGGAGACCCAGCATGTCAACCGACCCGAGCACCGCCGCCGACCCGGCCGCGAGCACCCCCGGCCCGGCCGCTGATGCCGCCGCTGACCTGAGCTACCTGCACCCCGACAACCTCCGCCTGGGCGGCATCGGCGTGTTCGCCGGCGACTGGGCCTGGACCGACGGTGCGGACGGCAGCTCCCGCATCGCCGTCGGCTTCGTCGGCGTCCTCATCGACACCTGGAACGGCTGGGCGGTCTTCCGGTGCACCCGCGAGGTCGCCGAGGGCATCGTGGCCGACCAGCAGCAGCACCGCCTGCAGTACCGCGAGTCCCTCCGCGACGGGGGCACGGCCGAGGCCGACCTGGACCGCATGGTCGACCAGGCGTACACCAGCCTGGTCTTCGATGGCGACACCATCGTCGCCGACCAGCGCGTCATGTACGACGACCCGGAGGCGATCGAACGGATCACCCCCGACGCCGACGGCCGGTACGTCGTGATGGGCTGGAACTGGTGCTGGGAGGCGGTCGACCCGACCGTCTGCGACCGCGTCGTCGGGCAGCTGCCGCCGCTCGGCGGCCAGCAGGAGTTCGTGATGCTTACCCACACCCCGGACCTGCGGATGCCGCACGACAGGGTCCGGGTGGTGTCCCTGCAACAGATCGACACCCACAACGGGGTGGCCTACACCGCACAACTCGCCCTCGACGGCGAGGTGGTGGGCACCATCGAAAACGACGGCAACGGCGGCCCCACCACCTACTACTCGCCCAACTTCGGCCCGTTCAACTGGCGCGACCTGGACGCGTTCGTGCAGCAATGCCGCCGCGGCGGCCAGCCGGTGTCCGAGGAACAGGCGCTGGAGGCACTGGTCGATGAGTTCGACCTGGACCAGATCGTGCACCACGCCGCCGCCGACGGGGCCACGGTAGTGCGGCTGCTCGACGAGCACGGCTACCAGCTCGACCTGCTGATCGCGCGTCCCGCCCCCCGCAGCGCAGCCCAGCGCACCGGCCTGGCCGGGCGGCTGCTGGCCGAACACCGGCACCCGGCCGGCGTCGAGTGGGTGATCTGGTCGGGCCGCTGCTGGCGGTACCTGACCCGCGTCGATGGCGGCGACACCCCACCCAGCACCACCCGACCCGGCAGTAAACACGAGCCCGGCAATGACATCGCCCCACGTGAGGAGCCCCCGGCCGGCTGACCGCCGCTGACCCCTCAGGCCGCAGCGGCGCGCCACAGCGGGGACGCGGGCGTCGTCAGCGTGCGCCGCGACGCCCGGTGGCGAAGCGTCACCCCGAGCACCACCATCGGCGACCCCATGTGATCGCCGGTCCCACCACTGTGCACCCCTCGGCGGACCCGCCGAGGGGTGCAGAACTTTGTCTGGAGAACGCACCGTGAACCCACGCCTCTGGTACGACCTGCCGCGGATTCTGCGGCTTGCCGAGCATGCCGACTCGTGCACCACCTTCGTCGGCGAAGGCGAGGCCGGTCGGCGGCCATGCCTGGTCATCGACGCGCTGCGTCGGATCGGCTCCAACGGCCGATCCGCCGAACCGACCCCCCACCCGGTGTCCGCCGTCGACGTCGTCGGCCCCGCCGGCGAGCCAGGAGATCCCCCGATCGGCGGTGGCTGCCTACCGCTGACCTACACCAACCCCGACGACGAGTTCTGGCACGGGCCATCGCTGCTTGACGAATTGCGGTACGCGGCCGTCGGCGACGCGTACTGGTTCGCCCTCGATATGCATCCCGACACCACCATCGAGCCCACGATCCACCGCGACCGGGAGGTCGCCGCGCTGCCCGCCGATACGGCCTGGGTGACCGCGCACGTCGCCGTCGCCAACCTGGGCCCGTACCCGGCGCAGGTGGTCCGCGGCTACCGCCGCCCCGGCGGCCATGTCTTCGCCCGGTTCCGCCGCGACATCGCCTGGTGGATCGCCCTGGACCTGCGCTGCCAACCATCCGACCAGCGGCCGGTCGAGACCGTCCGGGTCACCGGCGAGCACGTCGAGCTGATCCGCCACCCCGACAGCGGGCGGGAACACATCGAGCCGCTGACCGCCGATGCGGGCGGGTGGTGGCGCATCGACGGCGACGCCTGGCCATGGACCCTCGTCGACGAGGACGAGTCCACCATGGCAGGGCAGGGATCGTTGTGGCAGACCTGGGAACCCGACGGGCAGCAACGCTGCACCGTCTGCCACGCCGTGGACGAGTACGACGGCGGCGAGCTGCCGTCGATGGTCGGCTACGGCGACGACACCTGGTCCCGCTGTCGGCGCTGCGGCTCGACCGAGGCCAGCGACCCGATGTTCGGCGCGCACCAGCGGCCCGCGCCGTGGCCACCACCACGCGACCGGCAGCGGGAACTGGACCCGCGAACCCCGCCCCACGCGGCCGAAGGGACCCGGCCGTGACCGGCACGACGATGCCGCGCGGCGACGACGAGTTCTGGCCCGACGAACACGACAGCCTGCCGGCGCCGTGGTGGCGAATGTCCGACGACATCCGGCTGCAGGTGCGCATCCGCTCCAGCGAACTGCCCAACCTGCTGTTCACCAGTGACCTGTCCGGCAGCCTCAACGTGCACGGGCCGCTGTACGTCAACCTCGCCCACCTCACCGTGTGGGACACCTACCTGCTCGGCGAGCGTCCGACCCGCACCGCGTACAAGGCGTTGACCGGCCGGTTCCCCGGCCAGTTCGACACGGTGCACCACACCAACCATCCCGGCACCGTGTCGCTGGCGCTGCGACTGCACCGCCTCACCGACCCGGTCGCCGACGCGGTCGTCGGTCAACGCCACGTCACGCTCACCGCGCTGGGTGTGGACCCGACCAACCCGTTCCTGCTGCGCATGCCCTGACCACAAACAGCGGGCCGCCCCCCGCGGGGGTTCAACGGCCGCTGCCGGGACTGCCGGCACACGGCCCGGCCGGGCCGGGCACTTGACGCACGGCCCCGCCGAAGCGTTCATGCCGTGCGCGGCGTCCGCATCCCGGTGCCCAGCAAACCGCAACGGCGCCCAGACGCCGCGTCACGCAACCCGTTGCGCCGATTCCCTGACACCACAGGAGTTTCCCGTGTCCCAGCCCACCATCCGGCAGTGGTTGACCCCGGCCGGGTTCGCCACCGCCGTGCCCGAACTGGCCGCCTATCCGCTGCCCGCCATCAGCCACGCCCTCGCCATGGCGCGCAGCACCGCCGTGCCGGTCCTCGACGCCCCACCCGTCGACGGCGGCCCGGCCGTGTACGTGGTCACCCCCAGCCACGTGCTGCTCGTCGACGCCGTCCGCGACGATGACCCGCATGGGGGACGGTTCGTGCGGCTGCCCGCGCCGCTGGGCGGCAGCGCCGTCGGCGTGCCGGTGCCCGTCGTCGACACCGACACGCTGCTGGCCCGGCTGCGCGGCGGGGTCGGCGACTGCTACCTGCTCCCGCCCGACGCCCCGACCGGTCACGTCGCCTACCACGACCGCAGCGCGCATGAGGCCATCGGGGCGCTGGCCGGCGCCGCCGCGATGGCGCGGGTGGTCATGGCGGGCGACAGCAACCAGGACCTCACCCTGATCCTGCCCGCCCTCGGCTCCGTGCTGGAGGACCTGTCCGCGGTCGCCGACGGGCTGACCCCGTACTGCGGTGACTTCGCCGAGCAGGCCGAGGCCCGGCTGGCCACCATCACCGCGCTGCTGGCCGACAGCGCCGCCATGGCCCGCCGCGCCCACGACGATGTCGCCGCCCGGCTGCACCTGGACCGGCGGATGGCCGACCTGCGGCTGACCGACATCCTGCTGCGTCCCGAACCCGACGGCGACGGCTGGGCGTGGCACGCCAACGGACACCTCACCGACACCCGCACCGGCCCCGGCGCCTGCCACGCCACCATCATCACCACCCAGGCGCACCCCGACATGGCCGCGGCGATCGACGCCGTCCGCGACGTGGCCCGCCGCTTCGCCGCCAGCCGCCCCGACCCCAGGGACCGCACCCACACGGCTTCGGCTATCCACCGCCGCGCATCCGCCGCAGCCGAGCTGGGCCGACGAGCTGGCCGAGCAGGCGGCGCGGCTGTGCCTGCACCTGCCCCCATCCGACGAGGACACCGAACCGGGCGCCGTCGGCGACGGCACTCCGCTCGCCGACTGCATCGCGGGCTGAAACCTGCCGCAGCACCACATCCCGAACATCCAGTCCCGAAGATCCAGCCAAGGAAGGACCTCCACCTCATGGACCGCGTCCGTGACCTGCTCGCTACCGCCGCCGACGATGTCGGCTGGGAAATCGACCTCGACCAGCTCCCCGTCACCTGCGCCCAGGTACCGGCGCTCGTGCTGCCCCTGATCGAGGTGTCCGCCACCCACCTCGCCGCCACGGCCGGCGTGGCGATCCTCGATGAGGCCGCCGCGTCGCTGCGCACCGTCATCGGCGGCGCCGAGAACGGCGCCGAGAACCCGGTCGGCGACTGGCACATCCGGCTGCTCGCCGAGGTGCTCGACCTGACCGACACCCAACGCCGCCACGTCGACCGGACCCGGCGGCGGCTCCTCATGGCGCTGCAGGCCCTGCAGTCGCACGGCGCCACCTGGCCCCCGCAGCCGCAGCCACCCGACCCGGCCACCGCATCGGGCGGCGGCGACGCTCCCGGCGAACTCGCCGCCGCGCTGACCGGGATAGGCCTGCGCCCGATCCGCCCCGCACATCCCAGCACCGTCGCCGCGTACGGCCAGCGGCACGGCGACCGCCGACTCGACGTGTCGGTCAACCCGTTCGGTGACGCCGGCGTCGAAGTCAACGCCAGCCACCTGGCAGGCGAGACGGCCACCGTCGTGTGGACCGCGCGCCTCGGCGCCGACGTCCCGATCCCGGTCGTCGTGGCCACCGTCCGCGCCGCGCTCGCCCCGCATCCGCAGAAGGCGGCCGAGCCGGCCGAGCCGGCCGGGCCGACACCGCAAGCCGACATCAACCGCTACGCCGAACACATCATGGCCGCCATCGACGACGACATCGCCGAAGGTGGGCTGCCGGGCAGTGTCGCCTGCTTCACCGACCTGCACGACTACGTCGACGCCAACGACTACCTGCAAGGCGCCGGCGTGCCCATGCCCACCGCCGACGGCGGCATCGACACCATCGTCGCGGTCCAGGACGAGGTGACCCGCCGCCTGTCCGCGCCCGGCCGGCGGCACTGCACCCACGGCGCCTGCCCCTACCCACGACACGACCACACCACCACCCAAGGACCCGACGGCGCCGAACTCGACGAGCCCATCGCGATGCGCTGCGGCCACTGCGGCCAGCCCGCCCACTACGACGACAAGCTGAGCCGGTACCGCCACGACGACCCGGCAGCGCCGGACTGCTTTCTGATCAGCCGCAACCCGCAGTGAGCCTTCGTGCAGCGAGGTCACCGACGCCACCTGCCAACACCAACGGCTGCCAGCCGCATCCGGCTCGCAGCGACAGCGCATGAAAGGCAACCGATGACCAACCTCACGCACCTGCGGCGCCTGCGCTGGATCGTCCGGCTTGCGCTGGCCCTCGGGGTCGCCGCCTCCATCGCGGCCAACGTGCTGCACGCCCGCGACAACCTCATCAGCCAGACCATCGCCGCCTGGCCACCACTGGCGCTGCTGCTCACCGTCGAGCTGATTTCGCGGGTACCGGTGCACCGTCGCGCCCTGGCCGCCGTGCGCATCGCCGCCACCGGCGTCATCGCCGCCATCGCCGCGTGGGTGTCCTACTGGCACATGGCCGGCGTCACCGCCCGATACGGAGAAACCTCCACCTCAGCCCACCTCATGCCGCTGAGCGTCGACGGTCTCATCATCGTCGCCTCGATCAGCCTGGTCGAACTCGGCGGACACATCCGGACCCTCGACCCGGCGCTTACGCCGCAGACGAGGTCGGCACCAGCCAAGCCGACCACCACGACGGCCCGGTCCCACGCAGAAACCTCCAACCCGGCCGGCACCGCAACCGCCCGGCCCGCCAAGGCGACCACGCCCGCGAAGCGCGGCGGTACGCGCAAGTCCACCACGCCGAATGCGGGGAAGGCGCCCGCCGGGGCGGCCGCCTGAACCGGCACCCGCCGCGTGTCCTCGCATCGCACGCCACGCCGACCACGACAGCGGCGACGACCGGGAACCCCGAACGCCGCCCGCAGGGACCACTTGACGAACCACCGCCGTCTGGGCGTGGATGCGTCGCGCCGCCAACGTCCCCGCGACCCAGGCGACGCGAACCCGACACGACTCTCAACCGTCCACGGAGGACAGCCATGCACGGCACCGGCGCCACCGCCACCGATGACTTCAACCCCGACAACCACGCCTGGCACCGCCACACGACGCCCATCCACGCGCCGATAGGTCACCGGCCGGTCGCCGCGGATCTACCTCACAACCCAACCGCCTGTCGGTGACCACTGACAGCGTCCACCTCACCGCACCTGCACGGGTGTCGTGACGGCCCTGACCATCGGGCCGCCACCGACCCACCCGTCTCCGCTCGTGAGCGGCACTCTTCCGCCGCCCGCGCACCCGGAGACGGGTGCGCGGGCCTGTCCCGCGACAGGAGCCCCACCACATGAACCCAACCCGTATGAACCCGGCCCAACCCACCAACCCGGCAGCGGCACCCGACCCCGCCGCCGGCCCGGACGCCGCTGCCAGCGGTGGCCGCCGATCCGGGCAGCTCTACCGGCAGGTCGCCGCGTACCTGGCCAGCAGACCCGGCACCGTGTTGAAGGTCCGCGAGGTCACCACCGCGATCGGCGCCCCCTCCTCGGGGGCGGTGTTCGAGGCGTTGAAGCGGATGGCCGTCGCCGGCTACGCCACCCACCACAGCAACCCGCACCGGTTCGAGGTCACCCAGGCCGGCATCGACGCCGCCGGCACCCTGCCCCCACCGCTACCCCGCACCGCCGGCGGCGGCACCCCTCGCACGTCCAAGCGGCAGCCGGTGCTGCGCCCCAACGGCGAACGGTACTTCCCCCGCCGACTGGCCGGCGCCACCGACATCGACGTGCTGCGCCAACTGCGCGCCAAGCGGATCCCGGTGCTGCTGTACGGGCCACCGGGCACCGGCAAGACCGCCATGGTCGAAGCCGCGTTCGCCGACCTGCTCACCGTCGCCGGCACCGGCGACACCGTCGTCGACGACTTCCTCGGCTCGTTCATCCCGCTACCCGACGGTGGCTACGAGTTCGTGCACGGCCCCCTCGTCGTGGCGATGCGCGAAGGCCGGCCGCTGCTGGTCGATGACGCCACCCTTATGTGAACAGTCAAGTTGTCGCAGGCGCCCGCGTGTCGCAGTTCGCGCCAGCAACTCGTCGTACTGGTTCTCACCTACCGGGGACCCTCGGTGGCGGTCGACTGACGCCGCGCCGCCCGCGCGGCCTTCCGTTCAGCCTTCTTCTTCTCGGCCTGTCGCACCTGTTCCTCGACGGACACGACGACCTCGGGCCGTTCTCGGCCGAACCTACGGGCGTAGATGTGCTCGATGAACTGGGGTAGCGGAGCTTTCCAGGGCTCTTGGCGGTGGTTGTCGATCTTTCCGAGCTTCTTCGGGTTCAGTCCGAGCTCACGGGCCATCTGTACGTGCGCATGGGAAAGTCGGTGCCGCCGCCGGGCGTCGATCCAGGCCTGCGACTGCGGTGGGAGGGATTTCTTCGTGGTCATGTCCCCTGTTCCGGCTTCAGGTCACTTTCGTCATGGTCCCCGGCCGCTCAGCCTGCCCAGTGGCGGTATGCCTCGATCCATTTCGCACCCTTCGGCGGCGGCATCGGCAGCAGAAGATCAAGGATCGAGACGGCCCGCCGCTACCGGCCACGGCAACAGATGGCCACGATCTGGGCGCGGCCGGTCAAGTCGATGTCCTCAACAGTCACGTCGACCCCGAGGACCTGCGTTTGGAACGGAACCGCGAGGTTTTCGACGAGCATCGTATGCAGGCCGGCGACCTGCTCGTCCTCGTCGTGGGCCAGGAGCATTACCCGGCCGTCGTGCCCGCGCTGCGATCGCGTGGTCGCGCTGTCCAAGCTGCACGACGGGCAGCGGATCTGCCGCACCTGTTTCGCCCGCACCGCCGCGGTGCCCTGCGCCCGCTGCGGCGCGGTGCGCGAGCCAGCGACCCGGGACGCCACCGGTCGGCCGCTGTGCCCGAACTGCCTGTCCAACGACCCGATCAACCTGGAGGACTGTGTCGGCTGCCGACGCCGCCGCCGGGTCGCGGCGCGCACGGCGGACGGGCCGTGGTGCCAGAGCTGCCGCCCGCGCCCGAGACTGACCTGCGGGATGTGCGGGCGGTCCGGGCCATGCGAAGTCTCCCGGGCCAGTGGTCAACCGTGGTGTGACAGCTGCCAGTCGTGGTGGGCCCGCTGCAGTCGCTGCGGCACCGTTGCCTCGATTCGGGGCGGCACCCGCGCCCAGCCGCTGTGCGCCCGCTGCGTTAACCCCGACCCGTCGTTCTGGGACCGCTGCCCCGTCTGCCGCCAGACCTGGCAGCTCAGCCCACACCGCGCCTGCCACCGCTGCACTCTGGCCCAGCGGGTGGACGACCTCTTGGCCGGCCGCGACGGGCACGTCCGCGCCGACCTCACCCCGCTGCGACACGCGTTGACCGGGGTGCCCCGGCCGGTCACCGCGATGGCGTGGCTGTCCCGGCCGGCCGTGACCCGGCTGCTCACCGAGGTCGCCGCAGACCATCGGCCGCTGGCCCACGACGTGCTCGACGAACTGCCCGCCAGCAAGACCCTCGACCACCTGCGGGCCGTCCTGATCGCCGGCGGTACGCTCCCGGCCCGCGACGAACGGCTCGTCACGCTCGAACGGTGGGTCACCGACACCATCGCCACGCGTGCCGATCCCGCCGAGCGGCAACTGCTGCACCGCTACGCGGTCTGGCACCATCTGCGCCGGCTGCGCCGCCGCCTCGGCACCGCCCACGCCAGCCACCTCCAAGCACTCAATGTGCGCTGCCACACCACCGCCGCGGTCAACTTCCTGGACTGGCTGGCCAGCCGCAACCTGACCCTGGCCGCCTGCACCCAACCTGACCTGGACCAGTGGGCGGCCCGCGCCGAGGTCAGCTACCGGGACGAGACCAGCCACTTCATCCGCTGGGCCACCGCCAACCGGCAGGCCACCCGGCTGAGCTTCGGCGCGCCGGCGATGGCAAGGCCCCAGCGGCCCACACGACACCGAAGCCCGCTGGGCCACCGCCCGCCGACTCCTGCGCGACGACACGATCGCCACACCCGACCGAGTCGCCGGGCTGCTGCTCCTGCTCTACGCCCAACGCCTGAGCATGATCAGCACCCTCACCACCGACCACGTCACCACCAGCAACGGGCAGGTCCACCTCCGGCTGGGCAGCGCGGCCCACGCTCCTGCCCGAACCGCTGGCCGCCCTCGTCCTCGACCTGGTCGCCACCCGCCGGCTCTACACCGTCATCGGGCACCCCGACCACAGCGCCTGGCTGTTTCCCGGCCAACGCCCCGCCCAACACATCAGCGCCGACCGGCTCGGCCAACGCCTGGCCACCCTAGCGGGAGTTTCCGGGATAAGTTGATCTAGGACGTGCCCTGCGTTGCGGTGATTGACTTTGCGTTCAAGATCGTGTATTACCCACATATGGCCTCCGTGATCGAGAAACGGCGCGCGGACGGGCGGACGTACTACT